>ERZ1643249.689-NODE-689-length-36551-cov-18.824173_pt1 | contig 36551 bp, 31 predicted proteins | sample MGYA00579263_ERZ1643249 | MGnify/ENA primary metagenome ERZ1643249 (study PRJEB29033, sample SAMEA4952264) | chicken gut metagenome | biome: Broiler Chicken; feature: Gastrointestinal Tract; material: Caecum | place: Ireland | collected 2018 | study: Broiler...
TCTTAGTATAAAAGGAAGAAATATGCGGATAACAAAAGGCTGCGGATAACCCTTCCCAGATCAATCCTTTTATACGATCTGTACGTTTGCCGCAAAATAAGAATAATGTATTCTTATCGTAAGGGTCCAGCTGGAACTGAAAACGTATGATCCTGGCTAAGCCATCAATTCCTCTGCGCAGATCTGTAAATCCGGTCGCCAGATACACTTTTTTGAACCCGGAGCCATCATTGAGCATTGCTGATCACTCCCAAAAGTGTTTTTAGAAATGAGGCAGATGCCTGTTCAGTGATTTCCAAAGTAAGGTTGTTTCTTCCTCTGATCACAGCAGCGATCTTATGCTCCGATATCATATTTACCGGATGGATCGCAGGAGAAGGAACTTCTACAAATGTTTGTGTCTGATCCGCAGTTTCCAAGTAAGCCTCACGGACTTTTCGGAGTCTCCAGTAATAACCCGCTTTTGTAATATCGTGCAGCTGACACCATTCATCGATCTTCATTCCTTGCGGACGGTTTTGACAGTCCCTGATCAGGTCAGCCCATTCACTCAAACGGGTTTGCTGTGCGACTAAACTTGTATGAGATTTCATGACTCACCTCCTGTAGCAAAGTCTAAAAAGTTGAATACTAAACTATTTGGACTTTGTAGTGATGAGTCTATTATCTCACATCGGATGATTTTGAAAAGGTACTCGCTGTTTTGCGTTTACTCACTTCCGACATCAATCCCAAGGACTAAAGTTTCTTCCGTAATAGATGCAATTTTTGCGTTTTGTGTGTTATACTTCATTTCAGATACCTCTCTGTTTAATAAGATTTTTACTAACCCGCAAAGTCAGCAAATCTTATTTTACTCTGAGGTATCTTTTTTTCTCAACCACCTTTCATGGGATTCCCTATATTTGAATTATACAGGAAGCTCCTTATGATAATAGATTTTACCATAGAAGACCTAATTCTTAATAGCTATTTACAGAAGAATTTTCACACACTCAGATAAAATGCGGGATAATACTAAGGTTTGCTTTATTCTACCTGCATATTTTATTAACAGCATTCTTGGCTTTTCTTTTTATACTATGAAGCAGCCCTATCCGTTTCTCTATATGCTCTGGGAAATACTGACTTATAATTTCTTCAAAGTTTTCCGCTGTAACTCTTTTAAGGAAATCCTCTCTTTCAGCATGCATAGCAGAAGAATACACCATACTTCCGTTTTCTCGATATGCATCCTTTATATCAACTTCCAGATATTCTGTATTTTCTCTAACTCGATTCAATATTTCCCGCCCTTTTTGTGAATGAACAAATACCACACTTGTTCCTTTATTGTCATCAAACTCCGGATGTTGATTCCATATTCCCCAGTAATCCCCCAGAGTGAAGTCCGTGCAGCGTTCAACGCCTTTCGCACTACAATTACTGCAAGAAGAACGCAAACAGATGTTACCGCCAAACGCTTTCATAAATAAATCCTGACTATTATGTATTCGACTGATCTTTCCATTTCCATAATCAAATTCTATAGAATATCCGTAATGACTCCAACCGCTTGCTTTGGATCGCAAATTGATCTTAATTGGCCTGTTTCCACCATTTTCTTTTTGAGAACGGTAATCAATATATGCCTGCCAGACTTTCGGAGAGGGTACGCCATGACAAACCACATCAACAGTAATCAGATTCTCATATTCTTTTCCGAGAAAAGACTTTAGTCCCATGCACTGGCATGGCGTTCCAGAGAACAGGACAATACGCCCCTTTTGAAGTTCTCTCTTCACCTCCTGATAACTATTTCCTATCACGCTTTGTACATATTTTGCGCCTTGAAGCATTGAAAGCTCTTCCCTGCTAGAAACCGCAATATGGTGAACCGAAAAATCAAAGTCATACGCTGCACCAAAAACAATACCTTCCTTATTCAGCACATACTCCGCAAATAAGAAAAAAAGCCCTCCAGACGTACTTCTATTTCTTACATACTCATTTTTGTTGTTCATAGCATAAGCTTCTGTATATGTGCTTGTTTTTGGCATATGTAGAACAGAACAAACTTTTTCACACTGACCGCAATTAGTGCATAAAGCCTCATCAATCACAGGAGCAAGAAAACCTGTTTCTGTTTCTTTCATTTTTATACAATTTGCAGGGCATATGTCCGCACAGGCATAGCAGCCTGTACAATTTGTAGGTATCTTCAACATTTAATATTCTGCCTCCATCAGTACTTATAATCATTCATATGATAAAGTCAGTAGTTTCCCTCTATTTTAATATGTCTTTTTAATTACATATTTTGGACATTTTTATATTTATATTAATATAAGCCAAGATCAAACAGATGATAAAACTCATACTTATTATCATTTAAATAAAGCGACGTCCTACTGCCCCCGCAATTTCCCGCAATTAAAGCAACGCATTTAGATAATAAATTTAAACTAGAAAAATATTCAAGGCTTCTATAATAGCTATCATGTTCTCTATCAAAATGAACCCAACTTATTCTTGTTGCGTCTTTGCCCTGTTTTTTTATATCATAAAAATCATCAAAATAATGCCTTTTATTTACAAGAATCTGACCTGGAAATTCTGCTTCGAATTGCTCAAAGATTCTCTTTTCTTCAGTTGCCAAATAAATCCATGGACAATCTAACTCTTTCATTTTTTGTTTGACAAGAGCAATCACATCCCTAATTTCCGGTTGAACAGGCAAACCTTTTGGTTTATTTCCTGTATAATCAGTTCCTCTGCACAATACACCTATTGCCCTTTTACCTTTCAAGATATTATTATATTCATTTTCAAAATAAACCTGTGTACTTCTGTTCAGCTTAACAAAAGCCTTATATATTTTGCCATATTTTCTAATATCTTCCCTGGTTGGAATACTGGGCCATGTAATAAAAGCATCTAATATATCACATTTTATATATTGATCTGTTAACTGACCCATTCCTTCATACGGTTGTTCCAAAAACTGTTCCCACAAATTGATTTGTTCACCATTTTTGAACATAACTACAGGTCTTAAGCCTTTTGATAAACAATAGATAATATTATCAAGCATATTTTCTAAAAAGTTCATATTAAACAATGGATATTCCCATGTACCTTTTGTTATATAACATACTGGATAAGAACTTACATCTATCTTTTCAAAATCTGTTTTAGTTAAGTAGCTGTCTAACCGCAAACTTTCAACAAAAGCCCAATGATATTTATTTTTTATCCTTTTTTCTAATATTATCAAACACTTATTAGGCAATATATAGCACATAACTTTCAATATTTTTCTTAGTATTCTTTTCATACGTCACTCTTATGATGGTTATGGCAACCCAAACATCACATTTCCTTTCAATTTGTTTTCATATTTCAATACTCTCATTTACTATGAATGTTGAATTTCCGTTCTATAGTCTTATGTTTTATATCAACTTTGGCAATACTTTCTGCCCTTAATCTGAAACGTATTATGATTTATTCTTCCGGATATATCTGGATTTTCAATTTCGATAAGATAAAACACCCCATATACAAAAGAAAATCCCATCGTTTCTTAGCCATATATAATGGTAACTTATATTTTATGGGGGTATTTTTTAACTTCAACTTTTTATATGCATTTACAATCGAACGCATCTTTGCATAATCCACAAACATCTTGTAATGTGTTATAATGCTTTTCAAAGAACAATTGGAAAGCATAATCGCCATCTGGATTTTACTTAAAATCAGTGAGCCCTGATACTCATTTGAAAGATCTCCTGTTACTTCAATTAATCGTTTATTCTGAATATCTCTATTTTCTTCCATAGCTTTTTTTGCCATATAAAAATGTTCCGATGTATTTTGTGTTAACGAGCCCTTCCGCCAAATATAATGATAATATTTTGTGTCGCTAATTTGTATATTATCTGCATAGGCAAAATATTCCCAGTTAAACAGAAGATCTTCTCCCGTTTGAACATCTTCATTAAAACTAATATTATTTGAATCGATTATTCTTTTTGAATAAACAGCTCTCCAGACCGAAGGAAATTCCTGATTTTTCTGCAAGCCGTCTCCTTCAAACCATTTATAAAGTTTTTGGTACGAAATTCCCAGAAAAGATGGAAGAATATGTTCTACAATCTCTCCTCTATCATAACATCCAGCATCAAATATAGGATTTACTCCATATTCACCATTCCAGTCTTCTCTTGTATAGCCGCACCATATAGTAGTCATTGCTTCTGAGTTTAACAGCCAATTATACTTATCTAATAATGAATTAAGTATATCCGCGTCTATATAGTCATCCCCATCAACAAAAATCAGGAAATCGCCGGAAGCAATCTGAATTCCTTTATTCCTTGCACTTGATATGCCACCATTTTCTTTATGTATTGCAATAATACGTGGATCAATTTTTTTGTATTTACACATAATAGCATAACTATTATCTGTAGACCCATCATCTACACAGATAATTTCAGTAATGTAAGAACTTGTCTTCAATAAACTCTGCAAACATTTTTCTAAATACTGCCCTATATTATAAGCTGTAACGACAATACTTACTTTCACTTTTCACTACCTTCTTAAATATATAACTTTTTTTATCCTCTTTTTCAATTCAGTTGGAATATAACTGGATGTTCGAAAACTATATTTTCTATAATTTTCTTTGAATCTGAGATGTAGATATCTATTAATTTTTCAGGGATATTGCCTCAGTCCAATAAAATATAATATTTCTTTGATTTTTTTCTTTAAAACCGCCTTGAGATTCTCTGGAGTTGTATACTTTTTTAGAAATTTGGAGAAATCCATTTTTTTGTAATCTTCCCAAAACTTCTCTCTTCTGGGGGAAACACTGCTCGGTTCAATAAGCATTGGTTGAAGGCAATTCTCAATTTCACACTCAAACCATTGAAAATATTTTTGTGCCTGATCAAATAATCTCAATCCTTTTTCTGTACTCACAAGAACAAGGGAAACTCCTTTATTATCGTTAAATGAAGCATCATTTTTTTCAATACCCCAGAAATCAGCTAAAGTCAAATCGCCCGGTCGATATATGCTTGCAAAATAACAATTATGGCAGGATGGTCTGAACATAATATGTTGACAAAACAAATCCGTATAATCCTTACGGACTATTTTTCTCTTTTTATCTTTTAGAACAAAAGACTCAAAATGAGTATTCCAACCAAATTCTTTATCTCTAAAATTTGCCTCTAAAATTTCCTTCCCATATTTATTGCTTATGTAAGACACATAGTCTTTCCAAATTGCTGGACTTGGAACACCATGACAGACCAGATCACAGCAATATAATTTTGAATCATCAATATGCAATGTAGATAAATAAGAATGTAATCCTGCGACTTGACAAGGTGTCCCAGAAAATAGAACTTCTTTTCCTACATTCAGATCTTGAGCAACCTGAGGGAAAATATCAATCGTACTACTCTGAACATACTTTGCCTTTTTCATTAAATCCCTTTGCTTTTCATTTAAAGCCCTGCAATGCCTCACTGAGAAATCTGTTTGCATACTAGCACCATATATAACACCAGAATGACTTAAAATAACATCCGAAAAGGCAATAAAAGCTGCTCCTGACCTGCTACTCATTCGTACCTTATCATCTATATGTTTCACGGCAAATGCTTTAGGTGGTGCTAATAATTTATCCACAGGATTAAAACCACAACTATGAATACATTTGCCACAGGAAACACACAAATTTATATTCACTTTAGGGTATAAAAAACCTTCTTCATCCGAGATCATTTCAATGGCGTGAGTTGGGCAAATATCAGCGCAGGCTGAACAACCACAACATTCTTTCTTTTCTTTTTTTTCAACAGTAATATCTTTATCTTTCATTTTTCTTATATACATATTTTTTAAGTAATTAGTCGAAAAGATTCTTTCTTAGAAACTCTTTTGATGATTGTATCATCTTTTCTTTTTTTTGTTCAACACATTCCCAATCTATTGATTCATCAATATTATTTTTAACACTGATAATGCGATTATCCAGCCCGCATTGCAAAAGAACATTTTCTAATCTTGCATTATAATTGCTATGGCCAAACACTAAAAATGACTTATGAAAAATAATACTAAATGCAGTTGCATGGAAGGAATTTGTAACCACATATTCTGCATGATGAATATAACCCAAAAATTCTGCCGGACCCACAGAAGCATCAATATAAAATTCTGGATCATCATGCGCCTTACGAAGCTTTATTTCAACCACCTTAAGTTTTTTCTTTTTGGATAAATTTTTAACAAATAAATTTAATTTGCTGTTTCGCTCTGTATCATAAACCAAAATATATCGGCTTATTTTCGGTTTAATTTCAATTTTTTCCCATTGATCAGAATTCAATAGGAAAACTGGATCTGCTGTAACAGATACTTCTTTGTTGCACAAAGATTGTATGTATGCAACTGCAGACTTTTCTCGAACTGAAATTGCATCTATAAAATGAAGCAAATTTCTCATTTCCGCATCATATGTTTGAGATAATTTACTTCCTCCCATACTTGCCGCATATGAAATCACCTTATGCTTACAGCTATTATTAAATGCTCCAAAATACGCTTTACGGAGTCCGAAAGTAATTTCAGGATTCCAAATCTGATCGCTTCCAACAATGTATACATCAAAATCTAGCGTTTCCAATCCCTTTATACTTCGGATTCTTCTTTTGTCTTCAATAAGATACTGTTTTCGAAATCTATTCATATTATTTTTTTGCCGGATGAAATCCCCCTTCATCTGTAAATTATGCTTTATTCCCGTCAGTGTCCATATAAATCGCTCCTTTTTTGATTTAAAAGGATAATATGGTATAAACCAGTGTCGCCCAACTAAATAAAAAGGCGCATATGGAACAATTTCTACATCTGTATTAAATTTTTTCACAAAGTTCTTTAATCCATATGCCTGAAGCATTGCCCCATAATTGTCTGAACAGTAAAATGTCAAAATTCCTATCTTCATATATCTTTTTCTCCCATTTTTCGCTTTCTTTTAATATCTTTTTCCCATATAAGCAGACCTGGGTCTTCTATGATACGTAATAGTCGATAAAGAAGCGGAATATTGTAAAGTAAAGTATAAAATACAAACATCTTTATATCTAAACACTTTTTTAGATACGGTTTTATCTGTTTGAGTTGTCTATTAGAAATAGTCAATAATTTCTTTTTATCATCTTTATTTCTTCCAATAGACTGATAATAAGTGTAATAAAGGATGATTTTCATGCATCTCTTTATTATTTCCTTTTTCGCTTCGATCGAATCAAACAATAAAATATTATCTATAAGCCATCCGCTAACATAAATCATATCTGCATACGGAACCGTATGAATAACGGATGTATCACGCATATAATAATAATACAATTTTAATTCTACTATTGATACAGAAATATCTGGATAAGTACACATTACTAGAATATTAAATAATGTATCTTCTCCCATAACGATCCCTTCCTGCGGAAGGTTATTTCCAATTATCTCTCGTGTATATAATCTTCCCCATATATAACTACGAATATAAGAATCCTCCATACATTCATGAAGTGAATTTGATACTTTATATTCTATATTTTGATTATCAGCAACATCTATACAAGCCATAGATAAATCAGTACATTTTTGATACTGACAAATGACAATTTGTGATCCACTCCTTTTTTGTATATTCACAAGAATACTAAAATATTGAGGATGAATCCAATCATCTGCGTCAATCATTGCAATATATTCTCCACAAGAGCTCAGTAAACCTACTTTACGTGCAGATGCCGCTCCACCATTCTCTTTATGGATGACTCGAATTCTACTATCCATTTTTTCATATTTTTTACATATTTTGTAACTATTATCTGTACTGCCATCATCTACAATTATAATCTCAAGATTTTTATATGACTGATTTATAATACTGTCCAAGCACCGTGATAGATACTCTGACACATTATATACAGGTATAATAACTGATACCAACCCTTTTTTTATTTTTCTATTCACATTCATATCACAAAATCTCCTCACCATTAGGATACATATAGCGTATATCCTCTATCCTATTTATGTAGGGATATTCATTCTAGTACAGCAAATATTTAATAACTGACACATTAATCATTGGAAAGTTCCACAGCATCGACTTCATCAAGCTTATATGTCCAATGATAAACTACTGGTTCCTGGTTTATCTCATCAAAATATTGATAAATACGATCCCTCAGTTCTTCCTTGGAATTGACTCGTATCCCACGCAACATTTGTTTTGTCAGCTTGCTGAAGAAACTTTCTATCATATTCAACCATGAACCATGCTTTGGAGTAAAAATAAATTCGAATCTCCCTTCCGGCATGGTTGCCAGATAATTACGTGTCTCTTTCGAAGTATGTGCGGAATGATTATCAAGGATAATCTGTATCTTATCCTGCTTTGGATAATGGACATCCAGCTTTTTGAGAAACTGAATAAAATCTGAACTTTTATGTGTTTCGCTTACAAGTGGGATAGCTTCCCCTGTAAGAAGATCTATGGCTGCTAACAAAGACAATGTCCCATGTCGAATATATTCGCTGTCTCTGCTCACAAATCCGTGTGCTGCATTTGGATTGCGATCTGGACAGGTATTCCCAATTGCCTGAATCCCAGGTTTCTCATCATAAGACAGGGTTACTGTCTGGATGCCGTTATCTGGAATGATAAGATTTCCGTTCTCGTCAAACTGCATAGATACCTGCTTATATACAACAAGAACTTCGTGCATTTTCTGATCAAAATCAGGATCTCTTTTTTCGAGATAATATTTTACCTTAAAAGGCTTGATGTCTGCAGTCTGGAGCAGTTTTTGTATATATGGTTTTGTCACGGTAGCTAACCGCGGATATCCGGCTGATTCCGCGTTTTTGCAGATATGCTTATGCAATGCAGCCAAAGTCCATAGTTCAGCAGAATATCCAAGATCACAAGGCTTCTGGCAGGCAACGCTGATAATCCACGATTTTGCCTCATCCGTAATTTCAATAGGACGGCCACTTCTTTGACCGTCAAAAAGAGCAAAATCTGTCCCGCCCTTCTCATATTTGTTGATACAAAGGCGGACTGTATTGGGGCTTAAATCATAGATGGCCGCAATTTCTCTAATAGAGACACCATTTGCTTTATCCAGAAGAATATGAGCCCGAATGACAACCTGTGCCTGGATTGTTCTTTGCTTGATAAGCGAACGGAGATATTCAAAATCCCCTTTACGGAGTTCTAATTTTGTAGTTTTTCTTGGCATAATAGAAACCTCACTTTTATTTTATGGTTCCATTATACATCAAAAATATATTTGTGTCAGTTACTTAATTTATATTATACTAGTGCATTTTTCAAATCCCTTTTATACGCTTCAGGAATAGATGTCAATGCCATACTTGGCGCATAAGATATTAGTTTTTGCTCAGGCGAACTAAACATCAAAAAGTATGCCGGATGTACTCCCTGTGTCAGTCCAATATTCCAAATTTGATCACTTCCGCATATTAAGACTTCGCAATCTGATGATAATTCTTTTAAGTCCTCCCAGTTTGTCGTAACATCGGACAAATTTAAAAACCGCTTTTGAAATAACTTATACGATTTTTTCCTGCAAGGTATAGCTTTGTAATGCGGAGCCACAATTATACTGGGAATGGGAAGTAATGATTCCGACCGTTTATACGCTTCCCCTCTTTTTTATTAAAATATTACTGTATTTACGACTTATAAAAAGATAAAAATGCTGTATGAAGCACAGTATTAGTATCTCTTAAATATGCAGAATTTAGATGTCAACACCGAATTTGAAACTTTAATAAACACTATAGATATTCATTATGTTTTCGAAAGGGATGTCTTATAGGACTGGTTTTTTCTACAAACCAATAAATTATTTTTTTTGCTTCCCATTCAAATTTTCGGATATTAAATAATCTATGGAAATTTGCTTTCCACAAATATTTTTTGGGAACATATCCATCTTCTGTCGAAATAATCTTGTCTGGTATAAGTAAATATTTTGTGGCTAAATCATTAGCCAAAACTTCCATACTCCTTTTTTGCAAATGAATATAGGCAGCTTCGTTCCTGTGTCTAACACCTTTTTTGTAAGACAGCTGAAAGCTTTTTCCGTTTTCAATATAACCAAAGCTTATCTCTTTTTCTATTATGTCCTTTCCATATGATTCTTTTTTATCAGGGATTTTTCTGACAACTTTCTTAAAATTGTCATCATACGGATATACATCAAAATATTCATTGAACATCCATACCTTTTTTCTTTTATCCACAAAAATATGATTAATACTTCTCTCCCCCCACTCATCAAATACAAATATTCGATTGGATGAAAACACTTCTCTGTATTGAACACATCCATCTATTGCACTCATAAACAGATGATTGATCTCATTCGTATTACGATATATTGTCATATGACCCAAATGGCCTACTTTATCAAATTTTCTAATTTTCCCCTCTGGAAGAAAGCTTTTCAAATCACCAAAGATTAAATCAATATCACAATATCCCCAATAATCGCAGTCCTTTATATATTCTTGGAAGATATATCCATAAGCCGGCTTAAAGTCACACAGCTTATACGGGGTCTCAAGTGAAATCTCGAAGTCAAATTTGCTGCGAAATAATTTCTGCAATTTACGCCACGGCATATTTCTATAGCGTACATTATCGGGAAAGGAGTAATTTTGTTTACCATCAGAAATAATTAGCCAATCATAATCCGGATTATTTGCACATGATTTTAAAAAAATATCAAAATAACTCGGGAATTCCCCATAATACGGAACAATAAATATAATTTTCATTCATTTCTCCATCCAAAATTAAATATGTAATAGCCATTCTGTTACCTTTTAAATTTGTTTAAGACTCTCTGTAAAGGTTGGCGTATCACGTCTCGTTCATATGCATTCATCGAAAATATATACATTCCTGCCGAATATATTAATGTATAAATAATAATCGCAATTATCAGTTTAAACCAAGAATTAAATGGGGAAAATTGTGTTATAAATAAACTTATCATTATCATAATTATAGGTATAACCGACATACTAATTATGTTTTTCCAAAATAACGGGATATTAAGCTTTGTTATTTTATAGTAATATATATTCATTATAATCCCTTGTCCAATAACATAAGAGATTGCTGAACAAAGTGCTGCGCCAAAACCTCCTAGAAACGGTACAACAATATATGTACTAACCACATTCACTATTGCAATTATTAAATAGACTATACTTCTGAATTGATGTTTATTCTGTGCTGTTACAATACTCAATCCTGTATTTTGAATTAATGGAATTGCCAGAGGAATCAGAGTCACGATAGCAATAAAATAAGCCTCTTTATATTCAGGACCTGCCCACAACAATATAAAATCTCTCCCGAAAACAATAAAACCGGAAAGCGCTAACGCTATAATAAGATACTGTAATCTCCCGACACGGATAAAGATCTCTGTTAGCTCTTTTGGCGTAGCCTTTTTTGTTATCATTCCTGTTATTTTAGGCATCAGCACACCTGAGAAAGCTGTAGAAATATTTGTCATCATGGAATTAAACGTAACACCGATATTATACACAGCAACCACCGCTGTACTTGTGATCATCCCCAATATTACTTTATCTGTTGCCCAAAATAGCATATCTACGATAGAACCAATAAATACAAAAATTGAGAACCTAGTTATCTCTTTAATTAATTTTATTGGAAGTTTTCTAAATTGAGGCCGGATTCCAAGAATTTTAAAGCAGTATCCCGCATTCAATGGCAGCATTAAAAACTGTAATCCGGTACTTACTATAGACATTCCTATAGATCCATAACCCAAATATAGGACCACAAGATTCGCACAAGGTACAGCCACCGTCGACAAAATATTAACCGCCTGACGATAAATATATTTTTCATGTGCCATAATAATACTGCCAAATACACTAATTGGAAAAGATATTGCAGTATTAAATGCCATGATTTGTACAAGAATAGCCATTTTCGTAATTTCTGAATCTGTTAATCCTCTATGAAAGATAGCCTCAACATTACCTGAAATTATAGCACCGCCAATTAGTACAAAAATAGCCAAAAAACTATACATAAGGATAAAAAGCCCAATGACCTTTTCTTCTCCTTCTTTATCACCTTCCGCCCTATATTTTGCAACATATCTAACTATTGTACTTCCAAGTCCAAAGGTTAATAACGAGAGATATCCTACTACTGAATTTGCCAGGCTGTATAATCCATATTCAGATTGCCCTAAAATCCGCAACATAATAGGGGTATAAAATATAGGTATCAAACTACCAAGTCCTATATTCAAATATGTCATCACTACCCCTGCACGTAACTGATTGACTTTCATTTTATCGCCTTTCATTTTATATGTTAACTATCAGATGATCTTTTAGTTATCTACTCTTATACTATACCTAAATCAGATTTTCTATATACTTTAGACCTTCATATGCCTTTTCTTTATATGAGGGCATTACTGCTTGTAAATGATTTCTTATTTTTTTCTCATTTTCTATAATATTTAACATTTTATCTAACAGATCATTATTCTTTTCCATATTTTGTGAAGCAATAACATATGGCTCATATTCTCCAAAAATATCTTTTGCAATTCCCTTCGCTTTTACAGAATAACCAACTGCTAATGTAGGCACCATACTAGAATATGCCGCAATTATTGAGTGAGTACGTGCACCTATAAAAAAATTACATTTGGAAATATATCCTTTTAGTTCCTCGCAATTACAATCTCCCACCACAAACACTTTTCCTGTTTCTTTATACTTTTCATATAAAGGTCCAATTGCCACTCTGTCATCGCTTTTAGGAGTGACTACGTGTGGAATTAACATTATTGAATAATCTGTATTTTCTAAAATGTACTCTATCAATTTTTCATAATTTTTTACGATTAAAGAGCCATTCCCATATTCAAGGATAAGCGGACTAATATTTATCCCAATAATGGGGGTATCAGTAAATTTCTTTGGTAAATTAACTTCCTTTTTGTTTAACTGAAAAGCCGGGTCTGCACAAAAAGTTATATTGCATAGACCTGCTGCCCGTAATGCTTCAAATGAGATTGACTCTCTTACAGTAATCGCATCATATCTTTTCAGATCTGTAATTATTTCTTCATCTAATACATCAGGTTCAATAGAGCATCCCCACAATATTGTTTTGGCACCCTTTTTATGCAGCCAATAATTAATGTCACCTAATACCTCTTGTCCTCCGTAGCAATAATTATCACCACCTACCGAAATAAAAATATCTCCTTTTTGAGCTGCAGAAAATAATGTATCTCTTCTAAACTTTGTTAATAATCTGGTAGAATGGAACCATTTTGTTTCTAGTGCAGAAATGTAATATTTTAACGATGGTTTATGAGGTATAATATCTTGATCTGATATAATATTGAATGTTTTTTGAATATCGTACCTATAATCTTCATCCTTATTCATCGAAAATAAAGTCATATTAGTATTTAATATTTTATATGTGGATCTAATTATAGCTTCACATCCATGATTCATACTTCCGCCATGAGAATATAATGCTATCACGCTGTTATCCTCCCTTTTATAAATACTTTGCATGACTGAAAAATCCAAAATAATAAAAATATAATACTATTCCTCTTTAAAAGTTTTGCTGCTCGAAATATTGAAACCTTGGATTTTACAACATCATAATAGTAGTATCCCGAATATAGTTTATCTTTCCAATTTAAGTGAAAAATATTATCACACTGCATTACATACATTGCATAACCTTTAGGATTATTTGCATATCTTGAATTACCTTGAGCAATTAATCCATCTTCTCTTTGTTCAACAATATAAATAATATCATTAAACCATCGAATTTCAAGTCCTGAAGCCGCTATTTTATCCCAAACGATAGCCTCCGTCATAAAGTTCTCTCCTTCAATTTCTGGAAATGGGAATTTTTTTAGTACACTCGTATAATATGCTTCTGCTTTATCTCCTAAAATATTGTTTTCTCTTCTTTCAATGTTTGTAGCGTCTATATAATTTCCTTTAAAGGTAGAGCCCAATAGATTTCCTAATACATCTCCTTTATTCCCTGATATACCAGCAAAATCTTTCTTTTTTTCAAGACTTTGCTCCCATTTATACAACTTTTCAATAGCATCTTTTGTCAGTTGATCATCCGAGTCAACAATAAAAAAAAGAAAGCCTTCTGCTAAATTAACGCCACAATTAATTGCTGTATGCTTACCGCCATTTTTCTTTTTTATGTATCTGATTTTAAATGAGGAAACATCCTTAAATCTATTCACTAAGTCTTCTGTATTATCCGTCGAGCCATCATCTACTATCAGCCATTCAAAATTTTTGTTTGTCTGAACCAGCAAAGAGTTAAACAAATTTTCAAGGGTATAGCCTCTATTATATGTAGGTGTAAAAACGGTAATTAAATTGTCATTCATTTTTTTCGATTAAAAATCATTCCAATTGCACTCAGAAAGATATTAATCATACCTCCTTCTTTATACTTATCTTTGATGGCCATAATTAACTCCGCGCGGCTTTCCCCATATTTATTCCGCAATCTAAACCATTCTTCATTTTTCTTCTTTTGATCATCCGTTTTCCATGATTCCGAATAATGATGTATTGAATAAGTATTATCAGTAATCACAATCTTTCCAGTATTATATTGCTTAGGGCTAAAATAATCTGTAGGATATATAACCATTCCATTAATCTCCTGCAACACATTTTTCTGCTGAAATCCCAATGATTTCATATATGCTGTTGTTCTTGCAGGCGTTGTCAAAAGATCTTCAGTCCCATTAGAATGTCGAAAAATCAACGTGTCATATTCTTTTCTCCAAGCATCTATAATAGGATTTTGTTTCTCCGCTCCAAACCCTGAACCAGTCGTTATACTGAATTCTTCACCAATTACATTTTCCATGCCAGCAAAAGCCTTATGTTTAAGAAGCGGATCTAAACTGCGTATAACTTCTACATCTGTATCTAAATAAATTCCTCCAAACTGATATATAACATCCAATCTGACATAATCTGACACAAATGCCCACTTTTTCGCCTCAGCTGCTTGTTTAATATAAATATTTTTTCCAATGTCATAATTCGTTTCATTCCACTCTATTATTTTATAATCCGGGCAAAATTTTTTCCAACTATTTATACACTTCTGTTCTTTTTCAGGAATTTCGTTGCCTCCAAACCAACAATAATGAATAATTTTGGGAATCATAATTTCTTTTGCATGATGTCTAATGAAATTAAATCATCATACTTCCTTTCTTTTAAAATCCAATTTTAAGTAAGTTTCGTAACCGGCAAGTAAAGAGTAAATTAATTTTTGCTAATTCAATCCATATCTTTTGCTTCATCGGTATTGGCAACTTGACACTTTGCTGTGCAGCTTCTTTGAAAGCCTGCTTTACTATTGTGATAGCAGTATTATATTCGCTGCCTTTCATATACAATAAAATCATCTGCCCGCTGTAAATACATGACTGCAATAAATTAGCTTTTGACACTGAACTTAACCGTGAAAAATTTGTTTCAATGTATTTCTGTCGTTCAATTTTTGCTTCGAGTACATCTAATCGTTTTAAACCATATACTGATCCCATAATACTTTCGGGACGCTGGAAATAGTAATATAATTTTTTTTGTATTTTCACTATTTTCTTTGCCTGACCAAATACCTGATATGTCCAAAACTCATCTTCATTAACCTTTCCTTTTACAAAAGGTATCCCCGTCAAGCAACATCGTTTATAAATTTTATTCCAAACATATTGATGAAACACCTTATCCTGAATCAAAAAATTTAACGCTTCTTCAGGTGAATAACAAATAGGATTGCTTGTAATTTCATCATCTTCATCTAATATACTATTGTTAGTTTTTACAATTTCACATTCACAAATATCAGCATTTGTATTTTCCATTGCTTGGTATAAGCTGCTTATATATTCTATAGACACCCAATCGTCACTGTCTATAAATACGATATATTCGCCCTTTGACACATCAATTCCAGCATTCCGAGCATCAGACAATCCACCATTTTGTTTATGTATTACTTTTATCCTTTTATCCTTTTCAGCCCATTGATCACATAATGCAGGACATCCGTCTGGCGAGCCATCATCAACCAGTATAATTTCTATATTTTTATATTGCTGTGTTATAACAGAATTGACACAACGGTTTAAATATTTTTCAACTTTAAAAATTGGAATAATAACACTTACCAAAGGTGTTTTTTTCATAAATAATGATTTCCTTTCAAATTGCTTAATTAAAAGTGCAATATGCACAACCATTCATTAATCAATCCTATATTTATCGCCAACACCTGTAACTTTATCATAAAATTTTCGCATAATCCTATAAAATGGAAGGCTATACCCTCCCAGCCAGCCCATCCACTTTATTTTTTTCGAATAATTCTCTAACTTTCTAAACTCCTTATAACTCCTCCTCAATAATTGACAAGCGTTGTTTGATTCCGTTTTCCACGCTTTCTGTGCTGCTATAGCCAATAATATTCTTACATATCTTTCCGCAACAATCGTATAAATTTCACTGTTTTCCTTTACATCTTCTAATATTTTTTCTAAAACTTTTTTAGGATCTGTAAGTTTGTATAACTTTGTTTCTGTTGTCGCCGCTGATCCCCTTCTAAGAATATAGTGATACATAGTAAAATCTTCATATACAGCTTTTGTGGATTTTTTAAAACAAATATAATTTAAAAGCAGATCTTCATTAATTCTTATACTTTCGTCCCATAATGATGACTCATTATAACCTTCCACTACGGATCTGCGATAAAGTTTGTTCCAAAGTCCGGGTTCTACAAAATCTCCTCGGAGCAGATCCCTGATTCCTTCCTCATGTGTTTGTTCCACCAACTTACCTGTTCCATAATAAAGATCCTCATGTCCATCCGGAAATACCATCTTATAGCCGCAGTGGGAAATGTCTGCCCCATATTTTCTCATATTAGTTAATAAACGCTCAAACATTTGAGGTTCAATATAATCATCGCCATCGACAAATCCGATATATTCACCGGTTGCTATAGCCAGTCCAGCCGACCTCGCCGTAGACACCCCGCCATTTTGTTTATGGATCGTAATAACTCTGTCATCTTTTTTCCTGTATAGATCAATCACCTCTGCAGTTGAATCCGTAGACCCATCGTCCACTACTATGATTTCCAGATCTTGATAGGTTTGTGCAGAGATACTCTCCAGACATCTTTCAACAAATTTTTCGATATTATATGCTGGAACGATAATTGAAATAAGATCGCTGTTCATATACCTCAGTCACCTTTCATCATGCTTAGCCGAATTACGGTACTATTATTTCACATATCCTATAGTACCTTCAAGCTTTTTCGCCATCTCAGTACGTTTTTGTATAGATACGCTGCTCCTCAATGTATATTCCTCACCAAAGCAAGGAGATGACTCCATGCGCTTTTCTTCCTTTTTTAAATAGTCATCAACTGTACAAATTATTTTTGCGGGCGATCCGGCTGCTACAACATTATCCGGTATATTATGAGTAACTGTACTATTTGCTCCGATTATTACCCGGTTTCCAATGCATACTCCCGGTAAAACAACAGATTCCGCTCCTATAAAAACATCATTTCCTATTTTTATGTTTCCTATCTTCGTATAATCCAAGAACAACTTTGTGCTTGCATCATGGCAGAGTATATGTACTCTTGGTGCAAGGGTCACATTATCTCCAATCTCTATATGCCAGCAATGATCCGGGTCAAGAATAACACCGTTTAGCCGGAGAAAATTATTTCCCACTCTCATACCGCGCTTAATAAGCTGTTCTGTTGTATATTCTCCCCGTAACCGATATAATAGTCTTTTTAAGAAATTATCTTTCACTGCTTGTCACTCTACTTTCCCTGAAATAAGTTCTACAAACATATTCTCAACAGCTTTTACTGTACTGTCTGTTTGAAATTCCTCTCCTCTTATTAAGGCTTGCCTTTTATAATGCTGTAACAGTTCATTATCGTCCAATAAACGCTTGATTCCCTTATAAAATGCTTCTTCATCATTGTCTGTCACAATACCATATTCATTATTATCACCCAGCATTTCTTTCATACCGGATACCTCAACTGTGCAGACAGGCGTTCCCACAATCAATGCTTCCGTAGCAGCTGTGCTAAATCCTTCCGCAAAAGATGTACAGGCAAAAAGATCGCATTTGCTTAAATACTTATATGGATTAATCTGATATCCCAAAAAGGATACCGTAGTTTCTAAATGCTGCGACAGCACATATTCTTCTAATTTTTTCTGTTCCTCTCCCTCTCCCAGTATATAAGTATGGACAGGGTATCCTTCATCAGATAGTCTTTTATGTACTCTTAGCAGTCTGTCAAATCCTTTCGATTTTTTCAATGTGCCGATGCCACATATTTTAATTTCATTTTTATCAAACAATCCAACTGTCACGGTTTCTTCCGCAAGCTGCCGAATTTTTTCACTCTCGATCGTATTATATAAAACTTCAAGATTTTTAACAGGAACCAGCTTCTGAAAATCTTTTTTTACATATTGAGACACACATATTGTTTTATCAAACCTGAGATAACACCTTTTCATTTCTCGTATACTCCGGAAGGTGTATGAAGCCTGTTGTGGCGTATGCTGCTCTACATGAATCCATGATACTAATTTTGTTTCATCATCGTTACACCCACTGACAACTCTAGCAGTCTGTCCTTCCAGATAAGAAACTACAATGTCATAGTGATCCTTAATAAATTTTGAATATAAAAAAGCCGGGGTTGCCAATTTTAACACCTGCGATCCCCCTTTTATGGCTCTCTTGAAACATGACCTATATTTTATGTCTTTAGACAAAAATTTTTTATTAACTCCTCCGTCATAAAGAGTCATAACTGTTATATCAAACTTATTTTTGTTCATATGATTAACCAAATTTACCAGGACTTTTTCAGCTCCCCCATGACCTAAATTCGGTATCAGAAACAAAATTTTTATCATCTATGCTACCCTCATTTACTTATTTGCTCAGTCTCTTTTTATGAAAAGCATCATATAATGCGTCTGGCATTACTATTTTTATCATCTCGACAACTGCATTTTTTACCGCATATATATACATCCATTTGGGAATGTGTACCATTTTAAATCCGACAAATGTAGCATATATTCCATTAAGTCTTGCCTGCAGCGTTCTTCTATGTAGCGCATTTCTGTCATCACGCATTTTATATAACGGTTCCTGAATATTATATCCTTTATATCCTTTCGCATAGAATTTATACCACAGATGATAATCTTCTACTCTTAAAAGTCGTTTATCTTCTGTATATCCTTTCACGTCTAAAAAAGCAGACCGTCGGACCATACACGGTGCATGGCAAAACATAGGCACATGAGTCGGGAAATCTTTTACCTGTGGATATTCCAGTGTCTTAATGCAACCCCAGTCCCCCTCTTCATCAAACGTGGTCATATGTGTACTTACAATAGCATATTCCGGATGTCGATTTAAAAATTCTACTTCCTTTTGAAAACGAGTCGGATCGCATAAGTCATCTCCATCCATTCTGGCCACATATTCACCAGTAGATATTTTAAGACATCTGTTTAATGTAACGTTTAAACCTTTATTTTCATTGTTCTTTATAACCCTAAATCTATCCGGATCAGCTTCTTGATATTTTTTCGCAATCTCATATGAATTATCCTGAGATCCATCATCGCAGATAATAAATTCCCAATTTGTATAAGTCTGGTTAATAATAGAATTAATCGCTTCTTTTAAAGTACTATCGCAATTATATATTCCCATTATAATTGAAATCTTTTTTTTACTATCCATTTTAAGGCCCCTTATTTTCCACGTAAAAACTGCATTAGATATGCCAATAAAATTATTCCCATTCCCCAATTTTTTTTTGCAAATCTAAAAAACAGTTGCCAATGCAATGGCATCTTATCCGTATTTAACTGCTTTAATGCTTTTCGATATCTCGTTGTTCGTAAAATCTTATTAACTTCATTTTTCTTTTGAATAAAACTTTTTTGTGATGCTATTGTATTTAAAGATAATGCAATTACACTTAATGCAACTCTATTATATAAACCTTGCCTATATTCCTCTGGCATTTTCTTTATTTCTATATATTTATACATACAATCATATAAGTGCTGCCATCTATCGAATAAATCTTCATTATATATTGTTGTCAATGAATTTTCATTATCTTTTCGATAATGATATAAGCATTCTGGCATATAAGCAATCGAACATGCTCTGCCAAAGACACAAATGTTATATAATGCATCTTCTGTACCAATTTTCTTCGTATCTACGAATTTTATATCTTGTATTACAGATCTTTTATACATCTTTCCCCAAGCTGTAACTAAGGTATCTCTTTGTTCTACTTGGGCAAGTTCGTCTCCTATCAATCCAAATAATCTTCTATGTAGCTGTTTTGTTTGATTTTGATCAAACAGAATAAATTTTTCACCTAAAATTAATTGTTTTTTTGCTTTATTGGGATATTCTTTTACATAAGACCAAAGCACAATGTCTACATTTGTTTCACTTATAATTTTATAAGCTTTCTGGCACATTTCTATGTCTACCCAATCATCTCCGTCAACAAATACAATATAATCCCCCTTTGCATTAGCAATTCCTGTATTGCGTGCAGCAGATAAGCCCTTATTGGGTTGGGAAATAATCTTTATGCGAGAGTCCCTTTTCGATAATTTTTCTAAAATATCAAGTGAATCATCTGTAGATCCATCATTAATGCAAAGAATCTCTAGTGCCTTATAAGTTTGATTCATCAAGCTTATAAGACATTTTTCAACATAGTTATTTATATTATAAACTGGAACAATAATTGATATTAATTCCATAAATCCTCCTACCAGGTATACCCCCATGAAATTATCATTTGATAATAACAATAAGCAACGTAAAAACCTATCATTGTTATTTTTAACAATATTGCAGATCTTTTCGTAAATATATTATCCAGTTCCCATGGCAGTAAAATATAGTTGTACAAAGAAAAATAAATCGGCAGTCTCCCGATATAAATACCACTGGTAAACATGGACACAATATAAATTCCCATTGAAATAATCGACATATTAATACTCAGATTAATAATCGGACTGTCTATTTTCTCTATTTGTTTACGTCCTATTAATGTCAACACCGGCGGCACACTGTATACCAGCACCCGCAGCAGATTCGTTCCGTCATCATACGCAAACTGCTGTACTACATCATCATACTGGGTATTTGCCAGCAATGTCTCCAGAACATCTGTAAATCGATCTACAAAAAGGATGGCCAGAACAACAGCCGCAAGGAATAACAATGTTTTCTTATTCCACGGCTTTCCCTGTACAATAAAGATACACGGCAGCATCAGCAATGCGGACAGATGCACCGTGGATGCAAGTAGTATAATAATAATCAGCGGAATATATTTTTTCTTTATTATAAGCCCCATACAGGCAAATAATACAGCAGCGGGAATAAACTGACGCATTCCGTTAAAAAGCCACTGGTATACATCGGTCGAGACAACAAACAGAAAAATACTCCACGCAAAACTATAAGAATACTTTTGATAAGTATACGTTACACACAGCACACACAGTGCCGCTATAATTAAGAAATAGATGACGTCTTTATTTCCAATAATCGCCTTTAAGACAATATTTAATACAGAAAATCCCTTATCCTGCCCATCGCCTGCAATAACCTGCGGAATAGATGCCAGAGAAGAACTTGCCGCTAGAAATCCCTCTCTGTATGCGCTGGTGTCCGCTACATCGCCTCTGGTTCCGGCCCAATATATAATCGGCAACACCATTACCACTGCAGCAAATTTCCCGTATCTTTTTTCTCTGTATCCGTTTACCGTCACATATTGATATCGACCATTCAGCATATAAACCAGCGCTACTACAGTGATCCATATCAGGATTGTCCAGATGTTTAACATATTCCACCTACTATTTCATCAAAAAATTTTTTCATATCACGCAGTACTTTTTCCTGTCCATAATTTTCTATAATTTCAAGATTACGTTTTTCCATCTGTTGGCGTTTTTCAGGATTTTTTATTACTTCCTCTATTGCGTGCGCATACTGGCCTGGATCCTGTACAGATACAAGATAACCTCCCAGATGATCTTGGATCAAATCCACGTTTCCGCGGATCTTTGAAGCCACAATCGGAAGTCCGCTTGCCATCGCTTCCATCAGCGCCACGGGAAGTCCCTCCTGTAAGGACGGAAACACAAAGATATCTGCTGCTTTATGCAGTTCTGCGACATCTTTGCGAAAACCCACCAGCTTCAGTCTGTCTTTGACACCAAGTTCTTCCGCCCTTTCCCGGAGTCTGGCCTTCATAGGTCCGTCTCCGCATATAATAAATATAATATCATACGCCTTCAGCTGGGCAATCGCCTCAATCACCGCTATATGATTCTTACGTTTTGTAAGTTCTCCCACTGACATAAGAACGATTTTTTCTTCCGGTATATTCAGCCTCTTTCTGATGTCCAGGCGTGTTGGCTCCTTCTTCTGAAATTTCCCCAGATCAATTCCAACGCCGGGAATCAGGACGACTTTTCCGGCATGAAATTTCCGCGCTCTTCTATAGTCTTCCTGGTTAATCGTGATCAAACCATCTGTAAACCGTGAAAGAATTTTTTCTATGGGATAATAGATCATCCAGTTCAGCAGCGGCGCTCCGCTGAAGAAATGAAAACCATGTGCCATATAGACAACCTTTGTACCGCTCTTTCTGGAAGAACGGGCCGCAAATCTGGCAAGCATGGCCCCTACCGGAGTATGACAATATACCAAGTCAAAGTGTTCTTTCTTTATGATCCGTCTGAGTTTCCGATATGCCTTTATATTTCCCAGTTTCAAAGGATTTCTCTCAAAAGGAATATCTACATAATGGTCGCAGCAGGGAATGACGCAGTCATTCGGATCATCATAATCGTTGCCTGCGCAAACCCATGTCTCCCATCCCAGTTCCTGAAACATTTTCAGGCATGGAATGTGAAATACATTGACGTGTATCTTTACTACTGTCGCCACTAATAGAACTTTTCTTCTGCTCATCTATCTCTCCGTCTCCTGTATCGTCTCCGCAAAATCCCCTGCTTCGCCGCACCGATCTTCCTCACAGTCATAGATCAGACTGCCGAACACTTTATCCCGGTATGGAAGAAATGGAATCCGTAAGAAGGGATTGAGGGCTTTCATAATCCTTACGGTATGTCCGTGTTCTTTCGCAATCCGCTGAACCATATCCGCAGTACACACATATTCCTGATTCTGTGGAAAGAAAAGGCCTGTCTCTTCTTTTCGAATCAGTTGTTCAATAAAATCGCAGAGATGCTCGATATAGATCATGCTCCGCTTGTTTATCCAGTCCGGAAAGAACGGCGTCCGAAGAGCCAGCTTCCGAAGCGTCTGATAGTTTCCTTTGCACCCTTTGCCGTATACCATCGGCGGTCTCAATATGCAGACTTTGAATTGATCTGAACGAAGTTTCTCAAATTCCAGATCCGCCTGATATTTTGATTTCCCATAATGTGTATTTGGGTTCGGTTTCGTAGCTTTGGTAATGCGCCCGGTATTTTTTCCATATACACTCATGGAGCTGAGGACGATAAACTGCCCCACGCCGGATTTTCTGGCGTTCATTGCAGTTTTAACCGCATAATCCCTGTTTATTTCATAATACAGGTGAGCGTTTTCTTTTGTCTCTTTCTGATGCGCGATACCCGCTGCATGAACAACCGTATCGCAGCCTGACATATCAATCTCTTCCGGCTTCACCTGTTTTGTATCTACACCGTTCACACAATATCCTTTATTCTGGAGCCAATTTTTCAGGGCTGTCCCGATATATCCGGCCACACCTGTTATCATTACTGTCTTACTCAATATTTTCACTGCCTCCGCTTACTTCTCCGGCTGTTTTCTCTTTTACCCGGGATTCGTCCTCCCCGGGAATCTTTTCCATGGCTCCTGTTCCGCCCTCCACTACACCATCGCTGCGCAAAACTGCCAAAAAGGTGCCGAAAAAGCACCTCACATCCATGCGAAATCCGAGATGCTCCACATAGGTTCTGTCCAGCAGGGCTTTTTCCTCTATTTCCAGTTCATCCCGTCCGGATATCTGGGCCAGGCCGGTGAGTCCCGGCTTTACCTGCTGAACTCCGTATTCTTCCCGCAGCGCAATAAGATCCTCCTGGTTCCATAGCGCCGGCCGCGGTCCAACTACGGACAGACTGCCGGCGGCAATATTCCACAGCTGCGGCAGTTCATCCAGGGAAGTCTTCCTGAGGAAGCGGCCGATCCGGGTAATATACTGATCCGGATTTTTCAGCAGATGGGTAGGGCAGTCATGGGGTGTATCCAGCTTCATAGAGCGGAATTTCAGCAGCTGAAAGTAGGTTCCGTGGATTCCCACTCGCTTCTGCCGGAAAATCACAGGGGCCCGGAACCCGTCTTCGATTTTGACTGCCACCACGATAACCAGAAAAACCGGAGACAGAAGGATCAATCCTAAAACTCCAAGGATCCGATCCAGCACACATTTGACACGGAAATACCGCTTCTGTACGGCTGTCAGCTGCCAACGGCAGGCAAGCTTCTGTGTTTCAGCCTTCTCCCTCATAGTTACCTCCCTATGTGTTCCTTACCGATTATAGCATGTTTTTGGCATAACGCAAACAGGCGCAGCTTCACTGCGCCTCTCTGCTTTTTTCTTCATGATACTCCGGCACCAGTTCTTTGATCTGCTCCCGGATCTGATCTGTCTCCCCGTAGGCGCTGTCAATGAGCTTTTTGATTTTCCGGATAGTTTCCACCGGATCCAGCCTGCCCATCTGGGCCACAAAGATCCGCTTGTTCTCCGTGTCAATCAGATTTTCCTCGTCGATCAGCAGTTCTTCGTACAGTTTTTCTCCGGGGCGGAGCCCGGTAAATTTGATTTCAATGTCCTTTCCGGGCACATGGCCGGACAGGCGGATCATTTTCTTTGCCAGATCCAGGATCTTTACAGGTTCGCCCATATCCAAAATGAAGACTTCCCCTCCTTTGGCGTAGGCTCCGCACTGGAGCACCAGGTTCACTGCCTCGGGGATGGTCATGAAGTAGCGGATGATGTCCGGATGGGTCACGGTCACCGGTCCGCCGTTTTTGATCTGCTCCCGGAACAGGGGGATGACGCTGCCGTTGCTGCCCAGCACGTTGCCGAAACGCACCGCCGCGTACTCGGTAGAGGAAAACTGGGCGAACACCTGGATGATGATCTCGCAGATCCGTTTGGAAGCTCCCATGACGTTGGTGGGCCGCACCGCCTTGTCGGTGGAGATCAGCACCATTTTCCGGGCATGGTATTTGTTGGCCGCTGTGGCCACGTTATAGGTGCCCAGAATATTGTTCTTCACCGCCTCATTGGGGCTGTCCTCCATCAGGGGCACATGCTTGTGAGCCGCCGCGTGGCAGACGATCTCCGGCCGGTAGAGCCGGAAGATCTCCTCCACCCGCTTTTTGTCCCGGACCGAGCCGATGAGGGTTACCAGATCCAGATTCGGATATTTTTTCTTCAGCTCCAGCTGGATGCTGTAGGCATTGTTTTCGTAGATGTCCAGAATGATCAGCTGCTTCGGGTTGTGCAGGGCCGCCTGACGGCAGAGCTCGCTGCCGATGGAGCCGCCTCCCCCGGTAACCAGGATCACTTTGTTCTCAATATAGGCCCCGATCTCATCCATTTTCAGACGGACGGGATCCCGGCCCAGCAGATCCTCGATCTGTACTTCCCGGAGCATGGACACGTCCACCTCCTGATTCACCATCTGGTAAATGCCGGGCAGCATCAGGATCTTGCAGGCGGTCTGCTGGCAGATCTCCAGCAGTTCCCTGCGTTTGTCCGGCGCCAGAGTGGGAATGGCGATGACAATCTCTTCTATGCCGTACTTTTTCACCATGGCAGGAATGTCTTCCTTGCTCCCCACTACCGGGATGCCCTGAAGCCAGGTGCCGATCTTTTTTGGATCATCGTCGATGATGCAGGGAATCTTCCGGTTCAGGTGCTTGCTGTTTTTCATTTCCCGGATCATCATGAACCCGCCGGCTCCGGCCCCCACCACCATGGTCACAATGGGGCTGGCGTTGGAGAATTCTCTCCGGCGCCGGTTGATCCGCAGAAAGCGGTAGGAAAACCGTGGAATAATCATCAGCGCCAGGAGAAGCAGGGTATAGATGATGATATAACTTCTGGGCACCACAAGCCCCAGGATCCGCAGGCCCGCCAGCTGCAGGCCGGAGGAGACCAGCACAGAGAGAACCAGATTTCTCAGTTCCACGATACTGGCGAAGCGCCAGAGACTGGTATACATCCGGAACAGGGCGTTCACCGCAATGGTGCAGGGCACATTGAACCACATGTATTCCCGTATAGAATGCCAGAATTGCGGTTCGATTTTCTGAAAGCTGAAATCGAACCGGATCCACAGGGCTCCCGTCATGCTGACGATCACCACCGCGATATCCAGAAACAGCAGCAGAAGCCCTCTCACAAGAGCCTCTCTGTTCTGCGCGAGTTTTTCAAAACGTAGTTTCATAAATCTTATCACCAGCCATTTACATCTGATTAATCTGCCGCTTTTGCGACCAGCACGTTGATGTCCGCCCCAGATGCCTGCCGGTGTGCAGATGCCAGAGTTAATAGTACCATACTTTTTTTAGTTCGGCAATGGCGCCCAAAGATTACAGGCTGTAAAATATTGTGAAGGATTCTTCCGGTTTTTCCCTGCGGGGAAACTCACTGTACATGCCCTCTCCCGGCGGGATCCCTGGACAGGCCTGCCGGTTTTTGCTATAATTTGTCTGCCGTTTGGGATACAGCCTTTCGCGGCACCATGCGGTATTTATTCTATGCGCTTTGCCCGGAACTGTCAAGCGCCGAAACTTACGCCAGAACCGCCAATCATGCAGGACCGCTGAGCCGGTCTGTTTTTTCACAGGTAGACCCGAGAATATGTTCATTCTTCCAAGAGTTCAGCAAAATCATTTTTTCTTTCCCGAAGAATTTCTGTATTTCCGCCGCCTTGCCGGTCCGCTGCAGACGATATGTTCCGTGCGGGAATCCGCCTCGGAGATTCATATTTTCACCCGGTCTCTTGCCCATACCGCGGCCTGTCCCTGCTGCGACCAGATCAGTGCTTCTCTCCACGCCACTTATCACCGCCGGATCCAGACGCTTCCCCTGGGGCGGAAATATACCTGTCTGCGGATGACCGCCTATAAATTTGACTGTGTGAATCCCCGCTGTCCCCAGAAGGTGTTTATGGAATCCCTTTTTCCGGCGGACCGCTGGCAGGTCCGCAGCCGGCAGCTGACTGCCCTGATTCTGGCTCTCAGCGCGTTTCTCAAAGACGAGGGGGCCAGCAGGGTTCTGGCTGCCTGCGGCGCCCGGGTCAGCAACGACACCATCCGGCGGGTGATCCGCCAGGCAGCTCCCGGCCTCTGCCCCCCGGTCTTTCCCGGCAGAACGCTGCGGCTTACTTCCCAGGCCCGGCTGGAAAGGTATTCCCGGCGGGTGATCCATGCCATCTGGTCCTATCTCCGACGGGACTCGGTTTCCCAGCCTTTGGTTTCCTTTTTTTATCAGAAGCTGGCTCCTGGATTTCGCCGGTAAATCTCCCGCGGATTCAGTCTCCAGCGTCTTTTTTCAGCCGCAGGGTCTCCAGGGTTTCCGCCAGTTCCGCCTGTACCCCGTCGAAAAGATAGTTTCCCCGGCTGCTCTTCCTGCCGAGATATTCCCTGCGGATCTCCTGTTCCGCCTCCTTTACTTCCTCCAGCAGTCCCGCCGCGGACAGCCGCACAGCTCCCGCCCCCAGGATAATCACCTGTTCCAGGGCGTCGGAGGTGGCCACGGTGACGGAATGCTTCTGTCCGATCCGGTGAACCGTTTTTTCGATATACTGGTCCGCGGTTTCCGCCTCTTTGGTGTACACAACATAGATGTTGTGATATTTCATGACCTCCCCGGGACCTCCCGGCACCTTGTAGGCGTCGAAGACCAGAATCAGGGTGCAGGGCCGGTATCCCTGGAAATTGGAAAGGATATCCATGAGCTTGTCCCGGGCCGCGTCCATGTTTTTTTCCGCCAGCTTCTTCAGTTCTTCCCAGGCGAAAATGATGTTGTACCCATCCACCAGCAGATATTCCCGGCCGGGCTTTCGCTGTTTCGCCCCGCGGCGGTCAGAAATCCCGGTCTCCGCCGCCTCTTTTCTCCGGCTGCCGCTTCTTTTCCAGCCGGAAATTCCGGAGGTAAGCCCCGGATCCGCGGCGCCTTCTTTTTTTCGGATGGGGCCGTAGGTTCGTTCAAAGATTTCCCGCAGTTCCTGTTCCCGGAGTTCTCCCTCCAGAAATCCGCCGGAATCTCCTGTCCCGGATCTTTTTCCGGCGCCCGCCCGGATCCCCGGGGAATCCGGCTCTGTTTCCTGCCCTTCCTCCCGGGGTCTCCAGCCGCTGTCCACATGCATATGATCCCGGACCTGATCCCAGGGCACCAGCGTCCCGGCCCCGTGGGAACAGAAGACGGAGGCCGAGGGGTTGTCCAGATCCCGATCAGGATCGTAGCCTATGGCCTCTATGACTTCCTGCGGATTGCGGCAGGGCTCATATCCCCGAAGGGTGCAGGTGAGACGCCCCTGTCCTCTGGTATACTCCCGAAGTTCCTCCTGATAGTCCACAAGACAGGCCGCAGGAACGGTCCCTTTCAGCACCGCCTGGCTGCCATGGTTTTCCGGCGGCTCCATATTTCCTCCCATCCGCTGCAGATCCGACATGGCCCGCCCCAGGTTTTCCGCCGGCAGATCCAGCCGGAACTGGTACACCGGTTCCAGGAGAATGCTCTCCGCGGACATAAGGCCCTGCCGCACGGCTCTCCAGGCGGCTTCCCGGAAATCTCCCCCCTCGGTGTGCTTCTCATGGGAACGTCCGGCAATGAGAATCAGACGCATATCTGTGATCTCAGAGCCTGTGAGAACGCCCCGGTGGTGTTTTTCCTCCAGGTTTTTCAGAATCTGTCTCTGCCAGTTTCCATCCAGCATGTCTTCCCGGCACCGGCTCTCCACCGACAAACCGCTTCCCGGCTCCCCGGGCTCCAGCAGCAGGTGGACTTCCGCGTAATGGCGCAGAGGCTCAAAATGCCCCACCCCCTCTGCTGGACGCCGAATCGTTTCCTTATAAATAATGGTGCCTGTGCCGAAGGAAGCTGAAATCCCGTACCGGTCCTGCAGCAGTTTCTGCAGGATCTCCAGCTGCACCTGGCCCATGACTCGGACGAAAAGTTCTCCGGTCCGCTCCTCTCTGGACACCCGCAGCATGGGTTCCTCCTCCTCCAGCCGCCGCAGAGCTTCCAGGGCTTTGGAAGCGTCCGTGTCATCCGGCAGCAGCACCCGGTAGGTGAGCACCGGCTCCAGCAGTTCCGGCTCCCCGCCCGCCTCAAAGCCCAGCCCCTGGCCCGCCCGGGTGTGGGTCAGGCCGCTGACCGCGCAGATACATCCGGCAGGCACCTCCTGAGCCAGCTGATAGCCGGCCCCGGAATAGATCCGCAGCTGGTCTGCCTTTTCTTTCCAGGGCTCCTCCCCCTCACCGGTGAGCAGCGTCTTTACCTTCAGGCTGCCTCCGGTGATCTTCATCCAGGTCAGCCGTTCGCCTTTAGCGTCCCGGGAAATCTTAAAAATTCTGGCTCCGAAAGCTTCCGGATAAAGGCGGGGCTCCATGTATCGCTCCATGCCCCGCAGCAGCTCCTCCACCCCCTGTACCTTCAAGGCGGAGCCGAAGTAGCAGGGAAAGACTTCCCGGCTGCGGACCAGGGTCCGGATCTCTTTTTCCGTCACCGGCTCCCCTTCCAGATACCGGTTCATCAGCTCCTCGCTGCATAGGGCCAGCTCCTCCTGCATCTCCGGAGCCTGCGGATCCGCTCCGAAATCCAGGCAGCGGCTGTCCAGTTCCCGCCGGATCTCCTCCATGAGCGCCTGCCTGTCTGTGCCCGGCTGATCCATCTTGTTGATAAACAGAAAAACCGGCACCCGGTAATGCTTCAGCAGCTTCCAAAGGGTGTAAACCTGCCCCTGAACTCCATCTGCCCCGCTGATTACCAGCAGAGCGTAGTCCAGCACCCGCAGAGTCCGTTCCATCTCCGGGGAAAAATCTACGTGGCCCGGGGTGTCCAGCAAAGTCACCTGCCATCCGTCCAGGGTGAATTCCGCCTGCTTGGAAAATATGGTAATCCCTCTGGCCCTCTCCATGGCGTCCGTGTCCAGGAAAGCGTCCTGATGATCCACCCGGCCCAGCCTGCGGATGCTGCCCGTCAGGTAGAGCACCGCCTCCGACAGGGTGGTCTTCCCTGCGTCCACATGGGCCAAAAGGCCCAGATTTATATGGTTTAACGGTTTCTTTTCCGAACCGTTCCGTTTATAATCAGACGTATTTCCCATAGAAAATACCCCTTTCTGTTTTATGATATACTTTTGTAATCATATCACAGAAAGAGGTATATTTCACCCCCTGCACGGCCTCATCTGTAATAAGATTTTCCACAGATATCCGCATATTCAAAATCTGATCAAATACTGTCGGAATTTGATGATTCGGTACTCCTTATATTGATTTATTTTCCGAAACCCAGACCCTGAAACAGCATCGGATTATTAATCAGCATAAGAATCTGATTCAGACAGCGATACCAGTCGTACAGGTTTTTCTTTTCTGTATCCCATTTGATGTCGAGTCTTTTCTCTTCCTGTAATGCCCTGATGACTACATCAAACTTCATCTCCGATTTTATTGAAAGCTCCTTTTTCTGCTCATTCATGCATCATAAAACGCAGAGCGGACGCATTGCCTTCTGTGTTTTCACAGGTTCATATGCTATATTCATTGCCAACCGGGTAAATGACCTCTGATCAAATGATGTTTTCAACGCAGAAATACTCTGTAACCATTTCTCAAGCTTTTCTGCTTCCCAAGATTTACTTTTTCATTCAACGACCACAGCCATCGCCTCAAGAGGTATAAATTTCAGGTCATAATATCTGAAAATATAAGGAGTGTACATTTCGTCAAAAATCGCCAGATCTACTCCATTTGATACATTTCCCTTTGAATCAATAAGAAAGACCGACTGTTCGATCACAAATTTTGGGGATATGATGCGCTTAAACATCTCGCTCCATATTTTTTCGCAGTAATGGCCGATTGTTGTTCCATGTTCCACTTCAAAATAGAGTTATTCCACAATCCCTTCTTCCAAACTTGCGTAATTTTCTTTGATCTGAGCGATAATTTTATTTTGATATGAACTCGTATTCTCCCCCTCCTATTCCACAGTTTGCACATAATATAACGTCACATCATGATATTTAACTGCTTCTTTTTGCTTTTTAACATGCTCTTTTCATAGCAAAAAGTCATTATACTATTACAAAATTTATTGAAAAATAAATTTTCACTAGGATTTATTGAATTTCTTTTTTTGTTAATAAACTCGTAGTCAGGAACTGAAACCTGTGGATTGAAATAATAAGTTTTGCAATAGCCAAAGAATACCGGGCGCTGTTTCACGGATGAATTTGTTCATCTATGGAGCAGCGCCCTGTATTTTCACATAAAGTATCTGCATTTTCCTCATAGGATTTCTGCTCTTTCCGGAACAGCAATGTCAATTTATCTATGCCTTGTCCTTTGCAGTAACTCGCCAAAGCATCCAGGTATTCCATCCTGGTTTCATCCATGATAATCAAAGGAACCAAACGATTTATCAGGCATCCCCTAAACAAAATAAGCCGTCCCGTTCGTCCATTTCCATCTTGAAAGGGATGAATACGCGCATGAAATTCAGCCAGGACAGCTAATGATATGTCGCAGCTATGATGCCACTGCAAAAGTTCCTGCATTTTCAATGGAATGTCTTCCGGGTATACGGACTCATAGATTCCGATGATATTCCGCCGTTTTTTGTAATCTCCAATCGCGGAACCGTTTGCCCGATCCGCAAAAACTCCGCTTTTTAACTCAAAATGGAATGTTTGATTAGCTTCTGTGATAATGGCTGTTCCAGGGTATCAAGCATATATTTAAACATCAAGTTTCAATCCACGCTCCCGTATGGGGAGCGACTGAGAGAGCGGAGAAAATATGGGGTTTTGTGTATGTTTCAATCCACGCTCCCGTATGGGGAGCGACGCCGCAACGCTGACGAAAAAGGCGTAAAAATATGGTTTCAATCCACGCTCCCGTATGGGGAGCGACGATAAGCGCTCATGATGTACGCCTCATAAATTCCGTTTCAATCCACGCTCCCGTATGGGGAGCGACAGCAATCACGTACAATTTTTCTACCATTTTCCGTGATTGTCTATGCAATTATAACAATATTATTGTATTAATACAAGCCTATTAATGCGAATTTCTGTTCTATTCTCTTATTTTTCCTGTAAAATCTAGTGCGAATCTCCTGGGAATTTTATGATCGCTTATGATTCGCACTTCTCCGCCAATGCATTGTTATTATTTACCAAAATACGTGTTTTCTATCCCTCCCAAGTGGCGGACTCAAGTAAAATAGGTCTGTATTTTTCCACTCAAGTCGCTGAAATCCATCTTTTTATTCGTCCGATTTTAATATCTTTCCAACTGAGTTACTTTCATCGCTTCATTTACGATCTTTATATTCTCGGCTAATGCCCGCACTATATCTACTTCTTTATCCCACCCTATCCGCTGTATCGCTCTATAATGACCGCAATCCGATTCGTTGTATTACAAATCAATGTCTGAAAGGATAGGTTCTGCAAAAGACGGCTCCCATGCCGGATAGGAAGAAGGGTGCAAAGTACGACTACTGTGTCAGCAACATTTTGCAATCCGTATTCCAGCAGATTGCATTCTTGCCGACTCTTCCCTTATTTTATCTTTTACCGATAGCCGCTCCTTCAAAACCCCAAACACTGGCATAGACCATTTCCAGTGAACTGCTGCCCCCTTTTCTGCTTTTACTCAGACCTCCCGATATGTGACCTTCCCATTTTTCGTCTCCGATTTCATCAGGGAAGCTCTTTTCACCTCCATCTCGGCTTTCGGCAGATGGACCTGGTAGGGGCTTCTGGCAGACACCTTGCGGATCAGGGTAATATGGGGAGTAAATCGGTCGTCCTCAAAGGGAATGCCTGCATTCTTCAGAGCCGCCCGCAGATCTCTGACATAGGTTTTCAGTTTCTGATTTCCCTTTACTCCTGCCCATAGAATGTTTCCGAAATTTCCTTTTTCGGACAGGGCCAGCCGAAAGGCCGGCAGGGGAACCGACGCCAGGATCTGCTTCACCTGCTCCGGATCCCTGTACTCTCCGATAAATGCCAGGGTCAGATGCAGGTTCTGGGCCGGCACGTAATTTCCCTCCACGCCCTGCTTTTTCAGGTCATGCAGGCAGTCCACCAGAGCCTTCCGCATTTCCTCTGACAGCTGAATGGCAATAAATAATCTCATCGTTTACCCTTTCTGAAACTCAATTTTTCTTCTGCTTGAATCTGTATTTTCCTTTTCCGCAGCCGGATACCGGCTCAATCATTTCGCGCGCAGCCATCTCACGAAGCAGCTCCGTACTTCTGGTCGGTTTCAGGCCAAGGATTTTCTGAACATCTGATCTGCCGAAGACGGTCTGACAGCCAAATTTTTCCAATAATTTATAAATGTGACAAGCCGTTTTAGGTGTAAACAGGGTTTCAATGTTCGCTTTTATTTCTTCAATATTCGCTTTTTCATCTTCAATGTTCGCTTTTTGGGGTAATGTTCACTTTTTCTTCTGCTTTGCATGTGCCGCTGAAGTGCAATGCTTGAATTAAGAAAACTTCTGCAGAGCCTCAGAGCATTCCTTCTTCCGCCTGCATCTGCTCCCGGATCTTCCGGATCAGCGACAGATCCGCCGGCAGCCAGTCCACACTGTCCAGTTCTTCCCGGGAGAGCCATCTGGCGGCCTCGTGTTCTTTTAAGGTCAGTTCCCCGGAGCGGATCCGGGCCCAGAAGCATTCCATGGACAGATGAAAATCGGGATAATCGTATTCCACGCAGTCGATCTTCTCTCCCACCTGGATCTCCGCGTCCAGCTCTTCCCGGATCTCCCGGACCAGAGCCTCCTGGGGCGTCTCCCCGGCCTCGATCTTGCCGCCGGGAAATTCCCAGCCGTCCTTGAATTCTCCGTAGCCTCTCTGGGTGGCAAATATCTTATGGCCGGAGCGGATAATGGCCGCTGCAACTCTGACTGTTTTCATGTTTGATTCCTCTCTTCTGTATTCAGCTGATGATGTACTGGTAAATATCCTCCCGAACCGGAGTGTCCAGATTCCACTCGATCTCTACTGCCGTCTTGGTGGTGTTGGGCATCTGAAATTCCCGGGTTCTGCCGGTGGCGGCCATTCTTCCCAGGTAATAAAATTCCTTGGAGATTTTGTCGTCCTTATTCTTTCTCACAAACAGATGAACGTCAATCCCACGCTCCCTGGCGTGCAGGAAGTTCTGAACGTCCTCTGATTCCAGGGAACGGCCGGATTTGGAAACGGCCATGAGGGTTCCGGTATTGAGGAAATGATCCTCGTACTTGGTGGTGTCGCTGATGTTCTCTTCCTTATGATAATTGATAAAAACCGGAAAGGTCCTGGTATTTTTGTCGAATTTGTAACCGCCGATATTCAGGGGCACTTCGTTGTTCTCCCAGTTCAGCAGACGGCAGACGTCCTCGTAAGTATATTTCTGGTAAAGGACAAATTCCGTATCCTGGTAGCGGAGACTGAAATTCTGCCGGTACCGGGAAATGCCGAAATCAATAAGCTCCTGCAGAATCTGATAGAATTCCGGGTTGCCCAGCATGCGGGCAAAGTTACGGGAGATTCCGTACTCCTCTCCTTCCTTCTGGATGAAAACGCAGGTTTCATAGGTTTTCTTTCCGGATCCGGAAGGAAATTCGTTGGTCATAACATTGACTACATTTTTTCGGGTCTTTTCATCCATGGTAATCCCGTAGTTGTCACGGAGGCTCTTGCTGAGGATCCGCAAAATCCCATGGCGGTACACCAGCAGACGGTTCAGCATTTCCAGTTCGTGGATCCGTTTGCCGGAGGCCAGCTTTCGGGAGACAAATTCAAGAATCTTCTCCTCTTCTTTGGACAGGCGCACCGTATATTCCTTCTCGTATTTTACCAAGAACTTGTAGTAAGATCCCAGACTGCTGTTGTCAAAAATCCGGCAGACATCCATTTCCCCGTAGAGGTCAAAATCCTTCAAGGCAGGGATCCGGCCCAGCTTGTATTTCAGATTTGTGTAATTCTCCCGAATCAGCCGGATATCGCTGAAATTGGCGGCGTCAATGGCCGCGAAAATCCGCCGGCGGCTGATCTCATCGTAAGTAGGTAATCATCCGTACCTTGACAAAATAAGAAATCCCCCGGCGCTTACCAGGGGAATATCTGATCCTTATTTTTTTAGTTTACTATGGCAGTCAGCTGGCAGGCTGGCGGACCAGGGAAGCAGTTCCAACATGGCTTCCTTTTCTGGGAATGGGCCGAAATCTTTCATCTTTTCCATCACATAGGTGAGGTAATTGTAGGGTTTCAGCCCGTTCAGCATCGCTGTTTCCGTCATGCTGTATACGGTTGCGCTGGTCTGTGCTCCACGGATGCTCTTTGCAAAAAGCCAGTTCCGTCTCCCTGTCGCAAAGTTTTTCAGTGCACGTTCCGCCGCCAGATTGTCAATGCTTAAGTGTCCGTCCTCCAGATATCTCTTCAGATAAACTTCCTGGTTCAGGGTATACAGGACAGCCTCCCCGATCAATGAAGACCGGTCTACGGAATCCTCCAGGGTATGGAGCCACTCAAAGAAAGCCTCTAAAAGCGGTTTTGCCTGCTTTTGACGCTCTTCGTACCGTTCTTCCGGTGACTTGCCACGGATCATCTCCTCAATCTTATAGAGCATCCCGATCCGTTCCATTGCCTGATATGCGGTTGTCTCCTTCAGCTGTTCTTTGGTGAAATCCTTTTTCAAAACTGTCAGGGCTTCATCAAATCTGCGTCTCGCATGGGCCATGCATCCCGTCACGGTGATCCTCCCTGGAAGACTGTGGTATGCCTGGTACCCATCGCAGGTAAAATATCCTTCGAACTGATCGCCAAGGAATTCCGCCGGATGGTATCCGGCACGGGTCCTTTCGTACTGGAAGAGGACCATCCGCGGGGAGCCGCTGTATTCATCCGTGAGATAGACCCACATCCAGTTCTGGGTGGAACCCT
>ERZ1643249.690-NODE-690-length-36521-cov-7.046509_pt1 | contig 36521 bp, 37 predicted proteins | sample MGYA00579263_ERZ1643249 | MGnify/ENA primary metagenome ERZ1643249 (study PRJEB29033, sample SAMEA4952264) | chicken gut metagenome | biome: Broiler Chicken; feature: Gastrointestinal Tract; material: Caecum | place: Ireland | collected 2018 | study: Broiler...
TTCCGCTGTTCTTGATGGTTTTATCATATCTTCTGATTTGGAAAATTTGTTTTTTATCCATTTTTTGAAACAGAATTTAACAATGTATGAAAAAATATTTCTGTGCTGTCACTACATAGGAATTTTATAGAGTCTCAATATAAATTTATAACCATAGATTCAGCAAAATATACTTGACTTTCTATACTCTGACCTTTAAAATAAAAAATATATAACTATTCACATAAAGGAGTTTAAATTAAAAAGGAGTTTAAATCAAAATGGAAAAACTAAAACGTTACTGTGTATTTTTTATTGGATTGTATATTCATTCTCTGGGAGTATCACTAATTACAAAAACTGCTCTGGGGACTTCTCCCATTTCATCCATTCCGTATGTGCTGAGCCTTCGTTTCCCATTCACTCTGGGAAACTTTACAATCTTTTTCAGCTTTTTTTTGATTTTATTACAGCTGATCATCCTTCGCAGGAATTTCCAAATAGAACATCTTTTACAGATTCCTATTTCAATCCTGTTTGGATATTTTATTGATGGATCAATGTATCTTCTCAGTTTTATTCAGCTTCCGACTTATCCGATGCAGATTCTCTGCCTTTTAATCGGATGCTTTGTTCTTGGATTCGGTGTTTCCATAGAAGTACTTGCCGATGTTGCCATGCTGCCAGGTGAATCTTTTGTAAGATCAATTGTTATGACCTGGCATACTGAATTCGGTCTCACAAAAATCTGGGTTGATGCATCTATGACTATCACTGCTGTTGTTTTATCTATTATTCTCTTCCATCATTTAAATGGTGTACGGGAAGGAACCATCATTACTGCACTTCTTGCCGGTTTCATCATTCGAATGTGTAAGAAAGTGTTATCACCATTGCTTGTAAGGATTATCCCTGCACAATGATAAGAAATTACAATATAAATTATTGAATTACTCCAGCTCGCAAAGGGCTGGGGTGATTTTTATTTATCCGCATTAATATTGGGCAGTTATATTTAAGAAGTTTTAATTTTTTCAGTATAACATTATATGAATGATGTTGAATATGATTTGCAGATTCCATATAGCAGATACTGGCATGGATTTCTCGTATTTTTGAAACCTTTGCTGCAAATTATGACATATGATGGCATTCGAATATTGAACGGAATCATTCAATTAACTCTTATGATTATTACAGGTGTTCTAATGTATAAAAAGAACTTAAAAGCATGCATTATACCCTACGTTTTTTCGTATCTTATGTTAATGCCTCTTGCTCTCGCCATGAGTATGCAATTTTCTGCCTGCTATTATATTTTTGCAGTCAGTATAATTTTATTGCTGTTAACAAAAGATACCTTTAGGAACCAATATGGATATCTATTCTTTTTTAATATAGGAATCGCTACTTCGTACTTTGATTTTCTTACGTATCCAACTGTAACATTTGGTATTCCGATTGCTTTTTATATTATTCTCCGAAGAAATGCTTCATTAGAAGAAAAATTAAGTTTCATTTTAAAAAACGGAATATCCTGGTGCGCCGGGTATGCCGGAATGTGGTTTTCTAAATGGATTCTTGCATCCATTATAATAGGAAAAAATGAAATACTTTCTGCACTGGATTCCGTTAGTGTACGGTCATCCAATTCATATGACGGAGGAACAGAAACATTTAGCTTATTATCTTGTGAACTATCGAATTTCACTCATTTTATTAAAACACCAGTTACCCTGGCCGTTATTATTTTTTCAGGATATATTATTTTGAAATATGTTAAAAATAGTTGTCTGTCCACAGATGAAATTCAAAAGATTCTTCTTCCGTATGAACTCATTGCACTGATACCAATCATCTGGTATGCTTTTGCTGCAAACCATTCCATAATCCATTCCTGGTTTACAAACAAAGCCTTCGTTATAACTCTAATATCTTTATTACTGGGATTGATTAATATAAAAATTCGTATTGACGAACTGTGTCAGAGTCAATAATGATACCTCCAGCTCGCAAAGGGCTGGAGTAATTTTAATTTGACCGCATTAATTATTTAAGTTTAGGCACAAAGAAAAACTGCCCAGCATAGCCGGGCAGTCAAAAATGTTGTTTCCCCATCAGCTTATTTGGAAATCCTTTTGTTTCTTCAATATTATAACTTGCAAAATATGACAAGACTTTGACAACCTCTCCAGAGGAGTAATTGACTCTCTAATCTGGTCCATCATTTGGTTCGCAATTTTAAGAAGCTAGACCATACTTCTGGCGACATGTCATACACTTTATTTCCCGATTATAACAAACTCTATACATAATTTTCTGATAATCCAGCACAATATCCTGTGCCTCAATTCCTATTGGAGATTGAGGCACAGGATACTGCTGAATTTGTATGTATAAAATTAAAGTGATATCCTGCTCCTTTGACATATGATTTTCCATGTTCACTATATGAAAAATCCCCAATTTCTTTTTAGGATGCTCCTTCAAAAATATAATATCTGAGAAACGTATGAACTAAAATACGCTATCATTTTGACTATTATATTCTCTTTCCAGACGATTTCTGTGCAGCTTTCCGCTTGATGTATAAGGAAAAGCTCCGCCATGCTTCCGGCTACAATAATTGCCTTGACCGGACCTTTCAGGCATTGTTTTTTAATAAAAAATCCACTGCATTTGGAACAAGAGCAAGCACATTTGGCTGTACTTTTTATATCAGATATAATTGTTTTCATAGAACTAATAAAAATCTGACAGCCCGCTTCATAAAACATGTTTAACATAACCAAATGAATTATGGAAAGGAAGCGGATTCATCATTATTTCATTAGATTTATGCCTCAGTATTTCCATATTGGCCAATATTTGTCCCGCAATGTTACATGTTAGTATAACAACAACTTTTGAATGTTTTGATGTACCGGATGTAAAGAAGATTGCATCTTATTTACCATAATCCCCTCTTTCTTCTTTTAAAGTCCTGCTTTTTCAGAAATAACCCTGATTGCATCTCCTACTGTGATAAATTCCTGAAGTTCTCTCTCTGAAATTTTAATTCCAAATTCCTGCTCAATTTCAGTCATCATTGAGAAAAACTCCAGAGAAGACATTTCCAAATCCTCCATAAACCTGCTTTCTTCTGTAATTTCCTCCGGATCAAAATCCTCGCAGCAATCATAAATAATTTCCCAAATTGTTTCCATCTTTTCACCCTTCCTAAGCATTAGTTTTCTCTGTTATTCAAATTCAACCATTTGCATTCCCTTCTGTATTAAGTGATGCAGCTTTTCTTTAAAATAATCTTTTCCGTCAGAAGTTTCTACCATAGCCTTGGATAACTGCAGCAATTTTGAAAAACTAACAATATCCATTTGATCCATCTAACCTTTCGCTCAGCTGTTTGATATGCAAATATGATGGTATATCAATGTCTCATATAGTCAGAATTCATTGCATTACAGTATTTATATCCGCTTAATAAGCCAAAGTCACTGCATCCAATTGCCAGTGAATCTGTTACACTCGCCATGTCCCGTAATAAGAAGTTTTTAGATTTTGTTAATTCATTTCTTATTCCAATACTACATTTGGAGTCGATGCTACTTTTTCAATTTCGCTACTGATTTCTTTTACCTTATCAGACGGTTCATACTCCTCATCTTCATACAAAAACTTATGAAGATCTATCACATTGCTTTCCAGTGTCACAGGCACTCCATACCATACACCGTCAATCGTTCCTCCCCAGAGCTTATTTGGGAATCCTCTGCTTTCTTCCATACTGTATTTTGAAAGATAAGACAGTACTTTGATAGCATCTCCGGTTGAATAATTCGTAGCTACCTGATCCATCATCTGCCTTGCAATCTTTATAAGATTACTGGCATTCTCCTGCTTTGCTTTCTGGAAGATCTGATACAGCACTGTCCTCTGACGTTCAGCACGGCGGTAATCTCCTCCTGCCGTATAACGGATTCGGCTGTATGCAACAGCCTGAGTTCCATCTACATGCTGAGTTCCTGTCGTCGTGATATGACTGGAATTCGTATTATCTATCTGATTGATATTGTCAATCAGACCATTGATGTACTGCAGTTCTTCTTCCGTGATATCAAGTTCGATTCCTCCAAGCTGGTCAACGACTTCTGCCACATTTCCAAAATTCACAGTAACATAATTCTTAATATCCAGATCGAAATTGCGGTTCACCGTATCCATGGCAAACACCGGTCCTCCATATGCATGTGCATGCGTGAGCTTATCCAGTCCATGTCCGTCAATGTCCACGTAAGTGTCTCGATAGATGGATGCGACTCTGACCTTCTTTGTATCATGATTGACGTTCGCCACCATAATCGAATCAGATCTGGTTCCTTTTCCAAGTTTATTGTCCCTGGAATCCACACCGAACAGCACGATAGTCTCCGAACCTGTCTTACCGGAGTCTGTCGCTACCGTTTTAATGACATCAGCCGTCTCGCCGATATCTCCATTTCCAATTAAAACAACCAGTGTCACGGCAATCGCTGCAATTGGAATGAGCAGGACTGCCAGCACAATCAGTAAAATCTTTTTTTTCTTGCTTTTTTTCTTCTGCATTTGGATACCCCTTCTCCTATTCTTCTCCATTCTGTCCATACAAGCCTGTCTTTCTATTCCTGCTTTTAATACGCTCTACACAAGATCTGCATATAAATCTTCCTGATATACTCCATCAGAAATCAGCTGTTTGAAGCTGGCAACAACATCTTCCTTGTCTTCTTTGTAAGTTACGCCGAACCATGTGTCCTGTGTCTCCAGTACTTTTACAGTACAGTCACCATCCTGAAGCATTCCGCCAATCAATGTCGGAAGCAGATACTCTGCTTTTTCCGGATTTCCCGGTACATCATTTTCAAAAAAAGTGATGAATTCCTGCTCCAGTACCTTCATAAAAGAAGGGGCCTCATTCTCTTTTGCAGGGAATCCCCACATGTTCATGGAAACATAAGAATCCGGATCCAGCTTCACTCCGTCTGCCTCAGCTCCGACAGCACCAGTCTCAGGATCTGTCGTCTTAATAATATTGCCTGTCTCGATGACGTCTGCCAGATGTGTATGCCCCTCTTCCATTTTGCAGACACCTCGGGTTACTCCTCCATTGTCAGACAACGTATTCTTAAGAATAAATCCTGCCATAGCATAGGAACTCTCATCATGATCCATCATCAGCCAGTCATGAAGCTTCTTAAATGCCTCTTTGCCATAGTAATCATCCGCATTGATGACTGCAAAAGGCTCATGAATCAGATCTTTTGCTGCCAGGACCGCCTGCCCTGTTCCCCATGGCTTTGTACGCCCCTCCGGTACTTCAAATCCTTCCGGAACAGAGTTCAGATCCTGAAATGCGTATGCAGTCTCCACATTCAGTGATTCACAGATGGATTCCACACGAATTCCAATCCTCTCTCTGAAATCTTCCTCGATATCTTTACGAATGACGAAGACAATCTTGTTAAATCCTGCTTCAATCGCGTCATGAATAGAATAATCCATGATGATCTCGTCATTTAAACCTACTGGCTCTAGCTGCTTGATACCGCCGCCAAATCTAGAACCAATGCCGGCAGCCATGATTAATAATGCTGTTTTTCTCATTTTCTCTCTCCTCCTCCTTAATTTTTCAAATCAAACCTCTGTTTTTTCAGCAGCTGTCATTTACTGCTGATCTCCCCGATGTATCATTTTGTAAATGATAAAATATATAATCCCGCCTGTTGTATTATAAAACAGATCGGATAAATAAACAGTGCAGCAAGAATCAATGCAAAACTAAAAGACTAATAAATCTCTTATATAACCAAATCTGAAAGGCAGATTTTCCTTGTCAAATGTCCTGTCTTCTCTAAGCATACTGCTATCACATACCTGTTCTCTTCTATAATATAAAAAAAGCGGTTCCCTTTCACCAGAGGATTCCCTTTCCGCTCCGAAAAATCCAGCTGATCGATCGAATCCCAGATTCCACTCCCTTTTTGCTTTACATATGCTTCCTTCAGAGTCCAGAGCTTCGTAAATTCCCTGCGGGGATCTTCCGATTCTGCCAGCCTTTTGATTTCAGCAGCACAGCATGCTTTCTTCATAACTTTCTTCTCATCCGTTATAATATCCTGTATATCAATTCCAACCGGCATATCTGATATTACACATGCAGCCGCCGACTTTGTATGCGTCAAATTAAAATGATATCCAACACCTTCTATAAATGGTTTCCCGTGTTCTCCATGCGAAAAATCTCCGATCTTCTCTCCCGGATATTCTTCTGTGACACAGTACTTAAGCAGCATATACGCTATGGTTCGCTGCACTTTTGTCTCTTTTTTTCTGGATAATTCCACCTTCCTCCTGTAATTCGGAGGAAGGTGAATCATCATCTGTTTCAATATCTCTTCTGTAATCAAATCATATTCATCAAAATACACTATCATCTTCGCTGTTATATTCTCTCTCCAGACGACTTCTGTGGAGCTTTCCGCTTGACGTATAAGGAAGTGCCGGACCATAGATCCAGGTTTTTCTGATTCTCCTGTAATATGGCTGTGTACGATTATATTCCTCAATGGAACCTGCAATATCTTCCTTCGACATTCCTTTATCCGGAGCCACAACCGCAACAAGCATCTGATCCTTATAGATAACTGCTCCGTCACTGATGCAAGGAAGCGCTGTCAGCTCGGCGTCCACATCGGTACAGAACACTTTCTCACCATTGTGCATGACAATCATGTTTTTCTTGCGCCCCATAATATGAAGCTTCCCTTCGTCATCCAGAAATCCCATGTCCCCTGTATATACAGTATCGCCATGAAGAACTTCCGCTGTCTCTTCCGGATTCTTATAATATTCTTTCATATGATACGGACATGTCACGACAACTTCTCCATCATCCGCAATCATAACATGCGCATAGGAATGCAATGTCAGAGTATCGACATCATCTTCCGGCAGATTGTTTGCAATTCCGCATGGCAGTTCAGAACTTCCATAATTGTTCTGAATGATAACTCCCTGTTCTCTGACCCTGGCCGCAAGCTCCGGAGGGCAGTAGCTTCCGGCTACAACCATGGATTCAATCGGATGCTTTAATATTTTTTTCTTCAATAAGAATTCTGTCGCATTTGGAACTGATGCAAGCATGGTTGGCTGAATCTTCCTGATATCATGAAGAATCGTCTTCATGGAACTGATGAAGATCGGGCATCCGCCTTCATAGAAAAGATTCAACATAACAAATCCAAATGAATGATGGAATGGAAGCGGATTCATCATAGTCTTTCCAGGTACATATCGCAGTACTTCCATATTCGCAAGAATTTGCCCGGCAATACTGCATGTCGGCGTAATTACAACCTTTGAATGCTTGGATGTTCCGGAGGTAAAGAAGATGGAATCCCCCTCTTCCCATTTATCAAAATCTGCATCCATCCCAGGTTCAAATGTCATATCACAAAACTCGATCACATCAACCTGAGGCAGCTGCTCCCTGACTTTTTCTCCCAAATCCTTAAGATCATCTTCCACCACTAGAAGCTCCAGATCGGCACGATCAATCGCAGAAACCATATCTTCGATTGGAAGCAGTGGGTCCAACAATGCCGTGGATGCGCCGGACGCAAACATTCCCCACATATGGCATGCCCATTGCCATGAGTTGGTAGCCAGAAGCCCGATACGCTTCTTCCCGCTCCGACAGAAGTATTGACGGCAGGCACACACTCCTTCGTATGTCTCCTGATATGTCTTTGAAACGATCTCTCTTCCCTCAAAATAAGAAAATGCTGTATCCGTCGGCTGTTCATGATAAAAACGTGCTACTTTGTCAATCAATCTTAATTTATCGGCCATGATTCTCCCCTCGCTTCTTCTTTATTATAGTCCTGCCTTCTCAGAAATAACTCTGATGGCATCTCCAACGGTAATAAACTCCTGCAGTTCTCTCTCTGTAATCTTGATTCCGAACTCCTGTTCCATCTCTGTCATCATAGAGAAGAACTCCAAGGAAGACATCTCAAGATCCTCCATAAATCTGCTTTCTTCCGTAATCTCTTCCGGATCAAAGTCTTCGCAGCAGTCATAAATGATTTCCCAAATAGTATCCATTGTTTCTTCCTCCTTTTGTGATGTGTTTTCCACTATATTAGTCAAATTCAACCATTTGCATTTCTTTCTGAATGACATTTCTCTCTTCATCATCCAGCATATAATAATAGATGTTATCTACAAATAACCTTCCCGTTTTGGTGATACGATACCTGTCATCCATTTCTTCCACCATGCCGCCCTGAATCAGATTCTGCAGTTTTTCTTCAAAATATGCTCTTCTAGGAGAATTCTCCACCATAGCCTTTGACAGCTGAAGCAGTTTTGAAAAACTTACGATGTTCATCTGTTCCATCTGACTGTCCGTCAGTTTCTTCACATGTATGTAGGATGGGATGTCCTGTCTCATGTATCCGGAATACATAGAATTACGGTACTTGTAGCCATTGATCAGGCCGAATGCACTGCATCCGACTGCCAGAGTATCTGATACCTTTTCCATACCTCCGTAATAAGAAGTTTCCATAATGATCCGTCCCTGTCTAACAAATCCATAGGAAGTTTGCTGATGATATCCATTGTCTTCCATCATTTCCATACATTCCTGCATATGACTGACAATCTGATTCATTGACGGGAATGACAGCCCTTTCTCCTCGATGATCTTTGCCAGCTTGTTGCCATAAGGAAAGATCTGACTGAAGTCAATTCCGGCAACGCCCAGAGAAATGGCTTCTATTATGTCACTCTTTACAATCTCCTCCGGTGTGCTGCCTACCTGGAAATCCGGATAACCAAACAGAATGTCTACGAATACATCGATATCATTTTCCTTCAGCGTGGATAATGTGAGATACACCTGCTCCAGTGTCGCCTGTGTCTGGAACACATCTCTCATGCGGGGATCGAATGTCTGGATTCCGACACTGGTACGGGTGACACCACAGTCCTTGATAAACTGAATGATATCATCCCTGTAAATACTGGTGGCAGATCCCTCGATATTAATATCCATCTCCGGTGAACAGTCAAAATGTTCCTTTACAAAATCGATGATTCCCTTTAGGGATTCTCCCGGAACCAGAGTCGGAGTTCCTCCTCCAAAATGGATATTCTGAATCTTATACCCAAACTGAGAATAAAATGCAAGTTCCTTTTTCAAGTGTTCAACATACGTCTCAATCTCTTCCAGATGATATCTCTTATCAAATCCGCAGAACGCACAGTGGGAATCGCAGAAAGGAAAATGAATGTAGAGTAATACTTCTTTCTTTCCTCCATCCAGATGACGAATCAGATCCTGACGTTTTTCATCCGTGACCCTGTCCTCCACCATTTCGATTCCAGGATAATAGTACTGATGCGGTAATAAGATTTTTTTACTAAACATGCCTATGCCTCCTCATTTCTCGTTTCTTTTTAATTTTTCTCTGATCATTCCAGATCAGAAATCTATAGCCTATATAAATCAGGATGGTCTTTAATGCCAGACTGATCAAATAAAGCATCCAGTTATCAAGCATGCCAAGTCTTTCATATAAAAGATACCATGGGAGTGCCTGCTGCTCAATCGTATGCAGACACATGATCCACAACGAATATCGTCCAATCATACCTATGCAGCTTTTCAAAGGAAACTGAAACCGATTGATTCTTAATCCAATCCACATGACAAGAAAAGCCATGAATCCGTCACAAATCAGCTCCAAAATACCATACCTCACATATGGATCTGAAATTCTCAACAGGCCAAACTTTGAAGACCAGATAGCTCCGACAATCATGATTCCCCAGATGACCGGTGAAAATTTCTTTGTCAGAAGTTCATGCTTCTTGATCATCCAGCCCATGTATAGATACGGGATTGCGATAACTCCCTGAACCAGACAGTAAGGAATCGGCGGCAGAAGACACAAAAGTCTGCCAATCACTAGGATCAGAGCCATCAGCCATGGGAGATGCTTTTCATTTACTTTGTTCATAATGAAATTAAGTGCAATCCATCCCCAGAACAACATACCGAGGAACCATACAGCCCCAACGGAACACACAGTAATCCCTCCGATATAGAAGGTGTTGCTTGCTCCCAGCAGATACCCCAGTCCAACACCGATGGTTGCCCTAATGCTGCCCGGGAAATACCGAAACGCCGCATAATGCACACACAGGTGCAAAACTGTTGTCAGACATGCTGCAAAAGCAAATGGCTTCAGCAGAAGCTTCGCCTGTTTTTTCACACATTTCCAGTTATCCTTTGTCTTCCGGAATCCATAACCGCTAACTAGCAAAAACATTGGCATGGCTGCGTTCCCGAACGACGTAGCATCTCCGATCACTCCAAATAATTTAAGGATCCAGTCGCTTCCGGTCGCAAACGCTTCTTCGCCAAGAGCAAACTGCGCATGCGTCATGACGATGGAGATCATGGCGATTCCCTTGATAAAGTCGAACATGCCCGGATAATATAAATTTTTCCCTGATTTATTCTGCATAGTATTCATTTTATCCCCCCTCATCTCTTTATTTCAATACACGATAGATGCAGTCTACAACATCATTTACTGTCACGATCTGCTGCATTTCCTTTTTCTTTACCTTGATCTGGAAAATATCCTCAATCTCGCCTATGATCGTCATCACCTCCAGGGACGATATATCCAGGTCATCCATCAGTGCATCATTATCTCCTATCTCTTTCTGTGCGATGTCGGTAACATCTTCGATCACCTGCACAACCTTTTCCTTAATCTTTTCTTTTCCCATATGCTTCTCCTATCCTATCGTTTGAGTTTTCCTGTTGCTGTCCTTTCCAGTGGCTGCTGCGCAAAAACGATCTTTGTGATTCTCTTATAATAAGGCATCTTCCGGTTCAAATCTGAAATATGCTGCCTCACTGCACCCTGCCGTGAAGAATCACAGTAAATCACAGCGCATATCTTATCATTTTCCTGTTTCACCAAAACATCCTGCATCTGTCCACATCGAAGAATTTCCTGCTCCAGCTCCTCAGGTGAAACATTTTCACCGCCTGACAGAATGATCAGATTCTTCTTCCTTCCTGTCAGATACAGATATCCGTCAGAATCCAGATATCCCAGATCTCCGGTATAAAGCCAGCCGTCTTTTAAGACTGTTCTGGTCTCTTCCGGATTCTTATAATAACCCATCATAAGAGAATCACCCCGGATTAATACCTCTCCGTCTTTTATTCGAATTTCACAGCTAGCTCCCGGCAGTCCAACCGATGCAAGTTTCTCCTCGTTCTCATATGTATTGACTGTTCCATTCCCAAAGCTCTCTGTCAGACCATATGCCTGAACGATAGTAATTCCATGTTTCCTGAAGGCATCCAGCATCTTTGCATCCACCATTGCCCCGCAACAATGAATGGCGCTGAGATCTCCAAGCCTCTCTCTCTTGCCGCGTGTCAGATCTCTGTAAAATGCCTTCAGGATCGTTGGCACAACCAGGATATGATCACTCTTCATATGCTTCAGATCCCGGTACAGATATTTTGCATCACCGCAGATATTGATTACAACTCCTTTGGACAATTCTGACAAAATCATTACGATTCCGGACACATGATACATAGGAACGACCAGAAAAGACCGAAGTACATCTTCCTTCATAGTTCTCTCCAGCAGTTTAAGCTGACTGGTAAATGTCCTTAATACAGTAAACATACTTTTCTGAGACAGCAGAACTCCTTTGTTTCGTCCTGTTGTACCGGAGGTAAAAAGCAGGATCTCTGTCCGATTCTCCGGCATGTCTTCTTCCTTCCAGGTATCAAAATCTCCTTCATATTCCTGATATTCCTGAAATGTCATTCGCACGACCTGGCCGAACTCCAGTCTGGTCTGCCAAAAATCTTCATCCACAAAAATTCCGATCATGTCGGAATATTCTATTTCATACTGAAGCACATCCTCTGTCTCCATAGGATTTAACGGCACAACAACTGCCTTTGCATACAAAATTGCCAGAAAATGTACCATATACTGATAACTGCTGTCTGCACAGATTCCGATATGTTTGCCTTCAACTCCCGGAAATCTTTTCAACAGAAATCCGGCACATTGTCTGATATCATGCACAAGCGAGGCATATCGAATACTGTGAACAGACCCACCGTCATAATACTGAAAGGCAGTCCGGTCCGAATATTCCGTCTCCATGCATTGTATCAGCTGATTAATCGTATTCATCTTTAATATACCTCCCTGCCCGATCTAAACATCTTCCTTTTTCTTCTGGACGGCAACATGATCTTCCCGTAATTGATCATCACACATACTCCGGATATCAGCAACGTGCGAAGCAGCAGCATAACGATGCAGCGCATCCACGGGGCTGCTTCCGGCAGAATCAGATACCATGGAATCACGACCAGCTCGATCGTGTGGATACAGAATATATGAAGCGAATTGCGCCCAATCACTCTCAGAACTCTGAAGAGAAAATTCTCCTTCTGATTGAGCGGAAGGCATACATACACTGCCGCCCAGGCAAGCCAGCCATTAAACAATATGCCAATCGGTCCCAGTGCCCACGACGCAGATGCTACATTATCCACGCTTCCTGATTCTGCGATTATCCCGATCTCTGCGAGAAAAGACAATGCAATAGCTACTCGTACCCAAATCGGAAGTTTCAGGAAAAATATCTTTTTCTTCTTTATCTTATATCCAAGATACAGATATCCCGCTGCAACAAATCCCTGCACAAGACAAAACGGAAGATTTGAGTACAAACTCATAGCCCAGCCGATCAGCACTATGCAAAGGACTGCGCTTGTCAGTCTTTGCTCTGGAACACAATTCATCAGAATATCCAATATCATCCATCCCAGAAACAATGCAACGATATACCAGACAACTCCACAGCTGAAAAAGTTAAACTGAAACAGTTCCATCGGCTCCGGCAATGCAAATAGAAATCCGCCAAAAACTCTTACTGTCTCCGTCAGGGAAGCCGGCAAATACCGGAAACAGGCATAATGCACACACAAAAACAGTACAGTTGTAACTGCCATCACACATAAATATGGTTTCAGCATCAGACGTATCTGCTGTCTGATGCATTTTTTTACCGGTCTTTTCCGAAATCCATAACCGCTGATGATCAGAAACATCGGTATGACTATGGCTCCCATAATAGAAAAGATCAGACTGAAAATAATTCCCGCACCTATAGATGCACTCATGATCTGTCCAATATAATCACTGACCGTGTGCCCGAGAACAACCACCAGCATACCAATGCCTTTCAGCATATCAAACATACCAATACTATTTCTTATATTTCTGTAGTCTCCTTCTCTTTTCATTTTAATACCTCTTCCATAACCTTCTGACCGCTTCATCAGCGATCAGAAAGCAGAATATTTCCCCAGGAAGCATTCTTCCAGTGAAGCTTTTCACTTCCCTCTCGTTTGACTGTAAATTCCAGTCCTCTGACACAGTCGATATCAACGCTCTGATGATAGCTGTCCAGACAAAACAGCGTATAATACGTCATATAGGATCCGTCCATGACCTTTGACAAATCCACATGAACCGTTGTCTCTGATTCCTCACCGCTTTTTCCTGAAAAAATATCATAAAATACGGCTGTGGCAAACGGACGCTCCGTATCATCCATGATTTCCACGCGAAGTGCCAGGTGTTCTACATCCTTTCTGACTTTCCATTTCAGAAAAATGTCCATGCCTTCATCCATCACATTGTCCTTTTTATCCGGATACTGCGCCCAGGTGAGACGAACATCATCTCTCCCCAGCCATCCCGGACGAATGTATTTCGTAAAGTCAATGCTGGTTTCCTCCCGGATCGTATCTCCGAGATAAATTTTTACCGCCTCATTTGTCGCTCCATCAAAGGCCACTTTTCCGTGGTTTAACACGATACAGCGCTTGCACAGTTTATGAATCGTATCCATGTTGTGGCTGACATAGATAATCGTTCTTCCCTCGGATTCCGCAATCTCTTTCATCTTGTTCAGACATTTCTGCTGAAACTTCATATCACCGACCGCCAGCACTTCATCCATGATCATAATCTCAGATTCGAGATGTGATGCCACTGCGAATGCCAGTTTTACATACATACCTGAAGAATATCGCTTCACCGGCGTGTCAATAAATTTCTGACATTCCGAAAATTCAATGATAGAATCAATCTTCTGATCAATCTCTGCTTTTGACATTCCCAGGATAGATCCGTTCAGATAGATATTCTCCCTTCCTGTCAGCTCCTGATGGAACCCGGTTCCTACCTCCAACATACTGGAAACACGCCCATCAATGCAGATCCTTCCATCCGTCGGAGCCGTAATCCTGGAAATCAGCTTCAGCAGAGTCGATTTCCCGGCACCGTTGGAACCGATCAGCCCGACGGTCTCACCTTTCCTGACCGAAAAACTGACACCATCCAGAGCGGTAAACCGCTTATTATGTCTCTGATGCTCCTGCCTTTTCTTCCCAAAGCGGTCTTTCAGGGCATCCTTAAGTGTATCTCCCGTCACGGTTCCAAGAACATATTCTTTTCTGATATTTTCAATTTTTAAAATGGTATCATCCTGCATCTGTTCTTCCCTCATCTCTTTGTCATACATTTCCCTGTTCTCCATTCATCCTCTATTCTCAGAATAATTCTTCAATTGCTCTGATTCTTTCTCCAAAGGTAATCGTTTTCTTTCTCTCCATAATCTTCTTCTGATAATAATCTTTAAGCTCCGGATAATCGAGTACACGCTTCATCGCCTGATAAATGCCGATCACGGAAATCTCCATCACAATGCCGTACTCGCTGTCACCCAAAAGTTCTCTTACCCCAGAACAATCCGTCAGGATAAGCGGAAGATCAAGGACTGCTGCCTCCTGACTGACCAGAGAATATCCTTCGAAGATAGAAGTAGACAGGAACCAGTCTGCAGCCCGCATATATTTGTAAGGATTCCTGCGTCCTCCCAGGAATTTCACACTTGTCACATGCATACGGCTCTGTGCCCGATAAAGCCGGTTATGTTCATCTGCCCACGGTTCCTCGCCGCCGATCACCCATACCTCGAACTGATACCCATCCAGCTCCAGCATATGACACGCTTCCAGCAAAAGATCATATCCCTTTTGATGATTCAGTCTTCCGACCGTCACAAAACGCGTAATCCCTTTTTCATTCTTCGCATCCACATCAACCAACTCTTCCTTTGACTTCTCGATGATGGCATCCACATCAATTGGATTGTATTTTACCACGAGGTTGCCTGGATCTCCCAGGACCTCAATGATACTGTCCCTAATCTTATAGGAAACACATACCACTTTCTTGAATTTTCTAAAAGCGTTCAGCTCATTTTCCTTGCCACCAAAAATACCGCCTGTATAATAGTAACTGCTGTAATCTGTATGGATCCATGCGTATTTCTCCGGAATATCCATTCTTTCCACCCTCTGCAGAATCCATCCGTCCTTCATGGCAATCACCATATCGAACTTTTCTTTTGCCAGCTTATGCTGAAAGTAAATCCTGTAGATTTTTTTCTGAATTTTATTGTATACCTTCTGTATAATATTATCTTTATATTCTTTTTTTACTTTCTCACTCAAATACTTCACATTGGAAGGATAAAGATCTTCCACGCCTTCACAGTATCTGGTCGTCATGATCGTAATATCATATTTGTCATGCCAATGCCATACAAGATCATACATCAGCTTCTCCACGCCTCCGCCTTTGAGCAAATCGTTCACAATCAACATTTTTTTCTTCACAGCCATGTCCTAATCTCCATATATTTCTGATATAAATCTCTTTCCTTCATAATTCGTCTGATCCACCGGCGGTGCAGCCGATGTCCTGCTATCTCTTCCAGATTACGCTCCAGCACTTCCTGTGGAAGTCCGCTCAATGCAAACTGGAGGTGGTAATTCATCAGCATGAAATACAGCCGATGATAGTATTTCCGAAAATACCTCATATGCTTTCTGCAGACAGTCCTATATCCGATTTCTCCGATCCGGTACAGCTTCGGAAGGATCTGCTCCTTTTCTGTACTATGCAGCAGGGAATCACTTCTCTGAAAATAGTTATAAAAAATATTGCACATCCGTGCGATGCTGTCTGCACACAGCATATACTGAAAGGTAAACAGATAATCCTCTGCAAAGATCTCCCTGGTAGAAATAAACCGCAGTCCATGCTGTTCAATGATGCTTTTCTTATAGATGCTGCCCCAGGCTTCCCACCCAGTCTTGTACTGCATCAGCTGATCAAAATAGAACTGAAATCTCTGTTCTTCCTTCCGGAAAGTAATCGTCTCGTTCTCCACTGCATATAAAAGCTTCTCCGTAACCTGGTCATTCTCATCCACTTTCCTGGCATTAAAACTATAGATGTCCGCCTCTGTCTTTTGCATATGCATGCTGATGATTTCCAGCATATCAGGGTCAATCCAGTCATCGCTGTCAACAAATACGATCCAGTCACCAGAAGCAATAGCCAGCCCCGTATTCCTGGCACCCGACAGCCCCTGATTCTCCTGATGGATCACTTTTACACGCTCAGAAATCTCCACATACTGATCACAGATCTCTCCGGATCTATCCAGCGATCCATCATCAATCAGAATCATCTCGTAATCCTGACAGCTCTGCGCCAGAATGGAGTTCAGACATCTCCTGAGATATCTTTCGACATTATATACCGGTACGATCACACTAAACTTCAATCTTCTCCACCTCACTACACGATATCAATGAATGTCTTCTCTGTCTGATTGTAGAGAATCATGCTGCCGAATGCAGCAACGACTGCAAATACTGTACTGTACAGCAGTGCGAACCAGTGAATGTCACCAGCCCCCGTCATTGCAAACCTGAAAGCCTCCACAATAGATGCCATCGGATTGATCAGAACAATCTTCTGCAGAAATCTCGGTAGGTCGGAGATCGGATATAATACTGGTGCAAGATACATCAGCAGCTGCATTCCAAATCCCACCAGATGTGTCAAATCACGGTATTTTGTCGTTAAAGATGATACAATCATACCGACTGCCATTCCAAGCAGCGCTGTTTCAAAAACGAGAATCACCAGCCCCAGCAGATACCATCCCGTAAAGGCAACCTGTCCCTGTATGAAAAAGTACAGCCATACCAGACAGCAGACAATAAACTGTATGAAAAATCGAATAAATTCGAAAATGACGTTCGAAATCGGCACGACCATCCTGGGAAAATAGACTTTTCCAAACAGATAGGCATTTGCCAGAAATATACTGGTATTACTCGTAACACATCCGGCAAAATAATTCCAGATGATGGTCGCAGACATACAGAACAAGAAGTAAGGGATTCCGTCAGACGAAAAGTTTCCAACATATCCGAAGATAAGAGAAAACAGTCCAGAAGACAAAATCGGATTGATGATCATCCATCCCGGTCCCAGAATTGTCTGCTTATATTGAATCTCATAGTTTCTCTTAACCAGCATAAAAATCAGGCCGCGATACTGCCAGATTTCCCGAAGCGGCAAATCCAGCAGTCTTGTTTTTGGTTCTATGATAGTTTTCCATTGTTTCATTGTATTGCTCCCTATATTTCTGATCCCAGGCACTTAATTTCTCTGCCTGATCGTCCTTCCTTGTTTTTCCTCTGTGTAACTGTATTTATAAACTCCATACTCGCCGGACTTCTCATCTACTTTGTTCAATACTGCTCCCAGAATCCGGATATTGGTTCGTTTCAGCTGTTTTACCGCATTCTGTGCCATTTTTCTCTTGATCTTGCCCTGCTCGATGACCAGAATGGCTCCATCTGTATACTGTCCGATGATTGCTGCATCCATGACCATTCCAATTGGAGGGGTATCCAAAATAACATAATCATACTTTTTGCCCAGATCTTCAATCAGCTCCCTGAAGGTATCTGTGTCCAAGAGATTGGTCGGGTCAAGTGTATGCGGACCTGATGGCACCAGGAAGAAATTCGGATCTTCCGTAGCATAGAGAATCTCATCAAACTCTGCCTGTCCGCTCAGATAATGACTCAGCCCCTTCTCCATTCCCTGGATATGATGTCTGGCCATCATCACGGATTTTCTCATGTCACAATCCACCAGTACAGTCTTTTTCTCGCTTTCTGCAAGAATCTGTGCCAGCCAGAAGGAAACTGAACTCTTTCCTTCTCCCGCCATCGTACTCACAACCATGATTGTATTAATATTTTTCCCGCAGAAAGACAGGTTCACCTTAAGCTGATTTAACCCTTCTGTCATACGGTAATTGTTCGTTTCCGGAAATTCCATTGTCACTTTTCTCATCATTAACGTCTCGCCTTTCTTTGCAGTTTGATCCCTCTGATACCTCGGTTCTTATTTACATAGAGATTCTTGAATTCATCTCCCCTTCTCGTTCCTTTCCTGTCTCTGCGTTTCTGCTCCTCCGGAAGTTTTGCCAACATATTGATTCCAAGATACCGTTCGATATCATCTTCACTCTGAATCGTGTCATTCAGAATAACTCTGATAACAATCACAAAAACAGACAGCACACATCCGATTAATCCGCCTATGATCGCATTCCTTCTGACATTTGGTCCGTCCGGATAAGTCGGTTCTTCTGCCTCATCCACAATCGTAGGCTGTGGAACCTGCATCGTCTCTGAGACTGTTTCTGCTGTTACTTCAGCAATCTTCTGTGCCAGCTCCTGCGCCTGCTTCGGATCATGATCAATTACAGTAATCATCATAAATCTGGTATCTGTAGGATTTTCCACATTCACCTGTCCCTGCAGCGTCCTGTAATCCATGTCAAGATCCAGGTCATCGATGGCCGTCTGAAGAACATTTTTCGTCGTTGCAAGGCGAATATAGTCCTGAGCCAGCTGATCACCGACGGACAGACTGTAAATCTGCTGCCCGTCTTCATTTGCCAGAATATACAACTCCGCTGTGGAAGAATAAATCGGTTCCACAAAGAAAGTCGTATATCCACTGACGGCTCCCGCACACAATGCGACAACCAGAATAATTTTCAGCAGATTTCTTTTCAATGCTATGAATATTTCCCTTAAATTAATTTCAATATCATTGCTTTCAAACTCATACATCTCTTTCATTTGGTTTTTTCTCCTTATATATAATCTCCTTTTAAGACTCTCTCAGCATTCTCCATGAATCTAGAGAAATCTGTCAGTTTCTCTATCACCTTTCTTCCTGCCTCTAAATTCGGTACTCTGTCAACCAAATCATGACAGTCACTGCCTATAAAATCAACCAGATTCATTTTTACAAGTTTTTTTACAAAGGATGTCTTTCGGTGAAACATCCCTCCCAGGAAGCTTTTTACATTCACCTGAATATATGCTCCGGCATCCATCAGACTTTCAATCGTGTCATACTGCTCCAGAAGAGACCTGTATCTTTCTACGTGTGCGATGATTGGTATATATCCTGCATAAACCAGTTCCTCTATAGCATGCATAATTTCGGAATCTCTCTCCTCGAATGAAAATTCTACAAGAATATACTGTGTATCATTGATCGTCGGTATCTTTCCTGCCTGCAAATCATGAAGCATTCCATCATAATAATAGATCTCGCTTCCCAGATACAGCTTCAAATCAGGATAGAACTCGCGTGCTCTGTCACAAAGCCGTTCATACTTTTTCTTCAGTTCTCCCACCGGAAGAGACTCAAACTTCGGCCCGTAATGAGGCGTCAGCACAACGGAACTTACTCCCTGCTTCCACTCCTCTCCCAGCATATCCAGTGCAAGCATGAGATCCCCTGCACCGTCATCAACCCCATATAAAATATGCGTATGTATGTCTATCATCGTATCACCTGCTTTTTTCTCAGCGGAATATGTCTGTCACTTTTGTAACTTCTTCAAAATCATCGGTATGCAGAACGCTTCCCCATTTTTCTTTAATCTGATCATAAGAATCCCGGGTCACATCTGCCGCTTCTACATACTTATAATACATGTACCAGTCTTCATCTAATTTAATCGTGCCTTTATAGGTCCACGTTGTATAAGGAATATTATATTTCTCACATGCATCTGCAAATGGCATATAGGAAAATTCACCCAGATAAACCGGAACATTATGTTGTTCCCTATACGCAGCCCAGTCTGCGACCAGTTTTTCGGCGGCGTTTTCATCTTTAACATTATACTGATGCTCCTGATATACGACATTCTCCCATCCTATCTCATTTGGATCAGGAAGAACTCCAAAATTCCAAATTCCTTCAATCGTAATAATATGATCACTGTCAACTTCGCGGATTGCCTTGAGCATCCTGTCATATACCTTGTTTCTTGGATCTGATGCAACATCACCATCCCATTCCTGTGCTTCATTCATAATGTCATATGCTGCAACTGCCGGATTGTTTTTATATCTCTCAGCGATTGTAACCCAAAGCTCCTCCATCACATCCTGATAATGCTCATTCGTGTATAATTCACATGTTCTTCCCCCTGTAGTATGACCGGCGTTCTGACCACCCGGACATCCATGCATATCAAGAATTACATATACACCATATTTCTGACATGTCTCAATCAGCCAGTCCAGTTTCTGGATTCCCGGATTATCATCCAATTTTTCTGTCAGCCATGTTCCATCTGCGTCTTTCATAAAGTTCCGGTACCAGAAAGGCACTCTTACAACATTGCATCCCGCTTTCGCAATGGTTCTGATATCCTGTTCGGTAATCCAGTTATTCTGATACTCTTCTATCAGCTGCTGTGCCTTTTCTTCCCCAAATCTTTCTTCCAGCACGTCCAGAGTTTCTTCATTACGCCACTGAGCGACGGAATCACTTCCTTTTACAGGACACATCCAGTACTCCTGCAGAAGCCACCCTCCAAGATTGGTACCTTTCAGGTAAACCTCTTCTCCCTTCTGATTTACAATCTTCTGTCCGTCTGTTTTCAAAAAGTCATCCTGTGTCATAGGATTCTCTGCCACCCTGTCAGATAACTTCCGGACAGTAAAACTGACTGCCACCCCAATTAATATACATAAAAGTATAATACAGATAATCCACTTTCTTTTTTTCCCTATCATTTTATTCTTCCCTTCTCTTTCATAATTGATGTTTGCATGTTCTTTTTCGGCGTCTTTTTATATTCAACGCAAATGAAATATAATATCTTAGCTGCGGTATATTCAAAGCTGCCGGATAATCCCAAAAACTCCGCCAGAATCTTCGTTTCAGTTTTTTCTTTATTGCCTGTTCCTGCTTTCTGCTCTCCGTATTCCATCTGGCTCTGTAATGAATTGCAATCATTCTGCGATATGCAAATGCTGCCTTCCGGTATGTCTTTTTTGATGCAACTCTTTTATAAAGCCGGACTCTATCTTCAAAAGCATCCACAATATCCAGATGCCGAAGATCGGACTCATTGCCGGCTCCGACAATACTGTCTCTTCTTTGCCGGTAATAATAAATTTCCAGCGTTGTTTCAACAATTTTGTCTGACTTTTCAATAATATGATGGATCCAGAATTCATCTTCATGCCATTTTCCCTGCAGAAACAAAGTCTCCTTCACAATGTCCTGCCGAATCAGTTTGTTCCAGGCAACGATCAGATTCATGCTTTTATAATCCTCTCCGATCACTGTCAGTTTCTGATAGGCCTCTTCTTGATCCAGAAGTCGAAGGGAAACCTCTTTCTTTTCATCATCCACAATCTCAGTCTCATCATAAAACTTTTTGAAGTATCCAAAGACCATGTCTGCATGATACTTTTCAATACTTTCATACAAAACCTGCAGATATCTTCTGCTGATCATATCATCAGAATCAACGAAACAAATATATTCTCCCTTTGCTTCACGAATCCCATAATTCCTGGCAGCCGACAATCCTCCGTTTTCCTGATGGAAATAATGAAACCTTTCATCTTCTTTTTCATATTCCCTGCAGATATCTCTGGAATGATCCGGCGAACCGTCGTCAATCATCAGCACCTCAAAATCTGTGAATTCCTGATTTCTTATGGAATCGAGACACTGCCGCAGATATTTCTCCACATTGTAAATTGGTACTATTACACTAACCTTCATCTTGAATTCTCACCCTCACCTCGATTGTCTGGTTTTTATCTTCTTCATCCTGCTTTTCAGAATGTAGTATGCATATACCAAATAGTAGCATTTCGTTTCTATACCTGCCCATACAATTTTTTGTGCCCTCGTCAGGTCATGAAAATTTTTACGATTTTTCCAGACAGCCATGTTCTCTTGTATAAACATATAATCTTTCCATTCTTTATAACTGTGTCTGTCCAGCATCTTCCAGTTTTTTGCTTTCGTACTCATGACACCATGTACCCGGCAAATCAGGAACAAGTCTGTTTTCTTTTGATATATCTCTCTTTGTTTATCATCTTCAATTTCTTCCGTCATCGCAGACAAAAGACGATATCTTAAAAAATCAATCCTGTCATCAATGATTCCATCCTGCGACAATGCACTGCCGGGACGCCGATAATAACAATAAGTAATTGACTTCAGATAATAACAGTAACGGACATATCGGAAATATCTCACACAAAAGTCAAAATCCTCACTCCATTTCATGGTTTCATCAAATTGTATCTGATATTCCTGTATGATATCTCTCCGAAATACCTTGTTCCAGACAGCGCCATAATAGAAGGTATCCGCTCCATTCAGGCAGTCAGACAAAAGCTCCAGATATTTCTTTTTCCCTGACAGATCTGACTGCCAGAACAGACTGCTGTTTTGATCACTAAAATCTCCAATTGTCTGGTATTTCCCGATAACTAAATCTATCTCTGGATTTTCCACCAGTTTTTTCATATATTGAATGAAAGTATCTTCGGGTATCCTGTCATCTGCATCCAAGAAAAGAAGATATTTCCCTCTGGACAGTTCAATTCCTCTGTTTCTTGCAGCAGACACTCCCTGATTCTCCTGACGAAAATAGCGAAATCTTGTATCGAGAACTGTATGACGTCTGCAGATTTCACTGCTGCCATCCACAGAACCATCATCGATCATCAGAACTTCAAATTCATGGACGTCCTGCCTCTGAATATCCTGCAGAAGATCTTCCAGATAATTCTGTGCATTATATATAGGAATGATAATACTAAATAATACAGTTTCCATCCGTTATCTCCAGCCTTTCTATAAAAATAAGATATTGCTATTTAAACAACTTAAATAAAACCCCATTAACTCTGTTCTTTTTCAGTTTCTCCTTCAGCCGGAACAGATGAAACACGAGACGATATTGCCTCTTCTTTGTCAGCTTATGGATCAGACAAAACACCCGGACATTTTTATATCTGTCGTTATCTTCATCTTCCCAGAATGCCATAACTTCCGGTGCCTGAATGTAATCTTTAAATTCCTGATATGCTGCATCGCTGCTTTTTTTACCGGAGGCTTTAAGACTCATTCGTCTGGTGATCTGATTCAGCAGAAGTCTGTCTGCTTCTTTCACATATGCTGCATGCACCTGTTCATCTTCCAATCTCTCACCAAGTTCTATAATTCTGTCATAACGGATAAAATCAATCTGCGGCTCGTAAATAGAAGTATCAGATAACAGGCTGCCATCTGTATAACAGTAATAGTAGGTTTCTTCCGTCATAAAATAGCAGTATTCAACATGTTCAAAATAGCGAAGATTAAAGAGAAGGTCCTCGCCCCAGCTTACGGATTTTTCAAATCTGATGTTGTATTTCTCCATAATATCTCTTTTATATAACTTATTCCAGATAGCCCCATAATAAAAACTGGTCATTGATCTGGCAAAATCCATAATCAGTTTTTCTACAGACTGTTTTCCTCTTGCTTCAGACTGCCATAAAGAATAAGGGAACTCTCCGTTTTCCACTTTAACAGCATAGCGGCTGAGCAGAAGGTCAATCGTTTTGTCATCTTCCATGATCTTTATCATGATTTCAAAACGATTCAGCGGTATTCTGTCATCTGCATCCAGAAACGCAATATAATATCCTGCGGCAATAGAAATCCCGTAATTTCTTGCATCAGAAACACCTCTGTTTTCCTGATACAGATAAATAAATCTACTGTCTTTTTCTGTAAACTCTTTGCAGATTTCTCCGCTGTTATCTGTTGATCCATCATTAATCATAATGACTTCGATATTCGTAAATGTCTGATTTCTGACATCCTCCAGCAAATCATAAACTACATCCTGCGCATTATAAACCGGAATAATAACACTTAATAACGGTGCATTCGGATAACTATTCATATTAGTTTTTTTCTCATCTCTCATAATGCCTCCCCATTCAATACTATCTTTATTCAAACTCCACTCATATACTTGTCTATTGTAAATAATATTTATTTACGCTTTCCTGCAATAATTGATACAAATTGCTGTATAATTGTCCTGACTTCTTCTGAATATAACAACAATATGATTCCGCATATTATAAGCTGTACCAGATAAAGCGGTATAGAATCTGCAAACCACAGCATTAATACTGTCTGAAGAAGCAGCAGCACATATGAAAAAATGTCACGTTTTATCTGTATCTTAATAATAATATATTTTCTAATATAATATAGATTCAGAAGCCACATGATAAAATATGCAACGGCAGTGGCAATCGCTGCCCCGGTTGCACCAATCCACAAAGTAAGAATGATGTTCAAAACCAAGTTGATCACTGCGCCGACAACTGTTATCTTTCCCTGGCTTTTCGAATCCTTGACTGCCTGAAAAACGCCACTGAAAACTCCGATCAAAGCCCCAAATACAACTGCCATCATTAAAAACGGAACATAGCGCCATGCCCCAAAGAAATCCTTTGCATATAAAAACCGTGCCAGCAGACGAGTCAGCACAATCATTAACGAACATCCAAAGACCATCACCAGATTATAAAGACTATATATATTCTTAAAAAATCCATCGGTATCTTCCTTATCATATGCTCGGACTGTGGATAACTGCCAGGCGGTATTAAAAATCGTCTGAAATACAGACAAGATTGAAGGAATCTTATAGCCGACAGAATATACACCATTTGCAGCAAGACCACAGATCCACGTTACAACATATCGATCAGAAGCATTATTAATCCACCAGCTGATTGAGTTGACTACCAGTGGTTTGCTGTAAGACAACATTTCTTTCTCTTTTGACTTTTTCAGTCCGGAGAACCGGATATACTTCCATATTTTTATTCTTACGCTCAAATAAATGCTTGTAGTCAGCAGCCCGATAATATATGCCAGAAAATATCCTGTCAGTCCCAGGCGAAAATATAATAAAAATACGATATTCAGTGTGATCATCACTGCAGAATTAAGAACACCTGAAACTGCTATATCCGCAACATGGTCAATCCCTCTTGCAAATGCCTGAAGCAGCTGCTGAGCAAGCATAACAATATAATACATGCAAAAAAATACAATATTATTATTGATAAAAGGAAACAGTTCCAGATAATAATTCAGGATAATACATACAATGAAAATAACGATGCTTCGTATAATGATCCTTAACGATATACTGAATATTTCCTGCTGATCCGCATTTTTGTCCAGTGAAAAACGTAATGTTGATTCCATAATACTCATTGTCAGAATCGGAATCAGCAAACTCACTGTTGTATAGGTCAGATCAAATGTACCATATTCTGATGTACTTAAGACACTGGTATAAAGCGGAACCAGAAAGAATGTTAGAAGTTTTGTTCCAAAACTGCTTAATGTAAGAAGCCCTATATTCTTTATCAAATATTTATATTTTCCCATTCCGTTCACACACCTCATCTGTCATTCACGAGTATTTTTTCTTCCATTGCTTTTTTGTGTATCCTATATTTTTTCTGATAATCAAAGCACCTTTTTTCAAAGGATTTCTGACATGCTTCGTATGCATAAAAACATACCCTTTTCTGCTCATATTCCAGTTTTGTGTATACCAGTGAATGGCATACGTTTCTTCTGTATCAACGATACAATCATAGGATTTTTGAGCATTATATGGTGAAAAATAGTTGATAGGATATATTTTGCAATGCCGAAAATAGTCTGGCTCCCGATCCATTACATATTTAAAAATAATCGGATTATTAATAAAGCGGACATTCCAGATTTCCTTATCATAGAATCTCAGCAGTCTCTGCATCAGATCATTCCCTTTTTCTGCTCCGATCACAGCCGTTCCAATATAGTTACCTGCTTCATATCCCATAAAAACGGGATCAGATAAAAAATCATCAAATGGTTTCACTGCCTCTACGTCTGTATCCATGTAAATGCCGCCTTCCTGATACAACACATGCAGACGAATATAATCCGACACAAATGCCCATAACTTTAATTCACAGCATTTTTTCAGAAACCTGTTCTTCTCACAGAGAGTCGGCAAATCCAATGTTTCTTCATTCCACTCTATGATCTCATAATCCGGCATCACGCGTCTCCAGGAATTGATACAGATTTCCGCTATTTTCCCTTTCGGTCTTTTTCCTATCCATACATAATGAATCTTTTTCGGTATCATGTTGTCCTCCCATCTCCAGCAGTCCTGTAGTTTTTTACTTTCTTTTCAGTGGTCTCGCAGGAACACCGACAAGAATAACTCCTTTTTCCAAACATGAATCTACAACGACTGCGCCTGCTCCAATTGTCACATTTTCTGCAATCTGTACATCGCCGATTACTTTTGCACCGGCTCCTATATCGACATTATCTCCAATCCTCGGAACTGCATTATCTTTTCCACTATTCCCAATTGTGTTGTTTCCATGTAATCTGCAGTTTTTTCCAAGTCTCGCATTTCCATTGACAACAATACCTTGCGTATGATAAATCATCAGCCCTATATCGGCACATTTTTCTCCCATTTCAATTCCCAGTTTTCTCCCAAGTCTGTTTTTTCTTCTGCATGCCAGAAGATAGAGCATCATATAAAATATATTCTTCTTTCTTCTGTCGTAATAATAACCGGCTTTTCTGAGGCTCTTGATATATTTCCAGGCATAATAGTCCGGATGCAATTTTATTCTTCTTAATAAAAACTGTTTCTTTCCACCCATCTGATCGATGTATTTCTGCTTTTCAATCGTAATCCATCCTTTATAATCCTGCATTTATCACTCACCTCCATCTACTTCCTTGTCGTCTCTGTTCGTTTCATTTTGCTGCAGATCAAAGGAACCGCACACGCCAGCATCCAGATATATCCAGGATCTGATCTTAATGTATAATTATAAACAAACATAATAGTAATGATCAAAATATTTAATATTGACATAAGCTTATACTCTTTATACTCTGCAAAACTGCATCTCACTGTATTTATCAGCGTTCCTATATAAAACATCAAGTATATGAACAGACCTGCAATACCCATCTCCAGATAGGTCATTGCATAGAAGAATAGTCTGTAATTGTAATGCCCGTATCTCTCGTAAAATATAGAATTCAGTACCTCAATATTCGAATTGTCACACTGACCAAGGCCATATCCAAACAGTTCCTTCGAAAGGGACCCTTTGAAAAATAATTCATTAATTCTCGGGATACTGTCCGTCCGACTGAATCCTCCTTCTGATGTATAGCTGTTATTTAGATAAAACATCAGGTCTTCCCAGCTTGACATATACCCGAAAGAGACCGGATTCAAGACTGCAAGAACTCTCAGTGCCACGATCAGCAATATCACTGCCGCTGCCACAATCAGGATGGTTCTTGGATCTGGTTTTGAAATAATGGCAGACACTGCAATAATTAAAACCAGCAACAGATAGATGATTTTGAGTTCAGCAAGAATAGCAATATACAAAACTCCTGCATATGTCAACAATACTTTCCATACCTTGATCTTTTTATATACATATAATGAAGTAACATAAGTTAAGACCAATGAAAGCAAAGCAACCAGATATCCGCTGGCTCCCATTAATGTTCCAAAGGTGCCGCCCAGCATATCTCCTGAGATTCCCCTTCCAAAGTACTGATATGTAGCAAATATGACATTAACAAACAATAATTTATATAAAATATTCCAAATTCTGCAAATATCTTCCATATCAAATATGTAATAACAGTTAATCAGAAAGATAAAAAATCTTAAGGTTGTCCGCAGTCCCCAGATATACTGAACAAAAGATGTTCCCCAGGACATATATCCAGCCAGACCAACTACCGTAATCAGTACGACCGCCATTAATATCTGGATGACCGACTGTCTGCGCAGTCCAAAATATCCCAGACACAGCACAAGCAGAAAAATGTTAATAAGATCTATTATGTACAGAAGAGCCCTGGGAAGCCCAAAAACAGAAGTACAGAATGGAACTGTAAAAATACATATTAATTCAAAATATAGCATTTGTTTTCCTGATATTTTCATAACTATTTCCTCAAATGTCTGCTAACTAATCGTCCCTTTCTTTTTTCTTATATCATTTATCCTGATTAACAGTTTAGATCCTTTCACACTCTTCCATTTGACCGCATAGAAAAAGCATTTCTGTGCAAATGGAAGTTTTGCACACCTATATTCACCAATACAGCGACGAAGCTGCGGTGAGGACATTATCTTATAGATTTCCTTATCTGCTTTTTTCTTTCCAAGCACATACTGATGATAACAGATCTGCCGGATGGCGCTTCTTGATCTTGCAAGAAGAAGCCTGTCTTTGTTCATATTGCCAGGATCCTGAAATCCATACTCTTTCATCATTTGGTCAATCAGTGCAATCAGGTTTAAAACTTTTTCAAATCGATCTGCCCGATAGGTATGTGTCAATGAACTTTGATTTTCACAGTAATAATAGTAACATTCAGGCAGAATGGCTATCCGTTCCGCATAATTCAGAAACTGAATATGAAAAATAATATCCTCTGAAACTACTTTCCGTTCGGATGGAAACATACATTGACCGGCATCGATTACTTCTTTTTTATAAATTCCTCTCCATACGGACATCGTAAAACGGGCATCCTTCGGATACTCCGGTTCCGCACCGATCATTCCCAACAGATACTGTTCCCGTTCTTTTCTGTTATTGAAATAAGTGATCTTCCGCACTTCCAGACGATCCATCTGTTTATTGTCTCTGGTTACTACAGTAAAACCACAGAATACTGCATCCATATTCTCCTCGGATGCAAAGCGATACAGCCGTTCCAGCATGTCCGTGCTGATGTAATCATCAGAATCAACAAATGCTATATATTCTCCATCTGCATATTCCATTCCCGTATTGCGTGCGAAACCAAGCCCTGCGTTTTCCTTATGAACCACTTTGATACGCTGATCCTTCTCTGCATACCGATCACAGATGTCTCCACAACGGTCCGGTGATCCGTCATCAACAAGTACAATCTGTATTTCCTTCAGGCTTTGCTGGAGAAGAGATTTCACGCATCTGTCTATATACTTTTCCACTTTATATACAGGCACAATAACCGAGATTTTAATTCTTTCTGTACTACAACCCTGCATCTATTCTTTTCCTTCCTTATATAATGTATGGATATCACGAACAAAATTTTTATAGTTCACCGGAGCCTGGAAATATTTCTCCCATGTTCCCCTCGCATTCATTCGATATTTACGATATTCCTCATCAGTTAATGAAACAAAATATTTTATCTGCTCTGCCAGTTCTTCCGGCTGGAAGTCTGCATCCAGCAGTCTCCCATTCACGCCGTCGAGAACAATCTCTGCTGTTCCTCCGACATCTGTAGCAATTACCGGAATACCAAAACTAATGGCCTCCATAATAGATACGGGTAATCCCTCAGAAGAACTTACATTTACGAAGAGATGTTCCGGACAGTCTCTGTAATGATCATATACTTCTTTGTTGGGAACAGCACCATCAAGGTGTACTTCCATCCAATCCAGCTCTTTTGCCTTCTCTGTAATCACATCATACAACTCTCCGCCGCCAAGATGTGTCCATACCAGGGAAAGATTCTCATTCTTCAACAGCTTTAATGCTTCTATAATAAGATCTACCCTTTTGACACTACTCATTCTGGAACAAGATATGATGTGGAACTTCTTTCTGGACTCCACAGTTCCCAGACCGTGATCGTATGTACCAAGGTATGATGTGGATATCTTTCTGTCAAATTTCGGATAATGCTTCTTCAGATAATCAGACCCATTGTCGGAGCATGCAAAAACATGATCCAGATGTCCAAGAAGATTTATTCTTTCAGGCAGATAAGCAAATCTTCTTTTCTCCTCATATATATCAAATCGATGTGCCCTGGAAAACACAACTGTATGGATTCCCTTTTTCTCATAATATTCCTTCAGAAGACATGCCACTTTGGCATTGATATAAAGCCAGTAGCTGTAAAAATAAACTGTATCTCCTGAACGGACAGGAAAATTTCCCAGATCCTTTCTGATTTTACCCATCTGGTCATATGCCGCAGCCAAAAAATATCCGTCCAACAGCTTATGCAGCAGCTTCGGCTGTCTGGATTTGCTGATATATCTCAACGCACTACATAAATATTTAATTTTTCTTAACTTTAGTGAACTTTTTTCAATTGTTCTTACCGTCACATTTTGTGATGATATCTTTCTGTTTTGCTTATCACCGATACGGGCATCACTTGGATAAATAATAATGCGATCAAACTGCCCTGATACCTCATCAATTTCATTTTCCAGGAAAGCTTCCCCGTATCTGAATGGAAATCTTCGATTAAGTAAAACTAAATATTTCATCTCTAAAATCCTTCCTGCTTTTGTTTCAAGTCATTTTAGCATCCTGTTACTGAGCACTGCCAGACAGGGGCGGAAACGGAAAACTTTCCAGCATCAATTTTTTCTTCGTGTCTGCCATCTCATCTGTAATACGGTACTGAGCACATACTTCTTCCAGTGAATCAATCTCTTCAATATTAAGATCTGTAAAGCTGTGCTCAAGACCATATGCAGAATAATAGTCATCAAATTTAAATCCATCGCCGAGTAAATTATCAGTAACTACAATATGTCTGTTAGGAATTCTTAAACTGTCTGCGATAATAAGTCCATGCAGGCTGCTGGAAAGAATGACCTCACATTCTGCAATCTGCTGGGTGACTTCTTCCGGCTCATTACGAACATCAATAAACTTTGAACCCTGGAACTTATCACATAATGTCTGAAAAGCCGGTTCATCTTGTTCTTTATAATGAGCAATTATTCCAACTTTATATTTTTTTTCCGGCATCTGATCCAACAGAAAAGAGGATAGAATCCCCGCATCTCCTGTCGGAATATCAAGGTCATGTCCAAGCATTTTTTCTATCCGTTTTCTGCTCAATTCTCCTCGAACTGCACAAAAATGCATATTCTTCTTGTAAAATTTTGTATCAGCGTCTTTGTACCGTACAAAACCCGTTCCCCAGATATATGCTTCCGGGAAAAAGATCCCGGAAATAAACTTCAGCATATTTTTCCATTTTTCCTCTTCATATGTATAATTCCCCAGGCCGCTTCCAATACCACTGACCTTTCCTGTAAGATACGTCCTTCGTTCAACATCATATCCGAAACATTTTTCTATAATATCTCTGTTCAGCAAATCTCCCATATTAGGAACTTTCGCATAATATACAGATACTTTGCTTTTCATTATTTTATTCTCCTTTACAGCATCCGGTCAGCGAATCGAGCAAATAGTCAGGGAAATATCTGCTTACATCCCAATGTTCTGTATAGTGCCTGCGGTCAAACGCTACATCATATCCAAAACTTTCCAAATCCTCGATCAGAAACCGAACATGTTCATTATATGTATGTTCTGAATCCGAATAATGAAGATAAATCTTATGTTTGTCTCCTACCTTCTTCTTCAGTTTATTTCTTAAATACTCATTTAATCCTTTAATTTTCTGTTCTGTGACATTCGGCATGATAAATTCCCGACATATCTTCAGAGACGGAGCCAGAAGATAATTTGCAAGATAATACTGCGGCGCACCTACTATGGCATCCGCATCTTTGATATCTGTCATCAGATTCAAGGCTGCCCATCCACCTTTGGAGCTTCCGCATAAAATAATCTTTTTTGCTCTCAATTCTTCTGCTTTCTGCATGATCAGCTTCTGACATGCCAGCTCAATTTCATTGCCGCCATCTTGTCCTAGATAATATGCTCCTCTGTGATCAGCACCAAAATCATCCAAAATAAACAGTTTATTTTCTTTCACATCTTTCAGCGTGCGGACATAATTATATCTGGCTTTGACTCCTTTTCGAGTACATGCGCTAAAGACTACGATCAGTATACGGGAAGACCTGTTTTTCTCCAGCATATATTTTAAACTTACATTTTGCTTTTTGCTGACAAATGTTCTCTGTTTCAGAAACTGTTTTATTCTGGTTGTTACATAATCTATATATTTTTCGACTTTATTCATGAAATCACCTGTTTCATTGCTTCAAAAAATCTTCAATGCTGGCAATGTATGCTTCCGTATTGCTTTGATATAAGTCAAACTGCATATTTTTGACTTTCTTTAGTGCCTCTCCCAGTTGGTCACAGTCATCACATTCATAGATAAGATTCAAATCTCCAAACTCTTTTACAAGCTGCCGCTGATGATCATCTACATGTTCTTTATTTTTCGCTCTGCGCGGTACTGCTATAACTTTCTTTTTCTTTTTCAGTGCTCCTATGATTGCTCCCGTACCGCCGTGTGTAATTATAATATCTGCCCTGTCTGTCATATCAGAAAATTCCTGGCGGTCCAGGAACTCTTTAAATCTGTAATTCTCAGGTCTATAGTCACTGTATCCAATCTGTGCAAAAATTTCATCATCGATGTCGCCGGATGCAGTAAGCCGATCTACTGCACGAAGCAGCCTGTTAAACTGAAACTTCTGAGACCCTAACGTTATAAAAATCATCTATATCTGTTCTCCTTCAATATTAATATATCCCACCAAGATATACAGCATCTGGATATATCTCTTTCATCTGTTCCCACTGCACATAAAATCTGTCGGAATACTTATACAGAAGCTTTCCAGTCTCTGTCGGTGAAGTGACCTTTGCAAAAGATTCAATATAAATCAGTTTTTTCCCAAACGCTTTTGCGATTAAGCACATTGGTATCGTTGCCAGTACACCGGTACAAATGACAACATCCGGTCTTTCTTTCAGATATATTCCTAAAGACTTTATACAGTTTATAATCATTCTTGGAAGAAAAGATTTTTCTCTGCGGTTTACCTGACTCAGATAATATGTTTTCTCGCCTTCCATTTCAGCATTGTATAACGTCTTTTCCGTCAGCACAAATCCTGCGTACTTTTTCATCAATGGTTTCAACATCATCAGCTGTTCATAATGACCACCTGATGATGCAGCAAAACATATTTTCAGCTGATCTGCCATGTTTTTATCCTCCTGCCGTTAATCTCGTTGAAAAATGTCCCGCGTATATACTTTGCTCCGAACGTCATCCAGGCAGGCATCATACCTGTTGGCAATAATTGCCTGACTCATTTTCTTGAATGCTTTGAGATCATTCACAACCCGGCTGCCAAAAAATGTACTGCTATTCTCAAGCGTCGGCTCATAAATAACTACTCGGGCCCCCTTGGCTTTTACTCTTTTCATCACGCCCTGAATACTACTCTGACGGAAATTGTCGCTGTTTGATTTCATTGTGAGCCGATATACACCAATCACACATTCTTTTTCTTTGTCTGCATTGTATTCACCGCTGCTGTAATAATCGTAGTATCCGGCAAGTTTCAATACTCTGTCTGCAATAAAATCCTTTCTTGTCCGGTTGCTCTCAACAATGGCCTCAATCAGCTTTTCCGGAACATCTGAGTAATTTGCAAGAAGCTGTTTGGTATCTTTTGGAAGGCAATAGCCTCCGTACCCAAAACTTGGATTGTTGTAATGATTGCCAATGCGAGGATCAAGGCAAACACCTTCAATAATCTGCTGTGTATTCAATCCTTTGCTTTCTGCATACGTATCAAGTTCATTGAAATAGGCAACTCTCAGTGCCAGGTACGTATTTGCAAACAGTTTCACCGCTTCGGCTTCTGTTAAGCCCATGAATAAAGTGTCAATATCTTTCTTGACGGCACCTTCCTGAAGCAACCTTGCAAAAATATGCGCAGCCTCCACCTGACGCTCACCTTCCATATCTGTACCTATAATGATACGACTTGGATACAGATTATCATACAGCGCTTTTGACTCTCTTAAAAACTCCGGACTAAAAATAATATTGCAGTTGCCGGTCTTCTCGCGTACGGACTTTGTGTATCCGACCGGAATCGTAGATTTAATAACCATGACAGCTTCCGGATTATACTTCGTCACAAGTCCGATGACTGATTCAACCGCTGATGTATCAAAACGCTGTGTCCTCGAATCATAATTTGTCGGAGCCGCGATCACAACAATATCTGCATCACGATATGCCGTCTCAGCATCAAGCGTTGCATTAAGTCGAAGCTCCTTTTCCGCAAAATATTTCTTTATGTATTCATCTTCAATTGGAGAGATCCGATGATTTATCATATCTACTTTTTCAGGCACAATATCAACTGCACAAACATCATGTTGCACAGACAAAAGTACTGCGATCGACAGACCAACATAGCCTGTTCCCGCCACTGCAATTTTCAAATCTTTAAACTCTCTCATAATTTGTTCTCCTAAACCCACTTATCTTTCATCACAAACCATTCTCAATTTCCTCGGAACACTTGTCCCCAGGTTTCTGCCGCTCTGTACCATACATATATATACAGTAAAAGGCTCAGATCAAGTTTCCTAGATCCTCACCTTTATTCATAAAGCTATCTCGCACCGCTTTCGCTGCTTAATACAACCTGGACGGTTTTACACAGAATTCCAATATCCCGTTTCAAGCTCCAGTTTTCTATGTATTCAACATCCATACTGACGACTTCTTCAAAATCCGTAATGTCACTGCGGCCGCTGACCTGCCATACTCCGGTAAGTCCCGGCGTCATGCCAAGCCGTTTCTTATGATGCAGATCATACTGCTGGAATTCATCCACTGTCGGCGGTCTTGTCCCAACCAGGCTCATATCGCCTTTGAGCACATTCCAAAACTGAGGAAATTCATCCAGGCTCGTTTTACGGATAAATTTCCCGATTTTCGTGATTCTCGGATCATCTTTGATTTTAAACATCAGTCCATTCATCTCATTCTGGGCCATCAACTCTTTTTTCCTTTCTTCTGCATCTACATACATAGAACGAAATTTATAAATCCTAAAAATCCGACCATTCTTTCCTACGCGTTCCTGCGAAAAAAAGATTGGTCCTGGAGATTCCAGCTTGATCAAAGGTCCAAGTATAACTGTAAGGAAAGCCGTTAAAATAACACCAACAATTCCCCCTGCTATGTCTAACACTCTCTTGCCGATCAACATGCGAAGCGGAATCTCCCTGCTGGCAAAAGCCACTGTATAGTATCCTCCTACTCTTCCCAATTGCCTTTGCGCTTCCATATTATGATTCAGAAGATCAATACTTAAATTTACTTTAATCCCCATTTCTTCAAATTTTGATATCACTTCCTGCATCATGCATCTCTCAACACAGTTTGACTGGATAAACACTTCATCCACCACTGTCCTTGCGGCATACAAATACATAGAACGACAATTAGCCACAACAGGAATGTTATAAATGGTCTGCCCTATCATGTCTTCATCTATAATAATAATTCCTTCAACCCAAAGATCATAAGTCTTTTCTTTTATAATATTTCGTACAATTTCTTCTGCCTGCTTCTTTTTACAAATAATCAGGATTTTACGTGTTGTCCGAACCCTTTCACGATTATCTAATACGTATTTCCGATAAATGCTATGTACAGCCTGCATCCAGCAAAAACTAAAGGTAATTGTTCCCAGATAAATGAACCTGGAATAGTCATCGGCATCTTTAATCAGGTAGGCTATTGTTGCCATAAAGACCCCTGTCATTCCATTAGTTTTTAAATTGCATATTAGCTCATTTTTAAAATTTCGTTTGAAGAAACTTTGGTTTGGATAAAATATCAAATAGACCAGTGTCAGCATAAAGACTGCTAAAATCCAGCGATAATAAACTCTGTTATCACTCATCCAAGCAACATGACCATTAGAATAGAATCGCAGATAAGTCATCATAAAGTATCCAATAGTAATACCTGCCACATCCCATACATACAGAATTAAATTTTGCATTTGCGAACGATTAATTTCCATCTTTTTCATCCTCTATCCATAATTCCCCAAAAATTGTACTCAAATATCATATTTTTTTCATAACTTATGTACTATTTTTAATTTTATAAGAATATTCTTAGAGTATTACACTTTGCGTCTAACAAAAAACTGAAAAATGTAATACATTCTGTTAAACATTATAAACAAAATCAGCTGTTTGTCAACGAATTTTACGATATTGTTAC
>ERZ1643249.692-NODE-692-length-36482-cov-5.811651_pt1 | contig 36482 bp, 37 predicted proteins | sample MGYA00579263_ERZ1643249 | MGnify/ENA primary metagenome ERZ1643249 (study PRJEB29033, sample SAMEA4952264) | chicken gut metagenome | biome: Broiler Chicken; feature: Gastrointestinal Tract; material: Caecum | place: Ireland | collected 2018 | study: Broiler...
TATGTCGGTGTTTCGGCTGCCGGCGCCGAAGCGATTTCAAAGGTCGCAAGCCGGCTGCCTTTATAGTTTCCAATCCCCACAATTTCAACACTCGCCGTTCCGGCGGCGGTATTGTCCGAATACGTTACGGTGTAGTCGGTATCTTTTTGCAAAATGCGGTCGCCGTACACGACGGAAAATTCAGGCTCAAGCGGTTCGCCGGTCTCGACTTGCGTCGGGACAGCGCTGATTTCCACTTTCGACAAATCACAAGGTATTATCGCAAATTTGCAGACGGCGGCGAGCATGCCGTAAGCGCCGTTACCCATAATCACAACGTCTGCCGTTCCGGCATTTACGTTGTTTTTCCAATACACCGTGTAATCTTTATTTTCGGTGAGAAGCTTTCCGCCGGCTTTCACGGTAAGCGTCGGGGTAATTGCTTCGCCGGTGTAAGTCTGGTTCGGAATCGGTGACACAACGAGCGTCGTCACCGGAATATTGTTCTGCACCGCGTAAGAATAGGCATAGCAGGTGGTATTCGGGCAGACGATTGTCAGATTGTCGCTGTTTTGGAAAGCCGATGCGCTGATCTTTTCCACCTCGTCGGAAATATATACCGTTTGCAGTTCTTCGCAGTTGGCAAACGCCAAATCCTCAACCGATTCGACGGAGGAGCCGAGCATGACGGTTTTTAAAGAGTCGGTGTCGTTAAACGCGCTTGCCGAGACGGTCGCTTTTTCGGCACTGTCGGAATCCATATAGGTGACGTTCTGAAGCGCCGTGCACCCGTCAAACGCGGTGCTGTCGAGCGAGAGGACGTTGGTAAGGTCAACACTTTCAATTGAAGCGCAGTTGCCGAACGCCAGGGCGGCAAGATAGTCGATTTTTCCGAATGTTATGTTTTTCAGCGCGCCGCAGTCTTTAAAGCACTCTTCGGGCAGTTCCTGGTACACGGAATCCCGGTCAAAGCCGACGGTGGTCAGCGACGCACAATGCCAAAAGGCTTTGGACCCGATTTTTGTAACATTCTTCGGCAGGTAAACGCTGGTTAAGCCGGTGTTATAAAACGCCGCGGTCGAAATGGTTTGCACAGCGGAAGATATGGTAACGGTATTTAAGTTGCCGATTTCGCCGAAATTCAACCAGCCGTTCGGCAAAAGATTGTTGTCCATAATATCCAAGTCGCCGTAATATTTGATATGTGCCTTCGGCAAATGCAGGCCGCCGAACGCGTTGTAAAAGTTCTCAACAGTAAACGGCATAATGTAAAGCGACGAAGTTTTCCCGGCAGGATAGCAGTAAAGTTCGCGCATATCCTTGCTGAACAGTACGCCGCCGTAAGAACGATAATAGGGGTTTTGCGCGTCAACGGTCACGCTTTTTAAGTTCGGGCAGGCAATCGCAATATTCTTTTCTTCTGCGGTGCTTGAATACGGAGAAATCATACTCGCAATATTAATGCCGGCGATTTCCTCCATGCCGAAATTTTTAAAAGCCGTTCCCCACGGGTTCGCTGTTTCCGCCGCAACTGGACGGACGTTTTTGCCGAGGTGCAAAGATGTAAGTTTTGTCATACCGAACGCCGCGGCGCCGATTTCTTCCACGCTTTCGGGAAGGTTGAGCGCACCGGAAAGCTTTGTACCGATAAACGCATAGGCGCCGATGTGGCGAAGTGCAGTAAGCGATTCGAGATTGACTTCGGTCAAGTTTTCCAAGCCGAAAAACGCCATCATTTGAATGTCGGTGACGGTTTCGGGCAAGGTGACTTTTTCAAGTTGGGTTTTGTAAGAAAAAGCCCCCGCCGCAATGGTGGTGACCGGCAGGCCGTTTAAGGTTGCGGGCACTTCCACGTTCGTGTCTTCGCCCGAATAGGCGGTAATTGTCACCGCGGTGTCGGAGACGGTATATTCAAGCCCCGTGTCGGTGGTCAGCGCCACGGACGCTATCGGAACACAGCCGATTAAAAGCGCGGTGCACAGGAACAGCAGCAGTATTTTTTTTGCATTCTTTTTCATTTCACTGTATCTCCTTTGTCAAAATGAAGGAAAACGTGCGGTCTAAATAAGACACGGTCACAAGCGTTTTGTCGGGGTTATCTAAGAAATTCGGCGAGACGGTCACGTCGTATTCGTCGGCATCCAGCACACGCTCACTGCCGTCGGAATACACGGCGGTGACGGTCATGGAAGACAGGTCAGGTGACGCGGGCGAATCGGTGGTGAAGTCGAAGCCCGGCTCGAAACTCCCGTAAATCGAATTTAAAATCACGCTTTCTTTTTGTGCTGTGACCCGCACGGGGTAAGAGAATGAAAGTCCCTGATAAAACACCTGAATGGTATAACTGCCGGGGTCATAGGGAAAGCCGCGTTGCGTGTTGACCAGGCAGTCGCTAAGCGGGATTTCCCGTTCGCTGCCGTCTTCGTAAACCGTCATTACGCGCACGCCCTGCATATCGAGCGTTTCCCCGACAACGTATTCCGTTTTCAAGTTCTCGGGGAAAATGCCGTAAATGCGGGTAAGCTGCAATTCGGCTTCGGTGGTCGGCTCATGTTTTTGCACCGCGGGCGCTTGGGTCGTTTCTGGCGTAGTCGGTGCTGCTTCTGTGACTTCCGTTTCGGGTGCGGTCACCGGTGCTTGGGTGGTGGGTTCTTCTTGCGGAGCAGGAGCGGTGCTTTCCTCTGTGAAAATGGCTTCCAGTTTTTGCTGGACGCGTTTTGCAAGCGCGGCGCCGGATTCTGTTTGCAGAGAGCCGGCGGTCGCCGCCACAAGCAGCACGGCGCAGGCGCACACCGCGGCCGCCGTACGGTAACGGCGTTTGTAATACACCGAGCGGCGCTGCACTGCGCGCAGGAATGAAGGTTTTGAAAGCAGATGCAGGAAGCTTTCACTTTCCGTTTCGCTTTCGAGCACTTCCACACACGCGTCAATCAAATCACAATCCGCTTCGTCGCCGCGGGCAAGTTCGTCGTCTATGACTTCTTCTAAAAAGGAAATGATTTCTTCTTTTTGGGCACGCTCATCCAAAATGCGGTTTAAAATTTCCGCATTCATTTGTAAAGCAGCCATGTTTATATCCCTCCTTTGGTTCCTGTTTCAATGGTTTGCGAAAGCTTTTCGTAAATGCGCTGTCGCAAGCGGGAAGTCCGTTTTGCCGCGGCGGCGGGAGAAATGCCCAATCGTTCGGCAATTTCCGAAAGCGAAACGTTTTCCGCATATTTCCAGCGGTAAAGCGTTTGTTCGTCGTCGCTCAGCGTATCCAGCAAGGCTTTCGCCAACCGGTCATAGTCTATATCCTCCGGAGAAAAGGGAAGAAAAGGTGCCATATAGGGCTCTGCGTTTTCCAGCGGCACGGTCTTGCTTTGCGCGTTTTGATAACTTTGTAAGGCGCGGCGCCGGAAATTGTCCGCTGTTCTGTATAAAAACGCGCGGGGATTTTGGACTTCTTCGCCGGAAAGCAAGCGGTTATAGAAAACAACAAACGCGTCTTGCACGCAGTCGCCCGCCGCTTCTTTGGCTTCGCCCAGCCGCACGGTACAGTATCGAAGCAGCGGCAAATAATATTGCCGGTAAGCTTCGTTTAAGGCTTCATCCGCCTTATGTTTCACAGCGCTGTTCAAACGAGCTCTCCTCCCTTTCATTTAGTAGTCACGAAAACTGTAAAATCTGACAAAACTTTTAAAATTTTGCAGAAAAAAAGACGAGCAAGCAAAATTGCCCGTCTGACAAGTTTTTATTCTTTACAGTGCCTGCACGGAATTATAAAAATCCAGTGTTTTGAATTTGTGGCCGGTTTGGCGCAAAAGATACGTTTCGGTCACATAACAAAGTTCATCGCAAAGCGCGTCGTCCAATTTGAAATTATAAAGATCGCGCAGTTCGGAAAATACGATATGCCGCATGGCGCTCACAACCCCCAACGGCAGCGCAAAGGGCGCGGTGGCCGGCGCACAGATTTCACAATATAAAATCCCTTCCATGTCAAAATACATAGTAGGGGTTTCAAAGCACCCGCATTTGTCGCACGCGACCAGATTGGGCGCGTAACCGCCTACGCTGAGCAGCCGCAGTTCGGTAATCGCTTTCAAAAGCTTCGGTGGGCGTTTTTTGTTCGATAGCATATAAAGCGAGTTTAAAATTACCCGCAGGTTTTCTTCGGCCGCCTGCTCTTCCGGCGAAAACACGAAGCCGAGTTCCAAAAAATATTCTCCGAGCGCAAGCGCGTCGATGCTGTCGCGCAGGCCGAAAAACATTTCGATGCTTTGCGCTTCGTCAATTATGTAGCTGTCTTTGCCCTGATAGAGCGAGAGTTTCGCATAACAAAATTTAGAGGTCGCAGACTGTTTTTTGCTTTTGACCGCTTTCGCGCCGCGCACAAAAGCGCGCAACACGCCGTGATTCGCCGTTAAAACGGTCACGAGCTTGTCGCGCTCACCGATATTCTGTTCTTTGAGAATCAGCCCGTTTTCGTTGAATGTCATTTTCGTTTTCCTTGGAAGTGCGGTTTTGCAGATCAGGCCTGTGGGCGCAAAAAGAAAGATAATCTTCAATGCTGCCGCTTTTTATAAAAATATCCCAGTAGGTCTCTGCCATATATTCCACCGCTTTCAAAGGCTTTGTGCTATTAACTTAACCTTTTTTTGCGGCAAATATAACTGTTAATCTAAACCAAAATTGTGAATGAGTCCCTCGCGGTTGCGCCAGCCTTCTTTGACTTTGACCCAACATTTTAAATTGATTTTACAATCAAAAAAGCGCTCCATATCCTGCCTCGCGTAAGTCGAAATCTTTTTGAGCATCGCGCCGCCTTTGCCGATGATAATGCCTTTGTGCGACTCGCGTTCGCAATAAATCACGGCTTCGACGTCAACAATATTGCTGTCGTCGCGCGCGCGCATTTTTTCAATCGAGACCGCCGTGCCGTGGGGAATTTCCTTGCTTAAAAGCCTTAGGATTTTTTCGCGAATCATCTCCGCCGCGAGAACGCGCTCGGGCTGGTCGGTCAAAGTGTCGTCCGGGAAAAAGTGTTCGCTTTCGAACGCCTGTTTTTTAAGCTCGTCAAGCAAAATGTCCATGCCGTTGCCGTCCGCGGCGCTTACGGGAATGACCGATTCAAAATCGTATTCGGCACTTATCAACGCGATTTGCGCCATTAAGTCCTCTTTGTTTTTAAGCATATCGATTTTGTTAATCGCGAGCAGGGTCGGAATATGCGCCTGTTTGATTTTTTGCAGCAGCGCTTCTTCGGCGGCGTTTAAGTGCTTCTCCCCCGCTTCCACGACCAAAAGGCAAGCGTCCACGCCGGAAATGCTGTCGGAAACGGCCTGGACCATTTTTTCGCCCAATTTATTGTGCGGGCGGTGGTAGCCGGGCGTGTCGGTAAACACCAGCTGGACGTTGTCGTCAGTGGTCAGCACGCCCATAATCCGGGTGCGCGTGGTTTGGGGCTTGTCCGAAACAATGGCAATTTTGCTGCCGAGCAAGCGGTTCAAGATTGAAGATTTGCCGACATTCGCTTTGCCGACAATCGCAATAAATGCGGTTTTAGGTGTATTCATGGAGTTTTTTCCTTTCCGCCGGGGTTTGCGTTTTGCTCGCGGCGGCTGTATTTTCCGAAGCCCTTGAAAATAAACAGGGTCGACAAAACGACAGACAGCACGAACACGACAAACATGCCGGGGGTTTCACGGTAATAGGCAAACAGTTTTAAAAATGCCGCTTTCTGCCCGAGAACGGCGACGCCCGTCGCGACGGCAAAAATCGCACAGCAAAGCACGGCGCCGGCGGCGGCATCTTTTGCTAGCTTTCCGTTTTCGGTTCGCTTTTCAGAGGCGTGGTCCACCGCGCGTTCCACAGCGGTGTTGATAAGCTCCGTCGCCACGACCAGCGCGTTTGCCAAAAACAAAATCGCAAACTGCGTCCGCGTGACCTCAAAAAAATCATAGACGGACAGGAAAGCGTACATATAGGCCATGCAAACGAAATGAATTCGCATATTGCGCTCGTGGACGAGCGACATGAAAATACCGCGAAACGCATAGCCGAAGCTTAAAAAAAGTTCTTTCATACTCAATTATTCGCCGTCGTAATAATAACTGCCGTTGCGTTTAAGCCCCAGCTGTGTTAAAACGGCCTCTTCCTTTTCGCGCATATGTACCGCCTGCAAGCCGCCGTCCACATGGTCATAGCCGAGCAAATGGAGCATGGAATGGACGGTTAAAAACGCGATTTCACGCTGCAGCGGGTGGTCATATTGTTCCGCCTGCGCAACGGCGCGCTCCATAGAAATTACAATATCGCCGAGCATTTTCGCGCCGGTGTCGGGGTTTACGTCATATTGCCCGTTTTCGCCGAGCGGGAACGACAAAACATCGGTCGGCTGGTCTAAATTGCGGTGTTTTTTGTTGAGTTCCTGAATTTGTTTGTCATCGACAAACGTCACGCTGATTTCCGCCGAGCCTTCGAAATTTTCCTGAATCAAAACCGCGTGGCAGCAGCGGCGGACGAGCATCCGCACGCCGGTCGGGATTTTCACTGCCTTTTGTTGGTTCGAAATGATAACTTTAATTTTGTCGGTCATTTTCTGTGAGCCTCCTCGTTTTTTTCGTATGCTTTAATAATTTCCTGCACCAGTTTGTGACGGACCACGTCTTTTTCGGTAAACCGGCAAATGGAAATGTCGGGAATGTTCTTTAAAATCCGCATCGCCTGCAACATACCGGACTTTTTGCCGTCCGGCAAATCGATTTGGGTAATGTCGCCGGTGACGACCATTTTGGAATTGAACCCTAAGCGCGTTAAAAACATTTTCATTTGTTCGCGCGTGGTGTTTTGCGCTTCGTCCAAAATAATAAAGCTGTCGTCGAGCGTGCGCCCGCGCATATACGCGAGCGGTGCAACTTCGATACTGCCGCGCTCCTGATAACGGGCGAACGCCTCCGCGCCGAGCATATCGAACAGCGCGTCATAAAGCGGGCGCAAATACGGGTCAACCTTTTGCTGTAAGTCGCCGGGCAAAAATCCCAGTTTCTCGCCCGCTTCGACCGCGGGGCGGGTCAAAATAATGCGGTTAACCTCTTTGGCGCGAAACGCCGTGACCGCCATTGCGACCGCGAGATAGGTTTTGCCCGTGCCCGCAGGGCCGGCGCCGAGCGTCACAATATTTTTGCGAATCGCCTCGACATATTTTTTCTGACCGAGGGTTTTGGGCTTTACGGGCTTTCCTTTGGCGGTGATGCAAATGCAGTCGCCGACCATTTCGGAAAGCTTGTCCTCCGACCCCTCGTTCACCATGGAAAGCACATAGCGGACATTTTGTTCCGAAAGCGCTTCACCTTTGTTGATAAGTGTTAGGAGCCCTTCAATTGCCCGGGTCGCTTTGGCGACATTTTCCGCTTCGCCGCTGACCTTTAAATCGGACCCGCGGCTTATCACCTTGACCGAATATTCCTCTTCGACCTGGCGGATATTCTCGTCAAAGCTCCCGAACAAACTGACCGCGTGCTCCATGCGGTCTACGCTGATGACTTGTTCGAACAAAGAAACCCTCCCGAGTTGAAATTCTGTGGATATTGAATATATTATACCACCGATTTTGTGATTAGTCACTAATTTTTTCCACAAAAATCTCCTGATTTATCCCAATTTCTTTTTCACAAGTGATTTTTCCGCGGACAAACGGGATTTCTTTGTCAAAATCAAACGAAATATCGGTTGTGAGGATCACCGAGTCAAGCCAAATCGCGCGGTATTCTTCGGCAAACAGCTTGGCGGCGTAGCGCGCTTGTGAATCGGAGGACGGCAAAGAAAACGGCGCAGAAAACGCCGCGGTGTGCTCACGAAGAAGTCCGACGGGCAGTGTGGTTTCGCCGTTGGAAAGATAGGTTTCGACTGTGTAGACATCGCCTGCAAGCGGACGGCCGAGCGGCAGTTTTAACCCGACGCAGTAAAGCACATATCGGGTATTTTCGCCGCTGAGTTTCAAAAATTCCGTGTTTTCCGCCGAGCAGTCGATATTCCGCTCCACTTTCGCGTACACGTGCCCCTGTGCGCCGTGGAGACTTTCGGAGTTGTCTTTGTTGAGCACCACGCCGGAGATTAACAAATCTCCTTTGAGCACAGCAGACCCGACCGGCAGTGCCGCCGTGCCGGAATACACCTCAATACGCGTGAGGACGCCGTCTTCGGACGCGACGATATTGGCGGGCGTTTTGGTGTCGAGGATGTCGGGCTTCGGGGTGCTTTCGCGCACCTCAATCACCGCTTTGCACGCGTCAATATTGACCGCCGCCCAGGAAAGACCCTCCACCTGATTTTGCAGTTCTTTTGCAATTTTCTGCGCGTCTAATTTGCTTGTGCGCGCACCCATTTCCACACCGAGTGATTTTGCCGCGCGCAGGATTTGTTCGTCGTGGATTTGCACATTGCCCTCGACGCGCACGGTCCAAATGCGGGTGGACAAAATACAAAGCAGCAAGGCGGCAAGCGCGACACCGACCAAAAGCCCCGCGCGTTTTTTGTTGCGTTCGCGCAAAAACGGCAGGCCGCACTTTTTAGAAATACGCACGCGCACGCCGGAGCGCCGCGCCGCCGGACGAATCCGTTTATAGCCGGATACGGTGGTTTTGCCCTCGACGGTGTCGCCCAAATGCTTTAAATCCCAAAGCGGGATATTGTGTTGGGTGCAAAGGTTGATAAACCGTTCGGGAAAGCCCCCCGTCGCCGTGAACAGCACATAGCCGAGCACGAAGCGCACAAACTTTAAAATAAACAAGCAGCCTGCCTCCTAATTTTCAAATGCAATTCCCACAACTTCGCCGGCGAGCACGGTTTGGTTTTCGGAATAGATTTTTATCACGAGTCCGCTCCCCTGAAAGGAAATAACCAGCGAACCGGCGTTGAGTTTGATGCGGTCTTCGTCATATTCCAAAATGCCGCGGCACCCGTCAATGATGATTTCCCGATTGCCCTGCATTTCAATGTGCGGCACGCCGGGGCTTAAAATCTCGGGCAAATCCAGCGTTTGCTCAATTGACCGATGCGGTTTTTCCGGCTGTTTTCTGCTTTCTCGAGCCATTCGCGCTCCCTCCCACTCATAGAAATTTATGCGAAAGCATATAAATTGATTACCGGAAAAGGGGGAGAATTATGCGCACGAAAATTTTAAAAAGCCTGCCGCCCGTTTTGCTGGCGAGCACGGTTTGCTGGTTTTTATTTACAAAGCCGGCGGTTTGCACCGCCGGGGTGCGCGCGGGCATTCAGCTTTGCGGCAATGTGGTAATTCCCTCGCTGTTTGTATTTATGACGGTGGCGTCTTTTTTGCTCAATTCCGGCGTTTTGGGGCTGACCGGGCATTTTTTAGAGCCGGTTACAAAGCGCTTGTTTCATCTCCCCGGGGTGAGTGCAGGGGTCATTTTCATGGGGCTTATCGGCGGCTTCCCCGTAGGCGCCAAAATGACGGCGCAGCTGCTTTCAGGCGGACACATCACACAAAACCAGGCGATGCGCATGTGCTTGTTTTGCGTCAACGCCGGTCCCGCGTTTGTGATTTCCGCCGTCGGGTTTTCGATTTTGCACAGCGTGCGCGCGGGTGTGATTTTATATGCTTCCACGACGCTTGCCACTTTGATTATGGGCGTTTTAACCGGCGTTTTGGACGACCGAAAAGCGACATATGACAAGCGCTGTGTTGCCGTTCGCTTAAACGGCGTTTCCAAATCGCTCACAAAGGCGGTGACGGAAGCGGCGCGCAGCATGTTAATGATTTGCGCGTGGGTGGTGTTGTTTTTCGCGGTCTGCGCTTGTGTCGACACGCTCGCCCTGCCGCAGGGCGCCAAGCTGTTTTTAAGCAGTATTTTAGAAGTCACCGGCGGCGTGCAGGCGGCGGCCGGGCATTTCCCCATTCCCGTTCTTGCCGCGATTCTCTCGTTTGCCGGGCTTTCCGTGCATTGTCAGATTCTTTCCGATTTACAATTTTGCGGCGTAAAGGGCAGCTGGTTTTTTACGGCGCGGTGCATTTGTGCGGTGATTTCCGCCTTCCTTTGCAAGGGGCTTTTATATTTCTTTCCGTGCGAAGTCAGCGTATTCGCGACCAACAGCGCCATAACGCCGGTGGTCTATTCGGTTTCGGTGCCGGCGTTTATCGCGCTGATTGTGATGAGCGTGCTTTTGATTTTAGAGGTTGAACCCAATCGAAAAGTGTGTTAATATGAAAACAGTTTAAGAAAAGGGTTGTGAATGGATTGAAAAAGAAAACGGACGCGGAAAAAATAGCGCCGAAATGCGAATACTGCGCATACGGCCGCCTTTCGCCGGACAAAGAAACTGTGCTTTGTGAAAAGAAAGGCGTTGTCGAGCGCGACGGGCATTGCCGGAAATATAAATATGATATTTTAAAGCGCGAGCCGCGACGCCCGCGGAAGCTGCAATCGTTTTCCGAAGAAGATTTCAGCCTATAAACACAAAAAGAAACAGCCGGAAGGAAGTTCCTTCCGGCTGTTTTTGTATTTAAGAGATTCGATTACGCTTGTTTCATCGCGACTGCCTGTTTGGCTTTTTCGACGATGTGCGCGGCGTCTAAACCGAAGATGTGCAGCAGTTCCACCGCGGGGCCGGATTTGCCGAAAACATCTTCCACGCCGACGCGAAGCACCGGCACGGGGACGGTTTCGCAAATGACTTCCGCGACCGCGCCGCCGAGCCCGCCGAGCACATTGTGCTCTTCTGCGGTGACAATGGCGCCGGTTTTCTTCGCCGAGTCAATCAGAATTTCGCGGTCAATCGGTTTAATCGTCGCCATATCGACAACGCGCGCCGAAATGCCTTCGTTTTTAAGAAGTTTCGCCGCTTCGAGCGCTTCGTTGACCATAAGGCCGGTGGCGACGATGGTGACGTCGCTGCCCTCAATGAGGACGCTTCCCTTACCGATTTCGAACTGATAGCTTTCGTCAAACACGCGCGGCACGGCAAGTCTGCCAAAGCGCATATAGACGGGGCCTTCGTGCGCAGCCGCCGCCATCACGCAGGCGCGCGCTTCAATATCATCCGCCGGGTTCAAAATGACCATACCGGGAATCGAGCGCATCAAAGCAATATCTTCACAGCACTGGTGGCTTGCGCCGTCCTCACCGACGGAAATGCCGGCGTGGGTCGCGCCGATTTTGACGTTTAAGTGGGTGTAAGCAATGGAATTGCGGACCTGTTCAAACGCACGGCCGGCGGCAAACATGGCAAACGAGCTAGCGAACACAATGTGTCCGGTCGCGGCGAGACCCGCGGCAACGCCCATTAAGTTGCTTTCCGCAATACCGACGTCAATGAATTTTTCGGGGAATGCTTTTTTAAACATACCGGTTTTGGTGGCGGCGGCAAGGTCCGCGTCCAAAACCAAAACTTTATCGTTGGTTTCGCCCAGTTCGACAAGCGCTTTGCCGTAGGCTTCTCTTGTTGCACATTTCACGACTTCTGCCATCATTTACGCCTCCAATTTTGCCAAAGCGGCTTTCAATTCTTCCATCGCCTGTTCATACTGTTCGGTGTTCGGCGCACTGCCGTGCCAGCCGACGGCATTTTCCATAAAGGAAACGCCCTTGCCCTTAATCGTTTTCATAATGATTGCCGTGGGCTTGCCTTTGCACTGTTTCGCTTTCGCGAACGCGTCTTCAATCCGGTCAAAATCGTGGCCGTCAATTTCCACGGTGTTCCAGTTGAACGCACGGAATTTGTCGGGAATCGGATAAGGCGAATTGACCTCTTCCATTGTGCCGTCGATTTGCAGGTTGTTGTTGTCAACAATCGCGACGAGGTTGTCAAGGCCCTTGTTGCCGGCAAGCATTGCCGCTTCCCAGACCTGACCTTCTTCGATTTCGCCGTCGCCGAGAATTGCATAGACGCGGTAATCGGCTTTGTCCAGTTTTCCGCCGAGCGCCATGCCGACGGCAACGGAAATCCCCTGCCCTAGAGAGCCGGTGCTCATATCAATTCCGGGGACTTTATCCATATTGGGGTGACCTTGCAGATAGCTGTCGGATTTACGAAGGGTTTTCAAATCCTCCACGGGGAAATAACCTTTGAGCGCCAAAGTCGCATACAGCGCGGGCGCGGCGTGGCCTTTCGACAGCACGAGCCGGTCGCGGCCGGGGTCTTTCGGATTTTTCGGATCTACATGCATTTCAACATTGTAAAGGTAACTCAACACGTCGCAAATCGAAAGCGAGCCGCCCGGATGCCCGGCTTTGGCGTTATATACCCCTTCCAAAACACCCATTCTGGCTTTGGTTGCAAAAATCTGCAACGACTGTTTTAAGGTTTTGTCCATCGTTAATCCTCCTTATATTCGTACATGATATATTCGAGCAAATCCGCCACCGCACCATGGTTGCAATGACAGGCGTGGAATTTTGCAATTTCATGCATCTTCCGCGGCGCCTGCCCGCAGCACGCCGGCAAATATACGCTTTTGAGCATTTCGTAATCGTTAAAATAATCGCCGATTGCGGCGGTGTGCTTATAATCAATCCCGTAAAGCTCAGCGACTTCACGGACGCCGACGCCTTTATGAATGCCTTTTTCGAGCATTTCAAACGAGGAAATACTCGACGACATGAAATTGACGTTGGGGTCTTTTATCGAGAGCAGATACCGTTTGACCGCGGAAACCAGCGGCGGCATTCCTAAGAAAATCACCTTGCCCCAGTCGTCCGGCGGGACTTCGTCCGCCTTTTTATAGCGGCGGTGCGGAAGGTTGTCCGCTTTGAGCATAACGTTTGCAAAAATGTGCGCATTGATAGTATATGCGCTGTCGCTGGTTAAAATTTCAACCTCGACTGCCGGAAATTTTTTCATCACGGCTTTCACAAGCTCGTAGCCGGCGGGGTTTATCGGGTGAAAGCGAAGCATTTTTTCGTGCTCGTAATCATAAAGCCCGGCGCCGTTTAAAATAATCGCCGGCGTGGACTGAATCGGCAGGCTTTGGAACGGCTTGCGCATAGAACTGACGTTGCGGCCGGAAGCGAGCGTAAAATGGCCTTTTTTCTCTAACACGAACTCGCAAATGCGGTCATAATTGCGCTTCGGCAGGCGGCGCAGTTTGTTGTTCAGCGTGCCGTCAATATCGGAAGCGACCAGCCAGTCGGAAAAATCGGTTTTTACTTTTTCTTCAATCTTCAAGGGTCAGGCTCCTTTGAAATTTTGTGAAATAATCCGGTAAGGGGCTTTGAAATTCCATGTATTCGTTCGTGCGCGGGTGCACAAAGCCGATAAGGCCCGCGTGCAGGCACTGACCGCCGAGCGAAAGCTCGTTTTTCGGCGGGTGCCCGTAAACCGTGTCCCCCGCGAGCGGGTGGCCGAGGTAGGCCATGTGGACGCGGATTTGGTGCGTTCTTCCGGTTTCCAAACGCAGTTTCAAATAAGAATAGCCCACATATTTTTCTATGGTTTCGTAATAGGTCACCGCGTTTTTGGAATTTTTGTCGGTGACCGCCATTTTTTTGCGGTCGTTGGGGTTGCGCCCGATGGGGGCTATCACGGTGCCGCTGTCTTCTTTCAAATGGCCGGTGACAATCGCGCGGTATTCCCTTTTAAAAGAATGCTCTGCGATTTGGGACGCCAACGCGCGGTGTGCAAAATCATTTTTCGCAACAATCAAAAGGCCGCTTGTGTCTTTGTCAATCCGGTGGACAATTCCGGGGCGCAGAACGCCGTTGATGCCGGAAAGGCTGTCGGGGCAATGGTACAAAAGCGCGTTGACGAGCGTGCCGTCATAATTGCCGGGCGCGGGGTGCACAACCATGCCTTTCGGTTTGTTGACAACCAACAGGTCGTTGTCTTCGTAAGCGATGTCCAACGGGATATTTTCGGGCGTTACGTCCAGCGGACGAACCGCAAGCGGCGAAAAAGAAAGTCTGTCCCCTGCACGCAGGCGGTAGTTTTTCGCGACCGGTTTTCCGTTAATCAGCGCGTTACCCGCTTCAACCGCCTTTTGCAGCGCGGCGCGGGAGGAGTCGGGAAAAATCACGGAAAGATATTTGTCGACGCGTTCGCCCTCGTAATCATGGTCAATCAGCACTTCAATCGGATTCATGGCTTTGCTCCACCGTTTCTTTGTCAGCCAACGGGTCTTTGCGCGCGTCGCGCACCATATCGAAAATCAGGTATCCAATCAAAAGCGCCGCGCCGACGCAAACGAGCATATCGGCAAAATTAAACACGGCGAAATTGATAAACAGCGGTTCGATATAATCTACCACAAAGCCGCGGAACACGCGGTCAATTAAATTGCCGAGCCCGCCCGCCAAAATCATCAGCACCGCCACATGGGCAAATTTAGACTTTAATTTGCCGGACAACAGGAAAATCAGCCCCGCCGCGATGACAATCCCGGTAAACACGGACAAGAGCTCGGTGTGACGGCTGAAAAAGCCAAAGGCGGCCCCCGTGTTTTCGACGTACGTAAACTGCAAGAAGCGGTCGATAAACGGGAAGCTGCCTATCGGTTCCAAAAAGCGGACAACTACATATTTAATTGCCTGATCGGCTGCCACAAGGGCAGCCAATCCGAGAATGGTTACAATTTGAAGCATGTAACGCCTCACTTACGGGGAATTATTTTTTCTTGAAAAAGCTCTTAAAGGAGCCGGCCGAATCGTCGTCATCCTCTTCATCTTCTTCAATTGTTGCGTATGTATGCGCGGGGGCCGCTGCCGGTTCTTCTGCGGCGGCGTCCTCATCGTCATCATCAATCATAGAGAAATCCAGCGCAAAACCGTCTTCTTCCGGCGCTTCTTCGGCGGTTTCTTCTTCGGAAGATGAGGAAACGTCTTCCATTTCGGCAGGCGCCGCTTCGGGCTCGTCTTCGGTGTCGAGGAGCGTGAACCGCTCGGGCGCCGCCTCTGTCTCTTCGACGGGTGCCGCAGCCGGGGCTTCTTCTTTCACTTCCGGCTGTGCAGCGGGTGCCGGTTCCTGTGCCGGCGCGGGCTGTTCGGTTACCGCTTCAGCCGGTTTTTCTTCGGGTTTTGCTTTCGGTGCTTCGGACGCAGTCTGTTCCATTTCTTTTTCGACATATTCCGGAATCTGGTTAATCAGATTCAAATGCTCTTTATAAGTGGCAATCAGGTGCGCGCGGAATTCGGAAGCCTTTTTCTGAAGCATTTCAAATTCCAGGCTTTCTTTCATTACCTTGCGGTTGACAGAGCCGAGAATTTCATCCGCATCTTTCTTGCTGTTCAAGATAACGGTTTCCGCTTCTTTTTTAGCGGCTTCGACAATGTCTTTTGCCTGTTTTTCGGCATCTTCCCGCTTTTTCGCAGCCTCTTGTTCAAGACTGCCGAGGGTTTCTTGTGACTTGGTTTCGGCGTCTTTGACGATTTTGTCCGCCATGGTCTGCGCGGAAACAAGCACTTTGCGAATGCTGTCTTCCTCTTCTTTATATTTCTCGACCTTGTTGGCAAGGATGCTGATTTTCTTAATCAGCTCACCGTTTTCTTTGAACATCTGTTCATAAGAAGCGGACACTTCCGCAAAAAAGCTGTCCACATCGTCGGCGCGGTAGGCTCCGCGGCCGCTCGCCTGAAATTCCTTCGCTTTCACAACTTCCGGAGTAAGCATAACTCTGATTCCACCAATCCATCAAAATTTATTTTGTTTAGAGATTAAAAGAAAACGCCGTTGTTTTCGAGCTCACCGAGCAAGTCGCCCATAACATCCACATTATAGGGCGTAATGATAAAGGTATTGTTCGCAACGCGCTTTAAGGTTCCGCGGTTCGCATACACGGCGCCGGAGAAGAAATCGACCAGTCTTCTCGCCATATCGCGATTCGTGGATTCAAGGTTAATCACGACTGTGCGTTTTTCGTTGAGATTGTCAACGACCGACTTTGCCTCTTCAAAGCTCTCGGGTTTGGCAAGCACGACCTGCAGCTGCGCGGTTGTGTGGATATTCACCACATTGTCCGCACCCCCACGGGATTCCCTTGCGCGGCGCGCCGGGCGGCGGGGTTCTTCATATTCTTCTTCCTGCTGCGGTTCGTTGCCCTGATAATCATCCGATTCCAACTCATCGTAGTAATCGTCCTCGGAAACATTGACCATGTTTTTGACCTTATCTAAGAAGCTCATAAAACAACCTCCTGCAAAGTTTAGTATATTCTCGGGCCGAAGATTTTAGAGCCGACCCGGATATGGTTTGCGCCTGAACGGATTGCCTCGGAAAAGTCACCGGACATACCCATGGACAAAACATTCATATATACATTATCTAATTTTTTAGAGCCAATGTCAACATACATATTGTACATATTCTCAAAAAATTTACAAAGTTCTGTGGTATTGTCACAAATCGGCGGGATTGCCATAAGCCCGCAGACGCGAAGGCCTGTGCACTCGCCCATTTGCCCGAGCAAATCTTCGACGCATTCGGGCATAATGCCTGTTTTGCTTTCTTCGCGCCCGATATTCACTTCAACGAGCACGTCCTGCACAATCCCTTTTTTGAGCGCCTGTTTGCTGATTTCACGGGCGATTTTCAAAGAATCCACCGATTCTATCATATCCACTTCGCCGACAATCTGCGAAGCTTTGTTAGATTGCAGGTGACCGATTAAGTTTTTGCGCACACCGTCTAAGTGGAGATTCGGCTTTTTCCGGAGCATTTCCTGCACCTTATTTTCGCCGATGAGCGTAATCCCGCAGTCAATCGCGTGATTGATAAACATTTCGTCGACGGTTTTGGTCACCGCCATAAAGTCGATGTCTTTTTCGCTGCGCCCGGAAAGCGCCGCCGCTTTGGCAATTTCTTCCCGAATGGTTTTGAGGTTATACTCAATGTCTTTATATTTTTCCTCAATCCAAGATTTTTCCGTCATATAAATCAGTTCCTTCCACTATGATTTCATCATATAGCGTAACATATCCGGACAGCGGATTTCCGTTTTCGTCCGTCGGGGTGACGCAGACGGAATATTCGGAATCGGAATATGCAATGTTGACCTTTTTGAATTTGACAATGTTGCCGCTGACCACATAGACGCCCTTTTGACCGTCCACTTCGCGGATTGCCTTATTGTTGACCTGGTAGCCGGTGAATTCCTGCAAAACCAGCCGGATTTGCTCTTTGCGCAAAGAGGCGTATTGCTGATTCATTAAGTTACACCGCAAAATGACCGATGAACGGTCGCTGCCGGCGTTTTGAATCGAGACGACCTCGGCTTTCACACTTTGTGCGGAGGAAAGCGGAAATTCCACGGTGACCTCTCCCCCGTCGGACAAATACGCCGCCGACTCGGAATCAATCACGCACAGCATATACCAGTTGAAGCTGTCCACGAGCCGCCCCATGCAGCCGGAAAGTTCCGAATCGGGCGTCGGTTCAGAAGAAAGCAGCGCTTCGATTTGGTCCGCCGTCGCGCTTGTCGCGTCGCTGTAAGCAATCGCGGTTTCATAGCCGTCGACGTGGCTGATATAATAGCCGGGATTTTCGACCTGAATCGTGGTGTAGCCGCCGGACTTTGCCTGCAATTCGGCAAGTTTCGCCTGCAGCGCGGCAATCTTTTCCGTCGGGTCAATGACCGTGCCGGTGGAAAGCTGGCGGGAAGTGATTGTCTCGCAAACCGCGTCTTCATAAGTCTTGTAGTCGTCCACGTTGCCCTCGGCTATCGCGCGGACATAATTTTCACACGCGGCGTAAACACGGTCGTCGAGCGCGTCGACGTCGCTTGTCTGCGCGCCGACCTTATTTTTCAGCGATTCGAAATAATCAATATCTTCCTGCACGCTCTGCATTTCGGCGTAATTGCGGGCGGATTCTTCCGACGTGAACACCACCGCCACCGTGTCGCCGCGCGCCACGCGGTTGCCGTCGGCAACCAGCGGCACAAGCGTTCCCGCCGCGTCGGCGCGGATATAAGATTCGTCGCGCACCACAAACGTCTGGGTGGAAACGGTTTTGGAAATGGTCTTTTCAAACGCGACCTCCGTTTTGACGGGGCTGTAATTGATTTTGAAAATCTGATAAATGCAAATGCCGACAATCAAAATCGCGAGCGCCGCATACACAAGCGTCGTTTTTTTCTTTTTGGGGTTATTGAGTTTGACGACTTTTTGCTCAGTTTGGGGTTCTTTCATAGTTTCACCGTTTCTGCGATTTTCAGCGCCTGGCGCAAAAATTCTTCTTTTGTGCAGGTGTCGGGGTAAAGCCAATGGATTTCGGGATTTCGTTTAAACCAGGTCAGCTGGCGTTTTGCGTAATTTCGGGTAACCTGTTTAAGCCGTTCCACCGCTTCGTCGAGAGTAACTTCCCCGTCGAAATAAGGCTTTAGCTCTTTATAGCCGATTGCCTGGGCGGCGGTAGCGGTGGTATGTTCAAAAAAGTCTTTTGCTTCGTCTAAAAGCCCGTTTTCGAGCATCAAATCCACGCGGCGGTTGATGCGGTCGTAAAGCACCGCGCGGTCGGCAAAGTTGATGCCGATATAAACAGGCTTATAGCGGCTCGGCTCGCTGTGGGAGTTTTCGAGCGCTTCGGTCATGGTTTTGCCGGTCAGGCGATACACTTCAAACGCGCGGATAATCCGTTTGTTGTTATTCGGGTGCAAGCGCGCGGCGCTTTCGGGGTCAAACGCTTTCAGTTTTTGAAGCATCGCTTCGCCGCCGAGCGCGTCATACTGCGCTTGTAATTCTTTTCGAAGTTCCAAGTCCGTCGGCGACGGAATAAAACGGGTGCCGGAAAGCAGGCTGTCAACATAAAGCCCGGTGCCGCCGACCAAAATCGGGCATTTTTTCCGATTCCAAACGTCCGCAATCGCTTTGCCCGCGTCTTTCACATAATCGGCGACGCTGTATGGCGTTTCGGGCGAAATCACGCCCATCATATGGTGCGGGATTCCGGCACGCTCCTCTTTTTTGGGCTTTGCGGAAGCAATATCCATGCCTTTGTAAATCTGCATAGAATCGGCGGAAATGATTTCGCCGTCAAGGGCTTTTGCAAGAGCGATGGACAGCGCGGTTTTACCGGACGCGGTCGGCCCGACAACCGCGAGCACGGGGATTTTTTCAGGCATTACTGAATCCTCCCGAACTGCTTGTCCAACTCGTTTTTGGAAAGCTCAATGAGCACCGGCCGGCCGTGGGGGCAATAGCGGATGTCGTCTTGCGCGAGCAGTTTCGCGGTAAAGTCTCGCAGTTCGTATTCGGTAGTATCCATCCCCGCTTTAATCGCGGCGCGGCAGGCAATCGAATGATAAACCCAGTCTAATTTTTCCGAGAGCACCTCGCGCCGGTTTTTAAGCAGATAGCCGGCGATTTCCGTTATCAGGGCGGTGATGTCTTCGGTTTCAAGATTTAAGGGGCACGCACGCACCAAAACGGCGCCCTCGCCGAAATCTTCGGCTTCAAAGCCGGCGTCCCGAAGCACGTCCATGTGCTCGGTCAATACGGCGTATTCCTCTTTGCTGAGCGTTACCGTGACGGGCGCAAGCAGCATTTGCGCGCCCAGTTTGCCGTTGTCTTTTTTTAAAGCATTATAAAGCATCCGCTCGTGGGCGGCGTGCTTGTCGATAATCAAAAGTTTCCCCTCGCACTCGACAAAAATATAAGCTTTGAACGCTTCGCCGATTAGACGAAATTCTATATCTTTTTTGGGAGCGTTCGCTTCCGGATTTTGCGTAATTTCCATTGCCGGTTCTGCTTTTGTTTGGGTTACAGGCACTTCCGGTGCCTTTGTCGGCTCGCTTAGGCCTGCGGTGCGCACAGACAAATCCGGCAAATCCTCTTCTGCCCCGTAAGCCGCTTCGGCGCTGTCTCTGAGCAGCGTTTCGTAAGCGTGCAGCTGCGCGGGGATGGGGTTCGCATTTTGCGAAGTCTGCGGAGTCTTGCTTTGCGCGGCGTTCGGCGCAGAATATGTTGTAGTTGAGAAATCGTGTTTCGGTGCGGCAGATGAAGACGTTTTTTCAGTCTGCGCCGGTGTTGCCGGCGTCACGGGCATACGCAGTTGTTCCGCTTGCGGCTGCGGCGGGCGCAGGACGCTTCGGTCCGTATTGGGCGTATGCAAAGCGACCGTCGGGCGGGTTTTGTCCGCCGCAATCGCATTTTTCGCGGCGTAATAAATCGCGTCAAACACCTTGCGTTCGTCGGAGAAGCGCACCTCGGTTTTCGCCGGGTGGACGTTGACGTCGACGAGCGCCGGCTGAACTTCCATAAATAAAACACAGGCGGGGTAACGCCCGACCATCATGGAATTTTTATAAGCTTCGGTGAGCGCCGCCGCGCCGGAACGCGTTTTGATATAGCGGTTGTTCACGAAGAAGTGCTGCATGGTATTGGTGCCGCGGGCACAATAGGGTTTCGAGACAAACCCACGGACGGTAATGCCGCCGGCGGCGCCGTTTGCAGGCAGCAAGGTTTCGGCAAAGTCTTTGCCGTAGACAGCGTGAATACACGAAAGCAAATCGCCGTTGCCGGGCGTCATCATTTGCTCTTTGCCGTCTTTGATAAACCGCACAGACACTTCCGGGTGGGAAAGCGCCAAATGGTCGGCAACTGCGGCGACCGCCGAGCCCTCCGAACGGTCGGATTTCAAAAATTTCATGCGCGCCGGGGTGTTATAAAACAAGTCGCGGACGATAATCGTTGTGCCCACAGGGCAGCCGGCGTCGTCGAGTGAAACCGGGTCGCCGCCCTCGAGCACCATGCGCGTGCCGGCGAATTCCTCCGGCGTTTTGGTCATGATTTCGACCTTCGACACCGCGGCTATGGACGCGAGCGCCTCCCCGCGGAACCCGAGCGTGAAAATCGCGTCGAGGTCGTCGGCTTTTTGAATCTTGCTTGTCGCGTGGCTTAAAAACGCCACCGGCACGTCTTCACGCGCAATCCCGCAGCCGTTGTCGGTAATTCGAATATAGCGAATGCCGCCGTGCTGAATTTCTAATGTAATTTCCGTTGCGCCCGCGTCAATGGCGTTTTCCAACAGTTCCTTGACCACCGAGGCAGGCCGTTCCACGACTTCCCCCGCGGCAATCAACTGTGCAATTTCTTTCGGCAAAGCGTGAATTCTGCCCATTGCGGTCACCTCCCTGTGGTAAATTTTATGTAAAGCTATATTGCTTTACTGTTTTGCTTTGTTGACCAATTCATACAGCTTGGTCATTGCTTCAATCGGCGTTAACGTATTGACGTCTAAGGCTTTCAGCTCTTCGACAATCTCCCCTGCACTCCCGCCGGAAAGGGTCATTTGCAGTTTTTCCTCCGGTTCTTCTTCCGGCGCTTCTTCAATCGGCAGGGGTTTACGCGCTGCGGCGTTATCGTTCGCCTCCAACGCTTTCAAAATGACTTTTGCGCGCCGCACAACCGAATCCGGCACGCCGGCAAGTTTCGCAACGTCAATGCCGTAGCTGCCGTCGGCGCCGCCGCGGACAATCCGGCGTAAAAAGGTAATGTCATCGCCGCGTTTTTTCACCGCGATGTTATAATTCTTCACGCCCTCGACGGTGTTTTCGAGTTCGGTGAGTTCGTGGTAGTGCGTGGCAAACAGCGTTTTCGCGCCGAGCTTTTTGCGGTCGGCGGTAAATTCCAAAACGGCGCGGGCAATGCTCATGCCGTCATAGGTCGAAGTGCCGCGCCCGATTTCGTCTAAAATAATTAAGCTTTTCGAAGTCGCGTTTTCTAAAATTTCAGCAACTTCGCGCATTTCCACCATAAAGGTGGACTGCCCCGCCGCAAGGTCGTCGGACGCGCCCACACGGGTGAAAATGCTGTCGCAAAGGCCGATAGACGCCGCTTTCGCCGGGACGAACGAGCCCATTTGTGCGAGCAGCACAATCAGCGCGACCTGGCGCATATAGGTGGATTTGCCCGCCATATTGGGGCCTGTAATAATCGCCGTGCGGTTTTCGCCGTTGTCTAAAAGCGTGTCATTGGGCACGAACGGCGCGCCGTCGAGCATTTTTTCAATCACGGGGTGTCTGCCCTCGGTAATGGAAATCACGCCGGAATCGTTGATTTCGGGGCGGGTGTAGTGGTTCGCCGCCGCGACTGTCGCAAGCGAACACAACGTGTCGAGCGTTGCGACCGCTTTGGCGGTTTTGCGCGTGCGTTCATATTGCGCGGCAATTTTTTTGCGCACCGCGCAGAACACTTCATATTCCAAGCTCACAATGCGTTCCTGCGCACCCAAAACTTTGGATTCGAGTTCTTTTAATTCCTCGGTAATATAGCGTTCGCAATTCGTCAGCGTTTGTTTTCTTATGTAGGTATCGGGCACAAGTTCTTTAAAGGAATTCGAGACTTCATAGTAATAGCCGAACACGCGGTTATAGCCGATTTTCAGCTTTTTGATGCCGGTGGCTTCCTGCTCTTTTTGTTCGAGTGTGGAAAGATAGCTTTTGCCGCCTTTGACAATCTCGCGCAGTTCATCGAGCTCCGCGTTAAAGCCGTCGGCAATCATGCCGCCCTCGCGCACGGAAAACGGCGCGTCTTCACGAATGGCGTCCGTCACAAGTTCGCGGACATCTTCAAGCAAGTCCATATCTTCGCAGATTTCGCGAAGCAGGGCGCTTCGGCTGTCGGAAAGCATTTCCCGGATTTTCGGAAGCGGCTCTAACGTGGTTTTCAGCGATAACAATTCTTTGGCGTTCGCGGTGTTATAAACCACGCGCGTCATTAAGCGCTCAAGGTCATAAATCCCGGTCATTTCTTCCGTAAAGCTTTTAAGCTTTACGGGTTCGCCGAGCAATTCATCCACGGCGTTGAGCCGACGTGAAATCCCCGCGCAGTCATAAAGCGGGCATTCCACCCAGCTTCTGAGCATTCTTTTGCCCATAGCGGTTTTGGTTTTGTCGAGCACCCACAAAAGCGAGCCGCGTTTTTCCCGGTCGCGCATGGTTTCGGTAAGTTCCAAATTTCTGCGCGTGGAAAGCCCGATTTTCATAAATTTCATATCCGAATAATATTGAATCGTTTGGATATTTTTTAAGTCGCTTTTCTGGGTTTCATATAAATAAGACAGCGCCGCCGCAAGCGCGCAGACGGCACTGCGCTTGTTTTCGTCTTTTAAGGGTTCTAATTGTTTTTTGTCAAAATGCGCTTCCACCGTGGAAAGCGCTTTGTCGTAAGCGGTCGCCGACGCCGGTAAAGTTTCTGCGGTGGCTTCCGACTTTTTCGAAATAAACTGCCGCACGCGGGAAAGCGCCGCAGCTTCTTTGTTGATTAGGATTTCGCTCGGCATAAAGCGCGCGAGCTCGTCCACGGTTTTTTCGTCGATATTTTCAGAAAATGAGGTCAAGTGCAGTTCGCCGGTGGAAACGTCGACAAAGCAAAGTCCCATTGCGTCAAAGCACAAACAACAGCAGGCAAGGTAATTGTTGCGCGTTTCGTCGAGCATCGAGCTTTCAATCACGGTGCCGGCGGTAATCACGCGAATCACATCGCGCTTGACAAGCCCTTTTGCCGCTTTGGGGTCTTCCATTTGCTCGCAAATCGCGACTTTGTAGCCGCGGGACACCAGCTTCGCAATGTACCCGTCGGCGCTGTGGAACGGCACGCCGCACATCGGCGCGCGCTCCTCCTGCCCGCAGTCGCGCCCGGTTAAGACCAGTTCCAGTTCTTTGGACGCGATTTTGGCGTCTTCAAAAAACATTTCGTAAAAATCGCCGAGGCGAAAGAACAGGATCGTATCGGGATACGCCTGTTTGATTTCAAAATATTGCTGCATCATCGGGGATAATTCTGCCATAATTCGCCTCGCCTCGGAGATTTTCAGAAATTTTTGTTGCCTTAGTGGCAGCCGCTGCAGGAGCTGCACTCGCCGCCGCAGTTGTGCGCGGTCGGGTCGCAGGTTGCGGGGTCCTCACCGTTTACGCACATCGCGAGAATGCCGGTAAGGAAGTTCATCATTTCGTCTACGGCGTTTCTTGCCTTTTCAAACGCCTGCATATTGGGGTTTGCCATAATCTGGTTGTAAACGCCGTTGAATTCCTCGTTGAACGCCTGCATTTTCTGTTCGTCCGGGGTTTCTTTCGCGGCTTCCTGCTGATAAGAAAGCTGTACAAGCCGGATTTTGCCCATCAAGGCGTTTAATTCTTCGTCTTCATCGTTTGCTTTGCGCGCCGCTTCGTAGTCCAGATAAACCTGGTCTTTCTGAATGGCTGCGCCGAGTTCTCTTGCGAGTTTTTCAAGTTCCATAGTGTTCTCCTGTTTTTTGTATTTTGTCTATTATAAATCACCCGACACGGGGAAATTTATCAAACTGTTTCGCCGAAAAGCACCCAGCTTTTCGCTTGGGTTATGCGCACGCTGCAATAATTGCCGATCAGCGATTTTTCACCCGGGAATTCGACAATCACATTGCCGTCGGTTCTGCCGGAAAGCTTGTTTTCGTCGTGTTTGCTGACGCCTTCGACCAAAACGGTATAGGTCTTGCCGACCATTTCCTTGGTGCGGCGGGCGGCAATTTTTTCCTGCAAGGCGCAAAGTTCCTGAAACCATTTGGTTTTTTCTTCGTGGGAAACGGGGTCGGGCATTTCGGCCGCCTTTGTACCTTGACGCGGGGAGAAAATAAACGTAAACAGCGACGTAAATTCCACTTCGCGGATAAGCGACAGCGTGTCGCAGAATTCTTCGTAGGTTTCGCCGGGGAAGCCGACAATCACATCGCTTGTGAGCGACAAATTCGGGATTTTTTCTTTCGCGTAGTTTATAAGCTCCAAATATTTTTCGCGCGTATAGTGGCGGTTCATCGCTTTTAACACCCGGTCGTTGCCGGACTGAAACGGCAAGTGCAGGTGCTTCGAGACCTTGTCGCACGAAGCGATGGTATCAATAAGCTCTTTCGTACAGTCTTTCGGGTGGGAAGTCATAAAGCGGATTTTAAAGTCGCCGGGCAAATCGTTAATCGCGCGCAGAAGCTCTGCAAAATTCATCGGCGTTTGGTTGTTTTTGCCGTAGGAATTGACGTTCTGCCCCAAAAGCGTGATTTCTTTATAGCCGGCGGCGATGATTTCGCGCGCTTCGCGCAGCACCTCTTCAGGTTCGCGGCTGCGCTCCCGCCCGCGGACATACGGCACAATGCAATAGGTGCAGAAGTTGTCACAGCCGTACATAATCGGCAGCCACGCGCGGAAACCGCTGTCGCGGTAAACCGGCAGGTGCTCGGCGACGGCGCAGCTGTCATCCGGTGCGCAAACGACCCGCTTTTTGCCGGTCAGGGCTTTATAAAGCAGTTCCGGCAGGCGGTGCGTGACGTGCGTGCCGAACACCAAATCTACAAACGGATAGCTTTGATAGATGCGGTCGCGCACGCGCTGCTGCTGCATCATACAGCCGCAAAGCGCGATAATCAAATTCGGGTTTTGGGTTTTGTAAGTCTTAATGGCGCCGACATTGCCGAACACGCGGTCTTCGGCGTGTTCGCGAACGGCGCAGGTGTTGTATAAAATCAAATCGGCTTCGGCGGGCGTGTCGCAGAAGGTATAGCCCATTTCACAAAGCATGCCCTTCATGCGCTCGCTGTCGGCGACATTGCCCTGACAGCCGTAAGTGTGCACAAAAGCTCTCGGCGCGCGCTGCAGGCGGTCTTGCAAAATCGACTGCACCTGCATGGCGTATTGCTGTTGTAAGAGAAGCTCTTGCTCTGAAATCTCTGTTTTCTGTGCCAAAATTAAAACTCCTATACGGGAAATTAGGAAAGGTAAATCGAATGGAGCCACGCAAGCACGTCGTTATAGACGATTTCGTGGTCATCTTCAAACAAAATCTCGTGGCGGTCGCCGGGATAAAGGATGACCGTCGGCTCGTGACCGGCAAGCACCAAATTGTCGGCGACGGAAAGCGTGCCCCTACCGTTAAAGCCGACCGGGTCTTTCGCGCCGGAAATAATCATAATCGGCAAATCTTCGGGGACGAGCGTTGCCCACTCGCGCCGACCGCATTCCACGGCGAGCGCAAACAAATCGCGGTAGCCGCCCAGCTTCAGCGGGAAGCCGCAAAGCGGGTCGCTTAAATAGCTTTCCTGGTTTTGACGGTTGCGGCTGATCCACGCGACCGGCAGGGTGTTTTTCTCGCGGACGGAAAGGTTGCAAATCGTGTTAAACACGTCGCCGAGCGCGGTAACGTCGGTCTTAGCGCCGAATTTTTCGCAAAGCGTCTCTATAACAGGCAGCGCCGCTTCGGCAACGGCGGGCAGTTCCGCAGTGCCGCAGTAAACCACGCCGGAAAGCTCATAGCCGAAGTGCGTGGTGTAAACGCGCGCACAAAGCGAACCCATGCTGTGACCAAATAAGAAATACGGCAAATCCGGATATTTCTTTTTCATAATTTTCGTTAAAATGTGCATGTCGTCGACCAAGCGCTTGTCGCCGTCTTTTTCGGCAAAATAGCCGAGGTCTGAAAAATCGTTTACAGACTCGCCGTGACCGAGGTGGTCGTTGCCGCAGACGACAAAACCGTTTTTCGCTAAAAAGCACGCAAAGTCATCATAGCGCGTAATGTGCTCCGCCATACCGTGGGCAATTTGGAAAACACCTATGGGTGAAAGGGAGTCTTCCTGCCAAATTCGGGTGTAAATTTTGTTGTGCCCGGTGGAAGAATTGAAATACGCTTCTGTTCTTACAATCGCCATTTGAATACCTCCGAAAACCGATTCCCGGTAAATCTATTCATACAGAATGTATTATACTATAAATTCCCCGCTTTGTCACCCTTTTTCTTGCCCGCGGGAAGCATAAGAAAACATTTTCGCTTTTTCTAAGTCAATCTGTCTAAAAACGAGGGAAACAAGGTCGAAAAAAACGGCTTTTTCACGATGAAAAAGCGTTGCAGGATAAAGCTTCGTATGCTAAAATAAAAGTGTAAAGGAGGTTGTTTCCAATGACATACGAACAGGTTGTTGCCAAGGTAAAGGCAAAATATGAAAATGTTGACGCTTCTTCTGTGGGCGGCACACTCGCCATTCAGGTGAATCTGGTCGGGAAAAATGTAGAGGGTATTTTCTACATCGAAGCCAAAGACGGCAAGGTCAACGTTGAGCCCTATGATTACCACGACAACAAAGCGGTCGTTACCGTTGCGCCGACCAATCTTTTGAAGATTCTCGACGGCAAGCTCAATCCGGTCATTGCCTACACCACCGGCAAGGTTTCCGTAGACGGCGACCCCGGTGCTGTAATGACACTGATTGACCTTGTTAAGTAACATACGCACAAACGAAAACAGCGGAAAAAGCGTTGCTTTTCCCGCTGTTTTTTTGTTGTATTTTTTTATTTTTCCAAACCGAAGTAGCGCGCCGCGTTGTTATAGGAAATATCCGAAACCACCTGCGATAAAAATTCGATGTCGCAAGGGTATTTCCCCTCTTCGACAAGGTCGCCGATAAGTTCGCACAAAATGCGGCGGAAATATTCGTGGCGCGGATAAGAAAGGAAGCTTCTCGAATCTGTGACCATGCCGACGAATTTCCCGAGCACGCCGAGATTTGCGAGCGTTTTCATCTGTTCGCGCATCCCGTCGTAATTGTCGTTAAACCACCAGGCCGAGCCGAACTGGATTTTGGAGGGCACTTCGCTGCTTTGAAAATTGCCGAGCATGGTGCCGAGGACGTAATTGTCTTTGGGGTTTAAGCAAAACAGCACGGTTTTGGGGAGGTTTCCTTTGACCTCCAGCGCGTCCATAAAGCCGGAAAGACCTTGCGCGATTTCGCGGTCGTCAATGGAATCAAAACCGGCGTCGGGACCCAAACGCGCAAACATTTTGCGGTTGTTGTTGCGCATAGGACCCATGTGCAGTTCCATTACCCAGCCGCGGCGGGCGTATTCCGCGCCCAAAAACAGCATTAACGCGGTGCGGTATTTGTCGAGTTCTGCATTCGTCAGCGTGCCGCCGATTAATCCTTTTTTGAAAATCTTTTCAATTTCTGAATCCGTCGCGGGGGCATACGGCACATAGGTAAACGCGTGGTCACTTGCACAGCAGCCGTTTTTCTCGAACAAGTCCATGCGTTCCAAAAGCGCGGCTTTCAGTTCCGAGAATGTGTGGATTTCGCGGCGCAGGGCTTTTTCCATGGCGGTAATCCACGGGATAAACGTCGGCAGTTCAATGCCAAGCGCTTTGTCCGGGCGAAACGCCGGGAGCACACGGCACTTGAAATCCTTTTCTTTTCGCAAAAGCCCGTGGTATTCGAGGCTGTCCGCCGGGTCGTCGGTTGTGCAGACGCACGCGACGTTGGATTTTTCAATCAGTTCGCGCGGGGTAAAGCCGCCCGCCTTGATTTTTTCGTTGCATTTCTGATAAATCTCGTCGGCGGTGTTTTCCGAAAGCGGGGTTTCCACGCCGAAATACCGCTGCAATTCGAGGTGGGTCCAGTGATACATGGGGTTGCCGATGCAGTACGGCAGACAAGAAGCGAACGCCTTGAATTTCTCATAGCCGCTTTTCTGCCCGGTGATATAGTCTTCCGAAACGCCGCAGGAACGCATCACGCGCCATTTGTAATGGTCGGCGGAAAGCCAAAGTTCCGCAATGTCGGCGGGCTGTTTGTTTTCGTAAATTTCTTTCGGGGACAGATGACAATGCCAATCAAAAATCGGCGCTTTTTCCGCACCACGGCGGAAAATCTCCTTGGCGGTTTTGGTGGTCAGCAAAAAATCTTTATCCATAAACTTCTTCATAGGTCGTCCTCCTAAGAAACGAAAATACAGGTTTATTGTACCACATTTTTTCGCTTATGCAAGAATGCGGAACCCAAAAAAGCGCATTTTTTCGGCGAAAACAAGGCAGTTTGCGCGCCGGATTTCGGAAAGCATCTTGCGCAAAACAAAATACTATGGTAAACTATTGTGCGTAATTTTATAAGAAGGTGAAACTATGTCAGGACATTCCAAATGGAGCACCATTAAGCGCAAAAAAGAAAAGACCGACAACGCGCGTGCCAAGGTGTTCACGAAAATCGGGCGTGAAATTTCCGTCGCCGTAAAAGCGGGCGGCCCTGACCCCGCGGCAAACTCCAAACTGAAAGACGTTATTGCAAAAGCAAAGGCCGCCAACGTGCCGAACGACAACATTGAACGTATCATCAAAAAAGCCGCCGGCGAAGGCAACGCCGACAACTATGAAAACATTGTGTATGAAGGCTACGGCCCGTCGGGCATCGCTGTCATCATTGAAGCGCTGACCGACAACCGCAACCGCACCGCCGCAGACGTGCGCCACGCGTTCGACAAATTCGGCGGCAACATGGGCACCACGGGCTGTGTTTCCTTTATGTTCAGCCGGCAGGGCGTGATTTTGATTGAAAAAGAAGACATTGACGAAGACAAGTTGATGGAGGACGCGCTGGAAGCCGGCGCTTCGGACTTCTTAACCGACGGCGATGTCTATGAAATCCGCACCGAGCCCAACGACATGGGCCTTGTGCGCGACGATTTGGAAGCAAAAGGCTACAAATACATTTCCGCCGAGGTCGCTTATATCCCCTCGACCTATACGAAGCTTACCGACCCCGATGACATTCAGAATATGGGAAGAATGCTTGAAATGTTCGACGAAAGCGACGACATTCAGGAAGTCTACCACAACTGGGAAAACGAAGAGGATTACGAATAAGCCTTTTTGGAATTAAACTGCCCGCGCGAACGGTTTTGCCGCGAACGCGGGCTTGTTTTTTGAAAGGAGATATTATGGATTTTCACAAGCTGCAAGAAGCCGACCGGGATACTTTTTTAGAAATGGCGCGTGAATTTTATCACAGCGACGCGGTGTTAAAGCCCGTGCCGGATTCCTATTTTGAAAACACGCTGAAAGAGTGCTTGCGTTCGGACGAATATCTGCTTTGCTACATTTTGGAATGGGAAGAAAACGCGGCGGGCTATGCGCTTCTTTCGAAATCCTATTCCCCGGAAGCGGGCGGGCCTGTGCTTTGGGTGGAGGAGATTTACATTCGCCCCGCCTTTCGCGCGCACCGCATCGGCAGTGACTTCTTAACGTCGCTTTGTCAAAATCCGCCTGCAGGCGTGCGGCGCATTCGGTTAGAAGTCGAAGCCGAAAATACCCGCGCTATTCGTCTTTATGAGCGGCTCGGATTTCGGTTTTTGCCGTATTTGCAAATGGTGCTTGATAAAGAATAAAGCTGTATTGCGTCTTTGCAAAAATGCATAGACATTGCCCTTTTCCTATGCTACAATGAGAAAAACGGGGTGATGAAATGAAAATTGTGAAACGAATTTTGCTTTCTGTATTTTGTCTTTTGCTGGCAGCCGTGCTTGTTTGGGGCGGTATTGTGTTTGCTTATTACCCGCACTACCGCAAAATGAAAGCGCCGATTTCCGTCAGCGAAGCGAATTTGCAGCCCGGCGAAGTGCGCGTGATGAGCTGTAACCTGCGCTGTTTAAACCCGACAGACCTCGGCAAAAAAAGCTGGTTTTACCGCGCAGACTTGATTTTGAAAAATATTGAAAGCGAAGCTCCGACGATTATCGGCTTTCAGGAAGCGACCAAGTGGCAATATGCTTATCTTTGCGACACCTTGCCGGAATATGATTCCGTGATTACCTACCGCGACAACGCGGTAAACTCGGAGGGCTGCCCGGTATTTTACCGCAAAGACCTTTATAACCTTAAAGACAAAGGCTCGTTCTGGCTTTCCGAAACGCCCGACCAAATGAGCAAGGACTGGGACGCCGCCTGTTACCGCATTTGCAGTTATGTCATTTTGGAAGAAAAAGAGACGAAAGAGACCTTTGTGGTTTTTAACACGCATTTAGACCACGTCAGCGACGAAGCGCGCATCAACGGGATTGCGGTTGTGCTTGACAAAATTCAGCAATTCGGCGGCTACCCGTCGATGATTATGGGCGACTTTAACGCGACGGAGGATTCCGAAACGTATAAAAGCGCAACCGAAAACTTCGACGACGTGAAGTATCTCACGGAAAACACGATGACAGGTGCCACCTATCAAAACTGGGGCGCGTCGCTTGACGACGACTGCATCGATTACCTGATGATTTCTAAAACCGGATTTACCGTTAATTCCTACGCCGTGGTGCAAAACACCTATGACGGCGTTTACCCGAGCGACCATTTCCCGCTGTCCGTCAGCCTCACGCTGACCGGAAGCAAAGCTTAATTAAGGAGCAAGTATGGCAAACAGCACAATGGCGACAAAAGAATATTTGCTCGCGGTGGTGTCGGCGGTTTTAAGTGGGAAAGAAATTCCCGACTTGCCGCAGGACGTGGACGTCACGCAATTTGTCCGGCTGGCGTTTACGAATGCCGTGCAGGGAATTGTTTTTTCGGCCTTCGCAGAAAACCCCGGAGCTTTGCCCGAAGCGCTGTTTGCACGGCTCAAAAAATCGTTTCAGGCCGGCGTTTTGCGCGACGCGGCGCAAACGCAGATGCTTTCGATTTTGCGCGAACAGTTGAACGACGCAGGCATTGACTTTCTGCTTTTGAAAGGCGCGCACTTAAAAGCGCTTTACCCCGCACCGGAGCTGCGATTCATGGTGGATATGGACATTTTGGTGCGCGAACATGACCAGCCGCGCGCAAAAGAAATTTTACTTGCCAACGGGTTCACACTGGATTTTGACAACGGCAAAGATATTGTCTTTCTCAAAAAACCGTTTTTGACCGTGGAACTGCACCGAACGCTGTTTCCGGAAGAATACAGAATGTATCCGTATTTCTTATCCGTTTGGGAGCGCGCGGAATTTGTCGGCAATCACGAATACAAAATGACCGACAACGATTTATATGTCTATACCCTCGCCCACCTTGCCGAACACTACGAGACCGCGGGTTCATGTTTCCGGCCGGTGATGGATTTATATTTAATGGAGAAAAAGCTGCAAGGCAAGCTGGATTTTGACTATATCCGCGCGCAGTTCGAGGCGCTCGGCATTGCCGAATTTGCGGAAAATATCCGGAAACTCGGGCGCTGCATGTTTGAAAACGCACCGAAAGACGACACACTTAACTTGATGGAAAACTATGTCACGCTCGGGCCTCCGGTTCAAAACGCGACGGTTGCGGCGGACGAAAAGCTTGGAAAACAATCCAAAGCGCGCCGTCTGTTTTCTGCGGCGTTTCCGAAATTCAAGCACATGAAAACCAAATACCCGATTTTGAAAAAGCTACCTTTTCTTCTGCCGTTTTTTTGGATTTGGCGGCTTTTGGGATATGCGTTCACCAAAGACAAGGCGCTTATGCGTAAAAAAGAGGCGTTACTGAACGCCGACAAAAAAAGCGCCGATGTGATGCAAAAGATTTTCAAGAAATCAGGACTGTAAACAAAAAACAGCCGCCCAAACGGGCGGCATTTTTTGTGCTTGTTTTTATTTTTTGCGCCAAACCATGCGGTTGACAATGCCGACATAAGACTGGATAATCTTGACGACCTTGTCGGAAACATTTTCGTCGGTGTAATCCGGAACGGGGATGCCGAAATCGCCGTTCTCCTGCATTTTGACGGCGGTTTCCACCGCGGAGAGCACCTGGTCGGTGGTAATGCCCGCGAGCACGAAATTGCCTTTATCAAGCGCTTCGGGGCGTTCGGTCGAAGTGCGGATACAAACCGCGGGGAACGGGTTGCCGACCGAAAGGAAATAGGAAGATTCCTCAGGGAGCGTGCCGCTGTCGGACACGACGGCAAAGGCGTTCATTTGCAGGTGGTTGTAATCGTGGAAGCCGAGCGGTTTGTGCTGACGGACAAGCGGGTCGAACACGAAGCCGCGGTTTTCAATGTATTTTGCACTTCTCGGGTGGCAGGAATACAAAATCGGCATATTGTATTGTTTGGCTAACGCATTGACCGCTTTCATTAAGCTAAAGAAGTTTTCTTCGGTGTCAATATTTTCCTCGCGGTGCGCCGAAAGGAGCATATATTTCCCCTTTTCGAGCCCCAGGCGGGAGAGAATGTCAGACGCTTTGATTTTGTCGAGATTCGCGTGGAGAACCTCCGCCATCGGCGAGCCGACCACAAAGGTGCGCTCACGCGCGGTACCCTCGGCATTTAAGTAACGGCGGGCGTGTTCGGAATAACACATATTTACGTCAGAAATATGGTCCACAATCCGGCGGTTGGTTTCCTCGGGCAGGCACTCATCAAAGCAGCGGTTGCCCGCTTCCATGTGAAAAATCGGAATATGCAGACGCTTCGCGGAAATCGCAGACAGGCAGGAGTTTGTATCGCCCAAAATAAGCAATGCGTCTGGCTTTACCTCGGTCATCAGCGTATAGGATTTGGCGATAATATTGCCTATGGTCTCGCCGAGGTTGCCGCCGACCGCGTCCAAATAATAATCCGGCGCGCGAAGTCCCAAATCCTCAAAAAAGACCTGGTTAAGTTCATAGTCGTAGTTTTGGCCGGTATGCACCAAAATCTGGTCAAAATAGCGGTCGCATTTTTTGATAACCGCCGCAAGCCGGATAATTTCCGGGCGCGTGCCGACAATGGTCATAAGCTTAATTTTTGCCATATCTTCTTTTTCCTTTCCTGCAAGAAATCCAAATGTAATGTAAAGCCAATACAAGCGCGATACCGACCGCCGCGCCGCAAAAGTCTATCAGCACATCACGCACTTTCGGCCCGCGGCCGGAGAGAATCTGAATCGACTCGTCCGCCACCGCCACCAAAAGCGACACAGAAAGCACGTTCCAAAGTTTTTGGAAGTTGTATTTCCGGCGCCCGACGAGCAGGGAGAATACCGCAAGTTCCAGCCCCAGCGCGAAAAATTCAACGGCATGTGCCGCTTTGCGCAAATAGTTCACGGACACCAGTTCACTTTTGGTTTCCCCACTTTCGGTCTTTTGCACAATTTGTTCAATTTTATCCGCTACTGCCGCCGAAGCCTGCTGCGACTCTGCCGTGGGTTTTGCGGAATTGTTAAATACAAAGCCAACGGTTGCAGCAATCAGCAGCAAACAAACAGCGATAGAAATTTTACGCTTCATACGATAACATCCAATGCATAAGTGTCGGGGCGCGCAGGGTCAAAACATTCGTTGCACCACATAAAGGTGACAAGGTCACCCTCGCCCGTGTTTTCAATGCTGTGGGTATAGCCGGTGGGGATGTCCACGACTTCCAGCTTGTCACCGCTTACAGAATAGCTGTAAACCTTATCTTCGTCAATTTTGCGGAAACGAATTACGGCTTCTCCCTGTACGACCAAAAACTTCTCATTTTTGGTGTGGTGCCAGTGGTTGCCTTTCGTAATACCGGGTTTTGAAATATTCACCGAAAACTGCCCGCAGTTCCCCGTTCTTAAAATCTCGGTAAACGAACCGCGCGCGTCTTCGTGCATGGTCAACGGGTAAGAGAACGCGTCCTCCGGCAAATAGGAAAGATAGGTCGAATACAGTTTCTTGGAAAACGAATCATTTGTCATATCCGGCACGGCGAGCGTTTTACGGCTTTCTTTGAAGCCGTACAGCAAGTCGACAATTTCACCGAGCGTGGCGTGATGCTCCACCGGCACGCGGCAAAATGCCCCGTCGCGTGTTTCCGTACCGCTTGCCGCGCGCACAAGCTCCGCCACCACGTCGTCAATATAAACAAGCGTCATTTCATGACTGCGGTCGTTGACGGTTATCGGCAGGTCACGGGCGATGTTATAGCAGAATGTCGCCACGGCGCTGTTATAATTCGGGCGGCACCATTTGCCGAACACGTTGGGAAAACGGTAAACGAGCACCTTGGCACCGGTTTCTTTTGCATAGCAAAAGAACAAATCCTCCCCTGCTTTTTTACTTTCGCCGTAGGGGTTCTGAAGAGATGCCTGCGTCGAGGAAGAAAGCATTACGGGGCAGGTATTCTTGTACCTTTTTAAAGTGTCAAGCAAACGGGAAGCGAAGCCGAAGTTACCTTGCATGAACTCGACTTCCTCTTTCGGACGGTTGACGCCCGCAAGATTAAATACAAAGTCACAGTCTTGGCAAAAGCGGTTCAGTTCCGCCGCAGGTGTGTCCACATCGCAAGCGTATATCGTAAGGTCAGGCGACAGCGCGGTGGTTTTATCCTTGCCGTCGCGAATGTTTTGGAGTGTCGCAATCAGGTTTTTGCCGATAAACCCTTTTGCGCCGGTTACCAGAATTTTCACGGTTATCCCTTCTTGTGTAATTTTCGAATGATAAAAGTAAATGCGTAATAATATATCGGAATCGGGAACAGAAAACAGATGATATTATAGAGCAATGTACGATTACGAACTTTTAATGTCCACCACTGAAAATGAATTGGATACAGCTTTTTTTCCCGCAACTGGGTTAAAATTGTTTTGGGTGATTCTGTGTTGTTCCTTGCAAAATCAAACATCACCGCCGTCACGGCTTTATCTTGCCGCGCATATGTTTCTTTGTATCGCGGGTCTTTCTGTTCAAAATTCTGTAACATGGACTGATAGGTTTCAGCCATAATCAGCATATCAGCTTTATGTTGTTCGCCGCTTTGCTTCGTCTTTTGATGCATAACGGACTGGCTGTGCTGTCTGTAACAGTAAACCGGTTCATTTACAATGCACTGTTTTTCAGCGTGCAAATAAAGACATATATAATACATAAACAAGGTGTCTTCGCCGTATTTCATTTTTTCATTAAATCGAATGTTGTGGCTTTCAATGATGTCGCGCGGCAAAATGGAGGAAAGAACATTAGGCGACGATAATACTCTATCTAACTTTTTATAAGTTAAAGCAGATATCGGCTGAATTTCGCTTTCCTCTTGAAATCTCTGAAAACCAAATATTGCCCGCTCAAGCCCCTCTTTTTGCATATGTTCAATGATTTTTCCATATGTATTGGGAAGTATAAAATCATCCGCATCGACAAACGCAATCCATTTGCCCTTTGCTACATTCAAACCTGCATTTCTCGCAGAGGAAACACCGCCATTTGCTTTATGTATGACTTGCACTTGGGGAAGGGCCCCATATTTCTCTAAAATTTTTACAGAATTATCTTTTGAACCGTCATCCACTAGAATAATTTGATAGTTCTTTTCCGAAAGGTCTTGCTGCAGAAGGGTTTCAACACAACGTTCAAGATATTTTTCCGCATTATACACCGGAACAATTACACTTAATAAAATTTCGTCGTTTATCGGCATATTTTTACCACCTTTCGAAAAGTGAAAACCAACGGGTTTCTTCTTAATTATTGTTCCCAGTTTTCAAGCTCTTCACGGATTTCGGGAAGAGAAAGCAGCTTTTCCTTGACCTGTTCCACGGTCAAAAGCTCTGTATTGTTGGAATTGAACTCTGTCAAGGGATTTCGCTTTACATCGCCTTCCTTTAAATACTTGTCATAATTCAAGTCACGCTTGTCGCAAGGCACGCGGAAGAATGCGCCCATGTCTATGGCGTTTGCACACTCTTCGTTGGTAAGAAGCGTTTCATACATTTTTTCACCGTGGCGAATCCCGATGATTTTGATTTCCTCTTCGGGGCAGAACAACTGTTTGACCGCTTCGGCAAGTACTTCGATGGTGCACGCCGGGGCTTTCTGAACCAAAATATCGCCGCTTTCGCCGTT
>ERZ1643249.694-NODE-694-length-36391-cov-4.792052_pt1 | contig 36391 bp, 34 predicted proteins | sample MGYA00579263_ERZ1643249 | MGnify/ENA primary metagenome ERZ1643249 (study PRJEB29033, sample SAMEA4952264) | chicken gut metagenome | biome: Broiler Chicken; feature: Gastrointestinal Tract; material: Caecum | place: Ireland | collected 2018 | study: Broiler...
GGGACAGACTGGCGCCTGGAGATAGATGCGCGAAAGAGCAGGAGAAAGAGAGGTGACGGGGATGGATTTTATGATCCATGGGATTTACTCCTATGAATTTTTCGGGGAGACGGTCTGGATAACCACATCCCATGTATGCGTGCTGATCGTTCTGCTGGTTCTTCTGGGATTCGCCCTGGCGGCCAACCGGAAAATCCGGCGCGCGGCGAGGGAATTGTCCGACAGAGAGGCGCCGGGAGGAATGGTAAATTTTCTGGAACTGCTGGTGGAGAAACTCGACGATATGGTGGAGCATGCCATGGGCATCCACGCGCCGGCCTTTGTAAACTATATCGGCACCGTGTTTCTCTTTCTCCTGTGTTCCAACGTATCCGGCCTCTTCGGTCTGCGGCCGCCCACGGCGGACTATGGCACTACCCTGGCATTGGCCCTGATGACGTTCGTGCTGATATGGACAGTGAGAATCCGGCATCAGCGCCCGGGGAGGATCTGGGGCGAACTCTGTTCGCCGCTGCCGTCCTGGCTTCCGCTGTGGGTTCCGGTCAATCTGATCAGCGAGCTGGCGATACCGATCTCCCTGTCCTTGAGGCTGTTTGCCAACGTGCTGTCCGGGACCGTCATGCTTGCGCTGGTCTATGGGCTGCTCCGGGAGATCGCCTATGTATGGCCGGCTGCTCTTCACGCGTACTTTGACCTGTTTTCCGGGGCGATACAGACCTATGTCTTCTGTATGCTGACCATGACCTATATCGCCCGCTCTTATGGAGAGGAAGCACAGGAATCATAACATTCAGGAGGGAAGACAATGAATATTTCAGGACAAGATCTGATTTTAGCCTGCTCCGCCATCGGCGCGGGGCTGGCAGTCATCGCGGGAATCGGCCCGGGAATCGGACAGGGCATTGCCGCCGGTCACGCGGCTGCGGCAGTGGGGCGGAATCCGGGCGCGCAGGGCAAAATCATGTCCACTATGCTTTTGGGACAGGCGGTAGCGGAGACCACCGGACTATACGGTTTGCTGGTCGCCATGCTGCTGCTGTTTGTACAGCCGCTGCTGTAGGAAAGGACGGCGGGGACGATGACGCGACTGTTTGATCTGGATATGCAGCTTGTCCATGATACGCTGCTGATGGCGCTGTCAGTCGGCGCGCTGTTTCTGGCGCTCTCCTATCTGCTGTTTGATCCCGTCCGGGCGCTGCTCGCCGACCGGCAGCAGCGGATCGCACAGGAGTTGGAAGGGGCAAAAGCGCAGATGGAGGAAGCCAGGGAGCGGCGCGCGGCGTACTGTCAGAAACTGCGGAGAGCTGATGAGGAGGCGGAGGAAATCCGCCGGAAGGCGAAAGAGGAGGCAAAGCGACAGAGGGATGCGATCCTGCAAAGAGCGAAGGAGGAGGCCGCGGAGGAGACGCGAAGGGCGCGGGAGCGTATACGCCGGGAACGGGAACAGGCTGAGGAACAGATTCGTCGGGAGATTGTTTCCGTGGCGGCTGCCATGGCGGCGAAGGCGGCGGCGGTCCGGATGGATGCCGCACTGGAAGACCGGCTGCTGGATGAGGCGTTGCGGGAAATGGAGGCGGGCGCATGGAAGAGATAGCGCAGCAGGCCTTCGGGGACGCACTTTTTTCTCTGGCTCTTGAGCGCAATCAGCTGAAAGTCTGGCGGAGGGAAGCGGAGGCTGTCGCAGAGATTCTGAAGAAAGAAGAGGCGTTTGTGGCGCTGGTTTCCGGACCCTGGCCGGAGAAAGAACTGCGGATAAAACTTCTCCGGGAGGTCTTTGGAGAACGCGTCAGCCCGGAATTGTTGGAATGGATGACGCTGTCGGCAGAGCAGGGCGTTTTTTGTCATATACAGGCTATGATCGGGCGATTTGTACGAAAGGCGGACCGGCAGCTTCAGAAAGAGCAGGTCACAGTCACGGCGCCAGGAGAACTGAGCGTGGCGCAGAGGAAGCGGGTGGAGCGATGCCTGAACAGAAGCATCGGGGTCGCGCCGGAGGATATCCGGTACCGCAGGGACGCTTCTCTGATCGGAGGGATGACGGTCCGCATCGGGGATCAGGTGCTGGACGGCAGCGTGAGAACCAGGCTGCGCAGGATGAAGGAGGAGCTTCTGACATGGAATGGAAAGGCAGGGGAAGAGTCGCGGTGAAATTGCATCCGGAAGAAATCAGTGCGGTAATCAAAGAACGGATTCGGCAGTATGAAGAGACGCCGGAGATTCGCTGTATGGGAAGGGTGGTACAGACTGCGGACGGGATTGCCCGAATCTATGGACTGAGGGAGTGCATGCTTGGCGAACTTCTGGAGTTCTCCGGGGGTGTGTACGGTATGGCGCTCAATCTGGAGGAGGATACGGTGGCGGCGGTGCTGCTGGGAGATCAGAGGCAGGTCAATGAGGGGGATAAGGTAAAAGGCACCGGACACAGCGTGGATGTACCCGTGGGGGACGGTCTTCTGGGACGGGTGGTAAATGCCCTGGGGCAGCCGGTGGACGAAAAGGGGCCGCTGCAGGCGGGACGCCGCCGCCCGGTGGAGCGGGAAGCCCATGGGGTGATGGACAGAAAATCGGTAAACACACCGCTGCAGACCGGGATCAAGGCCATCGATGCCATGGTACCCATCGGAAGAGGCCAGAGGGAACTGATTATCGGCGACCGCCAGACCGGGAAAACGGCCATTGCGCTGGATACCATCCTGCATCAGAAGGGACAGGGAGTAAAGTGCATCTACGTGGCAATCGGTCAGAAAGCTTCCACCGTGGCTCAACTCGTTCGGACACTGGAGGATTTCGGGGCGATGGAATATACGGCGGTGGTGGTTGCCGCTGCCGGGGAACCGGCTCCTCTTCAGTATCTGGCGCCCTTTGCCGGATGTGCCATGGGGGAGGAGTGGATGGAACAGGGCAAAGACGCGCTGATCGTCTACGATGATCTCAGCAGGCACGCAGCCGCGTACCGCACCATCTCCCTGCTGCTGCGGCGTCCCCCCGGAAGGGAAGCCTATCCGGGAGATGTGTTTTATCTCCACTCCCGGCTGCTGGAGCGGGCGGCCCGCCTGAAGGAGGAACTGGGAGGAGGATCCCTGACCGCGCTCCCGATCATCGAGACCCAGGCAGGAGATGTGTCCGCCTACATTCCCACCAACGTGATCTCCATCACGGACGGTCAGATTTATCTGGAGACAGAGGCTTTTCACGGGGGAATCCGCCCGGCGGTGCACGCGGGCTTGTCGGTTTCCAGAGTCGGCGGCGCCGCCCAGATCAGTGCGATGAAGAAGATTGCCGCGCCCATCCGTACGGAGCTGGCCCGGTACCGGGAGCTGGCGGCTTTCGCGAGGTTCGGATCCGAGCTGGATGCGGACACCGCTGAAGAGCTCGGCAGAGGAGAGCGCATTTTGGAGGCGCTGAAACAGCCCCAGTACGCACCGGTTCCGGTGGAGTATCAGATTATGATTCTCTTTGGGGTGGTCAGGGGTCTGCTGCGGGACCTCCCGGTAAAAAAGATCGCTGATTTTCAGGAAGAGTTGTTTGCGTTCGTAGATCGGCGGTGTCCAAAACTGCCGGAAGAGATCAGAAGGACCGGCGAGCTTACCGAAACCGCGGAGCGCGAACTGGAGGATGCCGTGGCGGAATGTCTGGCGCGCTTTGGCGCAAGCGACAGCAAGGAGAGAGAGGAGGAGCGGACATGATTTCCATGCGGGAGATGGCGAGAAGAAAGAAGGGAATTGAGGCTATCTGTCAGATGGCAAAAGCCATGCGGCTGGTATCCACAGTCCGTTTCCAGCAGCTTCGTGACAGGGCGGAGAAGGCGGAGCGCTCCTTCGATCTGCTCCGGAGGACAATGGCTGATCTCGCGGAGGCAGTGGAACAGACGCATCCGTACCTGGACGGCGGAAAGACAGCAGCCCGGGGAGCTGTTTTCATCACAGCGGATCGGGGAATGGCGGGAGGTTACACCACTGCCCTGATCCGCTGCCTGGCAAAGGAGGGCTGGAGTCCGGAGAGGAGCAGACTCTGGACGGTGGGGAAAAAGGGGGCTGTATTGCTGTCCCGCCGTGGTTTTGAGATTTCGGGAGCCCCCTCGAACGGGATGCGTCCGTGGGAGACAGCGGACGCCCTCGCCGGGAAACTGCTCGGAGCTTACCGGGCTGGGGAGATCGGAGAGATCCATCTGTTTTTTACCCGTCTGGGCAGGGGGATGGGACTGGAACAGAAAAGCATCCGGTTACTTCCACTGGAGAAATCGAAAAGCGTGTCGGCGCAGGAACCGCCCATGAACTTTGAACCTTCCTCTGAGGAGGTGCTGGAAATGCTTGTCCCGGAATATCTGAGGCACATGATCCATGGAGGAATTCTCATGAGCCAGGCGGCAGAGAACCGGGCCCGGATGGAGGCAATGGACGCGGCGGAGCGAAACGCGCAGGATATGCTGGATGATCTCACTTTACAGTTTAACCGGGCCCGTCAGGGGGCCATTACCCGGGAATTGACGGAGATGGTGGCCGGGGATCTTTGAGAAGGAGCGTGAAAGTGATGAAGAGTGCATCTGTGGGAGAAATCATCCGAATCATCGGGGCGGTACTGGACATTCGCTTTCCCGGTGGACAGCTTCCGGAAATCGGGGATGCTGTCACTGTCCTGGGAGCTGACGGGAGAAGTCTGACAGCGGAAGCCGCTCAACAGCTGGGCGATGATACGGTGCGGTGTGTAGCGCTCGGCGCCACCGAAGGACTGCGCCGGGGGATGCGGGCTGTGGCGGCGGGCGGTCCGCTGGAGGTTCCGGTGGGGCCGCAGACCCTGGGGAGAATTTTCAATGTGCTGGGCGAACCGGTGGACGGGGGTAAGATGCCCGAGGGAGCGCCCCGTCTGCCTATTCACAGGCAGCCTCCGGCGTTTGCCGACCAGGCGGAGACGACGGAGATTCTGGAGACCGGCATCAAGGTGGTGGATCTCCTGTGCCCTTACCAGAAGGGCGGAAAAATCGGCCTTTTCGGGGGTGCCGGTGTGGGAAAAACGGTGCTGATTCAGGAACTGATTCACAATATCGCTACCAGGCATGGCGGCTGTTCCGTGTTTACCGGCGTGGGGGAGCGCACCCGGGAAGGAAACGACCTCTACTATGAGATGAAGGCTTCGGGGGTGCTGGAGAAGACCTGCATGGTGTTCGGACAGATGAACGAGCCGCCCGGCGCCAGAATGCGGGCCGCCTTTACCGGTTTGACCATGGCGGAATATTTCCGGGATACAGAACAGTCGGATGTGCTGCTGTTTATCGACAATATTTTCCGCTTTATCCAGGCCGGAGCGGAGGTCTCCGCGCTGTTGGGCCGTATGCCCTCCGCAGTGGGATATCAGCCGACCCTTCAGACGGAGATGGGGGCTCTGCAGGAGCGCATCACTTCCACAAAGGAGGGATCCATCACCTCGGTGCAGGCGGTCTATGTGCCGGCGGACGATCTGACAGATCCCGCCCCGGCCACCACCTTCGCCCATCTGGATGCCACCACTGTGCTGGAACGATCCATTGCGGAACTGGGCATTTACCCGGCAGTGGACCCGCTGAATGTGTCGTCCAGGATGCTGACAGAGCAGATTGTGGGGAAGGAGCATTTTGAGACAGCCCGGGGCGTGCAGGAAATTCTGGAGAGGTACCGGGAACTGCAGGATATCATCGCCATTCTGGGCATGGACGAGCTGTCGGAGGAGGATCGGCTGACGGTCAGCCGGGCCAGAAAGATTCAGCGGTTTTTCTCCCAGCCCTTTTTCTCTGCCTCCCAGTTTACCAGGATGGAGGGCAGGTATGTGCCCAGGGCGGAGACCGTGAAGGGATTCGCGGGGATACTGGAAGGGAGGTACGATGATCTTCCCGAAAATCTGTTTTACAATGCGGGAACCATTGCGGAGGTGGAGGCCCGGGCAAAGTGAGGTGGCGCGATGGAAGAGGAAATGATGCTGAAAATCATGACCTGTGACGGAATCTTTTATGAGGGCGGCGTGCGCATGGTGGAATTTCCCTCCACAGAAGGGCATTTGGGAGTGCAGAGAGGCCATATGCCGCTGACGGTTCTTCTGACCCGGGGCCAGATCCGTTTTCGGGAGGGGAAGGGGATCAGAAAAGCCGGGGTGGAGAAAGGCTTTGCGGTTATTGACGCAGAACAGACAATGATATGGACACGTGCGGCTTCCTGGCTGTCATAGGCGCCGGCGCTGTATGGGAAACGGGGATGTATATGGCGCCAGATGTTTAATACCACTTTACGTTTCGGATATTTTGCGATAATATAAGAACACCTATGCAAAAATCTGAGACAGAGAAAGGGTTCGAAAGATATTATGAGAAGCGTTGTTGAGAGGCTGGATAAGAAGGCCTGTCTGTTTGCTGTTTTTCTGGGCGTGGTGTGCAGTGTGGGCCTGTTCTGTTCTCTCACGGCGGAGATTACCGGCGACAACAGCCCGGGAATCCTGTGGAAGAACGATGTGATGGTGTTTGCGCGGACGCTTTACTACTCTCTCTCCGCTGACCGTCTGCGGACGGGGCTGACAGCTTTTGCCGCGGCGGTGCTCATATATGTGGCCGGCAGATGCAGCCGTACAGGGAAAGAGAAAATTTCGGCTCTGGCGTTCGGGGTAATTTTTGCTGTGGCGCAGCTGATTGCCCAGAGCTATAAGAATGCGGACAGCTGGAATCTGCTCCTCGACACACCGGTCAATATCTGCCGGGCGCTTCTGCGGGGAACGGCCTATGTGATTCTCTTTTACTATCTCACGGCGATTATCCGGGAATTTGCCGGACAGATTCTGGAGCAGAGGACCAGAGAACGGAGGATTCCCGCCCGGAAGATCTTTTTCGCGACCGTGGCGCTGCTGTTCCTCTGCTGGCTGCCCTATCTGGTCATTTTTTATCCGGGAACCGGCAATGAGGATACTGTCATCCAGATGATGGAATACTATAAGATTCCCAGCTATATCCAGACCATGTCGCCCATGCCGGACGGTTTTACCTACATGACCAACCACCATCCCTATCTGCTGACGCTGCTGTTTGGAGCTTTCTTTGATCTGGGGCTGGCGCTGGGAGATATCCGGATCGGCATCGCGGTCTACACGGTGCTGCACATGCTCTTTCAGGCGTCGGTCTTTGCGGGATGTCTGCAGTATCTGCGCCGGGTGGGAGTGCGGGAGAAACGCGTGCGTGCTATTACCCTTCTGCTGATGCTGCTGCCCATCTTTCCGCTGTACGCCATCTGTATGGTAAAGGATACCATCTATTCGGCTTTCTGTCTGATCTGTATCCTGATGCTCTACGAGATGGCCAGGACAAAGGGAAAGGTTCTGGAGTCGCTGAAATTTGACCTGATCTTCGGAGTGATCGCCCTTCTGATGATCCTGACGAAGGTGTTCGCGATGTACATCCTGATTCTGGTTGGCATCGGGATGATGATCGTATACCGCAGACATCTGCTGCGGGTGGCAGTCATGGTTTTTGTGCCGGTGCTTCTGTACCAGGGCGTGTTTCTGCAGATTGTGCTTCCCGCCTGCAATGTGGCGCCGGGGGGAAAGCAGGAAGCGCTCTCGGTGTTCTTTCAGCAGACGGCCCGGTATGTGACCGAGTACGGCGATGAGGTTACAGAGGCGGAGCGGGAGGCGATTGACGCGATTCTCCCCTATGATGAACTGGAGGGGCTGTACAACCCGCAGCTCTGCGATCCGGTCAAACGGGAGTTCCGTCAGGATTCCACTTCAGAGGAACTGACAGAATATTTCAAGGTGTGGTTCGAGATGTTCCGGAAACATCCGGACGTGTATGTGGAGGCTTTCCTGAACAATACTTATCAATATTATGATATCAACAAGCAGTCGGATCTGGAGTATTACCGTTTCGACGAGTTCCTTCAGGAGGAGGATGAAGAGGGAGAGTACACGGCTCTCTATGTAAGGCATCCGAAAAGCTTTGAGACGGCCCGCTATGTGATACACCAGGTGGTGCTGGCGATCCAGAAGACGCCGCTGCTCAATATTTTTACATCTCTGGGGATGCTGCCCTGGATTATGATATTCTTTCTCCTCTATAATCTGTGGAGGGGAAGGAGAAGGGATCTGGCCCTTCTGGCGATTCCGTTTCTGACTATCGCGGTCTGCCTGGTGTCGCCGGACAACGGCAATTCCAGATATGTGATGCCGATGTTTTACCTGCTCCCGTTCCTGTTTGTCCTGGAACTGCTTCCGGGAAGGGATGAACGGGAAGACGAGCGGGAAATACTGCCTGTGGAGATAAAGTCTATGGAAGAGGAAGGAGAACGAATATGAAAAAGGCACTTGTTTTGCAGACAGATTTCGGATTGGGAGACGGAGCGGTAAGCGCCATGTACGGCGTGGCCTACAGTGTCAGCGAGGATCTGATGGTGGCCGACCTGACCCACGAGATACCTCAGTATGATATCTGGGAGGCCTCCTATCGTCTGATTCAGACGGTGGCCTACTGGCCCAAGGGAACCGTCTTTGTCAGCGTGGTAGATCCGGGGGTGGGTTCCACCAGAAGAAGCATCGCGGTGGAGACCGTCACGGGGCAGTACATCATCACACCGGACAACGGCACCCTGACCCATGTGAAGAAGATGATCGGCATCCGCAGTGCCCGCATCATTGACGAGAGCGTCAACCGCCTGCCGAACTCGGGAGAGAGCTATACCTTCCACGGACGGGATGTGTACGTCTATACAGGGGCCAGACTGGCTGCCGGCGTCATTGACTTTGCCGGTGTGGGCCCGGAAGTGGACACCGACAGTGTCATTGAGCTTTCCACGGTGGACGCGGTTTACGACGGCGAGAAGGTCTGCGGCACCATCGATGTGCTGGATGTGCGGTTCGGAAGTCTCTGGACCAACATCAGCCGCGAGACCTTCCGGAAACTCGGCGTGGAGTACGGCAGCCGGGTGGAGATCGTCATAGAAAATGAGACGAGAATCCTCTATAAGAATATTCTGGTTTTCGCGGAGAGCTTCGCAAAGGTCTCCGTGGGCGAGGCGCTGGTGTACATCAACAGTCTGGACAATATCGCCGTGGCCATCAATCAGGGTAGTTTCGCCAGAGCTTACAGTATCGGCACCGGAACCAACTGGAGGATTACCGTCCGCAGGGCGCCTCGGGTTATCTATGAGTAAAGCTGGAGCAAGAGAGAGGAAGGAGAGCTATGGAGAAGAAACCGGTAATCACATTTGAAAATTTTTCCTTTCAGTATTTCAGCCAGGCGGAGCCGACACTGCATGACATCAATCTGACGATCTATGAAGGGGAGAAGGTCCTTCTGGTGGGACCTTCCGGAAGTGGAAAAAGTACACTGGGACACTGTATCAACGGACTGATTCCCTTCTCCTACCGGGGAGAGATGAAGGGAAGCGTGAAAGTCGCGGGTCTGGAAACCCGGGAGGGAAATCTTTTTGAGCTGTCCAAGAAGGTCGGGACGGTGCTCCAGGACTCCGACGGACAGTTTATCGGCCTGACTGTGGGGGAAGATATCGCCTTCTCCCTGGAAAACGACCGCGTGGAAGAGAAGGAGATGAAGGAGACCGTGCAGAAGGTCGCGGACATGGTGGACATGGGAAAACTCCTGAAATCTTCCCCCTTCGAGCTGTCCGGCGGGCAGAAGCAGCGGGTGGCCTTCGCCGGCGTCATGGTGGACGATGTGGACGTGCTGCTCTTTGATGAGCCCCTGGCCAATCTGGATCCCGCCACGGGAAAGACGGCCATCGACCTGATCGACCGGATTCAGAAGCAGTCCCAGAAGACGGTGGTCATTATCGAACATCGTCTGGAGGATGTACTCTACCGCCATGTGGACCGCATTGTGGTGGTGGCTGAGGGACGGATCGTCGCGGACATGACGCCGGATGAGCTGATGGCGACGCAGCAGCTGTCGGAACTCGGTATCCGGGAGCCCCTCTATGTGACGGCCATGAAGTATGCGGGGATTTCCATCACGCCTCAGATGCGGGCGGGGCAGCTCCAGACCTTGGTCATCGACGATGAAATCCGCCGGAAGATTCAGGCCTGGTGTGAAAAACCGGTGCCGACCGGCAGGCCGGCGGGGGAGGAGATCCTTGCGGTAAAGCACCTGAGCTTCCAGTACACGAAGAGCCGGAAGATCCTGCAGGATGTGAACCTCTCCATCAAGTCCGGCGAGATGGTCAGCATTGTGGGAACCAACGGCGCGGGAAAGAGCACGCTGGCCAAGGTTATCTGCGGTTTTGTGACGGAGGACGAGGGAGAGATTCTCTTCGAGGGGAAATCCTTAAAGGGACAGACCATCAAGGAGCGGTCGCAGTACATAAGTTATGTGATGCAGAACCCGAACCAGATGATCTGTAAACCCATGATCTTCGACGAGGTGGCTCTGGGTCTGCGCATCCGGGGAGAACTGTCTGAGGAGGAGATCAGAGAGCGGGTGGAACATGCCCTGAAAATCTGCGGGCTTTATCCCTTCCGCAAATGGCCGGTGTCAGCCTTGAGTTTCGGTCAGAAAAAGAGAGTGACCATCGCCTCCATGCTGGTTATGAACCCGAAGGTGCTGATTCTCGATGAGCCCACCGCGGGACAGGACTATCGGCATTACACGGAGATCATGGAATTTCTGAAGGAGCTGAACCAGCAGGGCGTGACGATTATCCTGATTACCCACGATATGCACCTGATGCTGGAGTACACACCCCATGCTATCGTAATCAACGGCGGAAAAAAGATCGGGGACAGCACGGCGGTGGATATTCTGACCAACGAAGAGATTGCCAATGCGGCCAGCCTGAAACTGACCAGCCTCTACGAATTCGGCCTGAAGCTGGGACTGAAAGATCCCCAGGGACTGGTGCAGCACTTTATCGACTATGAGAGGGAGGTGTGCCGGGGATGATGAAGAGCAAACTGTTTGACTACGTGGAGCGGGACAATTTTATCTACAATCTGTCGGGAGTCACAAAGCTTCTGGGGTTTCTGTTTCTGACTTTCGGATCCATGTATGCCTATGATATCCGTATCGGAGTCATCATCATGATTTTTTCCTTTGCGGTGCTTCACTGGGCGGAGATCAAGTTTTCGCAGATCAAAGTCATGATGTACTATGTGGCTGCCTTTCTGGTGCTGAACTTTATTCTCACCTTCGTGTTCAGCCCCCAGTACGCGGTGGAACTCTACGGGACAAAGCATGAGATTTTTGCCATCGCGGGAAATTATGTGGTTACCTGGGAGCAGCTTTTGTATCAGCTGACCAAGACGGTCAAGTATGCCGCGGTGGTGCCGCTGGGTATGCTGTTTCTGCTGACCACCAATCCCAGCGAGTTCGCGGCGTCCTTAAACGGGATGAAGGTCAACTACAAGGCGGCCTATGCGGTGTCTCTGACACTGCGCTACTTCCCGGACATGGTAAGGGATTACAACGATATCGCCCTGGCGCAGCAGAGCCGCGGACTGGATCTGTCCAAAAAGGAGAAGATCGGAACCCGGATCAAGAATGTGGTCAACATCTGTATTCCGCTGATTTTCTCCACCCTTACGAGAATCGAGATCATCACCAACGCCATGGATCTGCGGGGATTCGGCAAGTATAAGAAGCGTACCTGGTATTCCAGGAAGAAATTCAGCAAAGCGGATTACGGCTGCATCATCTTCTGCGTTGCTGTCTTTGTGGGAATTATCCTGTTCTGCCAGCTCCACAATCACGGAAGATTCTGGAATCCTTTCGTGTATGGCATGTGACATGCCGGTGCATTGCCGGCGGCAAAAGAGCAGAGGAAAAGAGAGAGGAGACAGACTTATGAACAGGAATGAAAAACCGATCCTGGTCTTTCAGACAGATTTTACCTACGCGGAGGGGGCAGTCAGCTCCATGTACGGGGTGGTCAAGACGGTGGACCGGGAACTGGAGATCATGGATGGAACCCATCAGATTCCCCAGTATGACACCTGGAGCGCCAGTTACCGGCTTTACCAGAGCCTGCCCTTCTGGCCGAAGGGGACGATCTACGTCTCGGTGGTGGATCCCGGGGTGGGGACAAAGCGCAGGGCCTGCGTGGCGAGAACCTCGGACGGCCATTATGTGGTCAGCCCGGACAACGGGAGCCTGACTCATCTGAAGCGCTATATCGGGATCGAGGAGGTGCGGGAGATTGACGAGAGCGTCAACCGGCTGAAGAGTACCCGGGGAACCAGCGTTTTCCACGGCAGAGATCTGTTTGGCTACACCGCGGCCCGTCTGGCCTCGGGCATCATCGACTTTGAGGGTGTGGGGCCGGCCTATCCGGTGGAGGAGATCGTGGAACATCCCATCGCGGAGCCGAAAATTTCCGACGGAAAAGCGGAGGGGATTTTTGAGATCAAGGATCCGAATTTCGGCAACGCCTGGACCAACATTCCGCTGGAGGATTTTGAGCGGGCCGGATTTTCCTATGGGGATACGCTTCATGTGACGATCTGCCATGGAGGGGAAAAAATCTTTGAGAAGGACGTTCTTTTTGAAAAAACCTTTGGATTTGTTGCCATTTCAGAGCCAATCATATATAATAACGAGCTGATGAAGGTATCGCTGGCTGTGAGCCAGGGCAATTTCTGCGAGAAGTATCACGTGGATTTCGGCCCGGACTGGACAGTGACCTTTACCAAATAATACATAAAGAAAGAGGTAGTGTTATGAAAAAATTGTTTTCTTTCAACACCAAGACATTGGTGGCTACGGGACTGGGCGCAGCGCTCTTTACGCTGCTGTTCATGTTTGTGAAGATCCCTACCGGCATCCCGAATACAGAGATCCAGACCGCGTACGGCATCGGCGCTTTCTTCGCGGCTCTCTTCGGACCCATTGCGGGCTTCCTGATCGCGTTCATCGGCCATGCCCTGTCTGACGCGGTTCAGTACGGTTCTCCCTGGTGGAGCTGGGTTATCGCTTCCGGCTTTACCTGTTTCATCATCGGTTTCAGCTATCCGAAGCTTAAGGTGGAGGATGGAGAGTTCTCCGTGAAGGATGCTGTCCGCTTCAACGTGATCCAGATCATCGCAAACGTGATCGCATGGGTTGTGATTTCCCCGGTGCTGGATATCGTAATCTACAGCGAGCCGGCAAACCTGGTATTCGCACAGGGTATTGTGGCTGCCATCTCCAACGCGATTTCCGCGGGTGTGATCGGCACGGTTCTTCTGGTGCTCTACAGCAAGACCAGATCCAAGAAGGGAAGCCTGACCCAGGAGTAACAGGCATTTGGCCGGCGGCAGGCCGGCAGATCAGTAGCGCTTAATCTGATCATCCTTGTCGTCCGTGGTCTTATCGATTTTTCGGATGACGACATCATAGGAGTAGGAGGTATTGACTACCACGGTAGCGGTCTCTCCTACTTTTTTGCCCCGGATGGCGGAGCCGAGAGGTGATTCGATGCTGATCAGGCCCTTCTGGGAGTTGCTCCGGATCGAAGTGACCAGCTTGTAGGTCTCCTCCGCATCGTCCTCGGGGATGTAGATGGTAACGGTATTGTTGATGCCAACTTCGTCGGCGGAGGAGCGGTCGGATACGATGGTGGCGTTTTTGAGCATACGCTCCAGATAGCGGATCCTGGACTCATTCTGATTTTTGTCCTTTTTTGCCGCGTAATATTCAAAGTTCTCGCTGAGATCTCCCTGAGCCCGCGCCTCCTTGACGGCCTCGATGGCGCTCTTTCGCACCACCAGCTTGCGGTATTCTATTTCCTTTTTTATCTTTTCCACATCGGATGCAGTCAAACGTTCTCCCATAATAGATGCCTCCTGTCCATCTGTTTTTGTCTGATTTGACGGGCTTTGAGAATGGCCCGACGTTTCCATTCTACTCCCCGGGGAGGGGAAAAGGCAAGGCGAAAACAGGGAAAATACACGGGAAGGGCAAAAAAGTCTGTTAAAAAAAGAAAAGTATGATAAAATAGACAAAGTAAAACTTAGAGTAAAGGAATGGGAGACGATATGGGAATCAGCGTAGTTTTGTTAGCCTACAGGGAAGAGGAGAATCTGAGAGTCCTTCTGCCGAAGATCAAAGAGGAAGTGGAGAAGTGCGGCGAGGAGTATGAGATTCTGGTGGTGGACACGGCAAAGCCTCTGGACAATACAAAGGACGTCTGCCGGGAGTTCGGCGCCAGATATATCAACCAGAAGTATCCCGGATTCGGCGGTGCTTTCCGGACGGCCATCAAGTGCGCCAACAAGAACAAATTTCTGATTATGGACAGCGACGGCTCGCATCCGCCCGCAAAGATACCGGAGATCTACGAGAAATTTGTGCAGGGCAAATACGATGTGGTCATCGGTTCCCGCTATGTGAAGGGTGGAAAGACCAACGATGCCTTCACATCCATTGTCATGAGTCATATGCTGAATTTCGCTTTCCGCATCTGTCTGGGCCTTCAGGCGAAGGATCTGTCCACCGACTATCGGATGTACCATACCCGTCAGTTGAAAAAGGTGGATCTGGAATGTGAGAACTACGATGTGCTGGAGGAAGTGCTTCTGAAATTGAAGCTGAATAAGCAAGACAGAAAACTTCTGATTGGCGAGGTGCCCATCGATTTCCAGAAGCGGATGTACGGGGAGTCCAAGCGGCAGCTGGGTAAGTTCATCATCAGCTACCTGAAGACTATTGTGCGGCTGACCTTCATGCGGATCAGAAGCTCATTCCGGAAGAAGAAATAAAGACAGGAAGAAGAGGAATTCGTTGTGAAAAAATTACTGGAACAGATCCTGAAATTTGGCGTGGTGGGCGTTGTCTGCTTTGTCATCGACTTTGTGATTACCATGGTAATGTCCACGGTTTTGCGGGAAATATTTTCCATGGGGACATCCCGGGCGGCGCTGGTGGCTGCGTTCTTCGGATTTGTGATCTCCGTTATTGTAAACTATCTTCTGTCCATGAAGTATGTGTTCGTCCGCAAGGAGGATATGGACAGGCGGAAAGAATTTATTATTTTTGTGATCTTAAGCGCTTTCGGTCTCGTGCTCAACGAGGTCATCATCAAGGTGTGTCTGGATGTGATTTATGTAAACTGGCAGTGGCTGCAAAGCTTTGCCGGCCCCACGCTGGCCACGGCGGGAGCGAAGATCGTGGCCACGGCGGTGGTTATGGTTTACAACTTCGTGACCAGAAAGATTTTCCTGGAGCAGAAGGACGCCTGAGGCGGCTTCTGGCTGGCGGCAGATTGCGACCGGGTCCAATCGGGAATGGAAATGTGTGGAAGAGAGGTCGGATTTCATGAAAAAGATTCTGATTACCGGATTTTCCGGGTTTGTGGGACGGCATTTTCTGGATTATCTTTACGGAAAGGGAGAAGAGTGTGAGGTTCTCGGGGTGGATATCAATCCACCCAAATTTGATCTTCACGGATATAACGGGGTTCTCAAGATCGGATTTCGCAAGATGAACCTGCTGGATGAGCAGGCCTTCGAGGATGTGATTGCGGCATTCTGCCCTGATGAGGTACTGCATCTGGCATCCTTTTCCAGTGTGGCTTACAGCTGGAAACATCCGGCGGAGTGTTTCAACAACAACACCCGGATTTTCCTGAATCTGACGGAAGCTCTGCGCAGGCACGGCATGGAAAGCTGCCGGGTATTGTCGGTGGGATCTTCCGAGGAGTACGGCAATGTGTCGGAGAATATGCTTCCGCTGCGGGAAGACATGCCTCTGACGCCGGTCAGCCCCTACGCTGTGGCCCGGGTGTCCCAGGAGATGATGTCGAAAGTGTTGGCGGACAGTTACGGTATGCAGATCATGCTGACCCGCTCCTTTAATCATATCGGGCCTTATCAGGACGAGCGGTTTGTGGTGCCAAGCTTTGTGCAGCGGATCCTTCGTCTGAAGAAGTCCGGAAACACTTCGGGGGAGATTGAGACCGGGGATGTATCCATCGTCCGGGATTTTGTGGATGTGCGGGATGTGGTGCGGGCCTATGACATGCTGCTGGAGCGGGGAACCCCCGGGGAAGTCTACAATATCGCAAGCGGCCGGGGCGTGCGGCTTTCCGAGATCATTGAGGAGATCGGCCGTCAGGTGGGCGTGCGGGTGACCAGCCGCGTCAACCTGGAGTTTGTCCGTCCCGACGACAACCGCGTCATCATCGGATCCCCGGAGAAAATCGGGCGGGAGTTGGACTGGAAGGCAGAGATCCCACTGGAGAAAACCATAGAGGATATGATTACCTGTATGGAACTGCAGTGACACAGGTATAAGGATAAAAATAACAGAAAATTCAGAAAAAGGAGAACATGCAACATGGCAAAGAAAGCGCTTATCACAGGTATCACAGGGCAGGACGGAAGCTATCTGGCGGAATTTCTGCTGGAGAAGGGATATGAGGTGCACGGAGTTATCCGCCGTTCCTCGGTGTCCACCACGGAGCGAATCGATCATCTGATCGCGGCGGGCAGCATCCGCCTTCACGACGGGGATCTGTCGGATTCCTCCAGCATCATCCGGATTGTGAACGAGGTGCAGCCGGATGAGATCTACAATCTGGCGGCTCAGTCCCATGTGCAGGTCAGCTTTGACGCCGCGGAGTACACCGGAGATGTGGACGCGCTGGGCGTTCTGCGGATTCTGGAGGCGGTGCACATGCTGGGACTGGACAAAAAGACCCGCATCTATCAGGCGTCCACTTCAGAGCTTTACGGCAAGGTGGAGGAGTGCCCCCAGTCGGAGACGACACCCTTCCATCCCTACAGCCCTTACGCAGTGGCAAAGCAGTACGGTTACTGGATGATCAAGGAGTATCGGGAGGCTTACGGCATGTTCGCCTGCAACGGTATTCTCTTCAACCATGAGTCCGAGCGCCGGGGAGAGACCTTCGTGACCAGAAAGATTACGCTGGCGGCGGGAAGAATTGCCTGCGGCCTTCAGGATCATCTGGAGCTGGGCAATCTGGATTCCCTCAGAGACTGGGGATATGCAAAGGATTATGTGGAGTGCATGTGGCTGATCCTGCAACAGGACGAGCCCGACGATTTCGTCATTGCCACCGGTGTGCAGCATACAGTGCGCGAGTTTACCGAGCTGGCATTCAAACATGTGGGAATCGAGCTTCGCTGGGAAGGCCAGGGCATGGAGGAGAAAGGCTATGACAAAGCTACCGGCAAGATGCTGGTTTGCGTGAATCCTCAGTGGTTCCGACCCACAGACGTGGTCAATCTCTGGGGAGATCCCACCAAGGCGAGAACGAAACTCGGCTGGAATCCCCAGAAGACCAGCTACGAGGAACTGGTAAGAATCATGGCACAGCACGATCTTCAGCTGGCAAAGAAGGAAGCGGCACAGCAGGGATAAAGGCGGAAGATGAAACGAGAGGCATACCCGGTGGTTGACATTGCGAAATTTGTCCTGGCCATCCTGGTGGTGGCAATCCATGTGCAGCCCTTTCGCGGCATGACGGGATTTCTGTATGATAACTGCGTTGCGCGGATCGCCGATCCGCTGTTTTTCGCGATCACAGCGTTTTTCATGTTCCGAGGAGCCTTTGAACAGGATCTGTCCTGGCGCTCCCTCGGGAAATATATGCTGCGGATCGGGCTGCTGTATGGCTGCTGGGTTCTGATTTATGCTCCGGTCATTCTTCAGCGGGCGGTATATGTCGCGGGCGGCGGCTGGACGCTGATCCGGTATCTGCTCCAGCAGATTTTCTTAAGCGGTCCCTACGGAGCGCTCTGGTTTCTGACAGCGCTGCTGCTGGCGATCCCGCTGACCTTCGTGATCACGAAATACCTAGGGCCTGCGGCGGCTCTTCTTCTGTCGCTGCCCTTCTATCTGTTCTTTGTGTTGGAACTGGGTTACACGAATCTGGTGGGAGATCTGCCTTTTTTCTCCAGGGCGGCGGAGATGGTCACGGATGTTTTCATTTTTCTGTGGAACGGGCTGACCTTCGGTTTCTTTTTCTGCGCGCTGGGCATGTGGATCGCATGGAGACAGAAACAGAGGGAGAGCGCAGTGGGCGGAAGCGCGTCGGTAGAATATCTGGCCGGAGAAACTGTGCCAGGGAAGAATGCGCCGGACGGCGGATGGGGAGATACTCTCATGGGAAAGGCCTCGTTGGTATGTCTCGGATTGCTTGTGGCGGAAAGCCTGCTGCTGTATCGCTTTCATCTCGGAATGGATTACGCCGCGCAGTTTTCCCTGATTCCCCTGACTTATTTTCTGCTGCGCTGGCTGCTTTCCCTGCGGTTTGCAGAGCGGAAGCGATACCGGTATCTGCGAAAGGCCAGCATACTGATCTTTACCATACATTACGGTGTGATGGAACTGCTCCGGTCTCTGTTTTCCGATGCGGCCTGGTACACGGAGAGCACGACGGTGCAGTATGTTTTTGTGCTGGCAGTGACACTGCTGCTGACTGCGGCGATACTATATCTGTCTGAGCATGTGAGAGGATGCGGATGGCTGAGAGTACTGTATTAGAGTTGAAACAGAATGAGATCGGAGACAGGAAGCAGCGGAATTCCAATCTGGAGTTGATGCGGATCCTTCTGATGCTGGGGATGATCGCTCATCACTATGTGGTCAATTCCGGTGTGGAAGCGCTGTACGATCTGTCATCTTTTTCCTGGGATGTCTGGTTTCTGCAGATTTTCGGAATGTTCGGCAAAACCGGCATCAACTGTTTTACCCTTCTGACCGGCTATTTCATGGTAAAATCCAACATTACCCTGAAAAAGTTTCTGAAACTGTATCTGGAAGTCAAGTTCTACTATATCGGATGCTATCTGCTGTTTCTGGTTACCGGCTATGAGCCATTCTCCGCCCTTACCCTGAAGTCCGCAGTGTTCAATGTGCTCTATGAGCTGAACTGGCTGTACACCGGGACCTATATCGTGTTCTTCCTGTTCATTCCCTTCCTGAACGCGCTCATGAGGCGTCTGTCCAGGAGGCAGCACGGTTATCTGTTGTTGCTTGGATTCTGCTACTATACGCTGATCTCCACCTTTACCGGGGCCGACACCTTCTCCTATCTGGGATGGATGGCGGTCATGTATCTGCTGGGAGGATATCTGTCCCTGTACGGCAGCAGGCTGCCATTCTGGGGATCCCTGCGCTTCGCGGCAGCGGGACTTGCCATATCTTTGGCGCTGATGTGTTTTTCGGTGGCAGCCATCGATCTGTGGGGCGTGCCGGCAGGCTTTGACGATTACTACTATTTTGTCCACGACTCTCACAAAATCCTGGCGCTTTCCTGTTCCGTCTTCCTGTTTCTGACGTTTCTGAACCTGCCGATCGCGCCAAATCCGTGGATCAACCGGATCGCTGCCTCCACTTTCGGCATTCTTCTGCTTCACACCAACAGCGGTGCCATGCGGCGGTTTCTCTGGGAAGATCTCTTCGACGTCTGCGGGGCCTTTGAGAGAGGGACAGCCCTCGCCTGGGGAATCGCGGCGATGGTGCTTGTGTTTTTCGGGGCCCTTGTCATCGATCAGCTGCGGATCCGTTTTGTGGAGCGGCCCTTCTTCCGGTGGCTTTATGGGAGAAGCTGGATGAAAAAAATAGAGGAGAAGACAGACGGATTATGGAAAACGGTGGAGAAATAAGAAGAGATCAAAAGAGAAGCGACTGGATCTTCCGGTTCATTCCGATTCTGCTGATCGCTTTTGTCCTCTTTTTTGTTTTCAAATTGCAGGGCGGCTGGGACGTCAGCAGTAATTTCGGTGTTCGGACCATTACCGCCAGCCGAGACAAAGGAAACGTACAGGCGGTTATCGATGGAGACGAAGAGACTGTCTGGGGCGACGGCAATTACTGGGAGAAGGAGAAGGCGGGAGACTATATCTGTTTTTTCTTTTCCGGGGAGAAGGAGATCAGAGGAGTATCCATAGAGGGAACGCATCCGGATCAACTCCGATTCTGGTATCGGGAAGACGGCCGGTGGAGAGAGATTGCGGATGTGTCCCGGGAAGAGGAGTGCTATGTCTTCTCAGAACCGGTGTGCACAGAGGAGTTTCAGATCAGTACCGGGGAGGGGGCAGAGAAAATGCGCTGGAATGTGAGGGAAATGGTTTTCTATGACTGAGATTTCTGCGGCGGGGAACATCCGCCGGGACAGATACAATTTCATATTCGCGCTGTTTCTGGCGGTCACTGCGCTGCTGATGCTGCTGTACGAGGTCTTCGGCGTGGACCACTTCATTGGCTATATCGACGGGGAGGCCTACTACTCCTATTTGCCGGAATATTTTCTGGATGGAAACTGGGAGCATTTTGAGAAGTATCCCATTGGCACCGCGGTCTGTGAACTGCCATTCTTTGCAGTGGCTCATCTGCTGACGCTTCTGACGGATTCCGCCGCCGCTGACGGGTACACGGAAATGTACGACTGGTCCGTCGGCATCAGCGGGATTTTTTTCTATGTTCTGGGATCTATGGTACTGTACCGTGTCCTGAGGAGGATGACAGGCGGGAAGCGGGCGCTCTTTGTATGCTTTCTTATGACGATCGGGACGGCGCTGCCCGTTTACGCCACAAAATATGCCAGCTTTTCCCACATCAAGACCTATGCCCTGACGGCGATTCTGATTTACCTGGTGCTGCGCATCGTGGAGGAAGAGGATGCTTTTCGGAATAACTTCCTGCTGGGGCTGGTGGCCGGCCTTTTGGTTATTATCCGAAACATCAATGTGTTTTTTCTGCTCCTTTATCTGCTGTATGGATTCGGCCGGGGGAAAATATGGCGGGAGCATCTGAAGAATGTCTTTTCCCTCCGGCGGCTGGCTCCGAATATCCTCGGGGGGCTTCTGATGGTGCTGCCCCAGATGATCCTCTGGAAAATTGCCACCGGCGATTTCCTGTGCTATTCTTACGAGGGCGAGGCGTTTACCTATCTCGCGAATCCGAAACTGTACGAGGTATTTTTCTCTGATGCCAAGGGACTGTTGGTTTTTTCTCCGATACTGATCTTTGGCATCATCGGCCTGTTCTTCCTCGGGAGAGTGGAAAGCGGGAAGTATACGGCGGGCATTGTGGCGGTCTTCGCGCTGGAGACTTACACCACGGCGGCCTGGTGGTGCTGGTGGCTGGGAGGTGTCTACAGCATCCGCAGTTTTGTGGATATCTTTCCCTTTTTCGCCATCGCCATGGCAGCCTTTTTCGGATGGCTTTCGGAGCGCCTCAGGGTGCGGACGAGGGCAGTGCGGATTGGAATGGAGCTTTTTTACGGGGCGATGCTGATCTTCTTTGCCCTGGTAAATTTTGCCTTTTACAAGGGAACCCAGACGGGCGTGGTCAATGAGACCATGGCCTTCTGGTGGGAGCTGCGGGAGGCGCTGCAGCAGGTTTTTGTGTTTTGAGATGTTAAGCCCAGGTAAGAGAGAGGGAGGAATCGATACCATGACAGAGCGGAAAAGCCCCGTGGTTCAGATAAAAAATTTCATAAGCCGGATGCCGTTGTATCAGAGGCTCATCGAAGCTGTGGGGCTGTTGATCATCGCTGCCGGAATCGTCACATCGGTGCGGATGAATCTGGTGGGCCGCTCTCTCTGGTGGGATGAGGCAGCGCTGGCTTTCTCATTTTCGCAGCGGGATCTGGGAAATTTGACCGGGGAGGCCCTGGAACTGATCCAGTCGGCACCGGTGGGATGGCTCTATACAGTAAAAATTCTCACACTGCTTTTGGGAAATACGGATTTTGTGTTGCGGATTCCCTCCATGGCGGCCTATGTGGGGATTCTGGCGCTGCTCTTTTGGATTTTTACAAAGATTTTCAAGGTGCGCTACCCACTTACCTGTGTGGCTTTCGCGGCCTCCTTTCCCCTTCTGCTGCAGTATTCCAACATGTTCAAACCTTATATCACAGACGGGTTCTTCTGCCTTCTGACCGTTATCTTTTATCAAAGATACCTGACCGGCAGATGGAGGGCGCTGCGCCTGGGGATTTCCTGGGCCGTATTGATCTGGTTTTCCAATCCCGTCTGCTTTGTGGCGGGCGGACTGATGCTTGCGGATGTGTTCTGTCGACAGGGAAAATCTTTTTTGCTGCATTTGCGAGAGAAGATGGTATCCTGGCTGGCAATCGGTGTTCCTCTGGGCGTCAGTTTTGTGGTATATTATTTCTACTGGCTGCGTCAGACGGCCACAGATGACCGGATGATCGGATACTGGAGAGAGTGGAATTTTCCGTTGTTTCCCACGTCGGCAGAGGATCTGGAGCAGATTCGAAAACTGATGGAGACGATCTTCTCCCAGTTTTACCGACTGGAGTACGCGGTGCTGATTCTGCTGGCTGCTTTTGTGATTTTTGCCTTTTGCCGGAGAGACAAAATCCTGATTGGCGTTTACCTGAGCTTTGCGGTAACGGTATTTGCCTCCGGGCTGAAGATGTTTCCGGTCAATAAACGCCTGTGGCTCTTTGTCTATCCGCTGATCATGATGATTCTGGCGGTGGGGATAAATGCTTCCGGAGAGGGAAAAAAGGTGGGGCAGGCCCGTGGAAGAACGGCGGTCATCGGCGTGATTTTGCTGGGCTGCGCGCTGTTGAACGGCGGTATCCGCTATTACTGGAACGCGGAAAATGTGTACTGGCCGGGCTACGAGGTAAAGAAGGAGTACGAGTATCTGAAAAGCGTCATAGAACCCGATGAGCGGGTCTATGTCTTCTCCTCCCAGGCGCCGATCTTTGACTATTACAACGGATATGATTTCACAGAACTGGCGGATACCGGCTGCCAGGTCATGGTGGGTGTGGATCCGCTGACGGAGGATTACGACTGTGCCGATGATTTTGCCTACCTTACCGGATCGAAGAAATGTTATGTGGTGCTGGGAGATACCTGGGACGACGACCGCTATACGGAACTTCTGTTTCCGACGCTCCACGAGGCGGGGTATTTTGAGATGGTTTACAATGAATATGAGACGCCGATGTGGTACTTCTGCCAGGATATCGGCGATGTAAAAGCGGCGGTGTCCTATGAGATTGTCTCAAAGGAGACGTCGGAGGGAGTGACCACCTATAAAATTTGTCTGCGCAACACCGGAGAGGCCTGGCTGAACCCGGAGTTTGAGAATTTGCAGGTAGTTTCCGAAGAGGGGGAAATTCTGGCGGAACTGCCGAAGAATATCGCTCCCGGGGAGACAGAGGAATTTGAGATTGCGCTGCCGGAACCGGTTTCGGCAACGTTTCATCTGGAAAATGAGTACGGTCTCATCGCGGAGCACACGGAGTTTACGGTTGGCCCCGGTGTGGCAGTCGCTCCATGATCAGCAGAACCCGCTTTTTGACACTGCGCAGCAGAATGCAGGCCAGGAGACTCGCAAAAAAGACGCCGCCGGTTCCGATCAGAAGAAACAGGAGGGAGCCGATGGGGTAGGGCAGGCGGGCTGACAGCCGCTCCTGCAGGATATCCCACAGATTCAGGGCGGTGGCGGCACCGGCCAGCAGCGGGTGCAGCAGATAGATGCCGAAGGTGTAGGAGGCGGCAGCGCAGAGGACTTCGGAAAGGCGCTGGTTGTGTTCGGCGTTTTTGTCCGGTTGTCCCTCGCCGGAAAAGCGTCCGGAAGCCAGCAGGCCGCAGCAGAGGATGCAGGCGCCGCAGAGGATTCCGAAGACAGAGTACCAGACGCGGAGGTTGTGATCGCTGCCGATGGAATAGAGGCGCAACTGGGCGAAGGTCCGCGCCAGATTCAGGGTAAAAAAGAGAAGAACCGGCGCAAGGATCCGCCCTGTCCGGACTCTCCGGCAGAGAATATGCCCCCAGAGGATCTCTGCCGCCGCGGGAAGAAATCCGGTCAGAGGCGTGAAACCGAAGAAGAGCAGACGGTTTTCCATAAGATCATTGAGGAGGAACAGGAGCAGGGATATGCACAGAAATGCCAGATCCCGTCCCTTTCCCCGATCAAGAAAATCGGCAAAAGGCTTCAGAAGAGGAAAGAGGATGATCACTGTCAGGTATACGAAGACATACCAGGTGTGATCAAAGTATTTGACCGGAAGATGCCAGCCGGAGATGGCGAGGCAGAGCGCAAAGAGCAGAAGCGTCGGCAGCAGGACTTTGGTCAGGGCGCGTTTTATGAGGGGCAGAAGCCGGCTGTTCTGAAAGAGGAAGCAGCCGGTAATCATCCAGAAAATGGCGACCCCGTCGGAGAAGACACAGAAATAGAAAGTCTTCAGCCCCTCGGTGTCCGCTGTGGAGGCAAGTTGAAAATTAACATGGCATGCCACAACGATCAGGCATGCGATGAGACGGATATATTCGATACAGGGATTGCGTTTCATAGGTACTCCTGTCATAGGTGCGCTTGATATGGGATCCATCAGGCCGGGAGGCCGATACTGTCTTACAGTATAGCACAAGGATGCGACGGAAAGAAGATATGAAAAAGAGAGAATCCAATCTGGAACTGATGCGGGTTGTCCTGATGTGTATCACACCAGCCTACCACCTGCTGGTCTACAATCTGATACTGAAAGCTGCCTGGAACGATGCCATGGGGGTCACGCTGGCCTTTACCGTGGCGGGGGCCATACCGGCAAACTACGCTTTTATGGCTATGAGCAGCTATTTTCTTCTGGAGGAACGGGGAGGGACTTCCCTGCGCAGATTCCTGAATACGGCGGCTCTGACCGCCACGCTGTACCTGGTGCGTTTTGCGGTAATACGCGGGCTGTATGGATTTGACAGCAAAGAATATATGGTGGAGGGATTTATCACGAAAGGGGCCTGGTGGTATATGGACAGCTATCTGATCCTGCTCCTTCTCTACCCCTTTCTCAACCGATTCCTGCGGGGGATCGGCAGGCGGGCGCATCTGGCGCTGGCGGTTGCCCTGTTCGGGTTGCTGGCGCTGTTCTTCGTTCTGGGAAACATGACGCTGCCGGGCGATCTGACAGGATTTCTGTTTATCTATGTGACTATGGGGTATCTGCGGCGGGGAGGATACCGGAAATTTCTGCTTCTGCCTGTCAGGACATGTCCGATGTTGCTGGGGGCGGCAGCCTGTTATTTTGCGCTGTTTGCCGTCGGTTTCGTCGCCAAATGGCCGGGCTTTGCGGTGGATCGGGGATTGGGAAACGATATACTTCAGTATGTGATCAGCCGCTACAACGTGCTGGCCGCAGTCATGGGAATCTGCGTGTTTTTCTTTTTTCGCTGTCTGCCTGTGCCCCAAAGCCGGGGGATCAATCGTGTGGCGGAGGTTACCGTATACGTGTTTCTGCTCCACGAGACGGTGCTGGGCGTGTTCTGGTATCTGGGATTTCTGTGGTTTCCCATGGAAGGCCGCCCGGGGCCGGAACTTTTCGGATGGATCGCGCTTTTTACCGCGGTTTCCTTTGGAGCGGCTTTTGTGGTAAAGTATCTGTATGAGCGCACGGCGGGAAGGTTCTGGAGACGGCTGATCAAGAGAATTCTGGAGACAAGGCCGGCAAAATGGATGGAGGAAATGGAAACAAAGCTATGAGAGAGAAGAGAGAGATCAAAATTTTTCTGCTTGTGATGGCTTTCTTTGCCGCCGCCTGCTGGCTGCGGTACTTTGATCATACCATCAATCCGCAGGATACGACGGCTTTCGCCTTCTCCTATCGCTACGGATTTATCTCCCGGGGGCTCATGGGGAGCCTTCTGGAACTGGCAGGACATCTTACCGGGATGGATCTGATGACCTATGAAACCGTCTATGCCTGGTCCACGGTGGCGACACTCCTCTTCTTCTGCTGTCTGTTCGGTTTTTTTGCCGCAGTGCTGGTCCGGTGTGAAGGGAGGGAACTTCGGCGGCAGCAGTATCTGATTATCCTGACAGCGGTTTTTGCCTTCCCGATGTTTGTGACGGAGGAGAATTTCGGGCGGCTGGATGTCTATCTGACGATCCTCATGCTGCTGTGTATGATTCTGCTGATCCGGGGCAGGAGAGAATGGCTGGTGCCGCCCCTCTGCTGCCTGGGGGTTCTGATCCACCAGGGGTTTGTGTTCATGAATGTGAATATTGTCCTGGTGCTGCTGTTCTACAAATGGCTGAAAAGCGGCGGGAAAAAACGGCGCTACTATTTTCTGCTGCTGGCGGTAACGTTCGTGGCGGCTTCCTCGCTGTTTGTATATTTTGAGTTTTTCAGTCATGTGAACGGAACCCGGATCTATGATGAGGTGGTGGAGAACGCGAAGCAGCTGGCGGTGGACGGCGAGACTTACAGCACAGCCCTGGTCAACCACGAGATCCTGGGAGAGGGCGTGTTCATGGATGAATGGTTTTTCCACAAGATCAACTATGTGGAGCTGCCGCAGTTCCTGCTGGTCTTCCTCCCCTATATCTGGATTGCCGTCCGGTTTGGAAAAGACCTGTTTTCCCGGGCGACAGGCGGACGGGATCGATGGATTTTCGCGGCGGTGGCCCTGGGGGCATGGACTGTGCTGCCGGAATTTGTCCTGAAGGTGGATTACGGGCGGTATCTGTATTCCATTGTCTTCTACTATCTGGCTATGATTCTTTCCCTGACCGCATTGGGGGACGGGCAGGTAAAAGACGCCCTGGGGGATATGGAGGCGCGGCTGACGAAAAAAATGTACGCCCCCGCGATCCTGATCGTCTATCCGATGATCCTGATGCCCTTTCTGGATGTGGTCATCTCACAGATCAATGTGGTTCTCTGCGGCTTCATGCCCAGTCTGATGGAGTGGTAAGTGATGGAGAGAGAAAAGAATTTTCAGAGATTTCTGCTGCTTGCGATGGCAGTGCTGGCAATCATATTTTACGAGGGAAAGCTCTGCTGGGAGCTTATCATCCTGGCGGCCTATACCGGTGCGCTCTACGGTTTCTTTTGCGTGGCGCTGCGCAAAGCCGGCGAGGCGGATCGGGCATCCCTTCGGTATGGCATCTGTTTTTTCGCGATTTTTGCGGTGCCGGTATACGCGGCTGCATCCTATTTCGCTACCCCCCAGGTAATCGTGATGACGGTGGGAATCCTTCTTCTGCTGGTTATGCTCGCAGAGAAGAAGAGGCGGGACGGCCTGTTTGGCGGCGCGGCGCTGGCTCTGGCGGTTTTGATTGCTTATCTGCCCCGAAAAGATGTGAATATGGCTGAGGATGAAACCGTCCACGCAGTGGTGGATCAGTTCGGGGGCGTGCTCTCAGAGAAGATGGCGGTGGCGGACCTGGCGGTGTTTCTCGTGCTGATGCTGCCCTATCTGTGGATCGCGGTGTCGTTTTTTCGCAGTCTGATACGGGAAATTTTCGGGGGAGGCGCAGGTAATAAGGAGGGCAGGAAATATCTCATCTGGCTGGCCGGCGGCGCGGTTTTGCTCCCGGCCTTCTTCCTTCGGGAAGGATACGGCCTTACAGTCTTTGCGGTCATGTTCTACTACCTCTTTGTGTGGATCGCCTGGCTGTCCGGGGGAGATGACCCGGTGCGGAAAGCCACGGATTCCTGCGGGAAGCGGATCGCAGCGCTGGGGCCCTCAGGCCTGTTTCTTCTGATCTGGGCGGTTCTGATTCAGCCCCTGGGACAGTTCCCGGTCAGCCGCTTTGGCGGACAGATTTTGAGATTTCTTCTATCCTGATAAAAACGGAGGCGTGCAATGAGCAGGAACAATGCCATAGACTTCTGGCGGATTATCTTTACCTATATGATTGTGGTCTTTCACTTTGACACCACATTCCCCTACGTGAATCGACTGGGGCTGACACCCGGCTGGTATATTGCCGTGGAATTTTTCTTTATCGTGTCGGGATATCTGCTGTACAAAAAAGTGCAGGGGTCGGGCGGGAGCATATCCCCCTGGAGGTACACGCTGCACCGCTATAAACAGATTTATCCGAAATATCTGATCAGTGTGCTGATTACTTTCATAGCTATTGTGATCGCGAGAAAGCTGAGCCCGGTGGAGAGTGTAGATCTGCTTCTGGATTCCTACTGGGAACTGCTGGGGCTGCAGGGGATCGGCCTGGGCCGGGGATGGGATTATATCAATCCGGTCAGCTGGTACATCTCCGTGCTGTTTATCGCGGGATTTATTCTCTGGTTTTTCCTGCAGAGATATCCGCGGGCTTTCCTGAACTTTATCGGACCGGTGTTTGTGATGATTGCCTACTCCAACTTATACCGGATCAGCGGTACGAAAAACGCGGCGGTGGACATTGAGGGGGTGTTTACCAACTACGCGCTGATGAAGGGGCTGGCGGATATGTGTCTCGGTGTGTTCGCGGCCAGATTCGGGGAATATCTTGCGGGGAAAAAACGGCCCGGCGGCCTTAAGGCGCTGGGAACGGCGGGCTTTGTCTTTGTGATGGTTCTGGCCGCTCTTCGGGGCAACTCCAATCTGGATTGCCTGATGGCACTGGTGCTGGCGGTGTCGGTGGCTATCGCCTTCCTTCCCACAGAAAACCGCCTGCTCACTTCCCCGCTGGTGCGCAGATGGTCGAAAATCACGCTGAACATCTATCTGCTCCATGAGGTGTTCCGCACCTGGATTTTTCCCCAACTGTTCCCGGGCAAGTATACGGTTCCTGAGACCATGGGGATCATGGCGCTGTACATGGTCTGTGTCACCGCGGCGGCGGTGCTCTTTGAGTACCTGTTTCGCCTGGCAGGGCGGAGGAGGCGCCGCGTATGAGGAAAAAGGTGCTGTGGCTTGTCTTTATAGTGGCGCTGGTCTGTCTGCCTCTGGCGGCGCCGGGAATCGAGGGCCGCTGGGGGCAGGATCTGGGATTTCATCTGATGCGGATCGAGGGGATCGCCGAGGGCCTGGAAAACGGCGTTTTCCCGGTCAAAATGCAGGGGCTCTGGATGGAGGGATACGGCTATCCGGTGTCGGTATATTACGGAGATTTCCTTCTGTATATCCCGGCGCTGCTTCGGCTTTGTGGTGTTCCTGTGGTGGCAGCCTATAAGATCTTCGTGGCGCTGGTCAACCTGGGCACCGGTCTGCTGGCCCTTTACAGTTTTCGGAAAATTTTCGGCGACGACCGGGTGGCGCTGGTCTGTGCGGCTGCCTACCTGACGGCGGGATACCGGCTGCTGAATCTCTACGTGCGGGCGGCGGCGGGGGAATATTGCGCCATGATGTTTCTTCCCCTGCTGGCGGCAGCAGTGTGGGAGATTTATCGCGGAAAGCCCGCCGGTATCCGGGAACGGTTTTCCATGGCCACGCTTCTGGCGCTGGCTTTGAGCGGACTGATCGGAACCCACCTGCTGACCACGGAGATGGCCGGCGTCGTCCTTCTGATTGTGGGACTGATCTTCTGGAAGAGAACTTTCTCCAGGGAGGTTTTTCCGACGCTGGCGCTGGCCTGCGGGGAGACGGCGCTTTTGAATCTCTATTTTCTGGTGCCATTTCTCGACTACTATCTCCATGTGCCGGTATACCTGAACCGGGTTATGGAGGGGGTAAAGCAGATTCAGGAGGACGGGGCGTCCCTCTTTCAGCTGTTGGCTTTCTGGGCTTCGCCCTTTCAGCGGGGGGATGCCAGCACCCATCTGATCGCGACCCCGGGGCCGCTGCTTCTGGCGGTACCGGTCGTCGGACTGATCCTTTTGTTCCGGAGAAAACTGACGAGGCAGACCCTGCTCTTCTGGCTCGGATCTCTGGGGCTTCTTCTGGTGTCCACCTGCTATTTTCCCTGGGATTTTCTGGCAGAGAGCAGCAGGGTGGGCCAGTTTCTGGCTCAGGTACAGTTCCCCTGGCGGTATGTGGGGCCGGCGGCGCTGTTTCTGACGCTGACGCTGGGGAGTCTTTTTACCCGGGAACTTCCGGCGGAGAGGGAGCGGACAGGAAGACGGCTGATTGGAGCGGAGGAAACACAGACCGGGAAAACGCGGAGAAGGAGCAGATCCCTTCGCCGTCTCCTCCGGGTTGCGGCCCTCCTCTGCGTCCTTCAGAGCCTGCTCTTTGCCGGTCAGTATGTGAGAGGATATGAGCCGGTTTTCTACAGCCGGCGGCAGGATCTGGACACCTGCGATATGGGGATGATCGAGTATCTGCGCTATCCCACCGAGCGGGAGGAACTGACGGGAGAGCCCGCCGGGGATGGGATGGAGCGGATCGAAATTCGCTCTCGCCGGGGAACGGAGACGGTGCTCCTTTGCACAGCCGGCGATCAGGGAGGAACGGTGGAGGCGCCGGTTCTCAACTACCCCGGATATCATGTTGTGGATGAAGAGGGAAATGAGTATAATATCAGGGATGGCGAAAACAATGTGATCTGCTTCGACCTTCCCGCCGGATTTTCCGGGGAGATTACCATCCGCTTTACCGAGCCCTGGTACTGGCGGGCGGGAGAGTGTCTCTCCCTGGCCACCTTGGTGGTTATTGCGGTCGGAGCGGTTGTGATGAGAAGAGGGAGACAGTCTTGATACAGCAGGAGACAAAACAGAGAGAAATCAGAAAGTTCATGATTATGCTGTCGGTGGTAAACCTGGCTCTTTTTGCGGTGACGTGCCGGGGGATGGTGCGCTCCTACAACACCACGATGCTGGCGTTGTCCTACGAGTATGGATTTACCTCCAGATCACTGCTGGGAACGTTATATCATCTGCTGGACGCAGTGCTTCCGCTTGACCTTATCGATTACCGGGCGGTTGTGGCTACAGCCTATGTGGCGACGATTCTGTTTGTCCTTTTCGTGGAATACTTCCTCTATCGGTGTCTGAGATGCTGCGAGGGGGAGATGGTAAAGTATGGGGAGTATCTGGCTCTGATACTGTCGCTGTGCCTGGTGTCCACCTTCTCCTTTCCCTACAACTTTTTCCGGGTGGACATCTTTATGATCCTGGTAAGTCTGCTGGGGGTGCTGTGTCTGGTAAAGGAGCGGGCCCAGTGGCTGGTGGTGCCGCTGTCCGCTCTGGGGGTTATGTTCCATCAGGGGTATGTGTTCATGTATTTCAACCTGATTCTGGTGCTGCTGTTTTACCGAGCATTGTCCTGGTGGAAGGAGGACCGCAGAAAGGCCCGCCGTTACAGCCTGCTCTTTGCGTTGTCCTTTCTGGTGGGTTCCGCCCTCTTTCTCTGGTTTGAATTTTTCAGCCGCAGCAACGGAGCGGCGTTTTTCGACACAATCAAATCGGAGGCGGAAAAACTATCCTACGACGGCATTTACCACTCCACCCTGCTTTACCACGAGGTGCTGGGAATTGATCTGGCCTCCACGGAGGAAGAATTTTCCCGGGTAAACGCGGTGCAGATTCTGATGTGCGGGATTGTCTGCCTGCCGATGCTGGTGTTTGGTGTGCGCTTCTTCGCGGGCCTGATCAAAAAGGCGAAGGGCGCTCCGGAAAAATGGAAATATCTGGCGGTGGTGCTGGGCGCCGCTACGATCCTGCCGGATTTCCTGCTGAAGATCGATTACGGACGCTGGATGGCTGCCGTGGTGGTCTACTATGTGGGAATTGTGCTGGCCCTTCTGGCCATGGGGGATCCGATCATGGAGGCCCAGGTCAGGGAGTCGGGAGAGCGACTGATCCAGCGGCCAGGGATAGCGCTGTGGATCATGGTGGTCATCCTGCTCCTGCCGTTCCTGGACGTGAACATTGATCCCTTCTTCCGGCATCTGGGGAGCATTGTCAACAAAAATTTCCTTCACTGGTATGAGCCCATGCGCTAGAATGGAGGTGCGTTTTGGAGCGTTTTCGGAGAGAACAAAAACTGTTCGGGCTGGAACTTCTGTACTTTTTTCTTCTGGCCTTTTCCAGGTTTTTTGATCACAAACTGCTAGAGCATCCGGTGCCTTTCTCCTTTATGGAACATTATGGAACGGCGGTAGGACTTACACTCATCTATCTGCTGTTTCTCTTTGGAGTAATGGGCGCCGCTCTGTGGCTGGAAAGGAAGAGGGGAGAGACAGGAAGTGTATGCGAAGGGGCGCATTCTTCTGCGTCCCGGGAGCGGGAGATCTGTTGGCTGTCCATTTTCCTGTCGGCCTTTGCGGTACCCTTTTTCCTGCATCGGGACTACTTCGGCACATCGGACGAGCTGGTGTTGACGTTCGTGCTGGCGGCGCTGCTTCTTGTGCTGGGAAAAAGCGGGAGGGGGGAACAGAAGGCTCAAAGCAGAGAGGCGGCATTGGAAAAGACTTCTCTGGCGATAACGATTCTGATCGCCGGAACTTTTACAGCGATTGCCACAGTATTGGGATTTTTCGTACCGGATGTCCGGGATCTGCTGTCCGGCAGGCAGTTTGTGGTCATGTTGCTGCTGTTGTCCCCCTACGGATACTGGGGACTGCGATTTTTTGGCGGGCTGCTTCGCGGGACTCGGGGAAGAAAACGGTGGACGTACGTTCTGTGCGCGGTGGGAGGCGTATGCCCGGCGATCCTCTGGACAGCGGCGGGAGATTACAGCCGCGCGGTTTTTTACGGATTCGTCGGAGTCATTCTTCCGGCACTGTGCCTGACGGCGCTGGGGGATGCGTTTTTTGTCGCCCATGTGCGGGGGATGAAAGAGGAGATACGGAAAGTTCTGCCGATACCGGCGGTGTTTGTCCTTTACCCGCTGATTTTCATCACGTTCTGGATGATGGGATGGGAGAGCATTCCGGCGGAGGAGATTTTGAAATTACAGTAGGAGGCGCAGTATGCAGATGAAAAAATGGAAAGATACGGTCACTGTGTCTGAAAACGCGCAGACAGCGGAAGATCGCACGGGGAGGATTCTGCTGGGAGTGGCGGTTATTCTCGGCGCGTTGTATCTCTTTTTTTACCGACATTACGACTGCGAGGCCATCACAAGCTGGGGATACGATCTGCTGGAGTGCGTCCGCAGGGGAAATCTGTCCGGCTTTCCGGAATACACCTATGCCTCCTTCGGGTCTCCAACCAACTATACCCTCTTCGTCAACAGCGTCACGGCTCTGTGGCTGACCCCTCTCTATCTTCTGGATCAGGCGGCGGGTCTGGATCTGACGATTTTTTTCTACGAGAAATGGTATAAACTTCTGGTGGGTATCGCGCTGCTGCTGGACCTGTGGGCGATGGATCGTCTGTTCGCGGTTCTCGGGGCTGAGCGGACAGAGAGAAGACGGTCCCAGACGCTGTTTCTTCTGAGCGCCGTCATGCTGCTGGCGACGCTGGGCAAGGGGCAGGTGGATGTCTATGGACTGTTCTTTGTGCTGCTGGGAGTCCGCTTCCTGGTCCGGAAAGAGGATGGCAGGGGAGCGCTGCTTCTGGGCATGGCGCTTCTGGTAAAGCCCACGGCTCTGCTGGTGCTGGTGCCGCTGTTTCTTCTGCTGATCGGGCGCTGGAAGGAAAAGACGGTAGTGCTTGGACTGATCGCGGCGGTACCTTATCTTCTGGACAAGGGGGTCACAGCGCTTCTGATGCCGGAGTACCTTCCTTTGAGCCAGAAGACCTTTCCCCTTCTGGCGGAGGCGCTGGGAGGTCTGACCATCACGGAGCAGTTTTTTGACCTGGAGGTCAACCAGGTGCTGGTATTCGCGGCCCTGGCCCTGGTACTCTGTTTTGCCTGTTACTATCTGGGGGTACACGGGAAGACCCGAAGGGAGCATCTGCTGGCACTGCCTCCGCTGCTTCTGATCTGTTTTGGGATTTTTGTGTGCGCTTCCTTTCACTGGTTTATCTATCTTCTTCCGGCGCTGCTTCTGATGGGACTGAAACTTGAGCGAAGGAGCGATTTTTATCTGCTGTGGTTGGGAATGAGCCTGGGGCTTACCGTATATTTTGCGTCGGCGGAGTCCATGACGGCGCAGCCCCTTGCAGGTCTTCTCTTCGGTGGCGCGGGGGAGGGAGCTGTCATCCAGTACACGGGCGAGTATCAGGAGTATGTCCTTGCCTGTGGGAAAACGCTGTTCTATGTCTGTATGCTTCTGATTCCCGGGGGATTTCTGTGGGAGCAACGGCAAAGGAGAGGGGAAGCGCGTGGAGAGGCAGTGAGGAAACCGGATGTGGCTGAAAGCGCGCCGGAGGATGTGGCCGCAAGTGCGCCGGAGGATGAGGATGAGAGAAAATATGCCGGTATTCTGCTGGCGGCGCAGCCCCTGTGGGCGATTGTTTATCTGATCATATCGTGGGTGGTATACTGCAATGGATGAGAGACGTTTGAGTGTAAAGGAAATCCGGGAATTCATGGCAGCGGAACTGTTTTTCGGCCTGCTGCTGTTTCTGCGCTATTACGAGGCCTGGGTCAATCTGATGAACGGTACCGTGCTGGCCTTCTCCTACAAATACGGTTTTATTTCCAGGGGACTGGTGGGAACCTTTTACCAGTGGCTGGACCGGGTGCTGCCCTTTGACATGATGCGGTATCAGGCTGTGGTAAATTATACGCTGATCGTGACCATGATTTTCTACGGCGTTATGGCGGGCTTTTTTGTGCTCTGCCTGCGGAGAGGAGCGGGGCAGATCCGATATATCATCCTGTTCTTTACGATCTTTATGGTGCCCTTTTCCGCTGCCCATTTTAATTTTGGGAGGCCGGATGTCTACTGTCTGATGCTGAGCACCCTGGCGGCTGTGCTGCTGATCAAGGAGCGGACCCAATGGCTGGTTGTCCCCATCGCCGCCGTAGGCGTCATGATTCATCAGGGCAATGTCTTCATGTATCTGAATATTATTCTGGTGCTGCTTTTGTACCGGATCTTCAGCAGCAGCGGGAAGCGGCGGCGGTATTATGTTATTCTTCTGATCGCCAGCTTTCTGGTGGCCTCCGCGCTGTTTCTGTGGTTTGAACTTTTCTCCCACGGAGGCGGGCAGGCGATTTATGACGAGGTCGTGGAGACAGCCCGGCATCTGACCAGGAAGGGAAACATCCATGAGGATCTGGTGGACAAGGAAATCCTGGGAATTGACCTGACGGACAGAGAGGTGGAGGATCATCGGGCAAATTTTGTGCAGTTTGCGTTTTTTGCGCTGATGATGCTGCCATACATTTTCTTTCTGGTAAGATTTTTCCGGGAATTGATCCGCGGCGCGGCGACTGCGGCGGACAGATGGAAATACGTTTTTGTAGCTCTGGGGGCGGGCACAATGCTGCCGGACATGCTCCTGAAGATCGATTACGGCCGGTGGATGTTCGCGATCATCGCCTACTACTGTGTGATGCTGCTGGCCCTGCACGCTATGGGAGATGTTTGCGTGAGGGACGCCTTTGCCCGTACACTGGAGCGGGTCAAGACACGCCCGTTCCCGGCGCTGGTCATGCTGATGTATCCCCTGGCATTTCAGCCTTTTGAGGATGTGAGCATCAATTCCGTGACGGAGGGGCTGGCGGACCTGGTCAACGAGGGACTTCATCTGGGGTGGTGGTAACATGAGAGGGAACCGTAAGGCTCAAAACAGCGAGCCGGCAAAAGAAAAACTGCATATCGGAATTTTCGCAGGGATCGCGGTGCTGGCGTTTCTGCTGACGGCGGTGTTCTACGGAATCGGCTTCTTCCCGTTTCAGCCCACTCACTCCGACGGAAACGGTTACTATATGTATCTTCCGGCTTTCTTCGTCTACCATGATCCGGGCATGCACTTTCTGGACCAGCTGGCGGAGGATATCAGCGGATTTTCCGGGACCTTCTTTCCGATGGATACCGGGCAGGTGGTGGACAAATACACCATGGGGGTCGCGATTCTGCAGCTTCCCTTTTTCCTGGCGGCGGATATTCTCACGAAACTTTTTCGGCCGGAGGCGGCGGACGGCTTCAGTGCGCTCTATCAGCTGGGAAATATCGCCAGCGGGTGCTGTTACTATTTTTTCGGCTCCTTCTGGAGCTATCGTCTGGCCAAGAAGTATGCGGGCGCCGGAAAGGCCTTTGCCGCGGTACTGCTCATTACTTTCGGCACCGGGCTGTTTCACTACATTACCATGGACGGATCCTATTCTCACGTCTACACTTACGGAATGCTTGCCCTCTTTCTCTGGCTGGTGGAGCGCCACGAGGAGGAGGAACGCACAAAGTTCAAGGTGCTGGGGGGGATCTGCTTCGGCCTGGTCACGCTGATCCGGGTAACTAATGTGGTGGTCATCTTCGTTTACCTGCTGTATCGGGTCACTTCCTGGAAGAGCTTTCGGGAGCGGATGGCAAAGGTGTTGCGGCCGAAGCGTTTCCTTCCGATTCTGGCGGGATTTTTTCCGGTATGGCTTCCCCAGCTCATCTACTGGAAATGGGCGGCCGGGAGTTTTATCGTAAATTCCTACGATCTGCCGGGAAATATCTGGCAGGAGCATTTCAACTGGCTGCAGCCGCAGATTGCGGGGGTGCTGTTTCTGCCAAATCGCGGTGTGTTCTTCTGGTGCCCGGTGGTCATCCTCTCCTGCGCGGCCTTTGTCCTCTGTTTTCGGCGGGCGGAGAATTTCCAGCTGGGGATGCTGGTGTCGGTCATTCTGTTTACCTACATTACCGCAGCCTGGTGGGCTTACGACGGGTTCTGCGGTTTTACCAACCGGTTCTTTGTGGACCTGTCGCCGATCTTCATTTTTGAAATTGCCCTGTTTCTGG
>ERZ1643249.697-NODE-697-length-36339-cov-7.230956_pt1 | contig 36339 bp, 61 predicted proteins | sample MGYA00579263_ERZ1643249 | MGnify/ENA primary metagenome ERZ1643249 (study PRJEB29033, sample SAMEA4952264) | chicken gut metagenome | biome: Broiler Chicken; feature: Gastrointestinal Tract; material: Caecum | place: Ireland | collected 2018 | study: Broiler...
CTATCCATCGCCTCGTCACCATCGAGGACATCCTGGGCGACGAGTACGACCTGGACGAGCTGAGGGAAATGGTTCAGGCCAAGCGGAAGGGGCGGTGCATAGTGCTGCCGTGCAAGAAGGGTGATACTGTGTGGCGTATCGTGCATGATGCAGCACCGCACATCACAAAAGACCGATGCACTGATATCAAGTATGAAAATAGAGATATATGGGTGCACTTAATCGGAGATAGAGTAATGGGCGGTTGGAATTTTGGCAAGCTATTATTTCTCACCCGCGAAGATGCCGAGGCCGCACTACGGAGGGAGCAGGATGGAGAATAATACCATACCGCCGATGTATCCCGCTGAATTTGTCGAACGGGAATTAGGGATTAGAACTGACTGCTATAACCACAGCTGCCCATTCAGGGTGAATGATACCAGCGGCGCCAACTGGTGCGAGTGTACGGCATGCCCAAATCGGTGTACGGGCGATTTCTCCATTGCGTGGAACCGGACGCTGACTGATGAAGAACTGGAAATCATTGAATGGATTGTAAACGACCACGAACGGAGGTGGAGCGAATGAGTGAATACATCGATAGGGCGGCTCTTAAACAGGAGCTTGCCCCATATGAGGAAAACGACTTTTCCCAGCAGATGGATGTGATACTGGCTATTGTAGATACACAGCCTGCCGCCGACGTGGTGGAGGTGAGGCACGGGAGATGGATTGAGGACGAACGTACATACCCCGGTCCTGGATTGAAAAATAATCTGTGCAGTGTATGCGGTGAGATAGCGGGATCATGGAAGGAAGGACTTGAACTGGGACGGAAGTGGGCCTACTGCCCCAACTGCGGCGCTCTGATGAGGGAGATAAAAAATGGCGAGAAATAAATATGGCGGAGTAAACGATATGCCGAGCAGGTGGCTGGCGAACAAAGAAAATAAAAGAGTATATGTGCTTTGGTTTGATATGTTGCGCCGGTGCTATGATGAAGAACAGCTTAAAAGAGTGCAAGGAAGTACATATAGGGATTGTTCCGTTTGTGATAGATGGTTTTATCTGTCAAACTTCTATGAAGACATTCAAAAATTACCCGGATATTTAGAGTGGGTAAATAATAGAAAAATGTCTATAGATAAAGATTTGTTTTCTCATGGGTCAAAAGAATATAGCCCACAAAACTGCTGCTTTGTTCCAATGGCAGTAAATATCTCTGAAGCGGGAAGAAGAAACATTGATAACATTCGGAAGTTGCATAAAACCAACAGAGTGAGATATGTGTTCTCGAAAGGAAACGAGAAAATTGTATTTAATTCTGAAAAGGAAGCCTGTGAGGCGATGGGAGTTCGTCAGTGTTCTGTAGCATCTTGTTACCGTAGGGGCAGAAGATGTAAGGGATATACCATCGCTCGTATGGACAAGGAGGACGAGCATGAGGTTGGTTGACAAATCAGAAGTCGAAGAATTAATGAAATGCTATGGATTTCATGCACCAGACATGACCATTACGGAGTTCATCGAAGATGAATTAACCACCATCTCCGCCGTGCCTGTGGTCAGGTGCCGGGAGTGTACCCATTACAAAATCTGCGATGAGTGGAAAAACGGAAAGCGAATGCTGTGTGAAATCCACCACCATTCATACTTAGATCATGACGGAGATAATTATTTTTGCTCCTGGGGCCGGCGAAAGATTGAAACTATACTTCCAAAAAGTGATGCGAAAGATGAAAGTTTGGAGGCAGACCATGACTAAATGCTGCGCAACCTGCGCCTGGTACGAGGACTATCAGGGCGTGTGCTTCAACGGGGACAGCGAGCATAGGGCAGACTTCACGGAGCCGGAGGACAGCTGCGAGTGCTGGGAAGGGATAGATGAAGATGAAGTGGCGCGATAAAAGCACTGGGCAAATATTTGAATCGTTGCACGCTGTTTTGAATGAACTCAAATGTCCAAACGTTAAAGATTGTCGGGAATGCATATTGAATAGATTTTGTGCTACCAGGAAAATGATAGAAGAAAAGCCGGAAGAGTTTGCTGCCCTGATGGGCTATGAGGTGGTGGAGGAGGACGGTCACTTTACCAAGGACGAGCGCAAAGCCTACCAGGATATGCTCAATCGGGCCGGGAAGTCTACGGGAGTTAAAATTGAGGATTTGATGCAAGATTTCGACCAGTCTCAAAAAAGTCGCAATTCAGTCGCAAAAAAGAAGGAGGCCAACATGGACAAGCCTAACCAGGAAGCAAAAGCTGATACCGGAAAACTGGAAATTGACCTTGTTCCAACGCAGATTATTCGAGATATCGCAGAAGTGCGTATGTTTGGCAACAAGAAGTATGGTGATCCTAACAACTGGAAACAAGTGGAGCTGCGCCGGTACATAAACGCCATGCTGCGGCACACGCTGGCTTTTATTGATGATCCATACGGAGTAGACCCTGAGAGCGGGATCCCGCACTATAAGCACTCTGAATGTAACTGGGCTTTTATCAGTGAAATGATGGGAGGAGAACAAAGCGATACTAACTGAAAAAGACTATGATCTGCTGCAGGCACGTTTATTCAAGATGGACAAGACGCCTTTTGAGCGCTATACAAACAACGAATATCTCTCAATTTATGTCCAAGAAGCAAGCAAAGCGTGGCCTGTCATGGCGATTATATCATTTGAATACAGAAAACCGGGCGTTTATGTTAGAAAGCATTGTGTGAGTGTTGAGGAATTAAGAGAAGCAATCGAATGTTTGTAGGGGGCGAGTTGTTGAGTGAATTTTCTGATAGATTAAGAAAATTAAGAGAGAGCAAGAAGCCCATCCGCAGCATGACTGTCACATCTCAATTGATGGGGCTAAGCCCAGATGCATTGCGCAAATATGAACGTGGAGAAGTTGAACCGAAAATGAGCGCTTTGAAATTGATTGCAGCATATTATCACATTAGCTTGGATGAATTATGCCAAATGGAAATAGAAGAAGATGATTAAAATTTTATAATCTCATAAAAAATTTTGGTATATTCATAAAGTTTTATGAGACTGCGAAAACAATAGTGCGACAATAGGAGTGTAGAGGTATAAAAGCCCCTACACTCCTCTCTTCATCTTCAGTTCCCCCTCCTTATTTAGCCGCCCGGCACCGTGGCGGTAATAACGGGCACATCTCTATATGCCAGCTAATAGACCGCGCCGGTGCAAATCCGGAAGCTGGACAATCGGGAAAGACCGGAGAATCACCAGGTATGAACCGGCGGCAAGTGGGACAGCCGTAAACCCACATCATACCCGGGAAGACCGGGTACATGCCACCAACCGGCGCATGAGCCGGAAGATGGCACCAGAATTTTTGATTGAGTAGGTGGTGATATGCCGAATGAACAGAACCTTATTCCGTTCGATGAACGAACAGAGGAAGAACAGAGAGAGATCCGCGCATCTGGAGGCCGAGCATCCGGCGAATCCCGCCGAAGAAAGAAAAGCCTGAGAGAAGCGGCGGAATTGTACCTTTCTCTGCCGGTATCTGATAAGAGAGCTTGGAACAAATTGGCCAAAGACGGCGTGGCTCCGGAGGACGTGGACAATCAGATGGCAATCATCGCCGGGTTGTCCATCAAAGCCGCCAAGGGAGACGCCAAGGCGGCAAAGGTGCTGTTTGACCTGCTGGGAGAACAGCCAAAGGACGAACCCAAGAACGACCGACAGGCATTAGCCGACCTTCTACTCCACCCAGCGGAGAACAGAGACATAAAGGACTTTGAAGAATGAACCTTCCTGCGCCGTTCACGAAAAATCAAAACGCGTTCTTCCACAGGTGCTTTGACTGCTGGTTCAACGTGGCCGAAGGTGGAAAAAGAGGAGGAAAAAACGTCCTCATCACTATGGCCTACTGCACGATCTTGGAGAAGCACCCAAGCCGTATCCACTTGATTGCTGGGGTCTCCACGGCGACGGCGCGACTGAATATCCTGGACTGCGACGGGTTCGGGCTTCTCAACTTCTTTGAGGGGCATTGCAGGACCGGGCAATACCAAAACCGGGACTGCCTGTACATCGACACGCCGACCGGGGAAAAAGTCGTGCTGATCTCCGGCGGCGGGAAGGCGGGAGACGAAAAACTCATCAAGGGGAATACCTACGGCACCGCCTATATCACAGAGGCTAACGAATGCAGTGAGGCATTTATTCAGGAGGTCTTTGACCGAACCATTTCTAGCCCCGACCGGAAGGTGTTCCACGACCTGAACCCCAAGGCGGAAGGACACTGGTACTACAAGGATATTCTGAACTTCCATGAGATGCGCCAGAAGCAGAACCCGGACTACGGGTACAACTACGGGCATTTCACCATAGCGGACAACATGAGCCTGTCAGGGGACCAGCTGAAAGCCGTGCTGTCCACCTACGACAAGAAATCCCTGTGGTACGCGCGGGACATTCTGGGACTGAGACGGTCAGCGGACGGACTGGTTTACGACATGTTCAGCCTGGATGAGAACACATACACAGAGGAGATCCCAGGCCTCCGATACGGAACACAGCGGACCATTGCCTGTGACTACGGTACCACGAACGACTGCGTTTTTCTGGATGTGTATGACGACGGCGATACCATCCGGGTTGACCGGGAATACCGGTGGGCCAGCCGCCAGGAACATCGGCAAAAAACAGATAAGGAGTACGCTGACGACCTGATCGAGTTCATGGGAGAACCGGAATGCACCGTGCTGGTGGACCCCTCCGCCGCCTCCTTCATTGCGGAGCTTCGGAGCCGGGGCGTGTACGTCCGGGATGCTGAAAACGATGTTCTGAACGGAATCCGGCGGGTGTCGCAGTTGTTCCACATGAGGAAACTGCTGGTCAACCGGCGGTGTACCGGCCTGATAGACGAACTTGGCGTATATTCCTGGGATGATAAGGCGGCGGCCAGGGGCGAAGAAAAGCCAGTGAAAGAGCGAGATCACGGAGCCGACGCGCTTCGATATTTCTGCAATCATCTACCCGATTGGAGGTTTGAAGGTGTCCAGACGGCATAAAACCCGCCCGGCGGGGAATCAACCGAATACAGAGGCGGTCAGCGTCCAGGACGCATTTTCCAACCCCCTGTTCCGTTTGGGTTTGGGCAGTCAGTCCCCCTTGGAGGCCACAGAGTATCCCCTGACCCGTATGACCGACAACTATGCCCTGCTCAACTCCCTGTATCGGGACAACTGGGTCGTCCAGAACGTCGTCGGCCTCATGGTGGACGACATGCTGCGGGAGTGGTACACGCTGAAAGGCGATGTGACACCGGAGATGCAGAGCGCGATCGTAAAGCTGGAACAGGAAACTGGCCTGCGAGACCGAATGAACGCTGGCCTGCGCTGGGGCAGACTGTACGGCGGCGCTGCGGGCCTCATTATGGTCAAGGGGCAGGATGATCTTGAAAAGCCCCTTGACGTTGATCTTGTCTTCCCCGGCGCGTTCGAGGGGTTGTATGTGCTTGACAGGTGGATGGGCATCACCACCACGAACGGACTTGTCATGGAGGCCGGGGAACCGGTGCCCGAATACTATTCTATCACCGACGCGCAGGGCCATACAGCGGCAAGGGTGCATCATTCCCGCGTTATTCGCTTTACCGGCAGAGAATTGCCGGAAATCGAGCGCATGGCTGAAATGTATTGGGGAGAATCCGAGGTGGAGGCCCTTTACAAAGAAGTGGTGGCCCACGACAATGTGAGCGCCAACATGGCCGCTCTGACGTTCCAGGCGAATATCAACACTATGGAGGTCAAGGGACTGGAACAGCTCTTTTCCATTGGCTCCACCCAGGCGCAGCGGCGTTTCTGGCAGGTCATGCAGGCCCAGAGTGTCCTTCGGTCGAATTTCGGCACGCAGCTCGTTGAAGAAGGAACGAAGCTGACGAATCAGCAGTACACTTTCACTGGTTTGCAGGACGTCTATGAAAGCATGGCCCTGAACCTGTGCGGCGCGTCCCACTACCCCATGACGAAGCTGTTTGGCCGATCTCCGGCTGGAATGAACGCCACGGGCGAGAGCGATTTGAAAAACTACTATGACTATGTGGACAGCCAGCGTGAAACGAAGCTGCGGCCAGCTCTGAGAAAGCTCCTTCCGGTGCTGGCAATGAGCGCATGGGGATACGTGCCGGACGATCTCGATTTCAGTTTCCCACCCCTGTGGACGCCTACGGCCACGGAGACCGCAGAAATTGCCTTGAAAAAGGCGCAGGCCATCCGGGACACCTTCCAGGCCGGTCTATTCCAGGCGGATACCGCCATGAAGGAGCTGAAGAAGCTGGAAGAGGAAACCGGGATGTTCGGCAGCTTGTCAGACGAAGAAATTGCCGCCGCTGCTGGGAAGTCGTACACAGATGTTACAGCTTTGCGGGACCCCTTGATGGGGCTGGGATATGGTGATTTGAATGCCAACACTGAACCGAGTGCCGAATGAGCGCGAACTTGAAAAGCTCATTGCGATTTTCTTGAAAGCGGAAACTGACATCATAAATGAGATAGGCCGCCTGCGCTCCCTCGGCTTAGCCGACTATCACGCCGTGGCCGCTCTGGAACGGGTGCAGGCTATTCTTCGGAAGATGGAAAGCGATGCGTGGGAATACACCCCGGCTATGGTAGAAAAGATGTTCTATGTCCGCGTGCCGGAAACTCGAAAAATCGCCGAAACGCCTATAAAGCATCTGCGTGGCTATCAGAACGCATTGCAAATCAGCGGAGACCTGACAGCGGAACAGCATGCCGTGATAGATACGCTCGTGGCAAACCTCATGGGCGAGATCACAGATGCGTCTATGATGGTTATGGCAACACTGCAAAGCGCCCTGATTGGCCGGATTGAACCTGACGTATACAGGCGCGTGGGCCTTGAACGGGTGGCATACAATCAGGCCAGAGGGGCCGGGACTTATAAGATGCTCTCCGGCTTTGTGGAAGCCCTGCGGCGCGAAGGCGTGACGGCCTTTATAGACAAAGCCGGTCGGCACTGGTCTCTGCATACCTACTGCGCTATGGTTTCCCGGACTACATCCAGGCAGGCCGAGGTGCTGGCCGTGCTGACGGCAGACCCGGAGCAAGACCTGTACAGGATTTCAGTCAATGGGACAACGTGTAAAATCTGTGCCCCTTATGAGGGCAGAGTGTATTCCAAGAGCGGGACGAATCCGGATTATCCGAAATTGGCAGACGCTTTCGGGAAAATAGACCCAGACGGGCCGGACAGCCTGACGAATACATGGCTGAATCTCCACCCGAACTGCCAGCATGCTATCCTTCCGTATACCACAGCAGGCCGAAGCGAGGAAGAAATTCAGAAAATCAAGGACTTCTCCAGCCCGAAAAAGAACCCCTTCACCCGGGACCCCCGGACGGAGAAGCAGATCAAGGCGTACAGGGCCAAAGAAGCTGCCCGGCGGCGCTGGCTCCAAACTTACCGCCAGTGGGAAGATTACCGCATGACCCTGGGCGACAAGGTGCCCAAGACCTACCAGACCTTTGAAAAGCACAAGAAAGCCAACGATGAGAAATACAAGACTTGGCAGAAGCTGTACAGGGAGGCGAACCGGAGTGAGCAATGATGAGCTAATTTACTATGCGTTTATCACTCTTGGTTTTCCGATTAAAGAAGCGCGAAAAATGATTGCGAATCGCAAAGAGCAGATAGAGCAAGAACTTGCGTTGCACTTTGCATTAAGGGAGGCGAACAGGAGTGAGTGAAAAACAAAGGTTTTGGAAAAGTGCTCAAGAACCGCACGAAAAAAACGAACTCTGCCTCATTTCCTGGAAAAGCAAATTTAATGATGAATACATGGTTGACTTTGCTTGGTGGTATGACGGGAAATGGGAAGGAGAAGCAGAATTTGACCCCCCTGATTTTTGGGCCCCCATTCCGAACCCAAGGGAGGAAAACCGTGAAACCTGAGACAATCAAGGCTATTGAGGCCATCCTATCCAAAGGGGACCGGGCAGAGGTGATCCCAACCAAAGAGGGGCCGAAGGTGGTCAGAATCACGCGAAGCCCGGTAATGAGTGGAGGCGTGAAAACGCCGCCGTCAACACCAAATCCAAATCCGAACTATGTGCCGCCTGGGTGCGGGAAAATTAAATAACACGCCTGCCCCTAAGTGGTGGGGCAGAAGGACTAAGTGGTGTCAACTACCGAGAAATCCTCGGTGGTTGGCCCCTTTTTTATTTGCCCAAAGAGGTGATTTTATGGATTATCTACAACTCTTACAAAAAGCGCTTGCGGAAGAAATACAGGCAACAAGGTTATACCTTGCTTGTATGGCGGCTGCTCCACAATCAGATATCCCGGTGTTGCTAGAAATAAACACAGATGAGACAGACCACATTGCGCTCATATCTACGCTTATTTCTAATCATACAGGTCAGGATGTGGATTACGAAACTATGGTCCCGGGGGTGGAATGATGCTTGCGTATTATGGAAACCGAATCAGCCCGCATATCACAGAAAGCCCGGAGGGGTTTCTGATATGCCACGACGTCCCCATCGCCCGGACGGGCCCGCAGGAATACCGGGCGCAGGAACTGCAGCTTGACGGCGACCCGGAGCGAATCATTACAGTAAACCGCCATCCGGAGGACGTTTTTGAGGATGCGACCCTCGCCAGTTTTGAGGGCAAGCCGATCACCGAGGATCACCCGCCGGAAAATGTTGGCCCGGAAAACTATGCCGCTTACACAAAGGGCCACGTCCAGAACGTGCGGCGGCAGGGCGACTATATCATCGCAGATCTGTATATCAACGACGCCCAGCTGGCCGATGAAGTGAAAAACGGCCTGAAACGCGAGGTGTCTTGCGGGTATCTCTGCAACTATGTGCCTGACGGAGAAAACTACCGTCAGACCGCAATCAGGGGCAATCACGTGGCTGTTGTGCCGAGAGGTAGAGCAGGTCACGAGGTAGCAATAAAAGACGCCGCCACACAGGCGGAGAAAGGACTGAAACAGATGAAAAAGGAAACCAAAGAAGCCCTCTATCGCTTTTTCGGCCTGGCGGCAAACGACGCTGCCCCGGAAGAGTTGGAGCAGCTGACAAAGGATGTGTCCACCGTCGCAGATGCGCTGGACGCCGAACCCGCAGAAGCGCCGGAGGCGAAACCCACAGAAAAGACGGAGGACGAAATGGTTGAAAGAGCGCCGAAGGGCGACGACCTGGGTAGCAAGCTGGACCGGATCATTGCCATGCTGGAGGCCAAGAGCCGCGGCGGCGAAGGCGAGCACCGGCTCCACGACGAGAGCGACATTGACGAGGAGATCAAGCGCCTGCTGGGCAAGGAGGAAGAGGGCAAGTCCATCACCATCCCTGTTGAAAACGACTGCGCCGCAGGCCCTGCCCGTGACGCCGCTGTGGAGCTCTTGCGGAAGGTGCGCCCCGCTGTGGCCGCCATCGAAGACAAAAAAGCCCGCGCCCGCGTGACCGACGCCCTGCTGTCTGCCATTTCGACCGGAGACAAGATGACTGAGATCACGCGCGCCGCAATGGACAGCGCCCGGGCAAACGCTCAGAAAACCGCGAAAACGACCTATGAGCAGGCTTGCGAGGAATCGCAGAACGCTTATGCGGCCCGGAATCCTCACCTGAAAAAGGAGGGCTGACTATGCCCCTGACCCCTCAGACGATCGGACTGAATATGTCCCATGGCTTTGCCGGAAGTTACGCCAGGCAGCCAGACATGATCGTCAACACTGCCCCTCTGGGCGGGACGGCCATTATCCCCTTTGGCACCCCTCTGGTCAGGGGGGAGAATGGCGCGGTGCTTCCCATGGGAACCGGCAACACCGGCAACCAGTTTATCGGTGTGGCTGGCCGGGAGGTCAAAAGCCCGGCAGAGTTTTTTACACAAAATGTGGGGCAGTATGCGCCCAAGGAGGCCGTTTCGGTCTTTCAGCGTGGCTGCATCAACGTGAAATGCCAAAAGGGCTCCCCTTCCATCGACGGGACAGTGTACGTCCGCGTCGCTGCGTCCGGCAACTATGTTGTGGGCGGCTTTGAGGCCGAGGCGGACGGTACAAACACCGTGGCTCTGGTCAATGCTCAGTGGAACGGCCCAGCGGATAACCGCGGTGTAGCGGAGCTGCGTATCGCCTATGTCGGCCCCGTTCCTGCTGTTTCTGGCGCTGCCGGAGAGGACGGCGGCTATTACCAGCCCTCCGTCAGTGAGGCCGGGGAACTGACCTGGACAGCCAGCAAGGCCGGAATGCCTGCCGTTGCAGGCACCAATATCATGGGCCCGGCAGGCCCCAGTTATACCCTGCCGGATGCCACGACATCGGCGCGCGGTGGCGTATTGCAAATGCCTGCGATTGCAGACCTGACCGCCGCCCCAACTATGGAAAATTTTAACAATTTGCTTGCCGCACTCCGCACTGCGGGGATGCTGGCGACTTAAAAAGGAGTGATCATATGCCTTTGAATCCTCAGATTATCGGCAAGGACATGCCCCATGGCTTTGCGGGATGCTATGCCCGCCAGCCTGACATGATCGTGGAGACCCGCCCCGCTGGCGGTGAGACCCCTATCACGTTTGGCACTCCCCTTGTGTATGACACCGACAACGTTTCTGTGATCCCCGCCGGCGCAACCTTCGCGGCCGCAGATTTCGCAGGCGTTGCAGGCTTTGAAATCAAGTCTGTTCTGAACTATCTGGAACAGGCCGCGGGCCAGTATGCCCCCGGCGAACCCACTTCTGTGTTTCAGAGAGGTTCCATCAACGTGAAGTGCTACGATGGCACCCCCGCTCTGGGCGGCGCTGTGTATGTACGCACCGCTACCAGCGAGACTTACACCACCGGCGTTGTGGGCGGATTCTCCGCCAACAATGAGAGTGGCAAGACCGTAGCCCTGACTAATTGTCAGTGGGGCGGCCCTGCCGACGCAAACGGCATTGCCGAGCTGGTCATCCTGACCAAGCTGAACGCCTGAAAGGAGGAATAACGAATGAGTTTTCAGAATGTCGGTACCACAAATGCCGGTACTTTCACTGTGAAATCTACCCCTAACATGGGCAGCGTCCCCACTATGGACGCGGGCGGCATCGCCACCGGCGGCGCGTTCCTGGTCAGCGAACTGGAAAAGCGCGACCCCATGATTCGCAAGCCCCTGACTTCTTTTACCTATCCCAGAGACATCGTTGTTGAGACCGGCGGCGGCTGGGTGGACTATGTGTCCGCTATGGCTGTTTCCTACGGCATCACAGGCGGCGCGGTGGATTCCCCTGTGACTGCGGGTGGCGCAAACGGCATCCCCACCGTGCAGGCCAGCGTGGACAAAGGCGTGTATAAGGCCCATGTATTTGCCGCCGCCCTGCGCGTCATGTTCCAGGACATGCAGCGGAGCAACTATATCGGTCGCTCTCTTGACAATCTCCTGTCTGACGGCGTGCGCATGGCTTATGACAAGCACATGGACGCTAACACTTATGTTGGCCTGACCACCTACGGCACTACCGGCCTGGTCAACAACCCTGACGCTGTGGAAACCACAGTTGCTGCTACCGGAACCGGTTCTGGCACTGCGTGGAGCACCAAGACGGCGGAGCAGATCCTGACGGACATCAACACCGCTCTGACCACTGCGTGGGCCGCAAACGAGTATGACGAGAGCGCCATGCCCAACCACATCCTGCTCCCCTATGAGCAGTACAATTACATCCTGACCACTAAGGTCACGGATTTGGCGACCGAGACCATCTATGACTATGTCATGAAAAACAACGTCGCTACTAAGAATGGCGGCGACCTGTTCATCGGTGCCACTCGCTGGTGCAAGGGCGCAGGCACCGGAAGCAAGGACCGCATGGTGGTGTACAACAACGACCGGCGCTTTGTGAAGATGGATGAGCTGGTGCCCCTGAGCCGCATCATGAGCCAGCCCAACGTGGAGAACGTCTGCTATGACACCGCATACATGGCAAATATCTCCGAGGTGCAGATCTTCTATCCCACCTCTATCACTTATTGGGACGGCATTTGATCGGAGGCGGTCAGATGTTTGTGCTGAGCAAACGAAACATCGTCATTCCCACTCCGGACGGGTCCACTGCGGTGGCCCTCCGGCGGGATGTGATGACGGAAATCCCGGATTGGGCCGTAAAAACTGCGTATTTCCAGGAATTGGTGAATGACGGGAAAATCGTTCCCTCTGGCATCTCTGACAAGGAGACGCAGAAGGCGGCAGAAAAGAAGGTCAAGACCCGCCGGGGCAAAGTGACCACAGAAGAATGAAAAGGAGGACTGCGGGATGTTTTACTGGGGCAAACCTCAATTTTTCGGGGTAAAAGCGGCGGCAGCCAACATCGGGACTGGTGTGGGCAATTATACCGTGGAGCAGTTCCGGGAGGACTACCCGCAGTTTTTCAACTCTGAGGGCTATTTCCTGGGATCACTTCCCATGCTGGAACAGATTATCCAGATGGCCAATGTATCCATCCAGCCGGACAAATGGCTGGATTCCTGGCGGTACGCCGTAGGGCTTTATGTGGCCCATTATGCAACTTTGTCCCTGCGCGGCTACGCTGCCAGCAACGAGACACCGCAGCAGGCGGCGGCCTCCGGTGCGTTGGTAGGCATGGTCAAGTCGGCCACCCTGGGCGACGCGTCCGTCACCTACGACACTGCCGCTATTACAGCGGGCACCGAGGACTGGGGTGACCTGAACTCCACAACCTACGGTCAAATCCTGGCGAATCGGGCAAAGCTGCTCGGTATGGCTGGCACATACGTCATTTAAGGGGGGCGGGCTATGAACTGGACTGACTGGTACACCGACACCATGGACGTTTACCGAAACGTCCCCGTACAGGACGGAGCCCTCACCCGGCAGGAGCGTCAGCAGGTGTTGACGGGAATCCCGTGCCGCATCTATCAGAGCGACAACAAGCCCATCAACATGAGCCAGACGGCGGCAAATGTCCAGGAGAGCGACCACCTGGCCTGTGATATATCCGTGGATATCCGGGCGGGGGATGAGCTGGTTATTACCCGCGGCGGGAGGTTGGGGAAAAGCGGCCCCACGGTCAGAGCTTTTGCATCAGACCCGAATCTTTATTATGAACCATTCGGGGCTATCATCCCAGGACTTGCGCATCAGGAAGTCCGACTGTTGCAGGAGGAGCGTGTGAAATGAGCTATACGGTCAATTTACAGCAGCGATTGCAGCAACTGAAAAAGGCCCAGGCGGATTTGCTTAACATCCTGTACGATACCGCGAAAAGTGCAACGCAAAGGGCTGTGGAAGCCGCTGCAGACGCTACGCCGCCGAAAGCCGGAACCGGAAGGCTGCCGGGAACAAATACAGTCACCGGGCAACTAAAGCAGCATTGGGCCACAGACAGCAAAATTGCCCCCGTGAGAAAGGGCAATGCCATCCAGACAGAACTCAACAACAACATGGAATATGCGTCCTATGTCAACGATGGGCACCGAATGGATAGGCACTTTGTTCTGGGCTTGTACATTGACGAAAACGGGCAGCTCAACTATGACCCATCCGCAAAAGTCGGCTTGATCGTCGGAACAAGAACAAAGTACGTCAAGGGTGAATTCATGGTAGATAAGGCGAAGGAAGCCTATCAAAAGGCCATTCTCGCAGAACTTGATCAAGAGATACAGAGGTTGCTCAAATGAACTTTACAGTTTCTACAATTGCAAAATCTTTGGCTGATTATCTGGCTCCTGTGCTCCCCGGCGTGACCATGTATGAAGACCCAAATCAGCAGAACAGCAAACCTCCGATGATGTTTTTACAGCAGCGATACAGCTATGTTTCGCTGGAAACTGGCGGTTTCTGGCGCAGAAGAATAGGGCTTGACTTGACATATTTGCTGGATTACAACCTCCCAAATCTGCAGCAGTTATACCAAAGCGCAGCGGAATCGCTTGACCTGGTCATGGAGACATTCCCCTACAACGACGGTTTCAACGCCGGCACAGTTCTTATGCGCACTTATGAGCGGGAATGGAGTATTGATTTGGATGCGATGCATTACAAATTTGAACTGCGCGAACGTGTAACGCTGCCGGAAGATTTTAACCCCATGCAGACAATGGACTATAGCGAGGAGGTTACTAATGGCGAAGAAATACAGGCGTGAGGCGCTTTTGAAAGACAGGCGCTTTGCAAAGTATCAGCAGGACTTCCTTGGCGTAGTCCTGCACAAAGAAGAATACACCATCGCCGAAGCCGTCAAGGCGGTCAAGGCATTTTTTGAAAAGGAGTGATTGCAATGGCAGGCGGAACCTGGGAAAGCCAGAACAAAATCCGGCCCGGCGTTTATATCCGGTTCAAGAGCACATCCGGCCTCAGTCTGAATGTAGGCGAACGTGGCACGGTCACGATCTGCGAACCTATGAGCTGGGGCCCTGTGGCGCAGGTAATGGAGATCGAAGCAGGCGCAGATACAACGCCTTATACCGGATACGATATCACAGCACCGCAGAATCGATTCCTGAACGAAATTTTCAAGGGAACGAACCGTACAGCAGCACCTACAAAAGTCTTGCTGTATCGCCCCAGTGCATCCAGCAGCGCGCAGGCAACGGCGAGCATTTCTCCGCTGACTGCTACTGCAAAATATCCGGGAGTACGCGGAAATGATATCACCATCGTTGTGACTGCTCTGACGGAGCCGTCTGGATCCTTCACTGTATCTACAGTGGTGGACGGAACCGTTGTAGACCAGCAGACAGCGGCTAAAGTGGAGGACTTGGTTGCAAATGATTGGGTTACATGGAGCGGAACCGGCACTTTGGCTGCATCTACTGGCGCTGCTTTGGCCGGTGGCGAAGATGGAACCGTACAAAGCGCTGCGTACACTTCCTACCTTTCTGCGATTGAACCCTATAAATTCGACGTCATGATCTACGACGGAACGGACAGCACGGTGCAGGATGCGCTGACTGCGTTTATTAAACGAATTGCGGACGAAGCCGGCGTATATGCACAGCTGGTAGCATCTGGCCTGACGAACCCGGACAGCCGCTTTGTGGTCAATGTTGAAAGCGGCGTAACGCTGGATGATGGAACTGCCTTGACTGCTGCACAGGTAACATGGTGGGCTGGCGGCGCGCTGGCCGGTGCGCAGTACAACGAATCTTTAACCTATGCTACATATCCCGGCGCAGTGAACGTATCTCCGATGCTTACGAACAGCGGCTATGAGGAAGCGCTGCAGGCCGGTGAATTTGTCCTGTTTGCCGATGACGGCGTGGTAAAGGTGGAGCAGGATATCAATTCTCTGGTGACTTATACAACAGATATCGGCGAAGTATTCCACAAAAACCGAGTTATGCGCCTGTGCAACACGATTGCAAACGATATCTACCAGCAGTTTTCTGACAATTTCATTGGCGTTGTGAACAACAACGAGGTTGGCCGGTCTCAGTTTAAGGCCGCGATTGTAGGCTATCTGCTGGACATTCAGGCCAACAACGGCATCCAGAATTTCGATGCGGAAGATGTGGAAGTCCTGCCCGGTGAAGCGATCGACGCCATTGTGGTCAACATCGCAATTCAGGTCGTGGACAGCGTCGAGAAGATCTATATTACGCTGGAAGTTTCCTAAGGAGGTGCGGACATGAGTTATTTACTTGCAAAAGATACTGTAAATGGCGCTGAAGGTAAAATTTTTGTCACTATTGATGGCAGAAATATTGAAGTGGCCTGTATGCGTAATATCATCACCAATGCCGAAATCCAGAGCAACGATATGCGAGTGATTGGCACGCGCACCATCCAGAACAAGAACAACGGCGCCAAGCTGATTGGAACCGGCAATATCTACTATGGCACCAATATCTGGACGGACATGGTGCTGCAGTATATCCAGACCGGTGTTATGCCGGAATTTGACCTGCAGATTACCAACAATGATCCTACGACCAGCATCAACACACAGAGCATGGCTTACTATGGCTGCACCTTGACCGGAACAATCCCCCTGTCCATTCTGAACAGCGAAGAAGCTATGCTGAACTACGACTTTAATTTTGCATATACACGCGTCGCGCGCCTGCAGTCGTTCAATGACCCGGTGCAGCTGGGCAATTGATAGGAGGATATTATGAGCAAACTTTCTGTATTTTTGCATCCTGTATCCACACAGGAAGAAAAAGAGGTTATTATTTCCAACCGTTTCCAGGACGAAAACGGGAATGTTGTCCCATTCAAAATTAAAGCGCTGACACAGGAGGAAAATGACGCCATCTCCAAGAAGGCTACGAAGAGCTACAAAGAGAACGGGCAGAGGTTTGAATATTTGGACAGCGTGGATTACTGCCGTCGTTTGGTGGTGGAAGCAACGGTGGAGCCTGATTTCCGGAGCCAGGAGCTGTGCAGCGGATTCGGCGTAATGGACCCGCTTCTGGTCCCTGGCAAGATGCTCTTTTCTGGTGAATATTCCAAACTTCTGCAGGAAATCAAAGCGATGTCCGGCTTTGATGATTTGGAGGAAGAAGCAAAAAACTGATAAACGGGGCCAGCTGGGATGCGGAAACGCTGGTGGCATATTACTGCTTTGTCAATCTCGGCTGGCCCCCATCGCAGTATGACAGCCTGCCTTATGGAGAAAAGCTCCTTGTAACACATTTTGCACTGAAAGCGTTGGCGGATGAAAAAGAAGAGAGAGACAAGCTGAAGGGGTGATAGTATGGCGGTTATTCGAGAAAAACTTGAACTTGAAGATGCTTTTACCAAAGCGTTTTCGCAATTTATCAAGTTAGCAAATCAATCCAATGTCAGCATGTCTCAGCTGAAAAAAGCAGCACAGCAGACTACACAGACGGCCAAAGCATTTACTTCTGCGCTTAATGTAGAAGCTGCCGCTTCAAAAGCAAGTACTGCCGCGATCAAGGAGAAAACTGCACAGCTTAAATTGCAAGAAGCTCAATTCAAAAAAACTGGTTCCGCTGCAGGCTCTTTCTTAACTATACTGCGCAATTTTGCGGGCGCATATTTTGGCTTTCAGACTGTGCAAACATTGGTGAATTGGTCAGATCAGTTGGTATCTTCCAAAGCGAGACTGCAGCAAGTAACAGGCAGCGCAGAAGCGGCGGCTGTGGCAACAGATAAGATTTATGCCGCTGCGATGCGAAGCAGAAGCTCTTTTACAGATATGTCGGCTTCTGTTGCAAGACTTGCTACTTTGGCGGGATCGGCATTTAGTTCTATTGATGAAGCCATACAATTTGCGGAAACTTTCAACAAACAGATGGTTTTGTCCGGCGCGTCCACAATGGAAGCAAGCGCGGCAATGTATCAGTTGTCGCAGGCTATGGCATCCGGCAGACTGCAAGGCGATGAACTACGCTCGATTTTCGAAAATGCACCAATGGTTGCGCAAACGATTGCTACTTATTTGGGCGTGAGTGTGGGAGAAGTGCGGGAGATGGCGTCGCAGGGGCTTATCACGGCAGATATCGTCAAAAATGCCATGCTTGGCGCGGCAGCGGAGACGGATGCAGCCTTTAAGCAAATGCCCTTGACCTGGGGGCAAGTATGGACGATGGCGCAGACTATCGCCATGCGGGCGTTGAATCCCCTGCTTCTGGCAATCAGTTTTTTGGCAGACAACATCCAGATCATCGGGCCTGCGGTGCTGGCCGTAGGGGCTGCGTTTGCTGTGTTTCAGATCGCTGCGCACTGGACAACGATTGCGACCGTGGCGACCACGGCATACCACGCCGTTGTTACGTTCCTGTCTATCGCGTTCGGCATGTTGACCGGCAACACGGCGGCAGCAAGCGCAGCGATGTTCGTTTTCAATTCTGCTATGCTCGCCAACCCGATCACGTGGGTGGTCATGCTCATTATGGTTCTTATCGGTGCCCTGTATGTAGGCGTTGCCGCCTTCAACAAGTTTTCTGATTCTTCGATTTCGGCCACGGGCATCATCATGGGCGCTCTGTCCGTTCTGGTTGGCTTTATTTACAACAATACCGTTGCACCTATTCTTAATATCTTTGCAGCAGCTGCTAATTTTATTGGAAACGTGTTCAATAACCCTGTAGCGGCTGTACAAGTCCTTTTTTACGACATGGCGCTAAATGTTCTGGGGTATATCAGAAGTCTTGTAAACGGTATTGAGAATCTGATTAATCTAATACCCGGTGTAGAGGTTCATTTTACTGGCGCAATCAACAAAATGTATGGTGAATTGACTGCAAGCCGAAACAGCGTTATCGAAAATAGCGGATATAAAGAATATTTCCACGCACCTGCTTACAAAGATTTGACTGCAAGTTTTAACAGTGGTTATTCAATGGGTCAAAATCTGGAAAGCAGTGTGGCAAGTTTCTTTACAGGCGGGAACAGCAGTCTTGGTATTTCCGGCAGCGGCATCGATTCCACAAGCCTTGCAGGTGATGTAGGCGACATTGCAAAGGGTGTCTCCGATATCAACAAGGCAGTGAATATGAGCGAAGAAGATATTAAATCTCTGGTAGATATCGCGGAGCGCCGGTATGTGAACAATATCAATCTGACCAGCCAGACGCCGGTTATTAACGTAAATGGCCAGAATACTGGAAATACAGCGGCAGACCGGCAGAATCTTGCAAATACACTTCGGGATATCCTGATTGAACAGATCGCATCGGGTACGGTGCGTAGCACAGAAAGAGCATTCTAAAGGAGGCGGAGCATGGTAAACAATTTCGGCTTGTTTTTTACCCGGGATGGTACTGTGATCCGCCTTCCTGTCAATCCGGAGAAGTTACCAGTAGAACGAGACAACGACAACGGAGACTATAACGTGCTCGGCATTGGCCCTATTATGGTCCCGCGCACGCCAAAGCAAAGAGTGGTCACTATTTCTTCCTTTTTCCCCGGCAGACCGTTTTCCGGTGTCCTGACCCCCAACGAATTCAAGACACCTGAATTTTACATCCAGTTTTTTGAATCGGCCATGAATGACAAGGTGCCAATCCTCTATACGCCTGTCCGGTACTACGAAAACGGGGAACCGTTTATGACCGGAGATTCCGGGTTCCAAGTCCTGGTTACGCAGTTCAACACAGAAGAGCGCGGCGGTGAGACTGGCGATTTTTACTATGACCTGACTTTGACAGAATACCGCGATTATTCGCCCGGAACAATTCAAGTCAAGCAACAAGGTACGACTACAACGCCAACGGCAGTTACAACAGAGCCGTCAAGAGAAATCCCGGCAGGTCAGCTCACAGTTGGGTGTACCTGCATTGCCAACGGGCCGTATTATTACACAAGCTATGGCGATGAGCCGCACGGAAGCGGGAATGGCCGGCGCGTGCTGGTGTCCCGCATTGTGGACGCAACCAGAGCATACCCGGTTCACGTTACTACGGAAGCCGGCGGCGCTTTGGGCTGGATGAAAAAAGATGCTCTGCAGGTGGTGAGCGACACATGAAAACGGAGCTGCTCATTGCGAATAAGTCCAGCGGGAAAATCTGGGAAGTGTCCAATTGCACACAAAGCGCAACATGGACAACCAACAGAACAGGAAGCCCTGGAACGTTCAAATTTACTGTGAACAAGGCAGGCGATCTGTCTTACACAGAAGGCGATATTGTGCGATTCTCTGTAGATGGCCAATTAGTGTTTTATGGCTGGGTATTCACCAAAAGCAAAAACCGCTGGGGTGTGATTGAGACAACTTGTTATGATCGCATGAGGTATCTCAAAGCATCTGCGTCCTATGCATTCTATGGGCAGAAAGCCGGTGATATTATCAAGCAGATTGCAGAAGATTTCCAGCTGGATGTAAGCAGCCTTGCGGATACCGGGTATGCGATTCCTTCCCTGATTGAACAGGAGCAAACCTGCTTGGATATCATTGACAGCGCCATTCAGCAAACGCTTTTGAACACTGGCGACATCTACGTTTTTTACGACGATGGGAACGGACTGGCTCTGCGCCGGCCGGAAGATATGATCTCCAATGTGATGATCGGTGAGAAGTCTTTGCTTACAGATTATACATATAAGACGGATATTGACAGCGAGACCTATAATTCTGTGAAACTGGCGCGGCCCAACGAAGAAACCGGCAGGGCAGATGTTGTAATTGCAGAAGATTCTGACCATATAGGACAATGGGGCCTTCTGCAGCTTTATCAAACAGTGGACGGAGATGTAAACGACGCGCAGATGAAAGCGCAGGCAGAAGCATCATTGGCCTATTATAACCGGCGCATGCGGACGCTGAAATTTTCTTCTCTGGGTGTTCCCGGCCTGCGCGCCGGGCAAATGATTTATATGCGCGTTCCTGGTCTGGGAGACCTGAATCTTGACCAGTATGTTTTGCTGGAAAAGGTTGAACACACATGGGGGAATAACGCGCACACAATGGAAATTGAAACCATGCCTATCTGAGGTGCGTATGGAACTCAAAGACGTATTACAACAGATGATGCAGCAAAGCCAGGCGGCGATGCAGCCCACCGATCTATGTATCGGAACCGTAGATACGGTTGACCCGCTGGAAATCACGATCAGCACGGCGATGGCGCCGCTCAGAAAAGAAGTGCTTTACCTGACGGAAAGCGTTGTGGAAAAGAAGATCCCCGTTTTAACACACAGCCACACGATCCCCGCCGGGACATTGCAGCATAATCACGGCGGCGCAGTAGGGAACGATTTAACGGCATCCTATCAGACGGACGATCGTTTACAATCTATTGTATGTTACGAAAACGGACAGACGCTGCCGGTTGAGAACGGGTATATCATCTTAAACCGTGCTTTGCAGGTTGGCGACAAGGTGCTACTCTTAAAAGTACAAAAAGGTCAAAAATTTATTATTTTATCTCGCGTATTCGAGGGGTGAGACTATGCCGACATTGCCAGAGGGTATGGATATTTACAGTTTAACCAGCCAGCAGCAGCCGTCAAAAACGTGGAATATCAACAAAGACACGAACCGTATACAGGGCGAAACGGACGGGCAAGCAGCCGTCAGGCAGGCTGTAGAAATCATCTTGAACGTCGAGCGCTTCCGATGGCAGATTTATCGTCCCTACTCCGGAATGCAGTGGGATGGTCTCATTGGGCAAGACCCCGGCTATGTAGCATCTGAGTTGCAGCGCCGAATCCGGGAAGCGCTGTCTATGGATGACCGCGTGCGCGGTATCTCTGACTTTTCCTATTCTGTTGACGGCAACACTTTGAGCGCATCCCTGACAGTAAACACCGTATATGGCGACATCGAGACCGGTGTGGAGGTGAATATTACTTGATCGATTTTTCTCAGGACACCTATCAAAACCTTTTACAAACCATGCTGGGGCGCGTCCCTGACACCTACGACAAACGAGACACGTCTCCCATCCCTACGGCTTTAGGCCCCGCCGCCTATGTGTTAGAGGGCTTCTATCTGGCCCTGAATCAGGTACAGCAGCAGGGATTCATTCAGACAGCTTCCGGTCAGTCTCTGGACTATCTGGCTGTGATCGCCGGGCTTACCCGTTACCCTGCTTCCGCAGCCGTCCGGCTGGGTGTGTTCAATACCGCCGTCCCCATCGGGGCGCGGTTCTCCACCATTAACGGGGCAAATTCTATCAATTTTATTGTCACTTCCACCACTTCCACGGCAAACCAATACCAGTTGACCGCAGAAACGCCCGGTTCCATCGGCAACGAATACACAGGCCCTATCCTCCCTATTACGACGATTCCGGGGCTTACCTCCGCGCAAATCACAGATATTCTGGTTCCGGGCGACGACACGGAGACGGACGATGATCTGCGCTCCCGCCTGATTACTGCGCTCAACGAGCGCCCCTTCGGTGGTAATATCGCCGCCTATCGCGAGGCCGTCCTCGCCATCGACGGTGTAGGCGCTGTGCAGGTATACCCTACATGGAACGGCGGCGGAACTGTAAAGCTTTCTGTGTTGGGGGCGGACTTTTTGCCGACGTCTGAGGAACTTGTTGAAAATGTGCAGAACGCCATCGACCCGCCCCCGAATCAGGGGTTAGGGCTTGGCCTTGCGCCCATCGGCGCAAAAGTGACAGTGGTGGCCCCGTCTGCGCTGACTGTGAATGTATCGGCCACGCTTACACTTGGGGCCGGGTACTCCATCGGACAGGTGCAGCAGCCCATCGAGGATGCAATCGAAGCCTATCTCTTGTCCGTGCGGCAGAGCTGGGCGAACAATACCAGCGAAAACTCCGTGGAGTATGCGGCGAACGTGTACCTTGCGCGGGTGACTGCCGCCATCGTCGGCGTGACCGGCGTGGTCAATGCAACAAACGTGCAGCTCAACGGCGAGGCAGAGGACTTGACACTGACAGAAACCGGCACCACACAGCAGGTGCCTGTAAAGGGGACGGTGACGCTCAGTGAATCGTCTTGACACTGATATGCTATCCCTGCTCCCCCCGTGGTATCGGGAGATTTTAGACTATCAGAAAATTTGCCAAACAGAAAAAGCACAGTTCGACGCTTTGGCAAGCGAAATCACGGGCGTTGCGGACAACTTTTTCTTCCAGACGATGGATGAAAGCGCCGTCGCTATGTGGGAGCAGATTTTTGAGATCACACCCAACCCGGAAACGGAAACGCTTGATTTCCGACGCGCCCGCGCCCTGAACCGCATTTCTACACGCCCGCCGTTTACTCTGGGTTTCCTTTACCAGAAATTGGACGAACTCATAGGGCCGGGCGCATGGACGGTGACGGTGGACTATGCAAACTATACGCTGTACATTGAATCGTCTGCGCTCGATCAGCAATACGCGACGGAAGTCGCCTTTACAATCAATCGCATAAAACCGGCGCATATCGTCTATATCAACACGCCCTATGTGCGCACGGGGATCTTGCTCAGCGAGACAATCGAGCTGTCACAGAGGATTTACAACTATAAACTCGGCGCTTGGGGGCTTGGCGTGCTCCCGTTTGCCATCGAGGAAGGACAGGGGGTTATTAAAATGCCCGAAACGCCGTCTATTCAGGCTGCGCTTTTGACGGACACCGCCAATTTTGTTTCCGGGGACATTGCCAGCGCAAGAATCAACGGGAGCATTGCGATTTCCAACATCAGCAAGACAGTCACAGGGAGCACGCTTGAAGTGACGTACACCGTTGCGCAAAGCCAGACTGAGGCCATCACGTCCGCGGAGCTGCTGGACGCAGACGGGAATGTGCTCACGTCCTCCACAGTATACGTCCCTGTTTCCGGGAGCACGATCATGAAACATATTATTCCTGTCGCGGAAGGAGTGGTAAACAGTGGCAACTAAACCGATCTCTACCCCGCTTCCTGCGGATTTGCCCGAAACATGGCAAACGGGACAGACGGTAGCCCCTACCGGCGCCGAGGTAGGGCTTTCTGAGCAGCATGGCTACAACTATCTCATGCAGCAGGTCAATGCCGCGCAGAGAGGCGTCAATATCTTAGGAGAGGCGCTCGAAGATACGGCAAGCTTAGATAGCACCGGAAAGCTGGAACAGGATGAAATCCCCAATATCGACTGCGGCGTATGGGACACCGACCCGGTGGCGGAGCACAACGCCACGGCGCTCGCGCATACCAACCTGCTCGTGGATGGCAACAACACGGCGGCGGTGGATGATTCCACCACGCTGGAGGAGCACATGGCCAACCCAATGGCGCATCAAAATCTTGTGATTGACGGCAATGCCGGACAATGAAAAAACGGAAAGGACGTATGAAACATGGCAACGATTCAGATTAAGAGAGGTTTGCAGGCAGCAGTTTCCAAACTTGTGCTGGCCCAGGGCGAGCTGGCGGTGGCGCTGGACACCGGCAACGTGTATGTGGGCACCCCCTCCGGCAACGTGCATATCAACCCGACTGGCGGCACCGCCGACCAGGCGGCCAAACTGTCCACGCCGCGCAATTTCTCTGCCACCGGAGACGCCACCGCCCCCGCAGTGCAGTTTGACGGCACGCAGAACGTGGAGCTGGTACTGACCCTTGCCAACATTGCCGCCCTGACGCCGGGCACCTATACCAAGGTGACTGTGGACGCCAAGGGCCGGGTGACTGCCGGGCAGACCATCGAGGTGGCCGACCTGCCCAATATCCCCAACACGAAGGTGACGGGCCTGGGCACCGCTGCCACGGTGAACACGGGAACCGCCCAGGGCAATGTGCCTGTGGTGCAGGCAGACGGCAAGCTGCTGGCGTCTTTGCTGCCTGACCTCTCCGGCACCTATGTGCCTATCACCACCACCATTAACGGCAAGCCCCTGTCCGCTGCGGTTACTCTGACGGCGGACGACGTGGGGGCCATCCCGGCCACGCAGAAAGGCCAGGCGGGCGGCGTAGCGGGGCTGGATTCCACCGGCAAGGTGCCGGCGGCCCAGCTGCCCAGCTATGTGGACGACGTGGTGGAGTATGACAGCCAGAGCGATTTCCCGGAAACCGGCGAGGACGGCAAGATCTACATCGCCAAGGACACGAACCTGACATACCGCTGGAGCGGCAGCCAGTATGTGGAGATTTCTCCCTCTCTGGCGTTGGGTGAGACCAGTTCCACAGCATTTCCCGGCGATAAAGGCAAGGCGGCTTATGATCACAGCCAGATCACAGACGGAAATCCCCATGGGACGACCGCTGCACAGGTGGGCGCGGCGCCTTCCAGCCACGTGGACGTGGTTGCCAGTGCTTCCCGGTTGGGGCATATCAAGGCTGGAACTGGTTTTTCTGTAAGCGGGGACGGCACGCTGACCCTGAACACGGTCGACGGAGGCACTTTCTAACAAAGGAGGGCTTTACATGGCGGTAAAAATCCAAATCAAGCGGGGCACAAAGGCGGGGCTTCCCGCCCTTGCCCCGGGCGAGTATGGCCTTGCCACCGACACCAACGAGCTGTTTGTCGGCGGCAGCAACGGCAACGTACAGATTGCCACGCTTGGGAGCGACGGGAAGGTGCCTCCTTCCCAGGTCGGCCCTGCGGGCGGAAGTCTACTCACAATCACGTTCGACGAAGCTTTTGAGGGGCTTCCGTACACGCTGACCGGCGGCGAAGAAAGCTATTCCGGCACGGTGCCGGAAAGTTTGGAAGCGACGCATAGCCTGCTTGCAGTCAACACCACATACACCTTGACGGTGACGGATGGCGATGAAACATACACCGCGCAGGTGCAAACGGATGAATGGTTTACGGCGCTGGAACTGTCCATCGCGCCATTCCGGGCGACCATCACAGTCACCTGCCCGGCGGGCAGTACAGTGACATGCGCCAACGGCGACACAACGCTGACACAGACGGCGGCCAGCGGGACGGCCACCTTTACAGTGGACAACGCCGGAACGTGGACGGTCACAGCTACGCTGGACGGCGAGAGCGCCAGCGGGCAGGTAGAAATCACGGCCAGCGGCGAAAGCAAAAGCATCGAACTGGTGTACGTCCATATCTACGGCGTGCAGTGGGATGGCACCAGCACAACCAAATGGAGCCGCACAGATGATGCGGAACTGTTTTCAGACCCAAATCCTGCGGTCAACAACGGCAGCGGCAGCAGCCCGTTCGACAACCTGCTCCCGTGGTCTGGCATGGTCATCGATGAAGACGCCACCGCCGGGACGCTGGTGAAAATCCCAAAATACTGGTACAAGTGGACGCGCAGCGGCAATACCATGAAGCTGCAAATCGCCGACAAGGAAACAGAGGGCTTCCATACGTCCCCCGCCCACGCAGACCGAGGTGACGGAAAAGGCGAGCGGGATTATGTGTATGTCGGCAGATATCATTGCAGCGCGGAAAATAAATCCGCATCCGGCATGAGCCCGCGGACAAATGACACGAGGGCACAGGCGCGAAACCTTTGTAAAACCCAGGGAAGCGGGATATACCAGTATGACTTCGCCATGTACTGGACGATCATGATGCTGTATCTTGTCGAGTTCGCGGATTGGAACAGCCAGAAGGTCATCGGCTATGGATGCTCTGCGAGTGGTCGAACTTTCAACGCAGGACAAACCGATTCCATGCAGTACCACACAGGAACTACGGCAGCCAACCGAACCACATACGGATGCTGCCAGTACCGCCACATCGAAGGATTGTGGGACAACGTCTTTGATTGGTGCGATGGAATCTACTTTAACAGCACAAACGTCTATTGCATCAACAACCCGGAGAATTTCAGTGATTCCTCCGGCGGTACGCTGGTCGGTACGCGCGGAACTAGCGGCTGGATTTCGAGCTTCACAAATCCGACGGCGGAGGGCTTTGAGTGGGCGCTGTACCCGGTCGGAACAGCGGGAAGCGAAAGCGCCTACGTCTGCGACTATTGCAACTACAACGCCAGCGGCGTTGTGTTGTGCGTCGGCGGTAGCTACAAACAGAACCAGAGATACGGCGCGTTCTGTTTCTACGGCAACAACGCGGCGTCGAACCAGTTCAGCGACATCGGCTTCCGCCTCCAAAAACTCCCCTAAAGGGGAAGGGGCGCGGGGAACGGGGCCGCAGCCCCTTCCCCGCTGACACGAAAAACTAAATATTTGGGGCTATCTCGGCAGCTCCGAAAATACTACAAAAAGCTGGCGCGCGGCGCGCGCATTGCGGTGAGTATGGCGACAGGCCTGCTGTCAAGGCTGGGCCAACTCCGGCATTGCAACAGCGTGAAATTGTACGCGCGACTTGTCAAGCCAAAAACGCAGAAAGCGTTAAAAAATATCGTGAGAGACTACATGCGGAAGGAGCGGCGAAAATGGACTATATCTACGGCACAGCCGTAAAGGATGGCAGAACTGTGGAAAACCTTAAAACCATCGGGGACAAGCACAGCAACCTCCGGGATTTCATCGAGACTGTGCAGCAATTCCCGGACGGTACAATCATCACTGACCGCTGCATCATCTTGCAGCACTACCATACGGCGGACGAAAATGGGAAATGTTACGACTGGTACTACATCGACAGCCACAACCGGATTGTGGACACGGCCAGCGCGAGCATCGCCCGCATCGAAAACGCCATCGAAAGGGGGCTTTCCCTGTGAATCTCTACGACGCTCTTGCATCCGCCATCTACGTTTCCCGCCTGACGCTCAACGGCGGCGCGGTGGACGACGACGACAAGCACATCCGCGCGTCCGGCCTGTACGAGGATTGGACGGCGGGCAGCTATTCCGTTGGAGATATCCGCAACGCCAACGGCCAGACATGGGAGTGCTTTCAGGCCCACGACAATGCCACATACCCGGACATTAACCCGGACAACTCTGCATGGTACACCTTCTGGCGGCCCCTGCACGGCAAATCCCCGGAAACGGCGAGGCCGTACACGCCGGTACAGGGCGCGCATGATATGTACCACAGCAGGGAGTACATGATCTATACCGACGGCAAAACCTATCGCTGTACACAGGATACCGCGTACAGCCCGGAAGATTACGCGCCGGCGTGGGAGGTAGTTGAGTGACCTTGTTTTGGGCGGCCCTGCCGGGGGTTATCTCCGGCCTTATTGTGGGGGTGTTCATGGCGTACTGGAATCATCAGCAGCGCAAACGGGACGAGCTGGCGGAGCTGGAACGGGCCCAGCGCAAGCGCAGCGAGCAGGTGCGCATTTCCCTGCTGGTGGCGTCCGCCAAGCTGTCCTATGCCGTGGCGATGGCGGTCAAGCGCGGCAGCCCGAACGGCGAGATCGAGCAGGGCGTGGCGCAATATCAAGAGGCAATGAAAGAATTCCGCGAATTCGAGCGGGAGCTTTTGGCGGAAAAATCAGCGGATAGCTGAAAAAATATTTTAGGAGGTACATATTATGAAAACCAGCGAAATTATCAGAAAGTACACAGAAAAGGCAATCACTCTGGACGAGGCAAACCAGCTTCTGGAAGAAAACGGCAGCACTGTGCGGCTTGACCCGTTCAAGAATGTCATTTCCGGGCAGGAGTTTGCGGACACAAAGGTGAGCGACGATCCCGCAAAGGTAACCGGCTGGGGCATGATGAACCACGGCGTGGGCAGCATGGAAAAGATGCACGTCCAGAACGGCAAATTTGACTATGACACCGGCTTCCACGGCAACACGGCGGTGTTGTACATCAAGGGCAAGATGTTCCGCGTTGAGGGTGACCACATCGAGGTGTACGAAAAATGAAAGTGAATATTCCTGTCAGACTGAAAAACCCGTGGTTCTGGGTGGGCATTGTTTCCATCATCATTGCCGCGCTGGGCGTTGACCCGCAGCAGTTCGTGACGTGGGAAAGCCTCGGTGGCTACATCGTGGACGTGCTGGAAAACCCCGTGCAGCTCGTGACCGTTGTGCTGGCAGTGCTGGCCGTATTTATCGACCCCACCACGGCGGGCATCGGCGACAGCGCCCAGGCGCTGACCTACACTGCGCCGAAGAAAGAGTGATAGAATGACCGTAAAGGAAATCATTGCTATTGCAAGCAAGGAAATCGGCGTAAAAGAATCGCCGCCCGACAGTAACAAGGTCAAATACAACACCTGGTACTATGGCCGCGAAGTATCCGGCTCTGCGTATCCGTGGTGCATGGTGTTTGTGCAATGGGTATTCGCGCAGGCCGGCGTGGCCGTACCAGTCAAGACGGCTTCGTGCGGTACATTGCTTAATTCTGCAAAAAGCAAGGGACAGGCTGTTTATAAGAACTATCAGCCCGGCGACGTTGTAATCTATGACTTTGATGAAAACGGCAGCACAGACCACTGTGGCATCGTGGAATCCGTGAACGGTTCTAAAATCACTGCTATTGAAGGGAATACAGGTAGCGGAAACGACGCTGACGGCGGGCAGGTACAAAGACGTACTCGCAATGTATCTTCGATTGTAGGCGCTTGGAGACCGCCTTATAAGGAGGTGGAAAACGTGACTGTGGATGAAGCAAAAACCATTCTCAAAAACAAGGCAGGTCTTTCGGATATCACAATCGACTGGCTGAGCTATTACAAATACAGTGATGACTTATTTGTGAAGCTGGCAAAAGCAATGCGGTAAAAATCGAAATAGCCGGGGAGAAATCCCCGGCCATTTTGTTAGCATTTTAGTTAGCATTGTAAAAAAATCAATAGGAAAATAAAAAAATTACGTAAAAAGCGTTGACAATACGCTTTAGGCGTGCTAATATATACTCGTAAGCCGTGAGGAGGTGACGAATTTGCAGATCACATTGAAAGCCGCCCGCATGAACGTCAATTTGACACAGTCGGAGGCGGCAGAAAAAATCGGTGTAACCGTCGATACTATCGGAAATTGGGAACGGGCTAAGAGTTTCCCGAATGCTTTACAAATCCGGCGGATTGAGGAAGTATATGGTATTCCGTATAACGATCTAATTTTTTTACCCAAGTGGAAATAAAGGAAAAAAGAAGGAGGAACGAACATGGACGAATACATCACCACAACGAAAAAGGAACTGGACGAGCTGTGCAGCTACCGTTCCGCATACTGGATGCTCTACGGCTGGGTATCTGCCGAAATTGAGCGAAATGGTTGCCCGGAGGATGTCAAGAACAGTTTGATTTGCGGGCTTGGGAGGACGGGGGAGATGCTGTGAAAACGTCAGAACTCGACCGCGTGAAGGCCACGCAGAGGGCTATCAAAAAGGCCATGATCGACAAGGATATCAGGCGGCGTGAGGATTTGGCGTCGATGATCGGTATGCCGCTGTCCACCTTTAATTTGCACATGCGCAATGGCATGTGGACAGTCCAGCAGATGGCGCGGATTTTCAAGGCGCTGGACATGGGCGTGGAATATGCGTGCATTGTATTGGGGGTGCGGAAATGACCAGAGAACAGCGAAAGCGCCGGCGTGCGCAGGTGCTCCGCGTCGCCGTCTGCATTGCCATCCTGGTTATGTTGATCGTCATGTTTTCGGATGCGTTCGCGGCGGAAACGCCCGTATCTGGGCGGGAATATCTTTCCTCTGCTGATGCGGAGCATCGGGAGCATATTTTGTGGGTAATTGAAAATGCGTAAATTTACAAAGGCGCAGCTCAAAGAAATTTTAGAGAAACACAAAAAATGGGTGTTTAGAGAAGACGGCGGAGAGAGGGCCGATCTGACCGGTGCCGATCTGACCGGCGCCCAGCTGACCGGCGCCCAGCTGACCTATGCCGATCTGACCGGTGCCGATCTGACCGGTGCCGATCTGACCGGTGCCGATCTGACCGGCGCCCAGCTGACCGATGCCCAGCTGACCGGTGCCGATCTGACCGGCGCCCAGCTGACCGATGCCCAGCTGACCGGTGCCCGCGGCGCAGATAAAATCATGTGGAATATATACACGACATTTTACCCGTTACAGTGCCCAGAAACCGGGGCGTATGTCGGCTATAAAAAGGCACGCGGTCTGATCGTTGAGCTCGAAATCACAGCGGATGCGCTGAGATCATCCGCGACCAGCCGGAAATGCAGGGCCAGCAAGGCAGAAGTTTTAAGTATTACCGATATTGATGGTAATATCGCAGCTGAACAAGTCGAAAGCAACTATGATAAAAATTTTGTTTATGTTGTTGGGTCAACTGTAGAAGTGCCGAATTTCGATACTAACCGCTGGAATGAATGCGCGCCCGGAATTCATCATTTTATAACCCGCGAAGAAGCGGTGAAGTATAACTGAAGACTGCGGCCAAGGCTGGACCGAGACGGCAAGGTAAGAGGCGGAACGGATCAGGGGAGAGTGAGATTGCCGAGGCATAGATACTTGAATGCCGCCGCCCGCCGCAGATTGAATGGAGGGAGCCAACAATGAATCTTTATGAAATCGACAAAGCAATCCTTGAATTGGTTGACCCAGAAACGGGTGAAATCACAGATTTCGGAGAACTCGATCGCCTTATGATGGGGCGCAACCGGAAAATCGAAAACGTTGCTTGCTGGATTAAAAATCTGGCGTCGGATGCCGCAGAATTAAAATCCGAGGAAGCTGCGTTAAATGAACGCCGGAAGAAGAAGGAATCTCAAATCCTGCGATTGAAGAGATACCTGTCCGACGCTTTGCAAGGGGAAAAATTCGAAACCTCGAAATGCGCGGTATCTTTCAGGCGATCTTCCGCTGTCAGTGTGACCGACCCGGCTATGATTGCTCGCTGGGCGCTGGAAAACGGTAATCAGGATGTTGTTATTCAAAAAACGGAGATCAGTAAAACAGCCCTGAGAAACCTCTTGAAATCCGGTGTTGCAGTTGACGGCGCAGAGCTGGTTGAAAATATCAGCGTGGGGGTGAAATGATGAGAACTTTTCGATTGCTCAACGAAAATGAAATCGAATGCAGAATCTCCGAAATCGCTAAAAACGGGAAATATTTGAAGCTCCTTTTATATAAAACAGCGAGAACAGATGCTGCGCTGCTTGATGAAACATTCGGGCCCATGAACTGGCAGAATGCGTATAGAGAAATCGACGGGAAAATGTACTGCGGTATTTCTGTTCGCTCTGAATCTGGGGAATGGATATGGAAATGGAATGTGGGCACAGAAAGCTTCACGGAAGCGGAAAAGGGGCAAGCGAGCGACGCTATGAAGCGCGCCGGCTTTGTATGGGGAATCGGCGCAGAGCTTTACAGCGCACCTGAATTGAAAGTTCCGGCTTCAAAATGCAATATCAAGCAATACGGCGAAAAATTCAAGTGCTATGACAAATTCACCGTTGAAAAAATCGCCTACGACGATTCGCAGAATATTTCGGCAATTTCTATTCTTTGCAACGGAGAAAGATGTCTCGTTTTACAGAAATGAAACTATCATTCACTGACGAAAAATGCATGACCGATGGGGGCGCGGTGTGGCTGTGCCTTAAAGTCACAGACCCCATAGCTGCCCGCCGGTTTTGCATCGAGCAGACAAAAAGCGTCATTTTTGACGCAGAAATCCGCGAACACCGGGAAAAACGGAGCCTTGAAGCCAACGCCTATGCCTGGGTGTTGATCGGGAAGCTGGCGGAAGCAACGAGGATCCCCGTGATAGAGGTCTATCGCAATGCGATCCGCGATATCGGCGGGAACTATGACGTTGTGTGCGTGACGCAGAAAGCCGCCGACACATTGGAACGGCACTGGCGCACGAAAGGTGACGGCTGGATAGTGGAACGGTTTGACAGCAAACTACCCGGATGCGTCAATATGCGGCTGTACTACGGCTCGAGCGTATACGATACACGGCAGATGTCTCGGCTGATAGACAACATCGTCGAGGACTGCCGGGCGCTGGGGATCGAGACGCTGACACCAGAAAAGCTGGCGGCAATGAAGGAGGGCTGGAATGCACAAACAGACAAAGGCGACCATGATACCGATATCCGTTAAACGGGCTGTATTTGCCCGCGACAACGGCCATTGCATCATCTGCGGCGCGCCGGGAGACCCGGTATGCCATGTGGTCAGGCGCTCCCAGGGTGGTCGCGGAATCGAGCAGAACATTGTGACACTCTGCCCTCACTGCCACATGGAGTTTGACGAGGGACCGCTCCATGAATCGTACTATGCACGGATCGTGGCCTATCTGAAAGGGTTTTACCCAGACTGGAACAGGGAAGATATGAGATATAGAAAGAGGTGGGACGATGCTTAACCGCATTATTATTATGGGTCGTTTGACCAAAGACCCGGAGCTGCGCAGAACGCAGAACGGAACCGCAGTCACATCATTTACATTGGCGGTCGATCGCGACTTCAAGAACAAAGAAACTGGAGAAACAGTTTGCGATTTCATCGACTGTGTCGCATGGCGCTCCACAGCAGAATTTGTCAACAACTACTTCTCCAAAGGCCGCATGGCTATTGTAGACGGTCGCTTGCAGATGCGCGACTGGACGGACAAAGACGGAAACAAACGACGCTCTTTTGACGTTGTTGTGCATTCTATGTACTTTTGCGATAGCAAGAAAGAAGAGACTGCATATCCGTCTGCGCAGGATTTGGCGAACCGGTTTGAAGAACTGGACAATTCCGAAGAAATTCTTCCTTTTTAAGAATATGCCCCCGTTTCCGGGGGCTTTTCTTTTAAGTTTGTATTGACTAAATGCTGTCTGGGGCTGTTTTGTAAATAATTGTTGACTAACTAACTAACTTAGCTATGATACAATATAGAAAAGGAGGTGCGATATGAGAATCAAAACATTCCCGTTGCAGTTTACGGAAGATTACCTTGACAGAATCCGACAGGTTGCAACGGACAGCAAAATGACCGTTAAGGAGTTCATCCAGTCTGCTATTGCGGAAAAGATTGAAAGATCAGAGGAGGCGGGCAAATGAATTACAGAAAGCTGTATTCAGATCACTATAAAATCGCGATACCGGAAGGGTTTGACATCCACCACATTGACGAGGACAGAGAAAACAACGATATTTCAAATCTTGTTTTGCTCCCATCAAGGTTGCATCATCAGTACCATTTTTACAAATCAATCGTAATGAAGTGGAACCCGGGCGGAGATTTGTATTCGCAAGATATTAGTAGCTATAACTTAAAATCTGTTGAAGCATACTGCAAGGCGTGCAATGAGTGCAAAGTGTGGATGAATCTGAAATCCTATATGGATGGCGAAAACATGTTCCCGTATCCGCTCCCGTATGAATGCGCCCCGATTTTAAACCAACTGACCGAAAGAGTACTATATCATGTCTGAAAACAAAAAATACTGGTATATCCAGTTGAATGTCAATTTTTTTGAGGATGAACGCATTGACTGGCTATGTGAGCAGAAAAACGGCTATGCCTATGTTGTTCTGTATCTAAAGCTGTGCCTGAAAACCGCAAACAATAACGGAATTTTGACACGGCAGATAGGGGATATGATTATTCCTTACAACGTGGACAAAATCGCAGAGATAACGCATATTGATGTTGACATTGTTCGGGTTGCTCTTGAACTTTACAAGCGCATTGGCCTTGTGTATGAAGCAGACGAAAACTGCAATTTTATGAGGTTGCCGGAAGTTCCTGGGATGGTTGGTTATACAACTCAATACGCCATTGATAAGGCGAAACAGAGGGATAGAAAAAAGCAAAAACTTCTGGATTCTGCGCAAGACAATGTCCAAGACAATGTCCAAGACAATGTCTCGCAAGAGTTAAGAGTTAAGAGTTTAGAGTTAAGAGATAATAATTTAGAGAAAGAGAAAGATAAGAAGCACAAGCGCTTCACGCCCCCCTCTGTTGACGATGTACGCCAGTATTGCTATGAGCGTGGAAACAACATAGACGCAGAGGCGTTTGTTGACTACTACACCGCCCGTGGATGGAAATATGGGCAAGGCAGGCCGGTTGTTGATTGGAAAGCGGCTGTCAGGACATGGGAGAAGCGCGAGAAGAAAGAAGAGCCAAAAGGCTTTGTCTATGACTACGGAAGCATGGAGGGCAGCCTATGAACGTGATAGATATTGCTGCAAAACAATCGGAAGCGCACATGGAGCCCGGCGATTACGTTAAAGACGGCCTGATCTACTGCGGGCATTGCCGCACGCCGAAACAGTGCCGTATCAGCGTAGATGGGAATCCGCGAGTGTTCGGCTGCCAGTGCGCCTGTAAAGAGCGCCAGTATCAGGCGGAGTTAAAGGCCAGGAGAGACGAAGAGATGCGTTTGCGCATAGAAGAACTTCGGGTGAATGGCATTGCGGATCGAGAAATCCGGGAATACAGCTTTGCTGACGCTGATGACACGCCAGAGATTGAGAGAGCAAAGCACTATGCCCAAGACTTCAAGGACATGGAAGAAAACAACATCGGATTGCTGTTTTGGGGAAGCATTGGGTCTGGAAAGACATTTGCTGCCGGCTGTATAGCAAATGCACTAATCTCTTCAGGGATTCCAGCATTAGTGACTTCCATACCGTCGATTTTGGCCGCTCCGTACAACGAACGCGGAGAGATTATATCTGGGATGGCAACGTATCCGCTGCTTGTGCTGGATGATCTTGGAGCAGAGAGAGGGACCGAGTTTGCTGTTGAGACTGTTTACAACGTGATCGATGCCCGTTACAAGTCCAGGCGCCCTCTGATCGTGACAACCAACTTGAGCCTAGATGATTTGCGCCACCCAAAGGACGTGGACTATGCGAGAATTTACGACAGAGTGTTGTCTATGTGCACGCCGGTTTGCTTCAAAGGGCCGTCCAGAAGAAAGAAAGACGCAGAGCGAAAGACTGAAATTCTGAGGAGGCTGTTTTCGTGAAATTTACAATTCCTATTCAGCCAATAACCAAAAAGAATCATCAGGAGATTGTCAATGTCAGAGGTAGACCTATGCTTTTGCAAAGCAAGAAATACAGAGACTATGAGAAAAAAGCTGTTTTGTTCGTGCCTAAATTATATTTGACCGGCCCGGTAACAGTGAAAGCATTGTTTTACATGCAGGCAAGGAGAAGGGTGGACTTAATCAATCTTTTGGAAGCGCTGGATGATGTCCTGGTGTGTGGCGGACTACTTGTAGACGATAACTGTTTGTCGATCCCGTCTCACGATGGGAGCAGGGTGTTTTATGACAAAATCAATCCACGCACAGAAGTTGAAGTGTATGACTATATGGGAGCTATGCCCTGGGAGGAGAGCAGATGAAACGTCCGTTATATTTAATCATTTCAAGCGGAAAGTTAGAGCTTCCTGTCGCTGTAGGAGATAACATGGCTGATCTTTCAAGACAGACTGGACGCTCTATAGCGAACCTTTGCCACACGTTTAATCGGTCAAGAAGAAGCGGGTGGAAAAAGGGAATGGCAAGAGAAGTATGGGTCGATTTCAGCGAGAAAGAATGGAGGGAATTGCATGAAGGGCAAAAGAGTATATGAGCGCTACGGATATTCATGCAGAAAACTTGAAGATGCGATTAAGAACGACGATTGCGTTGAATATTGGCAAGGTTATAGAGATGCATCTAAGGTGATTTTGGATGACGAAGAAACCACGCAGAAAGCATACACTGTAGATAAACGCGGTAGAAAAAAGGTTTTATGCTCTAACTGCGGAACACATATTTTTGAGGAAGATTGTTACTGCAGGATTTGTGGGCTGAGAATTATTCCATCAAAAGCAGAGATGAGGGATGGTGGACGATATGATTACTGATGAAAAGCTCGCCCTCCTGGGCGACCACGAGGCGGCGAAGCTGACCCACCTCTCCTTGTTCTCCGGCATCGGTGGGCTTGACCTGGCGGCAGAAATGGCCGGGTTTCGAACGGTGGGGCAGTGCGAATGGGCGGACTACCCGACAAAGGTTCTGGAAAAGCACTGGCCAGGTGTGCCGCGCTGGCGGGATATTCGTACATTGACAGGAGAAAGTTTCTATGAAAAAACAGGATTGCGAACAGTTGACGTTATTTCCGGCGGGTTCCCCTGCCAGCCGTTCAGCGTTGCCGGGAAGCGAAGAGGCAAGGAGGATGACCGTTACCTCTGGCCTGAAATG
>ERZ1643249.699-NODE-699-length-36270-cov-6.218197_pt1 | contig 36270 bp, 43 predicted proteins | sample MGYA00579263_ERZ1643249 | MGnify/ENA primary metagenome ERZ1643249 (study PRJEB29033, sample SAMEA4952264) | chicken gut metagenome | biome: Broiler Chicken; feature: Gastrointestinal Tract; material: Caecum | place: Ireland | collected 2018 | study: Broiler...
TTCTTTGTGGAGACCCCCGATCTGCTTCTCCCCTTTTTCCAGGATACGCTGCTTCTCCTGCCCAAGTACGATCTGACCACCGGAAGCATGGACCAGCTGCGCACCCTGCTGGCCCAACAGACCCCCTATGAAATTCTGGAATAATCCCTGGATTTTTGGCTCTCTCCCTAGAGCAATTGGAGCAAGGACACGCAGAGCCATCCATGGACTATGCATATTACTTTTCCGTGGTCTTCTCATAATATCATCATGCATGTTTTCAAGCCACCTGCCCTTCTCTCTGGGGCAGGTGGCTCGTTCTATTTGTTTTCCATTTGTTCTCTCCCCTGATACTCACTTTTCACGATTTCAAACATCTCCTCTGGGGTCTCCTGGCATCCCCCTTCCAGCCACAGTTTGATGATACTGGTCAGACCGCTTTTGAAAAACTCCATGTGATAGCGAATAAAGCGGTTTTGGAAATGTCTTTTTGCCAGCTCCATATCATAGGCAATGATTTTATAGTTGTTGTCATACCCCAGTTTAAAATAGGTACGGTAGAAAATCTGGTTGGCCTGAATGTGGCGGAACAATTTGAGATAGTCGTTGCTATTGACACCTGAAGTGATCTCCTCCTGATACAATTCCGACAAGCTGGCCTCCAATTTGTCTCGGATGGAGTCCGCCAGGGCGTAGATGTCCGCAAAATTGGCGTAAAAGGTAGTTCGGTTCACCCCCGCCCGCTTGCACAGCTCAGAGACAGTGATCTGGCCCAGTTCCTTGGTCTGCAACAGGTCCAGGAATATCTTCTCCATGCGTTCCACCGACTCCCGCCTGCGCTTATTGTTGGGTGTATTCATATGCCCTCCTTTATCTCAACACTTGTTGTGACATTGATGATTGTTTTCTCCTCTGGCGGAAATTATACTACACTTAGACCGAGGCAACAACTGTTGTGTTAATGAATTTTGGAGGTGTAAATCATGAAGAAAAGTACGTTTGTGGCCATGCTGCTTGGAACCGTGAGCGGCGTACTCTTTGCCCTTGGCATGTGCATGGCGCTCATTCCCGACTGGTATTCTTTTGGCCCCGGTGTGGCGCTGGGTTGTGCCGGCATTGCGCTTGGACTGGTCGCCGTGGCGGTATGGCGGCACATGGAGCACAAGCAGCCCATCCAGATTTCCCGGAAAGCGGTGGCATCCGTGGTCGTGGGCATTGTGGGGGCCTTGACCCTGGGGGTGGGCATGTGCTTTACCATGGTATGGAATCAGCTGATTCTGGGGATCGGCATCGGCCTTGTGGGGATCGTGGTGCTGCTCTGCATGGTCCCCCTGATCAAGGGCATCCGTGCTTGAGACCGCTACGTCATCGTTTCTATACGGCCCCCTTTTTTCGTTCTGCCGTGCTCCCTCTGGTGGGAAACTGCCTGTATGCCCTGTACCACGGTCTCTTGGGCTTTGTCTATGCCTCCCTGTGGTATCGGTCGATGTGTATCTTCTACGCCATCTTGGCTGTGGCTCGGTTCTGTGCTCTGTTAGCGGGACGGGCAAGTGCAGGAAGAAATCGCATCATATCCTGGCGATTTGTGATGATGGTATGCGGTATTCTGCTCCTTGTGCTCAGTGGCAGCTTGGCCTGGGTCATAGAGATCAGTCTCGCTCAGCACATTGCCACCGCCTATGACACGGTGACGATGATTACTATAGCCACCTATACCTTCTATAAAATTACGGTGGCCGCGGTCCAAAGAGTTCGGCATTGGGACACCTCTCCCCTGTCGGTGGTCATCCGCAACATCCGATATGCGGAGGTGGCGGCTTCGGTATTGACGTTGCAGCGGTCCATGTTGGCCTCCTTCAGCACACCGGAACACACACCTTCCCAGTGGATGAATGCGTTGACCGGTGCTGCTGTATGTGCCTTCATTCTATCTCTAGGCATTTATCTAATCTGGAAATCGAGAAAGGAAGTTGAACCATGGCAAAATCCAAACTTGTAAACGCAAATGAGAAGCTCGCAGAAAAAGTCACCGCCACCTTTGGCGCCATTCAAGACCGCGTGGTAGGTGGCTACACCAAAATGGAAGACGCCTTTGTGGACCGCTATCTCACCCGAGACGGGGAGAGCGTGGAGGAGGCAAAGGCACGGCTGAAGCGGGAGCTGGAGGAGTCGAAGCGGTAAGTTGCCCCGCCCCCCTCTCCATTCCGCCTGGAAATTTAGGATGAAACCAGGGCCCTGATGTGGTACAATACCTGTATCCTGCAACAGAAGGGAAATCATTGAAATGACAAAGATCTTGTTTGTATGTCACGGCAACATCTGTCGAAGCCCCATGGCGGAATTCGTGATGAAACATCTGGTCAAAGAGGCCGGGGTGGCGGACCAGTTCTCCATTGCCTCCGCTGCCACCAGCACCGAAGAGATTGGCAACCCGGTCTATCCCCCTGCCGCCCGCACCCTGGCCGCCCACGGTGTCCCCTGCTCTGGCCACGCCGCCCGCCAGTTGCGCAAAGCGGACTATGAGAGCTACGACCTGCTCATTGGTATGGACGACGCCAACATCCGCAACATGCAGCGTATGTGCGGCGGCGATCCCCAGGGGAAAATCCACCAGCTTCTGGACTACACAGACCGTCCCGGAGAGGTGGCAGACCCCTGGTACACCGGCAATTTCGAGGCCACTTGGCGGGATGTATGGGAGGGCTGCAACGGCCTTCTGGCACAGCTGCGCCAGCACTAATATCACCTGGGCAACATAAAACCGGCTACGGAGAGTTCTCCGCAGCCGGTTAATTTCATCTTATGGGAGTTGGTTTAGCCCTCGTCCTCAATGAGGCCGTATCCGCCGTCGTTGCGCTGATACACCACGGAGAAGGCACCCGTGTCGTCATTCTTGAAGGCGAAGAAGGTGTGGCCCAGCAGATCCATCTGCAAGATGGCCTCGTCCACCGTCATGGGCTTGATGGGGAACTTCTTGGTGCGAACCACCTCGAACTTGCTCTCCTCCACCACGTCGGGAACAAAGGTGGACTGCTCCTCCTGGGGAATCACACGGGTGAAGGCGTCCTGACGCAGACGCTTCTCCAGACGGGTCTTATGCTTGCGCAGCTGACGCTCCATGGACGTGACGGCGGCATCCACCGATGCGAACATATCGGAGGTGCTCTCCGCCACACGCAGAATCGTGGCCCCGGAGCGGATGGTCAGCTCTACCTTGTTCCGGTCCTTCTCCACCGAGAAGACCAGATTGGCCTCGCTGTCCGTCTTGAAGTAACGCTCCAGCTTTCCCACCTTTTTCTCTGCATAGTTGTGCAGAGCCTTGGGCAGATGGACCTTCTTTTCCGTAAAGGTAAACTTCATGTGCTTCAGCTCCTTTCGCCCCCCACCAGGAGGGCGTATCATTGGGAGGTTCTCTCCTTGTTAAAGAGTATAACACATTTCCTTTGCGGACGCTATACCTTTATGAAAATTTCACAATTTCTTTTTCTCGTTACAGTGTGCCACAGGCATGGCGGGTGACGTGACAGCCCAGGTTCACCACACAGGGCAGCCCGGCAATGTGGGTGCCAAAGGGCTCGATGGCCACGGTGAGGGCGGTGGTGGTGCCACCCATGCCCTGGGGCCCGATGCCCAGACGGTTGATGCGCTCCAGCAGACGCTGCTCCATCTCCCGATAGAAGGGGTCGGCGTTCCACTCCCCCGCCGGGCGCAGCAGCGCCCGCTTGGCCAGAATGGCGGCCTTCTCTGAGGTGCCGCCCAGGCCCACGCCCACCACCACAGGAGGACAGGGGTTGGACCCAGCCTGAGACACGGCCTCCACGATGAAGTCCTCCACCTGCTCCTGGGTTACAGAGGGATTGAACATCTTCATCTTGGTCATGTTCTCGCTGCCAAAACCCTTGGGGGCCACGGTGATCTCCACCTGGTCCCCGGGCACCATCTGCAAATGGAGGATGGCAGGGGTGTTGTTCTGAGTGTTTACCCGGCGCAGGGGATCCCCCACCACAGACAGGCGAAGATGGCCTTGGACGTAGCCCTCCGCTACCCCCTGGTTCACTGCCTCCTCCAGGCTACCGCCCGTGAGGTGGCAGTCCTGGCCCCAGTTGACAAACACCACGGCCATGCCGGTGTCCTGGCAGATGGGCAGCCCCTTCTCTTGGGCAAACTCGTAGTTCTCCCGCAGGTCGCCCAAGATGGCCTGTCCCACGGGAGAGGCCTCCGCCTTGCACGCCTCACAGATGGCGTTGCGCAAATCCTGAGGCAAAATGGTATTGGCCTGAATGCACAGCTCCCGCACCAACTGGGAGACCTGCTCACTTGTAATTTCTTTCATCATCTCTCCACCTCTCGTCCGTCAATGAATACATGGGTCACCTGGCTGCGCCAGTCCAGGGGAGGACCGTCCAGCACCACCAAGTCCGCATCCTTGCCCTGGGTGATGGACCCCATGCGGTGGTCCACCCCGGCAATACAGGCGGCGTTGATGGTGATGGCCGCCAAGGCGTCCTCCTCTTCCATCCCGTGTCGGGCTGCCATAGCCGCACACAGCAACAGCTGGGGCGCTGTGGTCTCCGGGTGGTCGGTGCAGATGGCCACCCGTACACCTGCCTTGGTCAGAAGCGCCGCGTTCTCCAAAGTCATCTGGCGCAGCTCCCCCTTGGAGCGGTCGGTGAGGATGGGACCGGTAATCACCGGCACCTCCTCCCGAGCCAGGTAGTCGGCAATCAAATACCCCTCGGTGCCGTGGACGATGGCGTAATCCAGCCCGAACTCCTTGGCAATGCGCACCGCCGTGGCGATGTCGTCGGCCCGGTGCACGTGGAAGTGAGCGGGCACCTCCCCCGCCACCACCGGGCGCAGGGCGTCCAGACAGGGGTCGAAACTAGGCATCTCCTCCTGTGGGTCGGCCTGCGCCGTGGCCCACTTCAACTGATACTCGGATGCCCGGGCCAGCAGCTCTCGGATGACCGCCGCCGTGCCCATACGAGTGGCTGGCCATCCGTCTCGCCCCTTGGGGTTTTCCCCCAGGGAGAACTTCATGGCCGCCGGGGCCTGTACCACCATCTCGTCCACAATGCGGCCCGCCGTCTTCATCAGCACCGCCTGGCCTGCAATGGGGTTGGTGGAGCCGGGGTGCACCATCACACAGGTCACCCCCGCTTCCCGAGCCTCCTTCACATAGGGGTCCATGGGGTTGACCCCGTCCAGCACCCGGATGTTGGGGGTGCACACCTGGGAGGTCTCATTGAGGTCCTCCCCGTCGCACCCACACAGCCCTAAATGGCAGTGGATGTCCATCAAGCCCGGCAAAATATGCCCACCTCGGGCATCCACAGCATTCTCCAGCTCGGCCCCGTCGGGCAGCTGGTCCATACGCCCCACCTGCTGGATTTTCCCGTTCTCCACCCGGATATAGCCGCTGTCTATGGTCTTGCCCTCCATGGTGTGGATGACTCCGTTGAGAATCATCAAGGCGCATCCCTCCTCTCGACCGAATTTTTCCTCTGGGTTTGCTATACTCTCTTGTGCGGTATCACCGCAGCATGGGAACCCCCATGCAGTCATTCCATTCTCCCGCGCAGCAAAACCTCTGGGCTTCCCCTCTCCGGGGAAGCCACTTTTTATGCAAAAAAACAGGGCGGGCTTTGGCGCCCGCCCCTATGAGAGCATGGAATCAGCGGCGGCCTCGACGGCTGCTGCGCTTTTCATTCATATGCAGCTCAGACAGCTTGCTGTCCGAACTGGCCATAAACTGTTTGAGCTGATCCTCAAAGCTCACGGGCCCCTTGGGCTGAGGCGGTGCTGCCTGGAAGCTGCTCACGCCAGGTCGGCGGCTGGGACGGCGCTCCCCACCGTTCTCACTCCGATGCCCCGCAGGCCGGGCGTTGGGACGGCGCTCCGGACGGGCCGGAGGAGGAAGCACTTGCTTCATCGACAGGTTGATACGATTGTTTTCGTCAATGCCGATGACCTTCACCGTTACCGCCTGGCCCTCATTGAGGTGCTCGTGAATGTCGTTGACATAGGTGTAAGCAATCTCAGAAATGTGGACGAGGCCGGAACGATTCTCCGGCAGCGAAACAAATGCGCCAAACTTGGTGATCCCAGTCACCTTTCCTTCCAGAATGGATCCAACTTCAAACCCCATAAACTTTTCTTTTCCCTCTCCCTGTGATTTCAGGACGCGGGTTTGCGCCCCGTTTTTATTTGGACGTATCCACAAAGCAGATCTCGCCCGGCTCCATCAGCCCCAACATGGCTCTGGCAATGTCCGCCAAGTAATTGGGGTCACTGCTGTGCTGAATGTCGTCGGTGAGCGCGGCGTTTTCCTCTTTCTGCTGCTGTACCTGCTGGGCCAGCTCGTCTCTTTTGTCCTGAGCTGCCATCAGCTGGCTTCTCATGGACAGCAGTCCGATGGCGCCAGCGACCAGGAGCACCAGCACCAACAGTTTTGTACCAATGCCTGCTCGTTTGACTTTCACTATGGTCGGCCTCCTTTTCTGCCTGTGCATCAACGTCATATACAACGTTTATTTTATACCATTTCAACCATTTTTGAAAGTCCTTTTTTTGATTTTTCAAAACTTTTTTTGTTTTCCCAGCCGCACACACGGCAGGTGTCAAAAAAAATCGAACAATCCCGTGAATCCACCGAAAACTTCGAACAAAAATGGGGAGCAAAATGCGACTGGCCGTGGTCAGGTACACTACGCCGCCCAGCAAAAATGCCCCGCCATGGTAGATGCGCACCACCCCATTGCCCAAAACCAGGGCGTGGACAAACACCGCCACCGCCGTCCCAATCCAGAATGTGACATCCAACAGAAACCACAGCCAGCGCCACGGACAGCTCCGGCGTATCCCCCGCATGGCGTCATATAACACACCCAGGCCCAGGCCCAACAAGAAACCTTGTCCGAGCACCTGGGCCTGGGTCATGACATTGATCCCCATACCTTATCGAAGCAGCCGGGAGAAAAAGCCTCCTACATTTCGCTCTGTCCGCTCCTCATAGCTCAAGGCGTCGATCTTCCCTTCTACCTTCAGATCGCCGCCGTCCAGGGACAGCTTTTCAATGTGAAGCCCTTCTCCACTGACCACCAACATCCCCTGGGTGGTGGAGAGCACGATGTTGGTGTCGTCAAACCGCTCCACATCCTCCACCCCGGACACCGTCAGGCCTCTGCGGTCCTCCATCGTCACGTGATGGCGGGCCGCTGCCGCTACCTCATATCCCATGCAACCACTCCTCTTTCCTTGGATGGTTCATGTATATGGGGTTTGTCCCGGGATTATGCCTCTCCAGACTCCTGAGGATCTTCCACTTCTTGTAGCTCCTTCCCCGGCAGACGCTGGCGAAGGTCGTACTTCAAAATGGTGTACACCACCGCCGTGAGGGGGACACTGATGACCAGGCCGATAAAGCCCAGCAGGCTGCTGCCCACTGTCACCGCGGCCAGCACCCAGATGCCGGGCAGGCCCAGAGAGGTACCCACCACCCGGGGATAGATGAGGTTTCCCTCCAACTGCTGGAGCACCGCCAGGAACACCAAAAACCAGAACGCCTTGATGGGGCTGATCATGGCCAGCAGCAGCGCCGCCAGCACGGCCCCGATGTAGGCACCTGCCACCGGAATCAGCGCAGAGACGCCGATAATCACCGAAATCAGGGGGGCGTAGTCAAAGCGGAACACCACCATCCCGATAAAACACAAGCTGCCCAAAATGCAGGCCTCGATGAGCTGACCAGACACATACTTAGTAAAGGTGTCCGCCGTCAGACGCACCACGGCCAGCACACGCTTGGCAATGGATTCGGGCAGGTACACCACCACCAGGCGGCGGCACTGCGCGGTGAGCTTGGGGCCGCCGGAGAGCATATACACCGAGAACACAAAGGAGATCACCGTGGTCACCACCGCCGACACCAGAGAGCTGGTGGCAGAAATCAGGTGCGGCACCGTGCCCGTCAGGGTATCCAGCACCTGGTTGAGGGCATCGCCCAGGATATCGTTGATCTTATCCGGTAGATTCAGCTTGGCCAGATTCTCCAGAGAGAGGCGCTGGGTGATAAAATCAATCACTTCCTGCAAGTTTTCAGCATAGATGTTCATGTTGCCCACAAAGCGCTGGATGCTGCGGGTCAGCTCCGGCACCACCAGGGAGATGAGCACACCGATGACGGCAAACAGCATCACATAGGCGGTGACCACCGCCAAAGGCTGGGCCAGCTTCTCTCCCCTCTTTCCCAGCCCCTTGGCATAGAGGCGGGCAAAGAAATTACAGGGGCGGCTGAGGATAAAGGCGATGGCAAAGCCGATGAAAATGGGACGGAAAGCCAGCAGCACACCGGAACACCAGTCCAGCACCACGTCGATCTTCACAATCACCACCACCAACGCTACCACATAGGTGATGAGCAACAACAATTTTCGAAACACTCCGTTGTCCAACGTCAGCACTCCTTTGCTTTCATTGTTCTCTCACAGTGTACCATTATACCTCTCTTGCGTCAATGAATACCAGAAGATGCTAATCTTACCGTCAGAACGAGTTGTGCACGTCGTCGCCTCGGGCCTGTTCCAGGTTCATTAGCTTCTTGCGGGCTGCCGAGTGGGTGAGCATGGCGGCCAACAGCTCGTTGTCCTGGGTCTCAATGGCCCGGCGATAGGCGGCCAGGCGGCCCTCCAGCCGTTTCACCGTCCGGCTCAGAGCCTCCCGATTCAGAGAAAACAGCTGGGTCCACAGCGCCACATCCAGAGCTGCCACGCGGGTGCAGTCACGGAAGGAGCCGCCCTCAAAGCCCCGACAGGAGAACAGCTCCTCGTCGTCGCACACCGACAGGGCTATGATATGCATCAGCTGGCTGGTGTAGGCGATCATCTCGTCATGGCGCTCCGGGGTGGTGCGGATCACATCCCGGAACTGACAGAACCGGGCCATGCGCTCCACTAAGTCCACGTGCTCTTGACTCACTCCTTCCGGGGGTGTCATGATAAAGTGGGTGTTCCGGAACAGCCCCGCCTCGGCGTTGTCAATGCCCGATACCTCCTTACCTGCCATGGGGTGGCAGCCGATGAAGTCCACATTGGCGGGCAGACACTGGGCTCCGTCCATAATGGCCCGCTTGATGCCGCACACGTCCACAATGACACTGCCCGGTTTAAAGTGGCTGCGGTGCTCCTCCAAAAAGGACACAATGCCCTGAGGGTCCTGGGCCAGAATCACCACGTCCGCCCCGGGAAGCTCTTCCGCTGCGTCATAGGTCACACGGTCCGCTGCGTGCCGCTCCACCGCCTTCTGATAGGTGGAGGCAGAGCGCACCACGCCCACCACCTCATAGTCCTCAAATCCCTGTAAGGCCATGGCCATGGACCCGCCAATCAGGCCCAATCCCACCACCACAATTCGTTTCTCTGCCATTGGTACTTCCTTCCCTTCTTGGGTGTTTCCTTTCTTTGCAGTTTAGCACTTTCAATCGTAAAAGTCAATGGACAATCTCACTTGCACCTAACCGTTTCCTATGCTACTATATTTATACCCGATTTTCATAGAAAAAGGAGCGTCTTTCATGGCTTTTCACATCACCACCCCCGAATTTTCTCAGACCATCCAACAGGCTATGGACACCCTGCACCCCAACTGTAATCCTGAAAAGCCCAATCTGCACCTGTGTCCCCGTCTCGTCTCCTGCGACGCCCCCTCCCTCTCCGTGGAGCTGGAGTACGACACCAAGGCCTGGACCTCCAATCCCATGGGCATTGTGCACGGCGGCGTGCTGGCCCTCATGCTGGACAATGCCATGGGCCTGACCTGCTACTGCATCTACGGCCACTTCACCCCCACCATCTCCATGAATCTCACCTATGCCCGGCCTGTGGCCCTCAACGAGACGGTTCGGCTCCGGGTCACCACCCTCTTGGCAGGCGGCACCACCGCTCAGCTCCAGGCCCAAATCTATCTTCCCGGACAAGAGGAGCGGGTTCTGGTCTCTGCCTCCGGTGTGTACTGTTCCCGAACTCGGTCGTAAAGCCATGTGCTTTTTATTGACTTCTCTGCACTGTGGTGGTAACGTATTTGATAAGATTATGACCATTTGTTTCAGGAGCACTTCATATGGACAAAGAGCATACACAGGGAACGTCATCCCCAAAATCAGAGGCCACCAAACAGCGTCTCTCTGAAATCTCCTATCAATTATTTAAGGAACAGGGCTTCGAGCAAGTGGGCGTGCGGGATATTGCCGCCAAGGCCGGTATGACCACCGGAGCCTTCTACTATTACTTTAAAAGTAAAGCCGATATTCTCAATCATCACGCCAAGATGCGGGCCCGATGGCTGTTCCATCAGGTCCCGGGTATGCTGGAGGGGCTCTCTCCCCTGGAAAAAATCCGGCAGTTTTTAGGCAGCTATCTGTGCGAGGTCTTTTTGGATGAAGGTTGGGAGCTGTGCGAGAGCCGCATGTTTGCCCGGTACTATGACAAGCGGGAGAGCTCGGGGCTGGCCTCCACCATCCGCCTATACTGCGAAGAGGCCAAAGAGCAGGGTCTCTTAATCCCCGACTGTGACGTGGACCAGATGGCCGGCGACCTGGTACTGGCGTGCCGGGGCGTGGAGTACGACTGGTGTCTGCGCCACGGCGGCTATGATATTCATCAGCGGATGTTCCGTCTGGTGGACATGGTACTCAGCCACTACACAAAAGCTTAACCAAAATAGACAGCACCCTGTATCCTGGAGCAATCCGGATACGGGGTGCTGTTTCATATTATCGTCTTTTTTCTGTGCGGATGCGCTCCACGTCATAGGTGCGCACAAACCCCGACACGTCCGCCCCGGTCTCCACACAGCGGAAGAAGATCTCCCCGCAAGCTCTGCTGTCGCTTCCGGCGTGGTGGTGGTCCAGCTCCAGGCCGAAGTAATCGCACAGGGTATTGAGCTTGTGGTTGGGGGACTGGGGAATGAGCCGACGGCTCATCTGACAGGTGCAGGCATAGGGCACCCGCTTATGCCAGGTCAGGCCATAGTCCCGCAGGCACTTGGCCAACACCGACATGTCAAAGGGCGCATTATGGGCCACCAGCATTCCCTGCTCCAAAATGGGACGTATGGTCTCCCACAGCTGGGGAAAGGTGGGCTCATGGGCCACCATCTCCGGGGTAATTCCGGTGAGCTCCACGTTGAAGGGCTCAAACTCCTCCTCCGGATTGACCAGGGAATAGAACTCCTCCACCACCTGCCCCCGCTCCATCACGGTAATACCAACCGCACTCATACGGTCGTTGAGGGAGTTGGGGGTCTCTACATCAAAGGCAACAACTCTCTGGGACATCTCTCACAGGCCTCTCTTTATATTTTTCACTGCCGGCCATTCTACCACAGATTTTCCGTCCCGTCTACCTCACAGCCGTTCCTGCCACTGGGCTTCCCGGAACCCCACCAGCACAAAGTCCTCCCCCACCACCAGGGGACGCTTGACCAGCATACCATCGCTGGCCAGCAGCTGATACTGCTCCTCCTCAGACATGGTGGGCAGGCGGTCTTTCAGCCCCAGGGCTTTGTAGGCCAGACCGGAGGTGTTGAAAAACTTCTTCAAAGGCAGGCCGCTCTTCTCATGCCACGCCTTCAACTCCTCCGCTGTGGGATTCTCCTCCTTGATGTTCCGGGCCTCATAGGCCACCCCCCGCTCATCCAGCCAAGCCTTGGCCTTTTTACAGGTGGTACAGGGGGGATATTGCAAAAATAAGACACTCATAGGTTACGCTCCTTTTTACTGGCTCTCCCGCCCCTGATACGGGGGACAGAGATACCGCTGTTTGTTTCGGGTGGCCTTTCCGTACTCAATGGCCTCCACGGGGCATTTGGAGATACAGGCCATGCAGTGGGTACACTGGGCGCCCCACACAGGCTTTCCGTTCTCCAGATGGATGTTGTTGAGGGGACACACATGCTGGCACTTGCCGCAAGAGATACAGGTGTCCTTGGCATAAAACTTCTTGGCCTTGGCATAGAAGCGGTAAAACGCCTGATTGACCACGCCAGATTTCAGGCCGTCCCACTTCCCAGTGGAAATAGGCGGGAAGGACTTGCCCTCCTCCATCCACTGTTCCCCCTGCTGCAACGTGGCCACCGCCTTTTGCCGCATGGTCTCAGCCTGGGCAGGGTCGGGGGGCGTAAACATCACCAGATAGTTATCCGGCATCACCACCTGCAAGGTTCCCCGATACGTCAGAGCCTTTCGCTGGCACAGCTCCTGAAGTTTGGGCTCTGCATTGCCCACCTCTCCACCGCAGGTCATGACGAAGTAGGCGTCCCGACTGCCGCTGAAATGGCCGCTGATGATAAAATCTTCCACAATTCTGGGGATCTGCCAGCAGTAGGTGGGCATGACAAACACCCAGGGCTTCTCTGATTGCAGCTCGGCTGCCACACCGTGGCGAATATAGTAGAAGGTGTCCAGCAGGTCATCCTTTCGGTGGTCCGCCAGCCACTCCGCACAAAATTGGCTGTTTCCTGTGGCCGAAAAATAAACAATCATATTCTTTCCTCCAAGGGATCCTTCCCTCTCTCCTTACGCACACAGTAACCGAATTTGGCCCCGGTGTCAATGTTCCAAAGAGAAAAAACTACACATAAACTTCCTGTGAAACCGTGTGAAATCTGTGCGTATCGGGAGGAATATTTCCGTTTCGTTCAGAGTTCGGCCTGTATATGGGTTTGCAGCACCCCTGCCACCGCCGCCAAAGTGTCATCGGGCAGCATTCCATACTCCCCATACTGGGCAGCGGCAGCGTCTCCCGCCGCCCCGTGGAGGTGCACCGCCCAAGCCACCAGCTCCCCGGGACAGGAAACACATCCCGTCAGCTGTTTTTGACCCAGCAGTGAGGCAATCATCCCCGCCAGAATGTCCCCGCTGCCTCCCTTGGCCATACCGGGATTCCCGGTGGTGTTGCGCCACACCCTGCCCTGAGGGTCCACGGTGAGGGTCTCGTGGCCCTTGAGCACCACCACGCAGCCCGTGTCCTGAGCCAGCTCAGCCGCCTGCTCCACCCGGTCGTTAAGCGGCAGCGAACATCCAGCTAAGCGGGCAAACTCTCCATCGTGGGGTGTGAGGACGGTGAGCCCCGTTCGGGTCCTGAGCCGTTGGGTCTGTCCTTCCAGGGCATTGAGGCCGTCCGCATCCAGCACCAGCGGCCCCTCTATGTCTTCCATCAGGCGGAAAACGATCTTCTGGGCCCGTGGGCTGCGCCCCATCCCTGGGCCCGCCAGTACCACATCACAGCTACGGGCTCGCTCCACCAGTTGCTCCGTATCGTCGGGCAGCGGGAAGGGCATGGCGCTGGAGCACCGGGTGGCTACCATGGGATACACATCTCTGGGCACACCCAGATACACCAGACCTGCTCCACTGCGCAGTGCTCCCTGGGCGGCAAACACCGGAGCCCCGGTATACCCTTCACTGCCCGCCACAATCAGAAGCTTTCCGTAGTCCCCCTTGTGGCTGTCCCGCTCCCGCCGGGGCAGCCGGACCATCTCATTTGTCACCAATCGTTCTTCTCTCACGGCTTCTCTCCCCCTTCCATGAGCTTGCCCACAATATAGGAATAGTTCTCCCGTCGGTGTGGGAGAAGGCAGGCGCTGCAATCCTTTACACCTCCCGGGGTATAGGTGAAGTTCCCACCGCACGTTTCCCCCATGAGGTACAGGGGGCAGTAGCAAAACAGGCAGTTAAAATTCTCCGGGTTTTGGGTGGGATGACAGGGAAAGAACTCACAGCTGGTATGTGAGAAAAACTCATAGTTATGCAAAGGCTTATTATTACTCATTGTAGTCCCCCAAACATCTCGCCCACCAGCTGCATCTGCTCCTGGGTAGGCTCCCAGCCGAAGGCGATCTCCACCACACAGTCCTGGTAGCACAGCAGATAGGTCCGCAGGCGTACCCCATCCGTCTTTCTATATGCTTCCTGGGCCAGCCAAGGAGCGGCGTCTACCTGCTCATGGTCTGCCCACAGCATCTCGTCCCGGCACAGGTCGTACAAAATGGGGAGTTTCACCAAGGTCACCGTATACATCACGGTGTCCATGTCCTCTTCCGGCCCGGTCTCTTCCTCCGTAATCTGCCAGCCCTGATACTGCCCCAGGACCAGAGATTCCTCCCCGTCCCGGCTGACCCAAAACTCCTGGTCCCCCACATCTCCCCGCAGCTGCTCCACCGTCAGGGGCAGCCCGTCGGGGAATTGGCTCCACCAGCTGTCTGCCGCCGTGGGGGAAAACCAATCCAGGCGCATATAGCCAAAGGTTATGACACTGGTATAGGCCATAATAAGGAAGAAGTACAACGCCGATGTCACCAGCTCATTGGTACCCCAGGATGCCTTTCGCCTTCTCAGCACATCCCGCATCCACAGCACCAAATTCCACCCGATTCCAAACGATAGCGCCGTAACGAGTAAGAATAGACGGGCATTGGCCCATGGTTTCAACACCAAGGTAGCCACAATTCCAGTAAGCCACAAGACGACATACGCCACTAGGACCCAACGGACGACCTTGCCCCACGGCCCAGTATCCAGCCACTCCCCCTGGGCCGCCAGCTTCTTGGCCTTCCGGTGCCACAGTTCATATGGGACCAATTCCGCTCCGATGGCCACAAAGAGCAAAAGGTCCTCCAGGACCCACTCCGCCCGAGTGGAGAGAACCCACAAAGGCAGCTCCAAAAAACTCCAAAGGTTGAGCAGCAGTATCGCCAGCGTCAGGCCAAAACAGACACGGTAGACCCTCAACGCCCCCTGTTTCAAGGCCCGGTGCATCCCCTCCACATAGGCCACCGGATCGGTCTCCATGGGCAGAGGGTGCGCCGACCAGTTATAAAACACCTGCATGGTGGGGGTCTCCACCGTCAGCTTCCACCCCGTGTGCTCCCCCAGCTCTGCCAGGTCCTCCACCTGTTGGCTGGGCTGGGGCTCATACGCATCCTGATCGAGATAGGTAACCCACACATGCGCGGTGCGGGGTTCCACTCGCCGGAACGTCCACCAAATGCCAAAGACATTCTCCAGCACCCAGCCCTCCCGGGCTTGTTTCTCCAAATAGCGAATGGTCGCACCGGAATCGAAAAACGCCAATCGCTTCCAGGTTCGTTTCCGTGTTTTCATGAGCGCTCCTCCTCTCCCATGATCTGTCGGTAGTCCCGGGCCTGGGCACAGATGCGGGCATATTCCTGGTCCAACATCTCCTGCCCCTTGGGGGCGATGAGATAGCTGCGCCGCCGCCCCTCCACCCGGGTCTCCACAATGCATTCCGCCTCCAAAAACTGCTCCAACAGATTGTACAGCGTCCCCGACCCCACATGCACCCTGCCCTGGGTCATGGCAGGCACTTGGTCCAAAATGTCGATGCCGCACCGCTCCTCCCGTAGGCAGAGCAGCACATAAAACATCTGCTCGGACAGGGTCTGAAACTTGGCCCGTGCCATCCTCTCACCTCCTTATCTCGAACATCGAGATTCCTCACCCTCATTGTATTCTCGATGTTCGAGATTGTCAAGAAGATTCTACTTGACAGGAAACCGTACTACTCATATAATACAGTTAGAAAGTGTACTACACCTATAATACACTTTGGAAGGAAGTGATACACCATGGTGCGCTTTGACGACCTGCGCCTCCGGGATGGGGCCCCCATCTACCTACAGATTATGGAGCATCTGAAGGCGGGCATTGCCGCCGGAACCGTGCAGGATGGGGACGAGCTGCCCTCCCGGCGCACCCTCTCCGCCCTGCTGGGGGTCAACCCCAACACCATTCAAAAGGCCTTTCGTCTGCTGGAGGAGGAGGGGCTCATCTCCTCCCGAACGGGAAGCAAGAGCTGTGTGTGTCTCTCCGATCAGCAGTCTCAGGCCATGCAGCAGCAACTGCCCAACACCCAGACCTTGGAGTATATTGAAAAAATGCGGGCCATGGGTCTCACCCGCAGCCAGACCATCGCCCTCATCGAGACCCTATGGAAGGAGGATGTCCCATGAGAAAAACTGGTTCCCTTCTCTATCTTACCGTCGCCGCCTCCTTTTGGCGGGTGCTGGTCATTCTGGCGGGAATGGCCGTGGTCCAGCTGGGGGTTGCTGTGGGGATACCCAAGGTCCTCCCGGAAAGCTACGGCGCACCTTATGTGTTTTCTCACCTCGCGTTCCGCCTCCCCGCCGCGGCGGCCTTGATTCTGGTGATGTACACCCTGATGCGCTCCCATGGCAGTCGCCCTACTCAGACGGGTTACACCATGCTGCGCCTTCCCGTTTCCCCCACCCAGGTGTTTCTCAGCTATCTGGTGTACGCCGTGGCGGTCCTGCTGCTGTGCTGGTTTGCCCAGCTGGCGGTGGTAGCAGCAGCCACCCAGTTGCTGGCCACTCTCTACCCCACCTTTGACTGGGGGGAACAGACGCTCTTCCTCACCAGTGTTCAGAGCGGGTATGTCCACGTCCTGCTCCCCCTGCTGGATGGGTGGTGTTGGGCCAACACCACCATGATCTATGTGGGTCTCGGATTCATCACTGCGGTGGGCATGGTGCGGAGCTGGCAGGGCAAGCTGCTGGTGTGGTTCTTCATCTTCCCCCTGGCCTTGTCCATCACGCCTCTGGAGCTGAGAAGTCATTCCTGGTCCACCGTGATGGCAGTGCTGCTCGTTGTGGGCTGCTGTGTGGAAGGAGGCCTTCTGGTTTTGAATCTGCGGAAAGGGGTGGGAGAATGAAATGGAAGCGCTATCTCCCTGTGGAGGCCAATGCCACCGTCCTTCGCCGGGGTTTTGTGGCTCTAACTGCATTCTCTCTGGTGTGCAGCCTGTCCTTTTTCAACGCTTACGCCCGCGCCCTTCCAGGCATCGAGCAGATTGCCGTCTCATTCCCCGGTGTCCAAATGCCCCCCTTCTCCCTGCTGCTGGGGCCCAGCCTCTACGGCTTCTGGGTCTCCGCCCTAGCTATGGTGCCCCTGGCCGGGTACTTCTGGGCTCTGCACACCCGTCTGAGCCACAGTGTATACCTCATGCGGCGGCTCCCGGACCGCTGGGAGCTGGCCCGCCGCTGCCTCACCCTCCCTGTGTTGGCGGCACTGTTCTTCCTGGGTCTATCCCTGGCGCTGTGGCTGCTGGACTTCGCCATCTATTGGACTGTTACCCCGGACCGTTTTCTCCCCTCCTCCCTCTGGGAGGCCCTGTGGAGCTAAGGAGGTTATCGTCATGCTGCAACTGAACCGTGTAAGTAAGACCTATCACCTGACCACCCATGCCCTGCACCAGGTCAACCTCTCCATCGCCCCCGGCGAAATCGTAGGGCTGTTGGGGGAGAACGGAGCGGGCAAAACCACCCTGCTCAAGTGTATTCTTGGCCTATTGTCCTATCAGGGCTCCATCACCCTGGACGGGGTACCCATCGGCCGGGACAACATCGCCCGTCTCAGCTTTGCCACCTGTGAGCACTCCTTTTTCCCCACTCTCACCCCCCAGGAGCACCGGGTCTTCTACCGGGAGCACTTCCCCACCTGGCGGGATCAGCGGTTTGAAGCCCTCATGGACTTCTTCCGCCTGCCGGGAAACCGTCCCCTGCGTGCCATGTCTGTGGGCCAGCAAAACCAGGTGGAGGTGATTTTAGCTCTGTGCCAAGGGGCAGACTACATTCTCATGGATGAACCCTTTGCCGGAAACGATGTATTCAACCGAGAGGACTTCTACAAGGTACTGCTGGGGATTCTGGAGCCCACCGAGACAGTCATCCTCTCCACCCACCTGCTCTCCGAGATCAACCACTTCATCAGCCGGGCGGTGCTGCTGTGGGATGGTCAGATTGTGGGGGACGTCTCCACCGCCGACCTGGATGAACAGGGATTGTCCATTCTGGACTATGTGAAAGAGAAGTACCACTATCAACCGGATCGGGTGAGCAACGCTCTTTCCCAGCTCAGCGGAGAGGAGGATGGCCTATGTGGAAACCGTTAGCGGCTTTTTGTCTGGTATTTGCCCTGTTGGCTGGATTCTTCGGCTACACGGTAGTGGAGACCCTGGATGCCCAGGACGCTGTGTCCTTCACCGTGGAGCAGCAGATAGGGGACCCTGCTGCTGCCCAGGGATTCCAGTTAAACATTCCTACCTTTCAAAATTATGATATGGCCTGGGACACCACGCTAACCTTGGGCTCTACCCCCACCTGGAGCACAGACTATCGCTATGACCCCGGAAATATCAGCTGGTATACCCCTCAGGAGAGTTCTCCTATGCTGTCCATTGCTGTGGGAGACACCTCCATGTTCTATATTTCCGGTGACGATTGGTCCACCAACGTCATCGGCCAAGCCTATCGTGAGATCATTGAAGACGTGTCCACCCGAGCCCCTGCCAAGGGAAGCTACTCTGAAACCGTAGTACTGAGCGATTATCTGGATTATTATCCTGTGATTTTGTCTGATATCCCCCTGCCCGACTCTTACAGCTCCGGCTGGGAAACCTGGGATTTGACCCAAGCCCTCCGCATTCCTGTGGGCCAGGGAGATACCATACAAGTGGATTTGGAACTGGACCAGAATTTCGTCATCTCCTCTATTTACCTCTCCACGCCTCAGGCTCCCTCTCTATACAGCGAAGCAATCCTATCCAACGGCTATTATTATGTGCTTTTTAGCCCCGAACAACAGGATGGCACTCCGGTATCGGGTGCCTCTCCCTATGGGCTATACCGCATCCCCGCCTCTGGCGGCCAGGCTTTAGCTGCTCAAAACTGCACTCTGTGCTACCAAACCAGCGGCAAACCCCAACACCTTGCTTTGTCAGACGGCGGATACCACCTTCTCCTCATGGAGAACCTGGCGGAAAACAACTATCAATTTCTTCTTCTGGACACCCTCTCCTATCAACCGCTGCAGGAGATTCCCATCCAACTCCCAGATGAAAACCATACCTTTATCATCCAAGATTCGTATCTGGGGGTACTGTCCTTATCAGACGATTATCCCGCCCCGCTGGTTCAATCCCTGAACCTGTGGGCCAAAAATGACTTTGGCCTGTATGCACCCGTATTGGACTGCGACCTGACCCAGGCTCAATTTCCCCTTGGTGTATCGTTCCAAACCTACTACGATGGAGAGCGCCTGGTGATGGCCTCCTACCTTCAGACCTCTCCCTCTGGCTATATGGTCACTCCATCTGTGTCGATAGCAGTATGTAACTCGGACGGCCTGGCGTATTCTGCCCGCTTTATCCACAGCCAGAGCATCACAGGATTTATTCAGGTCCAGGACTATCGGCTCACCCTGACTCCGGTTTCCTGAAAAAATTTCCCCACACCGCTGTTTTTCTTCGGCAAGACGTGGTATAATAACAGCGGTACCAAAGGCACCCAATATACATGAATCGGAACAGGAGGTTTTCCCATGAACACTCGATTCCTGCGCTGCAAGCACTGCGGCAACATTGTCGGCGTCATCCACGACGCTGGTGTCCCCATCTTCTGCTGTGGACAGCCCATGGAGGAGCTGACCCCCAACACCGTAGAGGCCAGCGGCGAGAAGCATGTCCCCGTAGCCAGTGTGGAAAACGGCGTTCTCACCGTCCAGGTGGGTTCTGTGGAGCATCCCATGACCCCTGAGCACTTCATCATGTGGGTCTATGTGAAAACCGAGAACGGCGGCCACCGCATCCAGCTCAAGCCCGGCGACGCCCCCCGCGCCGTGTTCCATCTGGGCGACGAGAAGCCTGTGGCTGTGTACGCCTACTGCAACCTCCACGGCCTGTGGATGACCGAACTGTAACAGATACTCTCCCCCCTTAGATAAAAGGAGTGCGGACTGGTTGATTGACCAGTCCGCACTCCCTTTTCTTATTGTCCCGTCATAATGCGCAAGATTTCCCGGTCTGTCTCCCGCATACCCAGGCGTCCCAGGCGGGCCACCATGTTCAGAGTGTTCTCCACTCCTTTTTTCACAATGCCGTCCCCGTCGTAAAACTCGTGTCCGGCCTTGTACATCTCATAGCCCATCAGCCCCGCCTCCAGAGCCAGAGAGATTTTCGCCGCACAGGAGGCCTTGGCCCCGTCGCACACCATGCCGGACACCACGGCCAGAGAATTGACCAGGGTGTGAGCCACCCCGTCCAGGCCCATGCCGTCCAGATAGGCAATGGCGGCAGCGGCAGCACAAGCCGCATTCACCGCCCCGCAAAAGGCGGACAGACGGCCCAGGTTGGTCTTTTGGTGGACGGTGAGCAGATTGGACACCACCATGGCCCGGTACATTTGCTCCTCCCCAATGCCCTTTATGGCCGCATATTCCATCACAGGCAGGGAGGCGGTGAGGCCCTGGTTTCCACTGCCTGAGACAATGACCACCGGCAACTCGCAGCCGCTCATACGGGCGTCAGACCCGGCCGCCGCCCGGGCACGCAACCGAGCTTTCCAGTCGTTTCCCGCCTGGGCCATCAGCTCTTTTCCGATCATGGCCCCGTAACAGCCCTCCAGTCCCTCCTGGGAGATGGCCCAGTTCAGCTGGGCCTGCTGCTGGATGGGCTGGCGGATGTCCTCCAGGTCCACGCTGTCGGCAAAGTCCAAAATGCCCTCCACCGTGAGCAGCTGCTGCAAAGGGTTTTCCTGCATCCCCTGGGGGACCTCCCGCTCTTGCAGCACCTGGCCGTTGCGGCTGACGTGCACCAGGTTGGTGTGCTGGTCCACCATCCGCACTCGGGCCACATCCTCCCCGGCTCGGACCTCCACCAGGATGTCAAAGGGGTGGGTGGTGTCCAGAGGCAAAATGGTCACCCGCTCCTGGGCCAGATACTCCTCCACCGCCTCCATATCCCGGTCAGTCACATGGGAAATGCACTCCAGCTGGGCCTGGGCCCGGGCGGCCACCGTTCCCACCGCTGCCGCCACCTCCAGGCCACGTCTGCCCCCGGTGTTGGGCACCACCACACTCTTGACATTTTTGATAATATTGCCGCTGACGTGAAGCGTCACCTGCTGGGGCAGCTGCCCCAGGGTCTGGCGAGCCACCGCACAGGCATAGGCCACCGCAATGGGCTCGGTACACCCCATGGCGGGCTTTAACTCCTCTCGGAGGATTTGCACATACGCTTGATATCTCTCATCGGTCCGTTGCATGGAGCTGTCTCTCCTTATCTGGTGTTTTTCTTCATTCTACCACAGGCCCCGCTCCACAGGAAGAGGTTTTTCCCGGTCACTTCCCAAGCAGTCCATACTTCTTGCGCATACGCCGAATTTTCTTCAGCATGGGCTTGGCACACAGCAGCAGAAACACCACGGTGGACACCCCGTGGGTGATGTTCACGGGAACCCCCGCCACGTAGCAGGCCAACACCGACTGCCAGGTCAGCCCCTCCAACACGGATAGGGCGGTGGAGGTGTCCAGCAATAGACCGTAGATGACCACGGTGGCCAAAAACCCATACACGCACACACCCACCAGAGGGAGATTCCCCCGCCGCATCCGCTTTTCAAAGAGCAGCCCCGCCAAGAAGCCGATGACGCCAAAGGCGAACATCTGCCAGGGGGTCCAAGGCCCCTGGCCAAAGAAAAAGTTGGACACAAATCCAGTCATGGCTCCGGTGAGGAATCCCGCCTCTGCCCCCAGCCCAATGCCCGCCACGATCACCAAGGCGGTCACCGGTTTGAAGTGGGGCAGCATGAAAAACACCGCCCGCCCCGCCGTGGCGATGACCACCAGAGAGGAGATGAGCACCAATTCCCTGGCCTGGGGTCGGCGGTCCTCAAAGGCGGCAAAGAATGGGAGCATGGCCGCCACAATGACACAGATGGAGATAAAGTAGTAGCTGCGCCCCTTCAAAAATATGATGCCAAAGGCGATGAGCAGCGGGATGAGCACCAAAATCACCCCAGCGACCAACCTGGTCCGCCGTCCCATGCCCCGGACGGTGGGCACCGAGGCCAACTCCACCCGCTGGGTGTTCAGTAGCCGCCCCGCTCCCAAAAGAAGGGCCAGCCCTGCCGCCCCTTGGCCGCAGGCAAACCCGGTCAGCTGCATGTGGCTGAACACCGTCAGGTCCCAGAAGGTGTTCCCCTGGCCCAGAGCGGCGTTGAGCATCCCACTCAGGCGGACCAGTACCACCGCCGCCCCCGCCACCGAGAGCAAGGCCAGGAGCGCGGACAGCCGCACCGCCGCCGTGGCACCTTTCTTTTGCCGCCAGGCCAGCCCCGCGGCGAGGAGCAGAACAGGAATGGAGAGCCCTGCTGCCAGCTGTGCAGCCCTCAGTCCCACCAGCGTTCCCCCGTCCAGGGTCAGCAGCTGGGGCGCCTGCACCAGATACAGCTGTTGGGCCAAGTCCACACACTCCCCCGCTCGCCACAGGGTAAACTGGTCTGTCAGGCCCTGATAGGCCAGCTCCGGGATGGAAAACCAGGGGGCAAAGGCCGCATTGGCCGCCATGGCCACACACAGCCACACCGCCGCCATCACCCAGCTGTCCGCCCCGGTGCCCATTTTCACTTGTTTTGCGTACATGCCCGCACCACATCCTCCACCGTCACCGCCTGGGGAAAGACCTCCCGTGCCATCTGATTGGCGGCGGTGGTGTAAAAATGATTGCCCAGGAAGAAGTCCCGGGCGGGCTTCTGGCACACCAGCTGGCCCCGGAACAGCAGCCCGCAGGTATCCGCATAGGCGGCGCAGAACTCCACATCGTGGGAGACCATGAACACCGTCTTGCCCTGTCCGGTGAGCGCTCCCAGCACCTGAGCCAAGGTCTGTTTATAGCATCCGTCCAGCCCCTTGGTGGGCTCGTCCAACAGGAGAATCTCCGGGTCCAGCAGCAATACCTTGGCCAGAGCCGCCCGCTGCTGCTCTCCCCCGGACAAATCATAGGGGTGCTGGCCCAGCAGCCCCTCCAGCTGGGTCACACGGATGGCCTGTGTAAGGCGGTCCTCCCGTTCCTTTCTGGACAGGGGCAGCTCTTCCAGCAGCTCCTCCAGGTCCGACTCCACCGTGTCCTGCACAAAGAGGCACTGGGGATTCTGGGGCAGCACTCCCAAAATTCCCCGCTCCAGAGGCCTTCCCCGCTTTCTCACCTGACCGCCGATGCGGATTTGGCCCCGGTAGGGCCGATGTTCCCCGGAGAAGAGGGAGAGAGCTGTGGTCTTGCCCCCTCCGTTGCCCCCCATGAGGGCGTACAGCTGTCCTCTGGGTACCTGGAGGTTGAGCCCCTGGAGCACATCCGCCCCGTGGCGGTCATAACGAAACCATACCTCCCGGGCCTCCAAGGCCAGGTCCCTGGGAGCGGACTGGGCGGGGGGCTCTACGGGGGGCTGGGGCTTGTCCCGGTACTGCTCCAGCCAGGTCCGCCCCTCCTTCACTGTCATGGGGCAGGCCTCTCCCCCCTCCACTCGGTTGTAAATCTGCATGGGCACCGGGCAGCACACCCCCAGAGGGTGGTGGGCCAGAGCCCGCCCCACCTGCCGGGGGGAGCTGTTGCAGAGGACTTTGCCCTCCTCCAGCACCACCACCCGGTCCGCCATGGGGAACACCTGGTCCAGGCGGTGCTCCACCGCCACCACCGTCAGCCCCAGCTGCTGGTTGATCCGCTGGAGGGTGTAGAGGAAGTCGGTGGCCGCCATGGGGTCCAGCTGGGAGGTGGGCTCGTCCAGCACCAGCACCTGGGGGTGCATGGCCATCACCGAGGCCAGGTTGAGAAGCTGTTGTTCCCCGCCGGACAACTCCTCCACCTTCCGGTCAAACCAGCCCTGGAGGCCAAAATAGCTGGCCATCTCCGCCACCCGAAGCCGCATGTCGCCCAGCTCCAGCCCCAGGTTCTCCAGGCCGAAGGCCATCTCGTGCCATACCTTATCGGTGACCATCTGCTGCTGGGGATTTTGCATCACAAAGCCAATCTCCCCCGCCTGGGTGCGCAGGTCCACCTGGTGCAGCGGAATACCCTTGTAGTATACCTCTCCCGTCTTGGTACCATGTGGTGTGAGGACGCTTTTGAACTGGCGGATGAGGGTGGATTTTCCACACCCGGACCGCCCGCAGATCACCACGAATTCCCCTGGCCCAATTTGTAGGTTTACCTCTCGCAGCGCAGGGACTGACGCGTCGGGATAGGAGAAGGTCAGATTTTGCACATCCAATAACGCCATTTCAAATCCTCCACCAAGTTGAGTATCAAAGGCAGGGCGCACAGCACCCCGTAGAGGGCATAACACACACAGGCCGGGACGGTGGCCCCGTTCAGCCGCCACACCGGGAAATACAGCATGTTTAGCTGTCCCGTGACCACGCCCGCCGCCACACATCCAAAGCACAGGGCCATGCCTGCCGCCAAGGCGGTGGAACGCCCATCCCATCGGAAGGGGTGGTATAGGGTGCGCCCCCGCAGGCCATAGCCCCGGGCCCGCATGGAGTCAGCGGTGTCCACCGAGTGTTCCAAAGACCATGTAACCAGGATGGACAGCACCCGCACCCCCTTTTTCAGCCGCTGCCATGGGGTGCCCTCCCCCACGTCCCGGCCCACACACCGCTGGGCTGCCATCACCCGCTTGGCCTGGGTCAAAAACAGGGGAAGAAAGCGCAGCACCATGGAGAAGATGAGGGCTAGGGCGGGAAAGCCCTTACCAAAGAGGTACACCACCTTGTCCTCCGTCATCACGTCCTGCCAGGTGGCACACCACAAGATCACCACCCCCATCATCCCCCCGGTGCATAACCCGTACACCACAGACTCCAGGGTCACCGGGTTCCCCGAGGGCAAGTAGCCCAGAATGGTGAGGCCCTGGTGGGAGAAGAGGGGATTGATCACCGCCGAGAGCACCACCACCGGAAGGGCCAGCAGGTACACCCGCACAAGCCCCTTCCCGCCCCGCAGACGGAACAGATAGGCGGCGGCAGAGACTCCCGATAACACCAGCAACACTGGGTGCATGTAAAAGAGGGTAACCCCCAGCACCAGAAGGTAAAAGATGAAATTGATACCTGGATGACAGCGGGAAAACTCGTCCTTCACGCCGCCCTCTCCTCCTCTCTTACAAATCAAAGCCCAGATCACAGGTGTACTTAAACTCAATGACGTCCCCGTTCTTCACCGTGTACTTGCTCACCCCGTAGTTGGGCTTGGTCCCATTGACGTAGTACATCCAGCCGGACCCGGCCCCACAGTCGAACTCATAGAGGTTGTTGATGCCCTCAATGTAATGGCTGCCAAAGCCGGGGGTGTACTCGTACTCCATGTGGATGCCGTAGGTCTGGGTGGCTCGGAGGAGTACGTCAAACACCGACTCTCCCTCCTCAAAGGAGATGGCCTTGCGGGACAAAATCACCCCGTCTGAGGGCACCAAACTTTCCTTCCCTGGAGTCAAGTCCTCCATGCGGCCCAAAATGGTCTTGCACTCAATGGAGAGATAGCAGGTGTTGACCTTGGGCGTGGGGGTCGGTTTGGGGGTGGGAGCGGGCGTGGCCTTCACCGCTGGCTTCTGGGTGGGCTTGGGCGTGGGGGCTGGTGTGGCTGCCGCTGCGGACGACTCCCCCCGGTCCTGACTCTGGGCGGGCTGCTGGGTCTCCGCCGGGGCCTCACTGGCCTGGGGCTCCCCAGAGGGCTGGTCGCTGGGGGCGAGGCTCTCCTCCACCCCCACGGTGGGGGACACTATGGGGGTGACCACAGCGCCCTGCTCCCCCGTGTTTCCACAGGCCGCCAAAGTCAGCAGCAGCAACAGGGAAAACAGGCACATCCATCGTTTCAAATGCTTCATAGGCTCTCCTCATACGCCGGAGGCTTTTTAGCCCTGGCTCTTTCTCTTACGGTCGGTCCAAACAGCGGCACACAGCCCCGCTGCGCTCATGCCCAGAATCACCAGAGATTCCACCAGGGGGCTGGTATCTCCGGTCTGGGGCACCTGGGGCTCCTCCTCCCCGCTGCCCGGATTCTCTCCGCTGTCTCCATCCTCTGTGGGGGGCGCGGGGGTCCACTGGGTCAGGTCAAAGAGGGTGTTCTCCCCTGCCACAAAGCGGCGGTAGGCCTCCAGGGCGTAGCCGATCTGCACGGTGCCCATGCCGTCGGGCTGGTCACTGCTCATAAAGGTGGTAAAGCCGGACTCCCGCTTGAACTGGTCCAGTTTGGTGACCAGATTGTAGTTGCCGTGGGTGAACCCGTTGTCCGGGTCCAGAGGGTCGATGCCCGCCACCGCCAGGGCGGTGAGCACCTGGGCGGCGGTACAGCCGTTGTCATCCCCCTCATTGATGTAGCCGCAGTCGCTGGTCATCTGGCTGCGCAGGTACTCCAGCGCCCGGTCAAAGGCCTGGCTCACCTGCTCCATGTCCCGGTATGGGGCCAGGGCCTGGAGGGTCATGGCGGTGACATCCACACTCACCGTGTCCGCCGAGGACAGGCCGAACCCGCCGTTGGCATTTTGGAAGGTGAGAATCTTCTCAATGAGGGTCTCCCGGGTCCACCGGGCATCCTGGGGCACCTCATAGTCCTTGGTATCCAGGGCCAACAGGGTGTAACTCATCATGTTGGAGGTCATGCGGTCCAGATTGGGGTAGTTGTACAGGGTCTCAATGAGGTCCATCCCCGCCACGTCGGTGGGGTCCTTCCCCATGGCCAGCAGCGCCACCACCACCCGGAAGTAGTCGGTGGGCAGCATTCTCCCGCCGCTTTCCAACTGCTGGGTGATGCTGGCGTAGTAGTGGTCCAGATCGCTCTGGCTGAGGCTGGCCCCGGCCCGGAGCAGCGTAAACAGGCTCCACTCGGCCCCATAGGTATAGTTGCCCTCCAGCTGGCTGTCCAGGTAGGACAGAGCGTGACGGATGTTATCCGTCACATATCGGTCAAAGTCCAGGTCCTCCACAGCGTCCGGCTGAGTCACCGTCACGGTGAACTGGATGGGCTTGGCTCCCTTGGTGTCGTCCAGAGGGGTGCCCGTCACTGTCACCGTGCCCTGCTCCAGGGCAGAGAGGGTGTGAGTGGTGGTCATGGTGCCGGGGGTGCTGGTGACATAGTCGTTGACCTTCACAATCCCGTCCTGGCTGTAGGTCCAGGTAAACCGCTGGTTGGTGGCGTTTGCAGGAGTCACCAGCAGGTCCAGGTTCATGGACTCATACTGGGCCAGAGTGAGGGCGGTCTCCTCCATCTCCACCTTCTCCAGGGGGTATTTATACTCAAAGCGAATGGTGAGGTCCTGGGTGGCTGCGGGGTTGTCCACGCTGGTGACGGTAAACCGGGCCGTGCCCGCCTTCTTGGGAACGATACCGTTGCCATACGTGGCCTGGAACTCCGCCACATCCGGGTCGTGGGACACCCACACCACGTCCTTGACGGTGGCGTTGTGGGGCTCAATGTTGATCTCATACCGCCGTTCCGGGTCGGTATCATGGGAGGTAATGCCCACGTACTGGTTTCCCAGACCGTTCCACCCCTCGATGTAGAACACCTCAGGATAGGTCACCGTCAGACCGGTCACGTCAATGCGCTGGGCGGTGGCCTGGAAGCTCACGGTGACCTGGGGGTTATCCGCCAGGGACACAGTGAAGGTGTGCATGGACTGGTCCTCGGAAAAGAACTCCAGGCCGTTCTCCCCATCCAGAGTATAGATGTAGGAGCCCTCAGTGGAGGTCATCTCCAGCGCCTGATTGGGGAGGGTGATGTACACCCCGTCCAGGCAGCCCTTCACCGTCAACTGCTGGGGCTGGGTGCCGCTCAAATGGAGGGGCTCCTCCCCGGTGACGGGCCATCCATCCTGGTACAGTTTCAGGTCGGTGACCTGGGTGGGCACCACCTTCAAGGTAAAGGTGGCCAGCTCCTGAGCCACATACCAGTCGGGGTTCTTGTCGTACACATAGGCTTGATACTCGCCCACCGAAGGATAAAACTTACCGCTGGAGGAAATGTGGATGGTGGAGGACTCCGAGCCTCCGTTTTGCTGGCTGCAGCTCCAATAGGTGCTCTGTCCCTCGGCTACGCCCTCCAGCACAAACCGCCCCTCATCCAGCGCGGAGAGGGTGAAGGTGTGGGTGTCGTCCCACTGGGTAATGCGCCCGTCCGTGTGGTAGAACACCACCGTGGGGGTGGTGGGCACTTCTCGAGGGGTGACGGTGACGGTGCATACGGCACTGCAGGTGCCAGCCGTCACCGTAATTTGAGCGCTTCCCGCCTGGTGGGCCACCACCAGGCCGCTGTCATCCACGCTGACCACGTCGGGGTTGCTGCTCTGCCACACCACAGCGTCGGTGGAGTCTGCCGGGGTTACCGTGGCGGTGAGCCGCACCCCCTGGCCCTCCTCCAGGTCCAGCTTGGTCTCACTCAGGGTAACGGACTGGGCGGCAATGCCCGTCACGGTCACCATCACCGTGGCCTTCACCGTCTCGTTGGCCTGGGCGGTGATGACAGCGGTGCCCTCTCCCACAGCCCGGACCACACCCTGATCGGTGACCTGGGCCACGTGGGTGTCCTCGCTGTACCACACCACGGTGTCGTTGCTCTCCTCCGGGGTAACCGTAGCCGCGAGGGTCTGGGTCTCTCCCACCATCAGGGTCACTTCCCCAGGGGTCACGGTGATATCGGTGGCGGGGACTTTCTGGGCCAGCAACTGGGAGACAATCTGGGTCTGCTCATTCACCTGCTCCTGAGTGGCCGTCCCGTCCACCGCCACCTGCAACGCCTGCTCATAGGCCTGGGCGTTGGCATCAATCTGGGCCTGGGTCAGCTGGGCCAGGCTGGACACCAGCTTGTCCTTGTTGATCCCCAGAGCACCCTGTCCGCCCTCTGCGGCAGGCGGAATGTAGTCGGGGGTGCCCTGGGCGCTGTCCTGAACGTAAATGAGGCGAATCACTTCTCCCGCCTGTACCTGGTACTTGTTGCCCACCTTGACACTGTCCACAAAGGGCCACCAGGCTTTTTTGCCCCAGTTCACCTCACCCACCGCTTGGCCATCGTTTGGGGTGACAGTAAAGCCGTATAGGGTGCTGTAGGTCACGCTGCCCCGGTCTTGATAGCCCCGTTGCAGCACGTCCACCAGGATATCTCCCTCCTCCAACTCCACCTGGGTGGGAGGCAGATAGTACATGGTGTGGCCACTCTCGTCGGCGTACTCCATGGTCACCGTCACGGTCTGCACTCCGCTCCGGCTGGTGTTCAGGGCCAACGCCCCGGATACCAGGGTCCACACCATGGCCAGGGTCAGTAGCAGACTCAGCCACCGCCGCCCCCTTCTTCTCGATTCTGCTCTCATGTTCTCAAGTCCTTTCCTGGGAAATGAATATCAAAAAGCGGCTGCAACCCATGGTTGCAGCCGCTTTCAGGCAACACAAAAGGAAGGCCCGCCCATCGCCTTGGGCGCACCTTGGTCCCATCATATGCAGGTCTTCTGGCTCTGGCCTCATCGCCCTGGCCGTCTTCCCAGAAACTTCCGTTTCCAGTGACATATTGGCCAGCACTCTTCCATTACAGCGGCGGCTCCGCACAGGTTTTGCACCTGTTTCCCTTTTCAATCTGCCCGATCACAGATCACACATGTGGTTTATGCAATTATCTCTATTATACATGGCAGGCAGGCAAACGAAAAGGGGAATTTTGCACCCAGGCCATTTCTAGTGATTTTATCCCCATACCCTCCGTTTACCTGGGCCAAACTGTTCTATTTCCACATAATATATTTTTCCATGACATTCTCCTTTTCTCTTTTGCAAAAATCCGGTATACTAAAAGCAAGAACCATACACTTCACGAGCTACAGAAAGAAGGTCACTGTATGCCATCTTATTTGGCTGACTACCATACCCACACCCACCTGTCCGGCGACTCCAAATCCCAGCTGTGGGAAAACCTCAACGCCGCCTGTCAGGCGGGGATTCCCGAACTGTGCATGACCGAGCACTGGAACCTCTTAAACCAGCGGGGGGAACGCCTTCCCACTCACTATGACTTTGATGCCGTACTGAATCAGTGGGCAGCGCTCAAAGACGACTGGTCCCACCGGGTGGAGGTACGGGTGGGCATCGAGCTGGGCAACAGCACCGTGGACACCCCCGCCGTCCAGGCCTGTCTGGACTTTCCCGAGCTGGACTTTGTCATCGGCTCCCTCCACTCGGTGAGCCTGGACCTGGGAGGCATCGGTATTTTCACCTATGCCAAGTCCTGCACCGACCCCCAGCGGGCCAACACCGTTTTGGAGGACTACATCCGGCAGATGGAGGAGCTGGTGGAGGACGGCACCTTTGACGTGCTGGGCCACATCATCTATCCCCTGCGCTACTTCTCCCCGGACTTCCACCTCACCCTGGACCCCTGGCAGGACCGGCTGGACGAAATTCTCCGCCGGGTCATCCACAGCGGCAAGGGCATCGAATTGAACACCACCCAGGGCACCACCGTCCGCCAGTGGCTGCCCCTGCTCACCCGCTACCGGGAACTGGGGGGCGAAATCCTCACTTTGGGCTCGGATGCCCACCGCCCCCAGTTCATCGGGGCAGGCTTCCAGGAGGCCGCCCAAATGCTCCAACACCTGGGCTACCGCTACGTGTGTACCTATCGCCAGAGAAAGCCCCAATTTCACTCCATCCGCTGACGTCACCCCTACCATCAGACAAAAAGGAGGTATCTTCATGGAACTCAAGGAAATCATGGCCCTGTCCCGCTTCGCCGTTTTGGGCGATACCCTCAACCCGGAAAAATACGCCTATAAGATCAAACACGCCCTTCTGGAGAAGGGCTACACCGTCTATCCCGTGGGCAAGGAGCTGGCCTCCCTCAACGACATCCCGGACGACATCGATGTCATCGACCTGTGCATCCACCCCACCAAGGGTCTGAACCTGCTCCAGGAGTGCAAAAAGCCCTTCCGCTGCGTGCTCATCCAGCCCGGTGCTTCCGACGAGGCCCTGCTGGCCTACCTCCAAGAGCACCACATTCCCTACCTGGACGGCTGCGCCCTGGTGGGCCTCCGGCTGTACAGCAAATAAGCCCCATCCCCATGACAACAACCGCCCCGGCTCTCGTTTCTCAAGAGCCGGGGCGGTTTTCGCATCTTCATTCATCTGTCAGAGGGAGCAGTTTGGAGGGCGGCAGCTCAATCCACACCCCCTGGGCATGGTCCACGGCCTGCCAATCCCAGTTGGATACCTCTATTTGCAGCGCTCCATCTCCACATGCCAGGGACACAGACACCGAGAAGGGTCCTTGGTCCACCTGGGTACAGGAACAGAATAGCCGATGGTCCCCGGGGCCATCCACCAGACGGATGTGGTGGGGCTGGATCGCCACATAGGCGGCATTTTGGGGCACCTGTACCGGGAGGCCCCAGAATGTGGCATATGCCCCTCCATTTCCCCCATGCTCCACCGGGGAGATGTTAGGGCAGCCCATGAGGCGGCAGGCCGACAAGGTGCGGGGGTGATTGAAAAACGCCTCCGTGGTCTGCATGGGCTGGGAGGCCCCGTGGTGGACCACACACACCTTGTGGCATATCCGCCGCACCTCGTCCCGGCTGTGGGTAACCATAAGGCAGGGGCCGGAGAACTGCTCCAGGAACCGGGACAGTTCCCCCTGAATCTCCCCCCTCAGGTGGGTGTCCAGTGCCGAAAAGGGCTCATCCAACAGCAGCACCTGGGGCTGGGCGGCCAGAATCCGGGCCAGGGCCACCCGCTGCTGCTGTCCCCCTGAGAGCTGACGGGGGCGCTTGTGTCGGTGCTCCTGCAACTGAAAGCGGTGCAGCAGCTCCTCCACCGCCCCTCGGTCCTGGGCAGCCACGGCGATGTTCTGCTCCACGGTGTAGTGGGGAAAGAGGGCGTACTGCTGGAAGAGATACCCCACCTTCCGCTGCTGGGGCGGCAGGTTCACCCCCTGTCTGTGGTCAAACAGCACTCGACCGTCCAGTTCGATGTGTCCTGCGTCCGGGATGAGCAGTCCGGCAATACACCGCAGGGTCACCGTCTTACCGCTGCCCGAGGCACCCAGCAGTCCGGTCACCTCCCCCAGAGGGGCGGTAAAGGAGACCTGGAGGCGAAACTTCCCCAGCTGCTTCTCAATATCTACCGTCAGGGACATGTCCGTCACCTCTCCTTGCGCTCCAACAGATTGATGGCCAGCAGCACCACCCCGGAGATGGCCAGATTCACCAGCACCCACCGCAGCGCCATTTCATCATTGCCTGTGCGCCAAAACTGATAGACGGTGGTGGAAATGGTGGCGGTCTTTCCCGGGGTATACCCTGTAATCATGGAGGTGGCTCCGTACTCTCCCAGAGCACGGGCAAAAGCCAGCACCGTTCCCGCCAAAATCCCCTGGCGGCAGCAGGGCAACTGAATGTGCCAAAAAATCCACACATTTCTCCGCCCCAAGGTACGGGCGGCATCGGTGAGGGTGGTATCATAGCTCTCAAAGGCGCCCCGGGCGGTGCGGTACATCAGGGGGAAGGCCACCACCGCCGAGGAAAATACCCCTGCATACCACACCATGGTCAGGCGCACATCCAGCAAGCGGGCCACTGCGCTGCCCACCGCTCCGTTGGGCCCCAACAGGCACAGCAGCAGATAGCCCACCACCGTGGGGGGCAGCACTAAGGGCAGGGTGAGCACCACGTCCAGAACCCCCTTCACCACCGGATGGCATCGGGAGATCACCTGGGCTGCCCACAGGCCCACAAAGAAGATGAGGACGGTGGACAGGGCGGCAATGCGCAGAGAGTTGAAGAGTGGATACAGGTCCATCAGTTCTCCCCTTGGGCAATCAGGGTGAAGCCCACATTCTTCCAGACAGAGATGGCCTTCTCATTGGTGTACAGGTAGGTGAGAAAATCCTCTGCTGCGTCATAGCTGTCCGCCTCTCCGCTCTTCATCACGGCGGCAGGATAGATCACCTGCTGGCACATTTCCGGCGTGGCGGCATCCACCACGTTGAGTCCATAGGTGCTGGCGTCGGTAGCATACACCATTCCGGCGTCCACCACCCCCTCCTGCACCTGGCGGGCCACCTCCGAGACGTTGGAGGCGTAGGTCACCTTGCCCTGGTCCTCCAGCTGGTCCAGAGAGTAGCCCAGGTAGTCCAAAATCTCCAGGGAGTAGGCTCCCACCGGCACGTCATCGTTGCCAATGCACAGCAGATAGTCCCCGGACGCAAGGTCGGTAAAGGAACTAATCTTTCCAGGGTTCTCCAGGGGCACCGCCAGCACCACCTGATTTTCCAGCAAGTCGATGCGGGTGTCCGAGTAGACAAAGTCCAGGCCGTCGGTGTTGGCCCCGGTGGTGTCCTGGCTGTCCAGCTGGTTCATCTGCTTCTGGGCCGCCGAGAGGAACAGATCACACACCGCCCCCTCCTCGATTTGGGTCTTTAAGGTCCCGGAGGAGTCAAAGGTAAAGGTGAGCTTGACATCCTCGTGCTGGGCCTCATAGGTCTGGGCAATCTGGGTCAGGGCAGATTCCAGAGAGGCAGCGGCAAACACCACCACCTCCGTCTGCTCTGAGGTGGTGGGAGTGGAGTGACAGCCCCACATGGGCAGCAGCAGGGCGTTCATGAGGCAGGCGCATACCAGTGGCTTCCGTTTCATGTTCTCTCCTCCGTTCGGGCACAGTTTCCACTCTGCCCTGTCAAAATTTCCAGCCCATGGGCCAGAGGCGGCAGGATATACTCCAGGCACTCCCCCACCGCCTTGGGACTGCCCGGCAGATTCACAATCAGGGTCTGGGCTCGGATGCCCGCCGTGGCACGGCTGAGCATGGCCTTGGGGGTGATTTGCAGGGAGTGGTAGCGCATACCCTCCGCAATCCCCGGGGCGGAGCGCTGAATGGCCCGGGCCGTGGCCTCTGGGGTCAGGTCCCGGGGGGAAAATCCGGTGCCCCCGGTGGTGAGAATGAGGTCTGCCCGGTTCTCGTCACACAGCTGGCACAGCGTGGTGTACAGGGGCTCGAGCCCGTCAGGGAGCAGCTTGGTATACACCACATGGTGTCCCTCCTGCTCCACCATGCGGGCAATGAGGGGCCCGCTGGTGTCCTCTCGTGTCCCAGCATAGCCGGAATCGCTGAGGGTCAAAATGGCAACTCTCATGCTTCTCCCTCCCAGATGGTCAGCTCATCCCCCACAGAGATGGTCCCCCCGTGGAGCACCCGGGTGAAGACTCCCTCCCGGGGCATGATGCAGTCCCCCATGACCTTGTAAATTTCGCAGTGGGCGTGGCACTCCTTCCCCACCTGGGTCAGCTCCAGCACCACGTCCCCACACCGGAACTTGGTGCCAATGGGTAGGGTCTTGAAGTCAAAGCCCGACACCACCAAATTCTCTCCAAAGGCCCCGTGGTCCACCACAGCGCCCCGGGCCCGAAAGGCCTCCACCTGCTCATGGGACAGGAGAGACACCTGTCGATGCCACTTCCCGGCGTGGGCGTCCCCCTGGATGCCCCAGTCCTCCACAAAGGTGGCGGTGTTCACATTTCTCTTCTGGGTCCCCTTCTTCTCGCTGATACACACAGCCATCACTTGTCCCATGGGCCTCATCCTCCTATTTGGTTCATGTTGTGTCTCTCGTCTCCCGCCTGGGTCTGGGTGGAAAAGTGGTGCCCGACGGGTTTGTGGTACATGGCCTGTTCCAGAGCCCCCTCCAACGCCGTGGGAGAGACTCCACCCTCCAGATACGGCTTCAAGTCCACTCCATCCTGATATTGCAGGCAGGTTTTCAAGTGACCATCGGCGGTCAAACGCACTCGGTTACACTGGTGGCAAAACTGGTGGCTCAATGCACTGATAAATCCCACTTTCCCTGCAAACCCGGAGAAGGTGACATAGGTCCCAGGCCCTGCTCCCTTAGGGTTGGCACAGGGCACAGGAGTGCCAAAGGCGTCGGTCAACCGCTCCATCACCTGCTCCTGGGTCAGTCCGTGGCGGTCCCGCCCCAGTCCGATGGGCATCAACTCAATGAACCGCACGGAGATCTCCCGCTCCTGGGCCAATCTGGCCAGAGGCACCACCTGGTCCTCATTGAACTGGGTGGGAACACAGTTCACTTTGACTGTCAAGCCGGGAGTGCCTGCCGCAGCCTCCAGCCCCTCCAAGACCTGAGGCAGCAGCCCCTCCCGGCGAGTGATGGCTGCAAACTGCTGAGGGTCCAGGGTGTCCAAGCTCAAGTTCACCCCGTCCAGCCCTGCCTGGCGTAGCTGGGAAAATTGTTGGGCCAACAACACCCCATTGGTGGTGAGGGCGACCGATTCAATCCCCGCTACCCCTTTGACCATCTCCACCAGGCGGTACAGCTGGGGGCGCACCAGGGGCTCTCCTCCGGTGAGGCGGATGTGGCGCACGCCCAAACGGGATGCCGCCTCCACCACCTGGGTGATCTGTTCATAGGTGAGAATCTGGCTGTGGGGCATCCACGCCACCCCCTCCTCCGGCATACAGTACACACACCGCAGGTTGCACCGATCGGTGACGGAGATGCGCAGATAGCAGATGTCCCGCCCGTACTGGTCTCTCATGTGCTCCGCCCCCTCTCCAGGTATTTCATCAGAAAGTCCGCCACTCCTGCCGGGTCGTTAAGGGACAGAGTGGGTATCCCCGGCAAACATAGATCGGTGTCCGTGACCAAGGCCAGCAAGGTGGCGGGGTCGCACACCGACTGGGCGGAGTTGCCCGCCCGCACCAGCTCCAGCTTGGGCCATGGGCTGTGCTTCCCCCCTTCCAGCAGAATGAGGTCGGCCTGGGGAAAGAGCTCCAACAGCCCAGGCAGGTCTGGCGTCTGACGCCAGATCACCTTGGTGGTCTCCCCGTCGTAAATGGCGGCCCCCAGGGCCCCAGCCTGGAGGTATCGTCCCGTGTCCGTGTTTGGCGGGTCGGGGGGAAAAGTGTGGCCGTCGTGCTTGATCACCGCCACCTGTACTCCAGCCCGATGAAAGTGGGGGAGCATGGCGGTAATAAGGGTGGTCTTTCCGGAGTTTTTCACCCCGGACACCGCCACCACCGTGGGTTTACTGGCCACGCTCATATACCCCCGACTTGCCCCCCTCTTTGTGCACCAGGTGGATGTCCCCCAGCTCCATACTCTTATCCATAGCCTTGCACATGTCGTAGATGGTGAGCAGGGCCACACTGACCCCGGTGAGGGCCTCCATCTCCACTCCAGTCTTTCCGGTGAGCTTGGAGGTACACCGGGCCTTCACGGCGTTTTGCTGGGGCATCAGCTCAAAGTCCACGCTGACGTGACTCAGCGCCAGGGGGTGGCACAGGGGGATGAGGTCGCTGGTGCGCTTGGCGGCCATAATTCCCGCCACCTGAGCCACACCCAGCACGTCCCCCTTGGCGGCAGTGCCGCCAGAAAT
>ERZ1643249.701-NODE-701-length-36223-cov-22.381912_pt1 | contig 36223 bp, 29 predicted proteins | sample MGYA00579263_ERZ1643249 | MGnify/ENA primary metagenome ERZ1643249 (study PRJEB29033, sample SAMEA4952264) | chicken gut metagenome | biome: Broiler Chicken; feature: Gastrointestinal Tract; material: Caecum | place: Ireland | collected 2018 | study: Broiler...
ATTACGTAGTAACGGAAAAGGCGGTGCCAGATGTCCTTCTGAAAGTAGTGGAAGCCAAGAAACTTTTGGATACTCAAAAGCTGGATACCGTACAGGAGGCAGTGGATGCAGTAGGGATAAGCAGAAGCTCTTTTTATAAATATAAAGATGATATTTTTCCTTTTAAAGAAAAAACGAAGGGAGAAAATATTACGTTTATCCTTCAGATGGATGATGAACCGGGGCTGCTTTCCGCTGTGCTTGCAGCTATTGCCCAGTTTCACGGAAATATACTTACTATCCATCAGAGTATTCCTATGAACGGAGTGGCAGGACTGACTTTAAGTGTGGCAATTCTTCCGGCAGAGGGAGATGCCGCAGCAATGGTAGAAAATATTGAGCATATCAAAGGTGTGCACTATCTGAAAATATTAGGCAGAGAATAGGCAGAGGAGAAGATTATGATTCAAATTGCAGTATTAGGATATGGAACCGTAGGTTCCGGCGTAGTGGAAGTGTTGGATACCAATAAGGAGAGTATCAAAAAGCGGGCAGGAGAGGAGATCCATATCAAGTATGTGCTGGATCTCAGAGATTTTCCAGGAAGCCCTGTAGAAAATATTCTGGTCCATGATTTTGAGACGATCATTCATGATCCTGAGGTCAAGATCGTGGTTGAGGTTATGGGAGGAGTCGAGCCGGCCTATACCTTCTCTAAGAGGGCTTTAGAGGCAGGAAAGTCTGTGTGTACTTCTAATAAAGAGCTGGTCGCCAGACATGGGCTTGAACTTATCGAGATCGCCAAGGCCCATAAAGTAAACTATATGTTTGAGGCAAGCTGCGGAGGAGGAATTCCGATCATCCGTCCTCTGAACTCTTCTCTGACGGCAGATGAGATCGATGAGATCACAGGTATCTTAAATGGGACTACCAATTATATCCTGACAGAAATGGGAGACAGGTATGCAGACTTTGACGCTGTGCTGAAAGAAGCCCAGGAAAAGGGATATGCAGAGCGGAATCCGGAGGCAGATGTGGAGGGCTATGACGCCTGCAGGAAGATTGCTATCCTTTCTTCTCTGGCTTATGGAGCCCATGTAAATTATGAGAGTATTTATACCGAGGGAATTACCAAGATTACTGCTGAAGATATGAAATATGCCAGTCTTCTGGGAATGAAAGTGAAACTGCTGGCTACCAGCAAGAGAAAGGACGAGAAATTTTACGCAATGGTCTGCCCGGAATTGGTGGGAAAGAACAGTCCTCTTTACAGTGTGAACGGCGTATTTAACGCCATCTTTGTCCATGGAAACGTATTGGGAGACGCTATGTTCTATGGAAGCGGCGCAGGAAAACTGCCTACAGCCAGCGCCGTAGTGGGAGACGTAGTGGACTGCGCAAAACATCAGGGAAAGACTGTAGTGACCTACTGGAGCAGTAAAGTTCTGGATCAGATTGACATAAAGGATGTAGAGCATAAATTTTTTGTGAGAGTGAAGGGAAATCTTCAGGAAGACAAAGAAAAAATGGAAGTGCTTTTCGGAAAAGCAGAGTTTATTTCGGTTCCCGGACTGGACAATGAATTTGGATTTGTCACTGGAATGATGAGTGAAAGAACATTTGATGAAAAAGCGGCCGCCCTTCCCGATATTCTGGGAAGGATCCGTATCAGAGCATAAGAGGTAAAAGAACATGAAATATATTGTGGTTTTAGGAGACGGTATGGCAGATGAGCCCCTGGAGGAACTGGGAGGAAAAACCCCTCTGGCATATGCAGACACCCCTGCAATGGACAGCCTGGCTGGTCGGGGAGAATTGGGAATGGTAAAGAATGTCCCAAAAGGAATGGCGCCGGGGAGCGATACGGCAAATCTTTCTGTGCTGGGATATGACCCGGAGATCTACTATTCCGGCAGATCTCCTCTGGAGGCCTTGAACATCGGCGTGGATATGGAAGAGGGAGATGTGGCCATACGGGCAAATCTGGTAACTCTGTCTCAGGAAGAGGAGAGCTATGAGGATAAGCGGATCCTGGACCACAGCGCAGATGAGATCACTACAGAGGAGGCAAAGATTCTCCTGGAAGCGGTAAAAGAGGAGCTGGAAAATGAAACTTTTCAGTTTTATCCCGGCACCAGCTACCGTCATTGTCTGATCTGGAAAAATGGGATGACGGTACCTCTCACGCCTCCCCATGATATTCGGGGGAAAAAGATCCGGGAATATCTTCCTGATGATACGGCTCTTCTGAAAATGCAGAAAAAGAGTTATGAGATCCTGAATGATCACCCTGTGAACCGGGCCAGAATAGAAAAGGGGCTGAATCCGGGAAACAGCCTGTGGTTCTGGGGGGCAGGAACAAAGCCTTCTCTGGATTCCTTTGAAGAAAAATTCCACAAAAAAGGAGCTATGATCTCCGCGGTGGATCTTTTAAAAGGAATTGCCGTGGGAACCAGCATGAAAAATATTTATGTGGAAGGGGCTAACGGAGGTCTGGATACCAATTATGAGGGAAAGGCAGACGCGGCTTTGAAAGCTCTGCTGGAAGATGGCTGTGACTTTGTGTATGTCCATGTGGAGGCCCCTGACGAGATGGGACATCAGGGAAGCATAGATAAGAAAATCAAGGCTATCGAATATCTGGATAGAAGAGTGGTGGCTAGAATTAAAGAAGGAATGGACGCTTCCGGAGAGGATTACAGGATGTTGGTGCTGCCGGATCATCCCACGCCTATCTGTGTAAAGACTCACACTTCCGACCCTGTACCCTATGTGCTTTACGACAGCAGAAACAAGGAAGAAAAAGAAGGGGCCTGCTACAGTGAGGCAGAAGCCCGAAAGACAGGAAAACTGCTGGAAAAGGGACATGAGCTGATCTGGCATTTGTTAGAAGAATAAAAGAAAGACAGAGAGCTGTGACAGTTTTATCTATCGGTATAGATGAAACTGCCACAGTTTTTTTCTTCAGTATTCTTTACAACATATGGATATTCTGGTGAGATATTCTTCTTCTTTTGCGGAAAGTTCGTCCAGGACCGCCTCTTTGTATATAAACTCGCCGGGGGTGAGCAGGTGTTCCTCCAGATATGCCAGAAGTTTTCGGAAGGCGCCCTCTGATTCATAATAATTTCCTCTCAGATATACGACGGCATAAGTGCCTGCCTTTTTTTTATAGGTTTCCGCAGAAGGAGGTATTTTTTCCAGAGGCTGGCAGGTCTCTGTAAAGAAATATCCGTATGTTTCCCAATCTTGAGTCCTGAGTCCAGACAGGGGAAGCATAGCACCGTAAGGATACCCGGAGTTCAGATGATAACGGCTGCACTGGGAGATATGCTCACAAAGTGCAGAAAAGATCTGATCATGATCATCAGAAAAAATAGGATTGCTTAAGATCAGAAGCTGATCGTTCTCCTGGGTCTCCAGGAATACGGGAGAGAGACCTGTGATGTTCCGCAGTTCCCTGGCCCTGTGGAGGAGTGAAAGTTTTGTGTTGATCACAGTCTGTATACGGCGGAGCTGTTCAAGCTCCGCCGCTACTTTTATCTGCTGGGCTTCCAGAAGTTCCTCTATGGCTGCAGGACTCTGATGGGAGATATATTCTTTTATTTCTTTTAAAGGCATTCCCAGTTCTTTCAGACAGGTAATGGTAAAGAATACATCGCACTGATTTTCACTGTAATACCGATAGCCCTTCTCATCGGTGTAAGCCGGAGAGAAAAGGCCGATCTCATCATAGTGGAAAAGTGTTCGTTTATTTGTTCCGCATAATTTGGCAAATTCTCCGGTTTTTATGCATGGAATATTTAATTTTTGCATAAATATACACTTTCTCCTTGACTATACCGTAACGTTATACTTTATTATATAGAATCGTTAAAAGCGAGTCAATAAGAAAGAAAATATAAAAATAATCCTATTTATCCGGTGTGGGTCTTTCCCTGTGGGGAGACCCGGACCGGATAAGAACATACACAGGAGGACGTATAATTATGCCAAAATTAAGTGAACGGGTAGGAACTTTTACAGATTCTGTGATCCGGCGGATGACCAGGATCAGTGATGAATACGGAGCGATCAATCTTTCTCAAGGCTTTCCTGATTTTGACCCTCCAAAGGAGATCATGGATGCTCTGGCTCAGGCCGCCTATAAAGGCCCCCATCAGTATTCCGTGACTTTTGGAGCAGAGAACTTCAGAGAAGCTCTTGCCAGAAAACAGGGAAAGGCCATTGGAAGGACTATTGATCCGGAAACGGAGATCGTGGTGACCTGCGGAGGTACAGAGGCCATGATGTGCGCTATGATGACTATCTGTAATCCGGGAGATAAGGTTATGGTCTTTTCTCCTTTTTATGAAAACTACGGAGCGGATGCTATTTTGTCCGGAGCAGAGCCTATCTATATTCCTCTGGTTCCGCCGGAATACAATTTTGATATGAATCTGATTGAAGAAGGATTCAAAGCGGGAGCAAAAGCCATCATTGTCTGCAATCCCTCCAATCCCTGCGGAAAGGTGTTTTCCAGGGAAGAACTGATGGGGATCGGAGAGCTGGCTCTGAAATATGATGCCTTTGTGGTTACAGATGAAGTCTATGAGCATATGGTCTATGCGCCTTACCATCATACTTGTATGGCTTCCCTTCCGGGAATGTATGACCATACGATTACCTGCAATTCCCTTTCCAAGACTTATTCCATTACCGGATGGCGTCTGGGGTATCTGATCGGTCCGGAGGAAGTCATCGAGGCTGCCAAAAAGGTCCATGATTTTCTTACGGTAGGAGCTGCGGCCCCTCTTCAGGAGGCTGCGGTAACAGGACTGAATTTTCCGGATTCTTATTATGAGGATCTTCTGAAGACCTACACAGAGAAAAGAGATTACTTTTTGAAAGGACTGGATGAGATCGGCCTGAAACATAATGTGCCGCAGGGGACTTATTTTGTGCTTATCGATATCCGGGAGTTTCTGGATCTGCCTATGTTTGAAGGATACACAGATCTGGAATTCTGTGAGTGGATGATCAAAAATATCAAGGTGGCGGCAGTACCGGGGTCCAGCTTCTTTAAAGAAGAGGTCAATAACCTGATCCGTCTGCATTTTGCCAGAGAGAAGGAAACGATTGATGAGGCGCTTCGCCGTCTGAAAAAATTAAAGGAGCTGGAAGGATGAGATCATATTCTGTATATTTTGCGAATTATACCATAGGAGAAGATGCTTACGAAAATGTATCCCAGGTATGCAGCCATTATGGAAAGCGGATCCTTCTTATCGGAGGAGAAAAAGCCATGGAAGCCGGACTGGGGATCCTGGAAGGAGCAATTAAGGGTACAGAACTGGAGATCGCAGATAAAGTGGTTTTCGGAGAGGATTGTACCCCGGGAACTATTCAGCGATGGGCTGCCTATGCCAGGGAATGCAGAGTTGACATGATTTTTGGAATGGGAGGAGGAAAGGCCCTGGATACTGCGAAAGGGGCGGCAGACCAGGCAGGCCTTCCTGTATTTACTTTTCCTACCATAGCGGCTACCTGTGCGGCAACCACCGCTTTATCCGTAGTATATAAGGAAGACGGAAATTTTGACAGCTTTTATTTCTTTGACAAGCCGGCCGGGCACTGCTTTATCAATACCCGGATCATTGCCGATGCGCCCTGGCAGTATCTCCGCGCCGGCATGGGAGACACTATGGGAAAATTCTTTGAGTGCCATTTTGCGGCCAGGGGAGATAAGCTGGACCACAGCTCTTCTCTGGGCAGAGAGATCAGCAACCTGTGCTACGGTCCTTTGCTGGAACATGGGGCCCAGGCACTGAAAGACTGTAAGGAGCATAAAGCTTCCTTTGCCCTTCAGCAGGCGGTGCTGGCCAATATCGTGAGCACAGGAATGGTCTCTCTGATGGTCCTGGATGACTATAACTGCGCCATTGCCCATTCTGTATACTATGGTCTGGTACTTCTGCCGGGCTTTGAAGAAAAATATCTCCACGGCGATGTGGTAGCTTACGGAGTGCTGGTCCAGCTGGCAGTAGACCATGATATGGATAGGCTGCCGGAGGCGAAAAAATTCCTGAAAGATCTGGGGATCCCTTCTACTTTAAGGGAAATGGAAGTGCCCCTGGACCGGGCATATCTGGCCGATGTATTAAAAGAAACAGTCACAGGTCCGGACATGGAACATATTCCCTATCCGGTGACAGAAGATATGATCTATCAGGCTATGGAAATCGTAGAGGGATTGGAGTAAGAGATGGAAAAGAAGATCGAAAATACTTATGTGAATAAGAAAAACCTGATAAAGTTTATTATTGGTTCTGCTTTTGGCGTACTGATGTTTCTGGTGCCCATTCCCTATGAAACCTCTTTTACTACCCTTCTTGACTTTGTAAAGATGTGGATACAGGCCCTGCTGGGAGGAAGCCTGATCTATATCGTTACAGCTTTGCTGGTGGTTTCTGCAGTGGTAAGCCTGGTGGATTTCCTGGTGAAGCCTGATTTTATCAGAAAGAACCGGTATCTGAGCAAGGCCTTCTGCACAACGCCGCTGTATCTGATCTCTAAGATCATCGGAGCTGTGGTAGGGGTCATGGTGCTTTTCCAGGCGGGACCGGAGTTTGTGATCTCCCCGGATACAGGCGGGACTATTATTGATCTTTGCGGAACTCTTTTCTGTATTCTGATCGCTTTCAGTTTTGTCCTTCCTTTCCTTACCGACTGCGGGATCATGGAATTTCTGGGAGTCATTGCAAGACCTGTGGTCCGGCCCTTATTCCATGTGCCCGGCCGGGCGTCTGTAGACCTGATCGCCTCCTGGTTCGGCGCAGCCAATGCGGCGGTGATCCTTACCAGAGAACAGTATATGAAAGGATTTTATACAAAACGGGAAGCCGGATATATTATGACGAATTTTTCCCTGGTATCTGTACCCTTCTGTCTTATGGTGGCGGAAACCCTGGGCCTGTCCGGAGATTTTCCGGTCTTTTATCTCTGTGTCTGTATCGTGGGGATCATCCTGGCAGTTATTATTGCCAGGATACCGCCCATTCGTACCATTCCCAATACCTATCGGGAGGCTACAGGAAAACAGGTGGCAGAGGATCTTCCCCAGGAGAAAGGGGTTCTTTCCTACGCCCTGGAATCCAGCTGTAAAAGAGCCAGTGAATTTCATGTGGACACAGTTCTGGTAAGCGGCCTTGAGGTAATGATGGGAACACTTTTTGATCTGATCCCCATTGTGGCTTCCTGGGGTGTAGTAGCTCTGGCAATCGCTACTTACACACCTTTCTTTGACTGGATTTCCTATCCCATGGGACTGTATCTCCAGCTCTTCGGAGTAGAGGACGCCTTTGCCGTAGCGCCGGCCACCTTAGTAGGCTTTACAGATATGTTTATTCCTGCCCTGCTCCTTGCAGGTTCGGATATAGCTGTAAAGACCACTTTCATTATCGGTGCATTGTCTCTGGTTCAGATCATTTATCTGACAGAAGTGGGGACTGTAGTGATCAAAAGTGAAGTTCCTCTGGGATTCTGGAAACTGCTTCTTTTATTCCTTGAAAGGACTCTGATCGCTATTCCTATTCTGGTACTGTTGGCAAATCTCATATACGGTTAAATAAAAAGGTACTGCCGCATTAATCATACTACAGGAATATTTCTGCATTTTATGTTCGGCAAATTTGCATAAAATGTAAAATATTTTTGTTTTTGATTAATGCGGCAGCACTTTTTTTATATAATTTATTGTTCAGAGAAAGAAACTTCAGCAGCGTCTTTCGGATCAGGGCGGGGATGATCCAGTTCACCGATGACATCCATGTAGAAATGGGTGAAGGTGTTCTGGATATAAGGCTCCAGCCAGAGATAACCAATGTAGCATGTAAAAATACAGATGACCTCCAGAGGAATAAAGCTCAGATTGATATAGAAATATCTGCCCTTATTTCCTTTCATCAGACGACAGCTTGTTTTCATTGCTTCTATGGCCCCCATCTCAGGATTATCAAGCAGCAGATAGTTGGATAATCCGAAAAACAAAGATAAAAGAAGATTTACCAAAGCCTGGATCAGGGTCGCTCCCAGACTGAAACCGAGAGACTCCAGTCCGTCGGTCCGGTAGCTTAAAATATCAAGAGGAAGGGACAAAACCACTTCTCCCAGGAGAAGGATCAGGTTTAAGGTCAGGAATCTGTCCGGCTGCATGGTAAAAGGCTGGATCAGATTTTTCAGATCATATGGCTCTTTTCTATTGATATTCAGGTGCATTTTCATATAGCCTGCCTGCAGGACAGAAATAAAAAGTGATACGATATAAAGCATGATCTGGCAGGTAACGATGCTGAGTATACTGTAGGGATTCATCAGCGCGGTGATCACCATAGTCAGTATAATGGAACAGATAAAAATAAGGAGGAGGGCGCCGATCGGAAGCCCCCACTGCCTGTTTAAAGTCTCTCTGGAGAGAGCTTTTAAATCTGATGATGAACGTTTCATAAAGATATCTCCAATCTATAAAGAATGTATGCCGGAGAATCCGGCGGTACTTTTGATAAGGAAGGTAAATATTTACTTTCCTATAGTTCCGTTGTATAATTTTCTATAAATTTTTATGGTAAGAGAGGCGAAAAAAATGGAACGGCCCAGAAATCCACATCTGGAAAATGGAATTTATCTTTGCGGACTGATCTTCCTGGGATTGATAGTGTTCTGGGCGGCAGCGGGATATTTCCTGAAATTGGAATTTAACCTTCCTCCATGTCTGTTTCACCGTCTGACAGGCCTGTATTGTCCGGGATGCGGAGGCACAAGAGCGGTGCGCCTTCTCTTTACAGGGCATATATGGAAATCTTTTTTATATCATCCGGGAGTCCTCTTTGCAGCAGTTTTGTATCTGTGGTTTATGGTTTCCCAAACCATAGAACGTTTTTCAAACGGAAAGCTGAAGGTGGGGCTTCCCTATTCAGATAAATTCCTCTATTGGGAAATGGCGGTTATTCTCCTGCAATGCCTTATCAAAAACCTCGTCAAAATATCTTTGGGGATTGGGATCCTGTGACTCTTAAATATAGTTGTCTCCAGTTCCGGGATCTGTCTCCTCATAGCCTCCGGAGAATCCACCGTCATCTGGATCCGAATAGCCGGGATAGCCCTCTCCTCCGTTAAAATAGTCAAAATAATCATTGAAAAAATCTTCATAAGCATCTTCCCCGCTGTTGTAGTCAGGAATGCCGGATGATGAGGATCCTGAATCAAACTGGGAGAATTCATCGGTATATTTCTGGATGAATTCATAAATATCCTGTTCGGTCAGAGTATCCGATGTGATCAGATTCATATAATCCCGGATAATACTCTGCCCTGTAGGAGAAGAAAGAACCCAGACAGAGATTGCCGCCACGATTGCTGCGAGAACAGCAAGAAGGGCAGCGGAAATCCCCATTCCTGCTTTTGCTGTCCCGGGACGGGAATGTTTTCCTTTGGAAAGACAAGAAAAAAGGATTCCAAGCCCTGTAAAAGGGATGGATATAAAAGGAAAACAGCATAAAGATACCAGCGCCAGAATTCCCATAACAAGAGAAACTGTAGCAAAGCCTTCATTTCCGTCGTAATACCGAGGCGGAGGGGACGGCATAGGATCTTCCGGATTATACGGCTGATAATAATTGCCTTCTGTTGGATTGTCCATAAGTGAGAACCTCGTTTCTGTAGTATTTTTCCCTATTTTAGCATGTATGGACGAAGGGGGCAAGATATTGGAGAAAGAATTGAAAATACTGGAAGGTCTCCTTGATTTTTGGGAAAATACATGATAGAGTTTTATGGGCTGAAGAATCATAAATATAGGAAGGAACAATAATTATATGGATATTATTCAGAAAATCACCCAGGAATTAAAAGTAGAAAAATGGCAGGTGGAAGCCGCCGTTAAATTAATAGACGAAGGAAATACGATTCCTTTTATTTCCAGATATAGAAAGGAAGCCACAGGGGCTTTAAATGATGAACAGCTCCGTAATCTTTTTGAAAGGCTGAATTATCTCCGTAATTTGGAAGATAAGAAAAATCAGGTTCTTTCCAGCATTGAGGAGCAGGGTAAACTGACTGAAGAACTGAAAAAGCAGATTCTGGATGCAGAGACTTTGGTGGTGGTGGAAGATCTTTATCGTCCCTATCGTCCAAAAAGAAGGACCAGGGCAACGATTGCCAAGGAGAAAGGTCTGGAGCCTCTGGCAAATATCCTGCTTTTACAGATGACGGAAAGAAATCTGGAAGAAGAGGCGGAGGCCTTTGTTTCCGAGGAGAAAGGGGTAAAAACTCCCCAGGAAGCTCTTTCAGGAGCTATGGATATCGTGGCGGAGAGTATTTCAGATGAGGCGGATTACCGCATTCGTATCCGCAAGATGACTATGAAATCCGGGCTCTTGGTTTCTACTGCAAAAAAACCGGAAGAATCTACAGTATATGATATGTACTATGATTATGAGGAGCCGGTTTCTAAAGTGGCGGGGCATAGAGTCCTGGCTATTAACCGGGGAGAAAAAGAGAAGATACTCACTGTAAAGATCCAGGCTCCGGAGGAGGAAATCCTTCGTTATCTGGAAAAGCAGGTGATCAAAAGAGAAAATCCAAACACTGCCGAAATTTTAAAGGAAGCGGTGGAGGACAGCTACCGGCGTCTTATCGCCCCGGCTATTGAAAGAGAAATCCGCAGCGATCTGACAGAAAAAGCAGAGGACGGCGCGATTAAAGTATTTAAGAAAAATCTGGAACAGCTTCTTATGCAGCCCCCTATTGAAGGACAGGTGGTACTGGGCTGGGATCCTGCTTTCCGTACCGGCTGTAAACTGGCAGTTGTAGATCCTACAGGAAAGGTTCTGGACACCACTGTGATCTATCCAACAGCGCCTACCACTCCGGCTAAGATCGCAGCGGCGAAAGAGACTCTGAAAAAACTGATCAAAAAATATCATATTACTTTATTTTCTGTAGGAAACGGAACGGCCAGCAGAGAATCTGAGCAGATCATTGTAGAACTTCTGAAGGAGATACCGGAAAAAGTTCAGTATGTGATCACCAATGAGGCAGGAGCGTCTGTGTATTCCGCCAGTAAACTGGCCACGGAGGAGTTCCCTAATTTTGATGTTGGGCAGAGGAGTGCGGCTTCTATTGCCAGAAGGCTGCAGGATCCTCTGGCAGAATTAGTAAAGATTGACCCTAAGTCTATCGGAGTAGGACAGTATCAGCATGATATGAATCAGAAAAAACTGGGGGAGGCTCTTTCAGGAGTAGTGGAAGATTGTGTAAACCGTGTGGGCGTGGATCTGAACACAGCTTCTGTCTCTCTTCTGGAGTATGTGTCCGGCATTTCCAAATCTATTGCTAAAAATATCGTGGCTTACAGAGAAGAAAACGGACGTTTTGAGGACAGAAAAGAGCTTTTGAAAGTAGCTAAACTGGGTCCGAAAGCTTTTGAACAGTGTGCCGGATTCCTCCGCATCCGGGGAGGAAAGAATCCTCTGGATGGAACCAGCGTACATCCGGAGTCTTATGAAGCGGCAGAGAAATTTCTGGCTCAGATGGGAATGAAACCGGAAGACATTTTTAATGGGCCGGGAGTATATTATGTAAAAGATTACGGTCAGATGGCTAAGAAGCTGGGAATCGGAGAGATGACACTCCGTGACATTGTAAAAGAGCTGACAAAGCCCGGAAGAGATCCCCGGGAGGAAATGCCAAGGCCGATCCTTCGTACAGATGTTTTGGAAATGAAGGACCTGAAGGAAGGAATGATCCTCAAAGGGACAGTGCGGAATGTAATTGATTTTGGCGCTTTTGTGGATATCGGTGTTCATCAGGACGGTCTGGTGCATATTTCTCAGATGACAGAACGGTATATCAAACATCCTCTGGAAGCGGTCAGTGTAGGTGACGTTGTAGAAGTAAAAGTGCTGGGCGTAGATATGAAGAAAAAGAGAATTTCTCTCACTATGAAGGGAATCCATGAAAAAGGATGAGACCTGATTCTGAGAGATTTCTATAGATAATTACTTTAGAAAGAGAAAGGAAGAGCTTAAAATGAATGTAAATCAGGAAAGAATTGCAAAACTGCAGCAGGAAATGAAGGCGGCAGGGATAGATCTGTACCTGGTGCCTACTGCAGATTTTCATCAGTCTGAGTATGTAGGAGACTATTTCAAGGCGAGAGCCTGGCTTTCTGGATTTACCGGTTCTGCAGGAACCCTTATCGTAACAAAAGATCAGGCCTGCCTGTGGACAGACGGCAGATATTTTATCCAGGCGGCGAAGCAGCTTTCCGGCACAGGGGTGACTCTTATGAAAATGGGAGAAGAAGGAGTACCCACAGTAGAAGAATTTATTGAAGCAAATCTCCCTCAGAAGGGATGTATGGGCTGTGACGGAAGGACCATTAGTGTAGCGGAAGGAAGGAAATATGAAGAGCTTCTGAATAAGAAAGAAGGAACTTTAAAATGTCAGGATGACTTGGCAGGGAAAATATGGTCAGATCGTCCCCAGATGTCTAAGGACCCGGTTTATGTTCTTAATGTGAAGTATGCAGGAGAAACCCGGGAAGATAAGATTTCCAGAGTCCGTGAGGAGATGAAAAAGGCGGGCGCCCAGGTTCATGTGCTTTCCAGCCTGGATGACATTGTATGGTTGCTGAATATCAGAGGAAATGATATCGAATACAATCCTGTAGTCCTTTCTTATGTGATTCTGACTATGGATCAGGTCCACTTCTATGTGCAGGAAGAGGCTGTGCCGGATCAGGTGAGAGAAGAATTGGAAAAGGCAGGAGCGGTGCTTCATCCATATTTTCAGATTTATGAGGATGTGAAAAAACTGGATCCTTCCTATAAGGTAATGTTGGAGGAACAATGCACAAACTATGCTCTCTATAAAAATATCCCGGAAGGCACAGAAGTTATTTTTCAGCCTAATCCTGCAGCTGTTTTCAAAGGAAATAAGAATCCTGTAGAGATGGAAAATCTGAAAATAGCCCATGTAAAAGATGCCAGAGCTATGTGCAGGTTTATCTACTGGCTGAAAAAGAATGTGCCAGGAGGAGAGGTTACAGAATACAGTGCTTCTATGGAGAGCAGGAAATTCAGGATGGAAGATCCAGACTGCCTGGATCTGAGCTTTGAGACAATTTGTGCTTACGGGCCTAACGCAGCTATGTGTCATTATGCCCCTACAGAAACAGATTTTGCAAAAGTAGAGCCAAAGGGATTTTTCCTTATTGATTCCGGCGGACAATATTGGCAGGGAACTACAGATATTACCAGAACCATCGCAGTAGGAGAACTGACTCGGGAGCAGAAAGAACATTTTACACTGGTACTCCAGGGACACATCCGTCTGGCGATGGCAAAATTCCAGCAGGGATGCAGCGGAGCAAACCTGGATATTCTTGTCAGAGGTCCTCTTTGGGCAAAAGGTCTGGATTTTAACCATGGAACAGGACATGGGGTAGGATATCTCCTTAACGTTCACGAAGGACCTCAGAACATTAACTGGAAGATCCATACAAGCGGGGGCAGAAGAGGAAATGCAACTCCTTTGGAGGAGGGAATGCTTACTTCAGATGAGCCCGGACTGTATCTGGAAGGAAAATATGGCATCCGTACAGAAAACTTGCTTCTCAGCAGAAAAGCTGAGAAGAATGAATATGGCCAGTTTATGGAATTTGAGACCGTTACTCTGGTGCCATATGAGAGAGAAGCTATTCTTCCGGAAATGCTGACCAGAGAAGAACTGGAATGGTTGAATCATTACCATAAAAAGGTATATGAAACTATAGGACCTCTGCTGAATGAGGAAGAAAGAAACTGGCTGAAAGAAGCCACTGCTGAAATCGGCTGAAGTTAAAACAAAGAAACAGAGCCGCCTGAAAACTAAAAATAAACATAAAAAAACAGGACTGGAGCGGTTCTGTTTTTTTGCCCAAAGGTTGAAGGGAGAAATCTTTTTTTTTCAGATTTTGTGCATTGACATAGTGAGAAAGGGAGTCTTATAATGATGTTGGTTCGGTAACGAACTATTCGGTGCCCGAACTAATTCAGTGAGGTGAGAGAATGGAAAAAAAAGAGTTGATTCAGGGCGATCCCAAGAAAGAAGAGGATGCGGGAAGAATCATCAATATCGTATCCCATCAACTGAAACGGACAATTTTTTGCTACGCATGGAAGGACTGCGGGCTGACCACCATGCAGAATCGTGTTCTGCACTATATTCTCGCTAAATCCCTGGAAAATCCCGTATACCAGAAGGATATTGAGAAGGAATTCAGGGTCAGCAAGTCTACGGTAACGGAAATCCTGCAGCTTATGGAAAAGAATGGGTTTATTGACAGAAAGTCATCGAAACGCGATGGCAGGATGAAGAGGATTATGCCTACAGAAAAGGCCATTACGATTCAAAAAGAAGTAATGGAAAATATCCGGACTGTAGAAGAAAAGCTTCGGGCAGGAGTCAATGAAGAAGATTACAGAACCTGTCTCAAAGTCCTGAAAAAGATGTCCGAAAACTTAGCCGAAGAAAAAGATCATATGAAAGGAAGGGAAGAGATGTATGAATAGGAAACTGCTTCGATCTGTACGGGAATACAAAAAGGAATCTATTATGACGCCGATTCTCGTAATCTTTGAAGTGTTTATGGAAGTGCTGATCCCGCTTCTGATGGCCCGGATTATCGACGTGGGAATTGCCGACGGCGATATGGGGTACATACTGCGTATAGGAGTGCTCCTGGTGGTCATGGCAATGGTGTCTCTGTTTTTTGGCGCTATGGCAGGAAGGATGGGAGCAATAGCATCTTCCGGTTATGCAAAGAATCTGAGACATGACATTTTTTATAAGATCCAGGAGTTTTCATTTAAAAATATTGATCATTTTTCAACATCCAGTCTGGTAACCAGGCTGACCACAGATATCACCAATATTCAGATGGCATATATGATGACTATCCGTATGCTGGTAAGAGCGCCGATCATGATCGTGCTGTCTCTTATCATGACTTTGACCATCAATGCGGATATCGCCTTGATGCTGCTGATCACAGTGCCGATCCTGGGAGGAGCCCTGATTTTTATTGCTAAAAAAGCCCACCCCCACTTTATCAAGGTATTCGATGAGTATGATGTGCTGAATAACACCGTACAGGAGAACGTGAATGCGGCCAGAGTGGTAAAGGCATATGTAAGGGCTGAGCATGAAGACGAGAAATTCCATAAGATTTCAGGAATTGTCTACAAACTGTTTACCACTGCTGAAAAGATCGTAGCCTGGAACAATCCGGTAATGATGTTTGCTATGTATCTGGTTGTTCTGTGTATGGTTTATATCGGCGGCCAGAGCATTGTTTTCGGAACTATGGAGACAGGAGAACTTACCAGTGTGATCGTTTATGCGATCCAGATCCTTAGTTCGCTGATGATCGTTTCCTTTGTCTTTGTATTGATCATGATCGCGCAGGCGTCTACAGACCGTATTACTGAGGTTATGGACGAAGTGCCGGAAATGTCTGACAAGGAAAATGCAAAGACAGAAGTGAAGAATGGCGACATTGATTTTGAAAATGTAGACTTCAGCTATGCCGGAGAAGGGGGAAACCTGTCTCTGAAAAATATTAACCTTCACATTAAATCAGGACAGATGATCGGTGTTATCGGCGGTACCGGAAGTGCCAAGTCTACTCTGGTGCAGCTGATCCCCAGACTTTATGATGTGACCAAAGGCTCTGTAAAAGTGGGAGATGTGGATGTACGGGATTACAAGCTGGAATCTCTCCGCGACCAGGTTTCTGTGGTACTGCAGAAAAATGTGTTGTTTACAGGATCGATTTATGACAATATCCGCTGGGGCGATGAGAATGCCACAGATGAGGAAGTTCAGAGAGTCTGTAAGCTGGCCCAGGCTGACAGCTTTATCCAGGAATTCCCGGATAAGTATGACACCATGATCGTGGAAGGCGGAAATAACGTTTCCGGAGGTCAGAAACAGAGACTTTGTATTGCAAGAGCACTGCTGAAAAAACCTAAGGTACTGATCCTGGACGATTCTACCAGTGCGGTGGATACCAAGACAGACGCTATGATCCGTAAAGCCTTCAGAGAGGAAATACCGGATACTACCAAGATCATCATCGCACAGAGGATTTCTTCCGTAGAAGATGCAGATATGATCATTGTTATGGAAAACGGTGAAGTAAACGGCGTAGGAACTTCAGAAGAGCTGCTGAAAAATAACGCTATTTACCGTGAAATCTATGAATCACAGATTAAAGGAGGTGGAGAGGATGAGTAAACTAAATGATAAGCCAAAGGTAAGCGCAGGTACCCTTAAGACGGCGGGCAGACTTATGAAATATGTGACAGGTCCTTACAAGGTACAGTTTATCATTGTATTGATTTGTATACTTATGACCTCCATATCATCTATTGCTGTGTCCCTTTCCCTGAGATTTTTGCTGGATGATTATATCCTGCCTCTGGTAGGACAGCAGGATCCGAATTTTTCTGAGCTTTATAAGGCAATGGCAGTTCTGGCATGTATTTTTATCTTAGGAGTTATCGCCAGTTTTGTATATAACCGTATGATGGTTGTGATCGGTCAGGGAGTGCTGAAGAAAGTTAGGGATGAGATGTTTGAACATATGCAGACTCTTCCTATTCGTTACTTCGACCAGAATACCAACGGCTCTATCATGAGTCTTTATACTAACGATACCGATACCCTGAGACAGATGATCAACCAGTCCATCCCACAGGTTCTTATGTCCAGTTTTACCATTGTGGTAACCTTTATCTCTATGCTGCTTTTAAGCCCGATCCTTACAGTACTGGCCGTGCTGGTGATCCTGCTTATGATAGTAGTAGCCAGATATGTAGGAGGAAACAGCGGTAAATACTTTATCAGACAGCAGATCGACCTGGCGGATGTTACCGGATATGTAGAAGAGCAGATGAACGGCCAGAGGGTCATCAAGGTCTTTAATCATGAGAAAAGGACTGAAGAGGACTTTGACAGATTGAATGAGAGACTTTATGAGAGCGCTTCTTCCGCTCATACATTCGCCAGTATGATGGGACCTATCATTGGAAATATGGGAAACCTTCAGTTTGTACTTACTGCCATTTTCGGAGGAGTACTCTCTGTAGCCGGGATCGGAGGAATCACCCTGGGTATTATGGCTTCTTATCTTCAGTTCACCAGAAGCTTTACCCAGCCCTTTATGCAGATTGCCCAGCAGTTTAACTCCATTATCATGGCGCTGGCAGGTGCAGAGCGTATTTTCCATATGATTGATGAAAAACCAGAGGTGGATGATGGATATGTTACTCTTGTAAATGCCAAGAGAAATCCAGACGGAAGCCTTACAGAATGTGAGGAGCGTACCGGCCTTTGGGCATGGAAACATCCTCATCAGGCAGACGGCAGTGTGACCTATACAGAACTGAAAGGGGATGTAAGATTCTTCGACATGTCCTTTGGATATACGGATGATCACATGGTACTCCATGATCTGACCCTTTATGCAAAGCCGGGACAGAAAGTAGCCTTTGTAGGATCTACCGGCGCAGGAAAGACAACGATCACTAACCTGATCAATCGTTTCTATGATGTTCAGGACGGTAAGATCCGTTATGATGGAATAAACATTAATAAGATCAAGAAGGCGGACCTTCGCCATTCCCTGGGAATCGTTCTTCAGGATACGCATTTGTTTACAGGAACTATTATGGAGAATATCCGATACGGAAAGCTGGATGCGACAGATGAAGAGGTTTATGCGGCAGCAAGACTTGCTCATGCGGACCAGTTCATCAATATGCTTCCTCAGGGGTATGACACAGTCCTTACCGGAGATGGAGAGGAACTGTCTCAGGGACAGAGACAGCTGCTGGCTATTGCCAGAGCGGCAATCGCAGACCCGCCAGTATTGATTCTGGACGAGGCTACTTCCAGCATTGATACCCGTACAGAACGTATTGTTCAGAAGGGTATGGATAACCTGATGAAGGGACGTACTGTATTTGTCATCGCTCACAGACTGTCTACGATCCGGAACAGTGACGCTATCATGGTTCTGGAACATGGCCGGATCATTGAGAGAGGTACCCATAAAGAACTCCTGGCTATGAAAGGAACTTACTATCAGTTGTATACTGGAAAACTGGAACTGTCATAAGAGTAGTTTTTAAGAGAATAAATAAAGAAAAAGGCTGAGGCAATCTCTGTATGCAGGAGATTTGCCTCAGCCTTTTTGATGTATCTATAGAAGGAATGAAAGAGGGACGAAGTTACGGCTGCTTATATTTCATGATCTGTCCCATAATATGCAGCATGGTCAGGGCTGCCAGCCGGCAGCCGGTATAACCGGGAGTATCATAAGGCGGAGCTGTCTCTACCATATCAAAACCGATCACTTCCGCTTTTTTGCAGATTTCTGTCAGAAGTTCTGTGGTTTCTTCATATAACAGGCCTCCTGGAGACGGCGCTGCCGTTGCAGGCATGAGAGATATGTCATAGGCATCTATATCAAAAGTAATGTAGGCCTTTCCCTCTGGTATTTTTTCCACCAGCTCCGAAAGACTCATAGAATGAAATTGTTTTGCTGTGATAACGGTATTTTCTTTTCTGGCGTCCTGCCAGTCCTGACGGGAGCTGCTTCCCAGTCCCCGCATGCCGATCTGGACGATCTTGCCTATGTGAGGCATCTCTGACATACGGCGGATAGGATTTCCATTTCCGAATTTTTGCGGGCCCCTTGCCATAGAAAAATCAAGATGAGCGTCAAACTGAATAATGTTCACAGGCTCTGACAGACAGTCCAATGCTCTTGCGGCAGGGATAGAGACAGAATGATCTCCGCCCATGAGCGCGGGGATGGTTCCTTTTTTTAAGACCTTCCGGACGGTTTTTTCAATAGAGGAAAAACAGTAGCCGGGATCCCCGTGCAGAATATCCACATCTCCGCAGTCCGCTACCTTTACAGGAGCTGCCAGCAGAAATTCATCTTTTTCAGGATCATAGAATCCGGCGCTCCCTCTGGCATAAGCTGTGGAAATATCCCGGATACCTCTGGGACCCAGACGCTGTCCGCCATACCAGGCAGCGCCCTGGTCATAGGGAATTCCAAGAACTCCGATATGGGCATCCAACTGATCCAAGTCTGTACAGACAGGATATTTGGCGAAAGAACAGATTCCGGTAATAGGCAGGTTTATATTTTCCATAGCTATATACTCCTTTGCGGTTTTGATGAATAAAGTCTAACAAAAGGCAGGCTGCTTTTACATGGGAAATTTACGGAATAGAAAAGAAAAAAGTTAAGAAATTAAAAGATTTTCCCGGAGAAACTTAAAAAAATATGATATTCTGTAAATATGAATTTTACAGGGAGGCATACTATGGATCATACGGACATACGGATATTAAATATTCTTCAGGGCAATGCAAGGATTTCCATGACAGAGCTGGGAAACCGGGTGGGTCTGACTTCTCCCGCAGTGACAGAACGGGTAAAGCGGCTGGAAGAAAAGGGAATCATTGAAGGTTATAGAACGATCATTAAAAGAGGAAAAATACAGAAAGGGCTGGCTGCTTTCATTAATATGGAAATATCCAGCGACAGATGGAAAAGTCTCATAGAATATTGCGAGAACTCTCCTTATGTCTTAGAACTATATCATACCATAGGCGTATATGGCGCTATGCTGAAGGTTTTTGTTCCGGATACGGAAACCTTTGAAAAATTTCAGCAGGAGCTGGGAAAGTATGGGAATACTACCTCTTCGGTCATACTTTCCTCCAGATTTTCTCTGAAAGAATTATGGGAAGATAAGACAGAAACCTGAGTCTGAGCTTTAAATTCTCTTAAAAAACCCTTGAAATAGGACATATAAAGGCATATAATGTACTACAGAATAAAAAGAAATTCTTCGGGGCAGGGTGTGATTCCCTACCGGCGGTAACAGTCCGCGACCCGTATTTTACGGCTGAACCGGTGAGATTCCGGTACCGACAGTATAGTCTGGATGAGAGAAGAAATGATAATATTTCATTGTGGCTTTCATGGAGGATACCCTGAAGAGGGGTATCCTCTTTTCTGATTTACCCAAGAGGTAAGCCATATGGAGAATTTCCTTTTATGAAAATCATGTAAAGGAGATAATGAAAATGAACAATGAAGCAGCAGTAAACAGAAAGATCAGGACTCAGAACAGATCGAAACTGAGAACAACCGTGCAGATCGGTATGCTTGGGGCAGTAGCCGCAGTGCTGATGTTTTTTGAATTTCCGATTCCCTTTATCGCGCCGCCCTTTATAAAAATGGACTTCTCTGAGATCCCAGTGCTGGTAGGAACTTTTGCTATGGGGCCTTTAGCGGGAGTATTTATCGAACTTCTGAAAAACCTGCTGAACCTGGTGATCCATGGAACTACCACCATGGGAGTGGGAGAATTATCCAACTTTATCATCGGTTGTGCTTTTGTGGTTCCTGCAGGCCTGTTTTATAAAAAGAAAAAGACAAGAGCCAATGCTCTGAAGGGGATGGCTGCAGGAACACTGCTGATGGCGGCTATGGGCTGTCTGACTAATGCTTTTATTATGTTCCCGCTGTACAGCACCCTTATGGGAATCCCTATGGACAGTTTCATCGCTATGGGAACGGCGATCCATCCGGCCATTGACAATATGGTCACATTTGTTATACTTTGTATGGTGCCTTTTAATCTGTTAAAAGGTATTGTGATTTCATTTATTACCCTGCTTCTCTATAAGAGACTGCGGGTACTGTTAAAAGGAGAATAAGTATGGCAAAGATCAACGGCATTACCCAGAAAACCCAGAATCCCTTTGTAAATCTCTATGAACTGGACAGAGAGTCCAAAACCGGAAAAAAAGGGAAATATTATGTGGCTTCCAGGGCAAAAAATCAGGAAGAGCTAAAGCTTCGGACAAGAAAAAATACCCCTGACGGAGTGATCATATATAGTCTATATGGGGAAAAGCAGGATCGGGTAGTGCTGGTGCGCCAGTACCGATACAGTATTGATGATTATATCTACGAGTTTCCGGCAGGCCTGGTAGAAGCCGGGGAGAATTTTAAAGAAGCCGGGATCCGGGAAATGAAAGAAGAGACCGGGCTGACTTTTACCCCTATAGAAGTAGATCCTGCCTATGAGAAGCCGGCTTTTACTACCATCGGTCTTACAGACGAATCCTGCGGGATCGTATTCGGGACGGCTGAAGGAAATATATCCAGAGAGTTCCAGGAGGATACAGAAGAAATCGATGTGGTTCTGGCGGACAGGAACGAAGTAAAAAGAATTTTGAAAGAAGAAAATATAGCGATCATGTGTTCTTATATGTTGATGCATTTTCTTCATGATGAGAAACCATTTGACTTCTTAAGGGAAATATAATGCCTGTTTGCCAGGCATCTGAAAATACGGGAAAGGGCTGTTGCGACAGCCCTTTTAGTTTGTAAAATATGTCTATTGACAAAATAAATAGGGGATAGTATGTTAATGGTATAGTGTGAAACGTTTCATGAAAATGCAGAGATTCAGGAGAAAATATGAAAATTAAAATTACAGAACCCTATATATGGCTGCCGGTAGATAACCGGAGAGAAGAGAAAAAGATTCATTTTTATATTGACGGAAAGAAAATAGAAGAGATCGATATTCGTCTTGGAGGTACAGACTGTGATTTTTATGCCTGCTGCGATGTCTCTTCATATTTAAATAAAACACTGGAGATCGTGGGACATGGCGCAGAACATATGCTGGACGGGATTTTTTGCTGGCCGGAAAAACCTCAGCATGTATATCCTTTCCGGCCGCAGCTCCATTTTGCTCCGGAAGTGGGATGGCACAATGATCCTAACGGATTAATATACGCAAACGGCGTATACCATTTATACTATCAGTGGAATCCTTATGGGGTCGGCTGGGGAAATATGCATTGGGGACATGCGGTGAGCAAGGATATGATCCGATGGGAGCATTGTCCGGTTGTTCTTAAGCCTGATGAGACAGGAACCGCTTATTCGGGATGTGCAATACAGGATAAAAACAATTTGGCCGGTTTCGGAAAAGATGCCCTTTTGTACTATTATACTGCTGCAGGAGGAAGAAACGAATGGTCAAGATCCAGGGGGAATTTGTTCACACAGCGTCTTGCCTATTCTTTAGATAATGGACAAACTCTGAAAGTTTCAGACAAATTTAAAATTGAGCATATAGTAAATGAAAACAGGGATCCTAAGGTTTTTTACCACGAACCTACAAAAGCCTATATTCAGGTATTATATTTAGATGAAAATGAATTTGTTCTTTATCGCTCAGAAGATCTTCTGGAGTGGAAGGAAATCCAGAGACTGGATTTTCATGGTATGTGGGAATGCCCCGATCTATTTGAACTGAATGTTATTAATGAAGATAATAAGAAGAAATGGGTTTTCTGGTCTGCAGACGGCTATTACGTTATAGGAGAGTTTGATGGCTATACCTTTAAGGCAGAATCTTCCGTCCAGAATGCTTACAGCAGTAAGCTTCCTTATGCTGCTCAAAGCTTTTCAGGAATAGAAGGGCGTGTGGTAAACACTGCATGGCTGCGTCTTAAAAATGTCAGAGGACATTATTGCGGCCTTATGTCAATTCCCACAGAGTTGGCTCTGAAAAAGACAGACAAGGGTTATCGGATGTGTTTCCGTCCTGTACGGGAGCTTGAAAGTTATCGCGGCAAAGAAAATTCTTTTGAAACGAATCCGGAAGTGATCCAGCTTAAACTTCAAGGAAATCCTGTACGGATTGACTTTTCCTGGGATGCGCCCGAGGAAGGAAGGACAAAAGCTGTGATTCAGAATATAGAAATGACGGCGGACTTTAATTCCGGATGCATTAGATTTCAAGATAGAAGTACAGGAGAAGAGATTTCCTATATTACTTTAAGAAAAGGGGAGAAAACAAAGCTTTCTCTTATTATTGACCAGGAAGTAATTGAATTTTTTGGAAATGATGGTACAATTTACGGTATGGCAGAGACAGAAGAAAATGTCTTAAAACAAAAGCTGCATATTACTATGGACGCTCCCAAGACCTCTGTAACCTGGTATGAGTATCATATTTAAAATTTTTTAACTGGATCATAAAAAAATTCCATATTCGGACTGCGGGCTGTATTTTTGTGATATACTTAGACCGAGACCGGGAGTAAAGAGGCTGCTGTGGAAAGCAGCCTTTTTCCGTAGAAATCGCAAAGGAGGATACGGATATTTTTATGAAACTGAAAAAATATGTGAAAAGTATTATTGTATTTTTTATCACCCTTCTGGGAATTGTTCTGGGGATTCTTCTGGGAATACAGTTTTTGCAGTTTTTTATGCCCTTTGTCATTGGGTGGATCATTGCAATGATCGCAAATCCGCTGGTACGTATATTAGAACGCAGATTAAAGGTTGCCAGAAAACACACTTCGATGGTAATCATTATAGGAGTGCTGGCAGGCGTGATAATGGTGATTTATTTTCTGGGAGTAAAGATCGGGGAAGAAACCCGTTCTTTTTTGGAACAGGCGCCGGAAATGTATTCCGAATTCAGAGAAGAGTTCCAGGATGCAGGAAAAAATCTGGAGAGCATTGTTAATGAACTTCCTCAAAATGTCCAGGACAGTCTGGAGGAGGCACAAAAGGATATTGGAGATATTACAGGCCAGGCAGTGGGAAAAATCAGTCAGTTTACAGTAGATAAGGCAGGAACATTTGCCAGAAATATCCCAGGTATATTGATCTCAATTATATTCAGCATACTGTCAGCTTATTTTTTTATCGCGGACAGAGACCGAATACTGGAATTTGGCAGAAAGCATACGCCTCAGATCATCCAGGAAAAATGGAGTATGATGGCGGAAAGCTTTAGAATGGTATTCGGAGGATATTTTAAGGCTCAGTTCAAGATTATGGCAGTGATAGGAGTAATCCTTTTTGTGGGAATGCTGATCCTGAAGGTTAGGTTTGCCATTCTTGTGGCTATTTTGGTAGCTTTTTTAGACATGCTCCCTTTCCTTGGAACGGGAACAGTACTGCTTCCCTGGGCAGTCTTCAAACTCCTTTCCGGGGATGTCCGCTATGCGGTAGGACTGGTTATACTCTATTTGGTTACCCAGCTTGTGCGTCGGATCATTGAACCTAAGCTGGTAGGCGACTCTATAGGGATGAACCCCCTGGTAACTTTGATCTTTATGTATATCGGATATCGTATGGGAGGAGTACTGGGGATGATCCTGGCTGTGCCTGTAGGAGCTATTGTTTTGAATTTCTATAAAGCGGGCACCTTTGATAGAGTGATCAACGGTTTTAAAGAGGCTGGCAGAGATCTTTTTCAGTGGATGTACGGAGATAGGCCTTCATAAGGAGAATATCTTCGGAAGCATTCCAGATAGGATCAGAAAGCCAAGCATGAGCAGCTGCAAAGTAAAAAACCAGGAAAATATTTGAAACAGAGGCCTGGACTTCCATTTCTTATAGAGCATGCTTTTTTGTATCAATATTTCATGGACACAGAGAAGCAGACCATGATAAAGGGCAAACAGCAGGTAAGAAGGAGTCATTCCATATAGCAGGCCCAGGGCGCTCATAGTCACAAGATAAGCCAGACAGTTTTTTAGAAGCGGGCAGGATGACTGCCTGCTTTTTCTGAATTTTTTTATGAAAGGCTGGAAAACAAATTCTTTCAGCCAGCAGGTAAAGGTAATATGCCATCTGTTCCAGAATTCCCGGATGTTTTGGCTGAAAAAAGGTAAATAAAAGTTCTTATCCAGTTCTATGCCCAGAAAACAGGCACAGCCTGAAGCCAGCCGGGAAAGACCACCCAGAACAAAAAAAAGATGGAAACTATACAGGTAAGCATAGAGGGGAAGCGGAGGCCAGAGGATATGCTCCTGGATGATCTGATTCTCCAGATGCTGAAGCCCTAAGCCAGTAAAGTGTGAAGCAAAAAGAAGATACAGGCTTCCCAGAAATAATTCCCGGATACCTTTTTTCATAAGCTGCCGATATTTTTCTGAAGAAGGGATGGAGGACCATTGACTATGAAAGTCCTGAATGCTATTTAGAGGACCCAAAAACAGACTGGGGAAGAAAAGGAGAAAACCTGTATACTCTCCCATAGACAGCGCCCGGATCCTCCCTTTGAGAATGTAGGCTAAAATTTGTATGTTCTTTAAGGAAAAACAGGTAACAGCAGCATAGACAGGAAGCTGCTGGTCCTGATATAGCATAACATTTTTTGGAATCAAAGGCAGAAGGGATAATAAAAGAAAGAGCAGAAAGCTGCCTTTTCCCATCCGCCTTTTTTCAGAAAGGAGCAGAGCAGCGTTAATCAGCAGAGCTGACCAGAAAAAAGAAAGCAGGAGATAGAAAAACTGTATGGGTCGTGAGCCAAAAACTATTAAGAGAACAAAAAAAGAACCGGATAGTCCATAGAAATTCAGATTTCTTTCCTGAAGCCCCAGAAGTATTGCAGGCAGAAGTATAAAAATAAGCACGATGAAATATGGCAGATATTGGATCAGATACAAAACAAAATCCCCCTCTTAAGTTTTTAAAGCATAGCAAAATAGGTCTGTAGATATATTTAAACATGAACACATTAAAGATTCTTCCATGGAATCCGAAAGAAATTCTAAATTTTTGTAAAAAAAACCGGACGCTGAAAACTCAGTGTCCGGTTCTTGAAAACCAGAGATATATTTCTACGGTTCCCGTCGGGTAGTGCCTCCATAACAATAGGTGACAGGAAGAAGAGAAAGTGTGGGGACAACGATCCCCTGTCTTTTTTTCAGCAGTGTTTCCACACAGAGCCTACCAAGGGCCTCCACTGGCTGACACATGGAAGAGACAAATAAGGCACCTTCGTCAATGCCGTATTTCCGGATTCCGTCAAAGCCCAGGATCTGTACGTCTTCGGGAATGCGGATCCCTCTTTCTTTTAAAATTTTCATAACCATATACGCCTGACGGTCTGTATTGGCAAAGACACCGTCGAAGGTTAATCTTCCATGGGAATCTGTATGATCCTGGATAAAATCTTCCAGGATCTCTCTTTCTTTTATGGCGTCTATCTGATCCAGATAATCCGGCCGGATTCCCAATTCCTGACATGCGCTGAGATAGCCCTCCATTCTTTTATCTGCCTCGCTGGGGAATTTTGAGCGGAAACGGATAAATACCGGATGATGACATCCCAGTTCCATCAGTTTTTTTGTACCTGTGTACCCTCCCTGGAAGTTATCAGAAGCGATCATAGGTACGTCGTGGTCTTCAAAGTAGCGGTCAAAAGAGACTATAGGAATCCTGGCGGGAATAGCACTGCTTACATCTGTGTATGTCAGAGCGATAATCCCGTCGGTTTTACTTTGTGATGCCAGATTCAGATAACCGATTTCTTTTTCGGGAATACCATTGGCGCAACAGAGAATCAATTTATATTCGTGCTCGTAAAGGGTCCGCTCTACATACTGGGTGAAGGCTGCAAAGAAAGGATTCATAGTATCCGGAACGATCAGAGTGATCAGTTTAGTCTCCTGGGTTTTAAGGCCTCTGGCATAAGTATTTACTTCATATCCCAGTTCCTGTATTGCCTTTTCTACCTTTACTCGGTTTTTTTCTCCTACAGTTATATGGTTGATCACTTTAGAAACTGTTCCCAGAGACACTCCGGCTCTGGCGGCAACGTCTTTCATAGTGGGAGTGTGAGAAGGGGTCAAGATAAATCGCCTCCTTTATAAAATATATTACAATAAACTAACTCTAGTATACGGCATTATATGAAACGTTACAACGTGAAATATATACAAAAAATTCATATAAAAACTGTAAATATGTACTGAATATCTAAAAAATCTTCCAAAACTATTGACTAAAAAAGGGATAAATACTATAGTTAAATTACAAAAAATGAAACGTTTCATGTAACAAAAAACAAAGGAGCAGGAAAAGAAAGGAGAGCTTTTTATGAAGGCACAGACTTATAGAAAGCCGCAGCAGTCCATGGGAGAAAAGCTGGCAGGAAAACTGAAATATGTAAAGAAAAACTGGCAGCTGTATCTGATCTTTTTATTACCGGCACTGCTGCTTACAATCATTTTTAAATACCTGCCTATGGGCGGAGTATTGATCGCATTTGAAGATTATAATGTTATCGACGGTGTTTTGGGAAGCCCCTGGGTAGGGCTGGAATATTTCCGGAGATTTTTATCTTCCCCTGATTTTATGAGCTATTTGATGAACACTCTGAAGTTAAGTGTATACGGACTTTTGTGGGGATTCCCTATTCCCATCATTCTGGCTCTTCTTCTGAACAGAATCAGAAGAAAAGGAATCCAGAAAAAAATTCAGCTTTTAATCTATGCGCCGAATTTTATCTCTGTTATCGTACTTTGTGGTATGGTGAGGATGTTCCTTTCACCGGTTGGGCCTATCAATCAGGTTCTGGGAATTGATACTAACTGGATGACCATGCCTTCCGCTTTCAGAACTATCTACATAGCCAGCGGTATCTGGCAGGCAGCAGGATGGTCCTCTATAATGTATACAGCGGCTTTATCCAATGCCAGCAAGGATCTGGAAGAGGCAGCTATTGTAGACGGAGCAAATATCCTCCAGCAGATCTGGTATGTAGAACTGCCAGCGATTAAAAACATCGTTGTGATCCAGTTTATCCTTCAGGCCGGAAATATTATGAGTATCGGATTTGAAAAAGCTTATGCTTTACAGACAGATATGAACCTTCCTGCTTCTGAGATTCTTTCTACCTATGTGTATCGTATCGGTCTGTTAAACGGAGATTACGGATATTCTACTGCAGTAGGACTTTTTAACTCGGTAATCAATGTAATTCTGCTGATCGTTGTAAACTTTGTTGTGTCCAAGCTTAACGAAGGCGAAGGACTGTAGGAGGGGTGAAAATGGAAAACCGTATTAAGATTAAGCTGGGAACCACAGATAAAGTGATCCTGGGAATAGGCTATACATTATTAGGATTATTTGTTCTTGCAATCGCCGTTCCTCTTGTATATGTGGTCATTGCTTCTTTTATGGATCCCAACGTACTGAATAACCAGGGGATCAGTTTTAACTTTAAAGACTGGACCATAGATGCTTACCGCCGGGTTTTGGAAAATGATATGATCTGGAGAGGGTTTGCAAACTCCCTTTTCTATTCAGCGGCATTTACTTTAATTTCAGTGTTTATCACACTGCTGGCAGCTTATCCAATGTCAAAGAAGGAATTTGTCGGAAGAGGTTTCTTTAATGTGATCTTTGTTATTACCATGTTCTTCAACGGTGGTATGATCCCTACATTTATTCTGATCAATCAGCTGCATATGGTAAATACCATATGGGCAATCCTTCTTCCGGGTGCAGTGAACGTATGGAACCTGATCCTGGCCAGAACTTATTATCAGTCTACGCCGAAGGAGCTGAGAGAGGCATCCGCTATTGACGGTGCCAATGAGATCCAGCATTTCTTTAAAATTTTAATGCCGGTATGCAAGCCTATCATCGCTGTACTGGCACTGTATTCCTTTGTTGGAATGTGGAACAGTTATTTTGATGCAATGATCTATTTAAATGATGCCAATCTTCAGCCGCTGCAGCTGGTGCTACGCTCAATTCTGGTACAGAACACACCGCAGCCTGGTATGATCGCAGATATCCAGAGTACGGCAGAAATGGCAAAGGTTGCAGAACTCTTAAAATATGCTACCATAGTAGTATCCAGCCTTCCGCTGCTGATTATGTATCCCTTCTTCCAGAAGTATTTCGACAGCGGCATTATGGTTGGCTCTGTAAAAGGTTGATGGAGGGATATATAGTATGAAAAATAAGAAAATAAAAAAATTAGCGGCATTATTTGTTTCCGCAGTTTCTGTGCTTTCTCTGGCAGGCTGTGGAGGCAGCGGCCATCAGGCTGCTGACGTGGATCCGGATACACCGGTGAGCGAAGTATCCTTTCCCCTCAAAGAACAGGGGGAACTTTCCTTTATCACCAGTGCTCCGGCCACCAGTACTCAGGATCCAAATGAAAGAATGATCTTTAAAAGGCTGGAAGAACAGACCAATGTGCATATAGACTGGACCTGCTTTGTGGCAGATCAGTTTGCAGATAAAAAGAACCTGGCACTGGCCCAGTTCGGAAATCTTCCTGACGGACTTTTTAATGCCGGCATGAGTGATTATGATCTGCTTCGCTATGCGAAACAGGGAATCATCATTCCTCTGGAAAATCTTATCGATAAATATATGCCAAACCTTCAGGCGGTTTTTGAAAAATACCCGGAATACCGGACTATGTGTACAGCGCCAGACGGTCATATTTATTCCTTCCCCTGGATCGAACAGCTGGGTGAAGGAAAGGAGGCCATCCAGGCTATCGGTGATATTCCATATATCAATAAGAAATGGCTGGATTGTCTGGGACTGGATATCCCTACTACCGTAGATGAACTGGAGCAGGTGCTCATCGCTTTCAGGGATAACGCCGATAAGATCCAGGAAGAATGTGGAGTCGAGGGTGATGTGATTCCCATGTCCTTTATCATCAATAACGGCGACCAGGATCCGGCCATTCTGATCAACGGCTTTGGAGAGGGATATGGAGATACTGCAGACCACTTTGCAGTGACTGATGAAGGCGAAGTGATCTATACAGCCGTTCAGGAAGGTTATAAAGAAGGAATTGAATGGCTCCATAAACTGGTAGAGGAAGATCTGGTGGATCCTGAAGCCTTTACTCAGGAGTGGTCTACTTACGTAGCAAAAGGTAAAAACCACAGATATGGCCTTTGCTTTACCTGGGATATTGCGAATATTGATAATTATGATGACTATGTAATGCTTCCGGCTCTTGCAGGTCCTGACGGACTGGTGAATATTACCAGACAGAATAACAGTGAGACCAGCGGTTTTGAGAGAGGCCGGTGTGTACTGACTACCAGCTGCAGGGATACCGCACTGGCGGCAGCCTGGATCGATCAGATGTATGCGCCTCTCCAGTCTGTGCAGAACAACTGGGGAACCTACGGTGAAGAGGGGAAACCCAATATCTTTGAAATGAGCACAAACTCTGAGGGCGGAGAAATGTTAAAACATGAAGATCTGGGAGACAACTCTCCGGTAGAAGTCCGGGAATCCCAGTCTGTAAACGGCCCTCTGGCAGTACTGAACGATTATTATGATGTGTATGTGACTCAGCCGGACGATGCAAAATGGCGTCTTGATAATATGCATGAAACCTATCTGGAAGACATGCACAGCCAGTATGTGTATCCAAATGTATTTATGAGTATTGACGACACGAATAAAGTATCTCAGTATGATACAGATATTAAGAAATATGCAGAACAGAAAAAAGCCGACTGGATCCTGAACGGCGGCATTGAGGAAGAATGGGACAGCTATCTGGAAAAGATGGAAGACTATGGTCTGTCAGATTACCTGGCTATCAAACAGAAGTACTTTGACCAGTATCAGGAGTCTCTGACCCAAGAAAATACAGCAGCCACCCAGGATACTCAGTCCTGAAAAGAATCTAGTGCCATATAGGAGGAAAAGCAGAATATGAGTATGGAAAGCAGAACAGAAGTCAGCGAAGCTTTAAAAAAGGCAAGAGAATATGAACAGAAAAATATAACAGAAGAAGTAAACCGGCAGAAGCCTTCTTTCCATTTATGTGCCCCCATAGGGTGGATCAATGATCCCAACGGATTCTCTGTATATAAAGGAGAATATCACCTTTTTTATCAGTACTATCCCTATGCGAAAGCCTGGGGACCCATGCACTGGGGCCACAGTGTGTCAAAAGATCTGGTTACCTGGAAAGACCTTCCGGCGGCTCTGGCCCCCGATAAAGACTATGATCATGCAGGCTGCTTTTCCGGCAGTGCTCTGGAATACCGGGGGCAGCATGTACTGCTGTATACCGGCGTAGAAGAAAAAGAGACAGAGAAGGGGAAACAGGTCCGGCAGACCCAGTGCCTGGCTATTGGAGATGGGATTGACTATCAGAAAACAGAAGACAATCCGGTGATCTATCCTAAGGGACTTCCTGAAGGAAGCAGTCTGGAAGATTTCCGGGATCCCAAGATCTGGCAGGAGGGAGATACCTTCTTTGCAGTTATTGGAAGCAGGGGCAGCGACGGAAGCGGCCAGATACCGGTGTATACATCCAAGGATCTGCGTAGCTGGAGCCTGGTAAGCATTCTGGATAAATGTGAAAACCGATATGGAAAAATGTGGGAGTGTCCGGACTTTTTCTTTCTTGGCGACAAAGCCGTCCTCCTGACCTCCCCTCAGGATATGGAAGCGGAAGGCCTGGAATTCCACAGCGGAAACGGCACTCTCTGTATCATAGGAAACTGCAGCCGGAAAGATTTTATCCTTCACCGGGAGGCGGTACAGGCAATTGATTATGGGCTGGACTTTTATGCCCCTCAGACGACTCTTACGCCAGATGGCAGAAGAGTTATGATTGCCTGGCTCCAGTCCTGGGACAACTATCTGTCTCCGGAGCATTTAGCCTGGGGAGGCATGATGACCATACCCCGAGAACTTCAGATAAAAGGTGGAAGATTGTACCAGAACCCTATTCGGGAACTGGAACAGTATCGCAGAGAAAAAATACAATATGACGGTGTGAAAATCCGGGAAAAACAGTCCCTGGAAGGAATCAGAGGAAGGCAGATAGACCTTGCCCTGGAGATCCGGGGAGAAGCGTATGACAAGTTTAAGATCTATCTGGCTATGGATGAAAAATATCATACAGATGTGATCTATGACAGAAGAGAAGGTATCCTTACTTTTGACAGAAGGTATTCCGGAGACAGGAGAGACCGGATACATACCAGGGAAATGACAGTAGAGGAAAAAGATGGAAAGCTGAAGCTGCGTATCCTGGTAGATAAGTATTCTGTGGAGATCTTTGTCAATGACGGAGAGAAGGCCATGTCCTCTTTGACCTACACAGGACTGGAAGCAGAAGGTATCGCATTTGAGGCCAGAGGAGAAGCGGAAGTTTCCGTCTGCCAGTACAATATGGAAAAATCAGAGAAATAATTGCTATAATGAAGAAAGATCTCCGATAAAGCTTGCGAAAACAGGGAAAAAAAACTATAATTTATGACAATAATATGAATCAAGGAGCTAAGATTATGAGTGAAAAATTTGATGTGATCGCACTTGGAGAACTGCTGATCGATTTTACGGAAAACGGCGTCAGCGGTCAGGGCAATCCGATCTTTGAGGCCAATCCCGGAGGAGCCCCCTGCAATGTTCTTGCTATGCTGAATAAACTTGGAAAGAAAACTTCCTTCCTGGGAGTAGTGGGCAAGGATCAGTTTGGAGTTTCCTTAAGAGCGGCTCTGGAAGAACAGAACATTGATACCAGCCATCTGTATGAGGATCCGGAGGTACATACTACCCTGGCCTTTGTTCATACTTTTGAAGACGGAGACCGGGATTTTGCTTTCTACAGAAACCCTGGAGCCGATATGATGTTAAATGAAGATCAGATCGATGAAGAGTATATCGCTTCTGCCAGAGCTTTCCACTACGGAACTTTGTCTATGACCCACGAGGGAGTAAGAAAGGCCACCAGAAAAGCCATTGACGTTGCCAGGAAGGCAGGGCTTCTCATCTCTTTTGACCCTAATCTCCGTCCTCCTCTTTGGAAGACCATGGAAGAAGCAAAGGAGCAGATCAGCTATGGATTATCTCAGTGTGATCTTCTGAAAATTTCCGAAGAAGAGCTGGAATTTATGACTGGTACAAAAGATATTAAAGAAGGTGCTCATATACTGCTGGAAAAATATCCGAACCTGAAGCTGATGAATGTGACTATGGGAAAGGAAGGGAGCATGGCCTTCCATGAGGGAAAAGAAGTTTTCCAGGCGCCTTTTATCCAGGAAAAAACTATAGAAACCACAGGAGCGGGAGATACTTTCGGCGCCTGTGCCTTGAATTATGTGCTGGAGCATGGGATCCAGGGGCTGACAGAGGAAAATCTTCAGGAAATGCTCCGGTTTGCTAATGGAGCTTCTTCTATTGTGACCACCAAAAAAGGTGCCCTGCGGGTAATGCCTGAGAGAACAGAGGTTGAAGCATTTATCAACAAGTAAATTCAAATAAACTTGTCAGGTATAGCCAAAATGGAGAAAAATGGTCTTCGTTAAATTGTGTAAAGAATACAAAAAATATTGGTAAAAAATTCACAAACTTCAAAATATTCGTTGACAAGTGCTATTGTTTGTGATAAATTAAAGCCAAGGTAAGAAATAGAGCTTACCAAAAAAACAAGATTCTGATTACTGACGGATAAATGTGGAGTACCACAGGGGAATCAGAATTATAATGAAAGCCGACCGTCTGGGCAGCATTTGCGAGGAACAAATGTTGCCCTTTTTTCAACCGCAAAAGAGTTGAAAAAGGGGCGAGAGAAATCATTATTTTTAAGGAGGATGTTGAACTATGGGATTCAAATCAGACATCGAAATCGCACAGGAATGTGTCATGGAGCCAATCACAAAGATTGCAGAAAAAGCAGGTATTGACGAGAAATATCTGGAACAGTACGGAAAGTACAAAGCAAAGATCGACTACAACTTACTGAACGAATCCGACGCTCCAAATGGAAAACTGATTCTTGTTACAGCCATCAACCCCACACCGGCAGGAGAAGGAAAGACTACCACAACAGTAGGTCTGGCAGACGGTATGCAGAAATTAGGCAAGAAAGTTATGGTTGCCCTTCGTGAGCCATCCCTGGGACCTGTATTTGGTGTTAAGGGCGGCGCTGCAGGCGGCGGATACGCACAGGTAGTTCCTATGGAAGATATCAACCTGCATTTCACCGGCGACTTCCATGCTATCGGCGCAGCAAACAACCTGCTGGCAGCTATGCTGGACAACCACATTTATCAGGGAAATGAATTAAACATCGATCCAAGAAAGATCACCTGGAGAAGATGTGTGGATATGAATGACCGTCAGCTCCGTTTCGTAGTAGACGGCTTAGGCGGCAAGACAAACGGAAAGCCAAGAGAAGACGGATATGACATCACCGTTGCTTCCGAGATCATGGCTGTTCTGTGTCTGGCCAGCGACATCACAGACCTGAAAGCAAGACTGGGACGTATCATCGTAGGTTATACTTATGGAAAAGCTTCCGAAGAGAAACCGGTTACCGCTCATGACCTTCATGCAGAAGGCGCTATGTGCGCACTGTTAAAAGACGCTCTGAAACCAAACCTGGTACAGACTCTGGAGCATGTACCGGCTATCGTACACGGCGGACCATTCGCAAATATCGCTCACGGATGTAACTCTGTCATCGCTACAAAGATGGCTATGAAGTTAGGCGACTACGCCATCACAGAGGCAGGCTTCGGCGCAGACCTGGGAGCAGAGAAATTCCTGGATATCAAGTGCCGTATGGCAGGCCTGACACCAAACGCTGTAGTTATCGTAGCAACAGTACGTGCTCTGAAATACAACGGCGGCGTTCCAAAGGCTGACCTGAATAAAGAGAACCTGGAAGCACTGGAAAAAGGACTTCCAAACCTGCTGAAACATGTAAGCAATATCAAGAATGTATACAAACTGCCATGTGTAGTTGCCATCAACGCATTCCCAACAGATACCAAGGCAGAGCTTGACCTGGTAGAGCAGAAATGTAAAGAGCTGGGCGTAAATGTAGCCCTGTCTGAAGTATGGGCAAAAGGCGGCGAAGGCGGTATTGAACTGGCAAAAGAAGTCATCCGTCTGGTAGAGGAGCCAAACGACTTTACATACGCTTATGAACTGGAAGGAAGCATTGAAGATAAGCTGAACCAGATCGTACAGAAGGTATATGGCGGTAAAGGCGTGGTTCTGACTGCCACAGCTCAGAAGCAGGCACAGCAGCTGGAAAAACTGGGCTATGGAAACTGCCCGATCTGCGTTGCCAAGACTCAGTACAGTTTAACAGACGATCAGACAAAACTGGGAGCTCCTACAGACTTTGAAGTTACTGTAAGAAATCTGAAGATTTCTGCGGGAGCCGGATTTGTAGTAGCTCTTACCGGTGAGATCATGACCATGCCTGGTCTGCCTAAGGTACCTGCTGCTGAGAGAATCGATGTAGACGAGACAGGAAAGATTTCTGGTCTGTTCTAAAATAGCCATAGGGAGATATTCTCTTATATAAGTGGAATACTGCCGTATTAAACAAGAATGTTTAGTGCGGCAGTCCCATTTTATAAAGGACAGCTTGAAGGGAGCGAATTACATATGTTTAAAGATGAATTTAAGGCAGTTGTCAATGGAGGAGTTGGAAAGATCAACTTTCTGAAGAACAATCCTCTTGGATATTTTGTTGCGGCAATGGTTGCCGGTATGTTTATTTCTTTCGGAAGCTTTGTGGCCTTTACTCTTGGCGCAGTTATTAATGCGGGGGATGCTGCTTCCTGGACAAAACCTGCACAGGCATTTGCTTTTGCCTCAGCATTGAGCCTGGTTGTTATGGCCGGAGCTGAACTGTTTACGGGAAACAATTTTGTAATGTCTTCTGCATCATTTAGAAAAGCGGTAAGCTGGGCAGATACTATAAAACTGTGGGTAGTATGCTGGATCGGAAACCTGGTAGGCTCTGTGGTCTGTGTAGGTATCTTCCAGATAACCGGAATCCCCAGCGGGGATACAGCCGCATATTTCGGAAGCGTTGCGGCAGGAAAGGTAGGATATGCTCCGATCCCTCTGCTGGCAAGAGCGATCCTTTGTAATATTCTGGTCTGTCTTGCTGTATGGTGTGCAACCAAACTGAAAACAGAATCCGGAAAACTGATCATGATCTTCTGGTGTATCTTCGTCTTCATGGTATGCGGCTTTGAGCACAGCGTTGCCAATATGAGTATCATCGGCGTAGCTCTGGTAAACGGATATGTAGGAATTGGCCAGTATATATACAACGTTCTTTTAGCTACTGTAGGAAATATGATAGGTGCGGTTGTATTTGTGGCTCTGCCTTATCATCTGATTTCTAAAGAAAAATAGAATAAACAAAGCATATTGGGAATATTCTCTGAATACTTCCAGTATTATAGAACAGACAGCCTGAGTTGGGCTGTCTGTTTTTTTCTTTATAGGAAATTCCGATTTTTGGATAAGGGGGAAAAAGCCCTGCTG
>ERZ1643249.702-NODE-702-length-36180-cov-5.212623_pt1 | contig 36180 bp, 24 predicted proteins | sample MGYA00579263_ERZ1643249 | MGnify/ENA primary metagenome ERZ1643249 (study PRJEB29033, sample SAMEA4952264) | chicken gut metagenome | biome: Broiler Chicken; feature: Gastrointestinal Tract; material: Caecum | place: Ireland | collected 2018 | study: Broiler...
CATCCTTGGCAATATCTCTGCGGTATACGAGAACTCCCGGACAGCACTGCCATGTAGAACCTCTCTGGACTCCTTCACGGTCAGAAGCTGTCGTCTTGGTGAAATCATACTGGTCTGCCAGATCCGTGTCCGGATCAATTCCAAGATCTGTCAGCGGCATGGCTACATCGGCTTCTGCATCTGTATACTTATATACATAATCTGTCTCTGATAAGAAAATATCGATCTTATCATCTGCCGCCGCGTCCGCCTGGTTCATAAGTGCTTCGTCAAGTTTCTGCTGGTAGACGCCGTCCTGGTTCGGATTGATCACCCAGTGGATCTCCGTTCCGTCCTTCAGCGTGGTCACTGTTCCGTCATCGGAAGTGCTCTCAACTTCCGGATAGACAGCTTCCAGACGGGTGCGGAATTCATCATTCCAGCTGTAGATATTAATGACTTTACCTTCCTCCGTGCTCTGTGCATCTCCGGATCCGGAATCAGTTCCCCGTCCGCCGCATCCGGCCAGCAGGCCTGCCGCAGTGACTGCTGCCATCATCACGGCAACTACTCTCTTTTTCATTGTTCATTCCTCCTCGTATAATAAATTTATTATCCGGCGGTTCTTCTGTCCGCCTGTGATAGTGGAATTATAACCCATTCCTGCCGGACGATATATTATGAATCACAAAAAAATATCAGATTCATGACCCGTTTTCGTCATTTTTTTATTTTATGTCATGATTCTGATATTTTTAGTTTTCTTTCTGATTTTTGTCCTGACGAGATTCTTATATAATGCCCATAAGTAAGAAATATACGAAATGAAAGGAGACTTAATATGAAACATCTGCAGTTTACAGACGAACATGGCAGTTTTTCTATAGAACAGCCGGAAAATACAAGCTATCTTTATTTTCCGCTGGCGTCAGAGAAAGGCCTGAAAAGTTCCGTCACTCCCAATCTCGGCGGGGACGCAAAAATCGATCAGGAAACTTTTCTCCTTGAGCCGGTCAGCGCCGAAAACCTTCATAATAACCGTTCCGTCAGAAATTTCTGGCTGGTATCTGATACAGGCGAAGTATTCTCCGCGTCCGGAGCGTCAGCGGAACAGGAAGCAGCCCGGTTTACAAAGCTTCAGGACGACAGCAGGATCACGGCGGGATTCATGTGGCATTCAATGGAAAGGATCTCCAAAAGCCAGGCTGTCCGGACTGTCGTTACTTCTTTTATACCTGTGAGAGACAATGCGGAGATCATGTATATTACAGTCCGCAATCTGTCAGACAGCGCAAAGGTCCTGATTCCCTTCGCCGCAGTTCCTGTCTACGGGCGGAGCGCCGACAATATACGGGATCACAGAAATGTAACTTCCATGCTCCACCGCATCCGCACGGAATCCCACGGGGTCCTTGTCCGCCCGACAATGTCCTTTGACGAGCGCGGGCACCGTCCCAACTCTATGATCTACTATGTATACGGATGCAGCGGCGCCGGTGAAGCTCCGGAAAGTTTCTTCCCCACTGTAGAGGAATTTCTGGGAGAAGGCGGAACCTATACGCACCCGCGCGCCGTCTGCGAGCGCCGTACCGGCGTGCCGTCCGGTTCTTTTGCCGCCGGCAGAGAAGCGATGGGCGCTTTCCGTTTCCCGGAAGTACATCTTGCCCCCGGGGAGGAGGCGGATTACATCCTGATGCTGGGCGCGGAAGACAACAGAGAATCCATCTCTCAGATTTATGAGAAATACAATACGCCGGATAAAGTAAAGAAGGCTCTCGACGAGACAAAATCCTGGTGGAGGGAGAAAGTCAACACCGGATTTCATACCGGCGACGCTGATTTTGACCGTCTGATGAAATGGATCTGCTTCCAGCCTTTTCTCAGACGGCTGTTCGGCTGTTCTTTCCTGCCCCATCACGATTACGGAAGAGGCGGCCGGGGATGGCGCGATCTCTGGCAGGACTGCCTCTCTCTTCTTCTCATGGATCCGGACGGTGTAGGACAGATGATCGAGAAAAACTTCGGCGGGGTCCGGATCGACGGAACCAACGCCACGATCATCGGAGAGGGCGACGGGAACTTTATCGCGGACCGCAACGGGATCGCACGTGTATGGATGGATCACGCTCTCTGGCCTCAGATGACAACCAAACTCTATATCGATCAGACCGGCGATGTGGAGATTCTGAACAGGAAGGTTCCTTATTTTAAAGACGCGCAGACCTGCCGGGGAACGCAGACCGACGAGCAGTGGGACACAGGACAGGGCAGCCTGCTCCGGACAAAAGACGGGGAGATTTATACCGGAAGTATTCTGGAGCATCTTCTGATCCAGCAGCTGACCGCTTTTTATGAGGTCGGCAGCCACAATATTTACCGTCTGCGCGGAGCTGACTGGAACGACGCCCTGGATATGGCGTCTGAACACGGCGAGAGTGTTGCTTTCACCTGCGCCTATGCCGGGAACCTGCGGGATCTCGCCTCAATGATCCGTCTTCTTGAGAGCCGTTCCGGCGAAAAAGAGGCTGTTCTGGCCGGGGAACTTCAAATCCTCCTGAATGGAGACGCCGGTTTATTCGAAGATCCTGATGCCAAAAATGTACTGCTGGCAGACTACACCCGAAGCTGCCGGCACCAAATCAGCGGCGGGCACTTCTCCATTTCTCTGTCCGTACTGGCAGATGATCTGGAGCGCAGAGCCGACTGGCTCACAGGTTATCTCCGGGAACAGGAATGGATCGACGGAGGAGCTGACGAGGGATGGTTTAACAGCTACTACGATAACCACGGACGCGCGGTGGAAGGATTCTTTCCCAACGAAGTGCGTATGATGCTCACAGGCCAGGTCTTTTCCATTATGGGAAATGTAGCTTCCGATGAGCAGATCCGCAGGATCACAGCCAGTGCAGACCATTATCTCTACCGAAAAGAGATCGGCGGTTATCGCCTGAACACGGACTTCCATGAACTTAAATTTGATATGGGCCGTATGTTCGGCTTTGCATATGGTGAAAAGGAAAACGGAGCCGTATTCTCACATATGACCGTGATGTATGCCAACGCCCTGTACCGCCGCGGCTTTGCAAAAGAAGGCTGGAAAGCGCTGAAGACGCTTGCCGAAACTGCGCTGGACTTTGATACAAGCCGGATCTATCCGGGGATCCCGGAGTATTTCCGCTCGGACGGGCGCGGAATGTACCACTATCTCACCGGAGCCGCAAGCTGGTTTATGCTGACAATGATCACTCAGGTCTTCGGCGTCCGGGGCGAAGCCGGCGATCTCATTTTCGCCCCCAGGCTGATGGGCGAACAGTTTGACAGTCAGGGGAAAGCATCTGTCAGCCTTGTCTTTGCCGGGAAACAGCTTGAGGTGATCTACGAGAACCCGGAACACAAAGACAGCGGGGAATATACGATATCCTCCGCAGCCTGTGAAGGATATCGGCTTCAGACAGACAGCGCCGGATACGCTGTGCTTCCCCGAAAGGTACTTGACGGCTTTTCCGGAGATCATCTCCGCGTGACCGTTACTCTCAACTAAAATCAACTGAAAGGACAGGAATAAGATTATGAAATATGGATATTTTGACGATAAAGAACGGGAATATGTGATCGATCATCCGGATACGCCTTCCCCGTGGGTAAATTATCTTGGTTCTCCGGAATACGGCGCGATCATCTCCAACAATGCAGGCGGCTACAGCTTTGCAAGATCAGGGGCAAACGGCCGCATCCTCCGCTACATCTTCAATCAGTTTGATCAGCCGGGACGCTATATCTATATCCGTGATAATGCATCCGGGGACTACTGGTCCGCTTCCTGGCAGCCGGTAGGAAAAGAGCTCGGACAATATCAGAGCAAATGCTGCCACGGCATGGGGTATACAAGAATGCTTGCAGACTACAGCGGAATACACTCTGAGGCTGATTACTATGTGCCGCTCGGGAAATCTTACGAAGTGTGGGCGCTTACCGTGACCAATCGATCGGATCGTGTACGGGACCTTACTCTTACCGGATATGCGGAATTCACAAACCACAGCAATTATGAACAGGATCAGGTAAATCTCCAGTATTCCCTGTTCATCACCCGCACCTTATTTGAAAAAAACCGGATCATCCAGCAGATCCACGGCAACCTTGACGCGCTCCGGGAGGACGAAGAAGTGGATGACAAGAAAGTGACCGAACGTTTCTTCGCTCTTGCGGGCGGAGAAGTCTCATCCTACTGCGGAGACAAGGACGCATTTCTCGGGAAATACCACGGATACGGCAATCCGCAGGGCGTGATCTCTGCTGATCTTGGCAATATCACAAGCTACAATGAGAATTCCTGCGGTGCCCTCTCCTGCAAAGTCACCCTGGAGCCTGGCGAATCCAGGACCGTGCTCTTCCTTCTCGGCATGAAGCCCTCGGCAGAAGCCGCAGCCATAACAGACTCCTACACGGATCCTGCCGGACAGGTCAGACAGGAGATCCATGCGCTGAAGGCCGACTGGTATGCAAAACTGGATCACCTTAAAATTAATACCCCGGATCCCGCCTTTAACACGATGATCAATACATGGAACGCCTATAACTGCTTTATCACTTTTGTATGGTCAAGAGCCGCTTCTTTTATTTACTGCGGGCTTCGCAACGGCTACGGCTACCGCGATACAGTGCAGGATATCCAGGGGATCATCCACCTCGCGCCTGAAATGGCGTGTGAGAAGATCCGTTTTATGCTCTCGGCACAGGTAGATAACGGCGGCGGGCTTCCGCTTGTAAAATTCACCCACAACCCGGGGCATGAAAACACGCCGGACGACGCCTCCTACGTGCAGGAGACCGGGCACCCCGCCTACCGCGCAGACGACGCCCTCTGGCTGTTCCCGACTGTTTACAAATATATCGCGGAGACCGGCAATACAGCATTTCTCGATGAAGTCATCCCGTTTGCCAACAAAGGCGAAGGGACTGTTTATGAGCATCTGAAACGTGCCGTGCAGTTTTCCTTCGACCACCTCGGTCCTCACGGCCTGCCTGCTGGATTGTATGCGGACTGGAATGATTGTCTCCGTCTCGGCGCAGAGGGCGAATCCTCCTTTGTCGCACTACAGTTTTATTATGCAATGACAATATTGAAGAAATTTGCCGTCTACAAACAGGACAGCGGATATGTCCGCTATCTTGAAGAAAAGCAGGAAGAAACCGGACAGAAGATCCAGAAACTCTGCTGGGATAACGACCGTTTTATCCGCGGCTATACCGAGAAGGGCGAACGCATCGGCGCGGCAGCAGATCCGGAGGCAAACCTCTGGCTGAATCCCCAGAGCTGGGCTGTCATCAGCGGACTGGCATCCAGAGAGCAGGCTGATGCCGCACTGGAAAATGTATATCAGAGACTTAACACGGCATACGGCGCCGTCCTGATGGATCCGCCTTACCATGAGCACGCATTTGACGGTGCGCTTGCCGTGATCTACAATCAGGGGACAAAAGAAAACTCCGGCATTTTCTCCCAGTCGCAGGGCTGGCTGATCCTCGCGGAAGCTCTCAGCGGCCATGGCAACCGCGCATTCGGATATTTTACAGAGAATGCGCCTGCCGCACAGAATGACAGGGCAGAGATCCGCCGGCTTGAGCCATACTGTTACGGTCAGTTTACCGAAGGACCGGCAAGCAGCCATTTCGGCCGCTCCCACGTACACTGGCTGACGGGAACTGCCTCCACCGTGATGGTCGGCTGCGTAGAGGGAATCCTCGGACTCCGGCCGGATCTGGGAGGGATCCGGATCGCGCCGGCTGTCCCCGAGAGCTGGGATTCCTTCGAAATTGACAAAGATTTCCGGGGAAAACATCTCCATATCAGGGTCGAGAATCCGGATCACCGGGAATCCGGCTGCCGGAGCATGAGCCTGAACGGTAAAGAGCTTCCTGATAATTATATACCGGAAGGACTGCTCAAAGAAGAAAACGAAATTCTCCTGACACTGTAACCTTTCGGACAGCACAGACAGGGGCGCCGTGTTGACCGGACAAGGGAAAAAACATTTTCCCTATCCGTCTGACACGGCGCCCCTGTCTGCTCACGGCAAAGTCGTTCTTGTTCAAAATTATTTTTTATCAGACATTTCATCCGGCATTGGCATTCCGGCGGTATTTCCTTTCTTATGCGGAGTGCCGGATTCAATGTCCCACTGGACCATATAGTACTCGTCGCGATACTTCTTCGGAGTCATCCCGACCACTTCCCTGAACTGCTGGATAAAATGACTCTGGGAAGAGAACGAAAGCCGGTTCGCGATATCGATCATGGAATAATCACTGAACCTGAGAAGGTTCTTCGCCATGTCGATCTTCTGGCTTCGTATATATGCGCTCACCGATACACCGGTCTCCTTCTTAAACAGACGGGACAGGTAACCGGACGATACACCGAGCTCGTCCGCCAGATCCTCTATCGTAATCCTTTCTTTGATGTGTGAATATATGTATTCCTTGCACGCGTTGATATGCTTTGAATTTGTATCGTTGCGGGCATATTTGCGCATCTTTTCCGTAAAATCCATAACCATCTCATCGTGAAGGCTGTGGACTTCCGCCTCAGTGTGAATGTCATCCAGTTTTCGGATATAAAAGTCGCTCATCCGGAACGCCTGTTCCAGTTCCATACCGTTCTGCCTGCACAGACGTGTGATCATCGCAGTCGTGATCACAAAATGATATTTCAGATTGACCACGGGATCTCTTGAAAGGACTCCGACTCCTTCTCCCTCCACAAAACGCCCTGCCTCGCAGTTCTTTCTGACTGTCTCGATATCTCCGGTCGCTACCGCCCTGTAGAACAGAAACTCTTCCGTAGGCTCGCGGTGTTCGATCTCGTCAATATTATCATCAGCTTCCAATAAAAACCATTCATTTTTGTAACTCATAGGTCTGCCTCTTTTCTGATATGTCGGAATCTGAACTTATAATAGCACAATCTTTCCGGGCATACCAGAAAAAAGCGCTCCCCGGATCCGGTTTTCGAATCGAAGCAAGGCCGCACGCCCGGATCTCCGGACCTTGCGGCCTTGCTGATAAATATTGCGTTTGTAAACTGCCTTCTCTGCTGTTACCGTTTCATCCAGACAAAATCCCATCCGGACATCTCCACCGTCTCAACCTCTTCTTTCACACCTGTGACAAGATTGGTATAGACCGCTTTCTCCGGCATCCAGATCGTTTTTCCCTGGTCACTGAAGTTAAACACGGCGTGAAGTTCCTCGCCTTCTGCCTTCCTGACGATCCAGAGAATAGATGTATCATTATAATCTTTCGTATATACTTCTGCATCCGTATTAAAGACTGCTTCAGACCTTCTGATCTTCTCCAGGGCTTCCAGGCCGTTGAAGATGCGGCCCTGCACGCTTGCCTTATCCTTGATATTCTCTACAAGATCCCAGTTAAACTTTCCTCTGTGGATATATCTGGAATCCGGAGCCTTCTCAGGATCTTCTTTATAGGTATAATCGTTCACCTGCCCGATCTCGTCGCCACTGTAGAGCATCGGGATTCCGGACTGAGTGAACATATAGGCATGGAGCATCAGATCCTTCCGGATCGCCCAGCTCATCTTCTCTTCATTCTGCTCAAATCCTGCACTCTCCACTCCGCACATGGAAGCTGTCGTCGCACAGAATCTGGCGTCACCGGTCACCGGATCTTCATTGTAGAGCTCACCGCGGCTGACACTGCCCTCGACCTTGCCCTGGAAATAGTCGTTCAGATATTTCTTGTGCGGCACTTCCTTCATGCCCCATTGCTTCAGGGTGGCATAATCCAGTCCCCAGCCGATGTCGTCATGGCACCTTAAATAGTTGAGGAACGTATATTCCCTCGGAAGTGCACACACGATATCCATCTGTTTTCTTAGAAGGCGGATATCTCTTGTCGCAACTGTGTGCCATGTCGTTGCCATGGTAGTTACATTGTAGAGCATATGGCACTCCGGCTTCTCGACCGTTCCGAAGTATGGAGCCACCTTGTCCGGCTCCATAACCACCTCACCGAGAAGCACGATCCCGGGACATACAATCTCGCCGATCATACGCATCATACGGACAATCGTGTGCACCTGCGGAAGATTCCTGCAGTTCGTCCCAAGTTCTTTCCAGATATAGGGAACCGCATCGATGCGGATAATATCCATTCCCTGGTTTGCCAGGTAGAGGAAATTGTACATCATCTCGTTGAACACACGCGGGTTTCTGTAGTTCAGATCCCACTGATACGGATAGAATGTGGTCATCACATAATGCCCCATCTCCGGGAGATAGGTGAAGTTGCCCGGCGCTGTAGTCGGAAATACCTGAGGTACAGTCTTCTCATATTCCCGCGGGATGGACGGATCCGCATAGAAGAAATAACGGCTCATGTACTCACCGTCTCCCTGGCGCGCTCTCCTCGCCCACTCATGATCCTCAGACGTATGGTTCATAACGAAGTCCATGCACAGGCTGATGCCCTTTTCGTGACATTTCTCGGCCAGCTCCGCCAGATCGTCCATAGTGCCCAGCTCCGGTTTTACCTTCCGGAAATCCGCCACCGCATATCCGCCGTCTGAACGGCCTTTCGGTGAATCAAGAAAGGGCATCAAATGGATGTAGTTGACATTACATTCCTCGAGGTAGGGCAGCTTCTCCTGCACCCCCTTGATATTCCCGGCAAAATTGTCAATATACATCATCATGCCGAGCATATCCCGTTTCCTGTACCACTCGCCCGCAGCCTCGCGCTCTGTGTCCAGTTTTTTAAGTTTGGCATTTCTCTGGTCATAGTACCATTTCATCTGGCCGCAGAGCTCTGCAAACATATCATCATTTCCGTACAGTTCCATATACAGCCATCGCAGTTCATCATGATGTCTGCGCAGACGCTCCATATAGATCCGGTCAGACTCTTCTTTCTCGGCTTTTGCCTCTGCCTCAGCTTTTGCCTTTGCTTCTGCTTCCTTCTTCGCCTCTGCCTCAGCTTTTGCCTTTGCTTCTGCTTCCTTCTTCGCCTCTGCCTCGGCTTTTGCCTTTGCTTCTGCTTCCTTCTTCGCCTTTGCTTCTGCTTCCTTCTTCGCCTTCGCCTCTGCCTCAGCTTTCGCCTTTGCTTCTGCTTCCTTCTTTGCCTTCGCCTCTGCCTCGGCTTTTGCCTTTGCTTCTGCTTCCTTCTTCGCCTCTGCCTCAGCTTTCGCCTTTGCTTCTGCTTCCTTCTTCGCCTTCGCCTCTGCCTCGGCTTTCGCCTTTGCTTCCGCTGCAGCAGCTGTCTCAGCAGCCGCTGCCCGCTTCACTCCGGTCTCTTTTTTTATCTCAGTCTCTTTCTTTGCCGCCGCACTTCTTCTCGTTTTAGCGGCTCCTGGTTTTCTTGCCATCTTATCCTGACCCCCGTTTACTCTGTTTATTCTTCACATACAAAGTGCCACTGATACGCCTGATATTCTCCGTGCAGAACCGGTTTTGGAATTCCCGCTTCCCGAAGCGCTGTGCTGTTGTACACCCTGCCGGTCTCCGTATCACGGTACATCGTGTTTTCCTTCAGCCCTTTGACTTTAATATAATCTACAGTCATATTCGCATGCTTCTTGATTCCGACCACCTGCACAAGTGCTTCCTTCTGATCTTCGGAAACGAATTCCCACGCGCCCTGATTATCAGTCTGCGGATCCGTCAGGCGGTAATACCTTCCCGTTTGAACAAGCGATGCATACTTCTTGTATTCCGCGATCTGACGGCGGATCTCATCTTTTTCCTCATCACTGAGTTCATTCAGATTCAGTTCATAGCCAAAGGTCCCCGCCATTGCGACCATACCTCTCGTCTTCAGCGAAGTGATCCTTCCGGTCTGGTGGTTCGGCGACGCGGAGACATGTGCTCCGACTGAAGATGCCGGATAGATAAACGATGTTCCGTACTGGATCTCCAGACGGTCGATCGGATCCGTGTTGTCGCTGCACCAGATCTGCGGCGTATAGTAGAGCATTCCCGCGTCAAAACGTCCGCCGCCGCCGCTGCATCCCTCGATCAGGATATTCGGGTATCTGTTCACAAGTCTCTCCAGGAAATCATAAAGTCCCAGCACATAGTCATGAAGGACCCTTCCCTGACTGTCTGCTGTCGCGGAATAAACATCCGCAATACTCCGATTCATATCCCATTTAACATATTCTACATTGCCCTGGTCAAGAACGCTGCAGATTTGATCAAAAATATAGTCTACAACTTCTTTTCTCGAGAAATCGAGGACAAGCTGATGTCTGGAACGGTTCGGACGCCTTCCCGGAATCACGAATGCCCAGTCTGGATGCTCACGGTAGAGATCACTGTCCTCGTTCACCATCTCCGGCTCGATCCAGATACCGAACTTCAGACCCATTCCATTGATCTTGGAGATCAGCTCTCCAAGGCTGCATCCGAGCTTTTCTTCATTGACTTTCCAGTCTCCCAGACCTCTCAGATCACTGTCACGCTTTCCGAACCAGCCGTCATCCATGACAAACATCTCGATTCCAAGCTCTGACGCCTGCTCTGCCAGCTTGAGAAGACTCTCTCCTGTAAAATCAAAGTAGGACGCCTCCCAGCTGTTCAGGAGGATCGGCCGCACTGTCTCTTTATATTTTCCTCTGCAGAGATGAGTACGGATACAGCGGTGGAGATTCTGGGAAAGCTTTGCAAGGCCTTCGGAGGAATAACTCATAATGACCTCCGGGGACTGGAACTCTTCTCCCGCTTTCAGCGGATACGCAAACTGCTCTTCACTGAATCCCATGAGAACTCTTGTCTGATAATACTGGTCTTTCCCCGCCTCACTCTGGAATCCTCCGCTGTAGACGAATGCCATTGCATAGCAGCCGCCTGCATCCTCCGTTGCATCATGCTCCGCTACGATGACCGCCGGATTATACTGATGGCTCGAAGTCCCTCTGAGACTCCCGATCTTGGACACCCCATGACCGATCGGCATCCTCTGGACATTTCTCTCCATGGCGTGACGGCCATAGAACGTTATATAATCATAATCTCCCCCCAGAAGATCCAGACATGCCGGAGCCAGCTTTTTCACAGAAATATGTCCTCTGCTGGCATTCACGATACACACACTTCTTGTGATCACATCATATTCCGGCAGCACTCCGTAGAGCAGCACAGCCCGTACTCCTGTCACGCGGTCTACAAGGACCACCTCCAGAGTCTGTGCCTCATTGTCGTCCGCATAAACTGCCGGAAGTCCCTGAAGTGCATATTTTCCGTCCTTAATACTGTGGCTCTCATAGCGGAAATCGCTGCAGTAAGTGCGGTCTGTATTTTTGATGATACATGCCGGCGTACGGTAATCGCCGGTTCCCAGAGACGGGAACTCCTGCGGCAGTGAATCCATGGAATATGTCTTGTCATTCCCGGCATCATACGGATTGCCGGAAAATCCTCTGTCATAGTAAGTCAGTACATAATCCATACAGCCTTCCGCATATTTACCATAATACAGGTGCAGCAGAAATCCATATCTGTCAATCTGCATCTGATACGCTGTATTCTTCGTGTACAATGTAATCGTTTTCTGCTTTTCATCATAAATAATGCTCATATTTGTCTCTCCTGCTCTGTGTGCTGTCTCTTTGATATTTACTGATCGGACAGAGGGAGTTCCTTCCCTTGTCCGATCAACGCGATACCTTGGGCAGCTCACGGCAAAGCCGATCGCTGTCCGCTGCCCGGCAAATGTCTGCTCATACAAGCATGTCAGCCGCTTGCCGGACTTATCGCACAAAAGCGGGACATGTACCGATGCCGGTACATAACCCGCTCTGCGGCAGATGCCTTAAAAGCATCCGAACGTATTTACTTCACAGCGCCGTTTACCACACCATTGATGATCTGTTTCTGGCAGATCACATAGAAGATGATGATCGGGATCAGCGCAAGCAGATAAGATGCAAACGCCAGGTTGTAGTTCGTACCGAACTGCGTCTGGAATGTCAGCTGTGCCAGCGGCAGTGTATTCGATCCTTTCCCTGACATAATGATCAGAGGAGTCATAACATCGTTCCATACTGCCAGTGCAGTGATGACTGCGACTGTCGCATGCATTGGCTTCATGATCGGGAAGATGATCCTCCAGAACGTCTGCCAAGTTGTCGCACCGTCTATACTCGCTGCCTCTTCAAGCGCGATCGGGATATTTACGAGATATCCCGTATAAAGAAGTAAATTCATCGGCATATAGAATACCACATAAAGGAGAATAACGCCAGCCCAATTATCAAGATGCATCTCTGCCGTCTGTTTTGCCAGAGGCATCATCAGGATCGCGAACGGGACGAACATACCGCTTACGATAAACAGATATACAAAATTATACCATTTGCTGTGTGCTTTATTCCGTCCCACCGCGTAACCCATCAGCGCGTGAAGGACCATACAGAGCACAACCGTCACGATCGTTACCATAAGGCTGTTTCCAAGGGAATGCCAGAAGTCTGTCAGTTCCATCGCCTGTGCGAAATTGCTCAGGCTCCATTCCTTAGGCAGGGACAGGATCCCGGAAATACTGTTCGTCATCTCCGTAGGCTGCTTAAATGCGATCACGATCGTCATATACAGCGGGAATGCCACTGTTATCAGTCCGATAAACAGAAGGATCGTAACAGGCCAGTTTACTCTTGCTTTCATTTTTTCATACATTATAACTGCTCCTCCTTCTTACTTGATATGGACATCTGTGCAACAGAGATCGCCACGATCACGATGAAGAATACCACCGCGTTGGCGCTCTGATATCCGAAGCTTCCGCCCGACAGACCATTGTTGTAGATCAGATAGGAGATAGACTCTGTACTCTGTTCCGGTCCTCCCTTCGTCATTGCCATGATCTGGTCGAATACCATCAAAAAGTTCTTTACACACAATACCATGTTGATCGTGAAAAATGGGATGATCAGCGGGAAGGTCAAATGTCTGAACTTCTTCCAGCCCGTCGCTCCGTCAAGATCTCCTGCTTCATATACATCTTCCGGCACAGTCTGCAGACCAGAAATGTAAATGATCGTATTCATCGCGATGGACTGCCATGCGCAGACGATCACGATCGCGATCCATGCAGTCTTACTGTTGGACAGCATACTTGAGCTTAACGCGCCGATCCCCATCGCCTTTCCCAGCCCGGGAAGGATATATGTAAAGAAGTACTGGAAAATATAACCTACGACCAGCGCTCCAAGTACGTTCGGTACAAAGTAGGACGCGCGCAGGAACGTCTTTCCCTTGATCTTGCTGTTCAGTCCCAGAGCCAGGACCAGGCTGATCACATTCGTTAAGATCGTAGCGACAACTGCCAGCTTGATCGTAAAGAGATATGAGCCTCCGATCCTGGGATCTGTAAACAGGTCGATGTAATTTCTAAACCCGACGAAATCATAGGTTCCAAATCCTTTAAAGTTAGTAAAACTGTAAATCACACCGCGGATCAGCGGTATCGTGTTGAAGCAGACAAACAACGCCAGGATCGGTATTGTGATCAGCATATAAGTCCGTCTGCTGTTATTTGCTTTTTTCATAATCTACCCCATTCCTTTCCTACTCGTCAGTCCCGTGTTCTTCGTTATACTCCTGAACCTCGCGGATGATGTCTCTGTTGTACCTCTGCCAGTCTTTATCAAACTTAGCGAGGAATGCGTCCACATCCTTGTTGATCAGGAATGTCTGTATCTGCGCATCTACTGCCATCTCTGACGGATAGTAGTGATCCTGGTAGTCCGTCATATTGCCGGACTCGATGTACGGCTTCATACCGTCAAGCATCGGCGCCAGGTCAAAATCTCCTTCTTTACATGGAACAGCGTTCTGGTCGTCGATATAAGCCTGGATGTTCTCATCCTCCAGCAGGAAATCAAGGACTTCGTAGGCCGCATCTTTGTTCTCGCATGCAGCTGTCACCGCAAACATAAGGTCAACACCTGAATTCAGTGTATTCTTTGACGCGTCATCATTTCCCGGGGTAACGAAGGAATCAATGTTCATGTCCGGATTTACGGACAGGATCTGCGGCACTGCATAGCTTCCGATCGGATACATTGCAGATTCACCGTTTGCGAACGCGGTACATGCGTCATTGTAACCGTATGCGAACGGATCATCCGGTCCATAGCTGACAAGCTCCATACATTTTTCCGCTGTCTCTCTGTACTCATCGGAAAATGTCGTCTCACCTGCATTCACCTGTTTACAGGTGTCCGCCGGCGCAAGGTCAACGGCAAGTGAGTTCCAGGGCGCAAGGCAGGTCCATGTGTCACGGAATCCGAAGTAGAACGGCAGTATGCCTTCTGACTGGATCTCCTGACAGAGATCGATCAGCTCATCCCAGGACTCCGGGATCTGCCATCCGTGTTCTTCAAACATATCTTTGTTGTACAGAATTCCAGCGGCATTCGCGACATAAGGCACACCGTAAGTTCCATCCTTCGGCGTGATCTCAAGTGCCTCCAGAATGTCCACATACGACTGTTTGATGTCGGACAGTCCTGGATAATCCGATACATCCGCAAGGATATCTGCATCAACATAATAAGAATAGTTGATATCTCCTCCAATGCCGATGATGTCCGGATAGTCTTCTCTGACAAACCGTGTTCTCATGATCGTGCTTGCGTCGTTCGGAGAGCTAATGGTCAGATGAATATCATCGTGAGTCGCATTAAACTCATCCTCCACCTTGTCGAAATACGTTGCAGCCTCGGGTTTGTACTGCAGGATCTCAATCTCTGTCTTCCCCGAATCCTTGTCTGCTCCGCATCCCGGAAGGATGGCCGCCGCCAGCATGGTCACTGCCAGGACAGCACTAATCGCATTTTTCCTTTTCATAATAGTTTCAGCTCCTTCCTTTCAGCTTTTTTGCTTCTGATGAAATTATAACATTCCAAAATGCTCCTATAAATACCGCCAGAAATCGCATTTTATACCTTTATGCAACTTATACTTTTCTATTGCCAAGTCGGGTCGCATTTTGGTATATTATATTTATAATTTTTTTAAAATTAAGAGGTTTTTTTAATATGAGTGATATTCTGTTTTCTGTGTTTCCAAATGAAAATTTTGTAGACCTCGGACTGTACCAGTTCGGAAAGGAACAATGCGAACCCGCCCACTCCTTCGGACCGGCATCCCGCAATCATTTTCTCTTCCACTATGTGATCTCCGGCACTGGAAAACTGATGGCAAACGATTCCAAGGGTGAGACACATACTTATCATATAAAAAGCGGACAGGGATTCATGCTCTTCCCGCGGCAGATCACTACCTATGTGGCGGATGAGATGCTTCCCTGGGAATACACTTGGGTCGAATTCGACGGACTGCGTGCAAAAGAGATCGTGGAGATCGCAGGCTTGAGCCCGGACAATCCTATCTATCACGCCAAGTCCAAAGATCTGCGCGAGAGCATGAAGCAGGAGATGGTCTACATGGCAGAACACGGAGACGAATCCCCCTTCCATCTGATCGGCCACCTCTATCTGTTCATGGATTATTTTTCCCGCTCCTCTTCTGCCATGAAGATATCGACGGAAGGACGTCTGAGAGACTTTTATGTCAAGGAAGCCCTCAGCTATATCGAGCAGAATTTTCAAAACGATATCTCCGTTGAGGGCATTGCAGAATTCTGCGGTCTCAATCGGAGCTATTTCGGAAGGATCTTCAAAGAAGCGGTGGGAAAGTCTCCCAAAGAGTTCATCATGGACTACCGCATGATAAAAGCCGCGGAGCTTCTGAAGCTGACCGGTCTGTCCATAGGCGATATCGGAAACGCGGTGGGCTATCCGAACCAGCTTCACTTTTCCCGTGCCTTTAAGCATACCTACGGGATGTCGCCAAGAGAATGGAGGAATAAGAACCGGATGAAATAAATCCGGTTCTGCTGATTAAATAGATCATCCGCCAAACAGGAGGGGATTCTAACGCAGGGCCGCTGCGCTCTACCTCATCCGTTTGAAAGGTTGTTAAAGACCGCATAAAATGAGTTCCATTGGAAACGCATTTTATGCGGTCTTTAACAACCTGAACAAACTGTATTCGGAACGCTCCGCTTGAATGCCCTTGCTTATAGAACCCCCTCCTGTTTGACTGCTCTCATTCGATCAGCAGAAATCCGCAAGTTGAAGATACCGGCTCCACGCTGCGGTATTTCACCAGGAAAATTTCCGGCTGCTCTTATTCATACACGATTCGAGTACTGTCAGCAGAGAAAATATCCGGGATTGTGTTTGAAGTTCTGTCTTGAATTCAGCAAAAAAAGGAAAAGCTGACAGAACATTTCCATTAGCTTTTCCTGTTTGGCGGACGATTTATTTAATCAACACCCCCGAATTTATTTTCGGATGAGCTCTTCTACATCTTTCCTCTCGGGCATCGCCTTGATCGCGCCTTTTTTCATGGTCACAAGCGCTGCTGCCGCGTTGGCGAATGTGAGCATCTCGCCGAGCTGCTCTTCTGTCAGATTGTCAAAATCATGTTCCACTATGTAGTTCAGAGAACTTCCGCAGAAAGTATCTCCTGCTCCCGTCGTCTCGATTGCCTTTACCGAGAATCCCGGACGCTCTACGCGCATTCCTTTATAATAAGCGCGGCTGCCGTCCTTCCCCATGGTCAGGAGGATCAGCGGGATATTATATTTCTCCTGAAGATAGGCAATACCTTCGTCATAATCTTCTTTTCCGGAGACGAACTGGATCTCATTGTCAGAAATCTTAAGGATGTCGCAGTATCCGAATCCATATTCCATCTGCTCCTTTGCAAGATCCAGAGAACTCCAGAGCGGCGGTCTCAGGTTCGGATCAAAGGAGATCAGGCATCCGTTTTCCTTTGCGGCTTTCAGCGCTTTCTTCGTCGCCTCGCGCACACCGTCATGAGTCATGGAAAGTGTACCGAAGTGGAAGATCTTTGTCTGACCGATAAATTCAGGATCGACCTCTTCCGCTGTCAGCATCATATCCGCTCCCGGATTGCGATAGAAGGAGAATTCTCTGTCTCCATCCGGAAATGTATGGACAAATGCGAGTGTTGTGTTCACCTCATCATCCATCACAAGGTGGGATGCGTCGATTCCTGCGTCTGTTATCGTATCCTTTAAAAGCCTGCCGAACTGATCCTGTCCTACTTTTCCCAGGAATGCTGTTTTCTTTCCCATCTTATTGAGCAGTGCGAGCACATTGCACGGAGCTCCGCCCGGGCATGCCTCAAACATATTGTTGCCCTGCTCGCTCTGTCCATTCATCGTAAAGTCGATCAGCAGCTCGCCAAGTGCGATCACATCATATTTTTTCTCCATCTCATTTTCCTCCTGTTTTTAATTAAAGTATACGAGTTCCTCTATCGGCTCTGCCGGTTCAATATTCTCCGCTTCCAGGACGGGACCTTCGCCGCGGTATACCGACAGATTGGCAAAGCGGACTTTTGCCCGGACTTTCACCCACTGTCCTGCCTTCAGCTTCGGCGCGTACGCGCTCCTGCACACATATCCGAGAAAAGAGGTATCGTCGGCACAGCATGTCATCGCCATCCGTCCCGGCAGAAATACTTTGGACGGAAATGCCTTGGGCTTCATCACCTTCGCGGTAAACTCCACAACCTTTCCCTTATACCTCTCAGGATGCTCCATCATATCCACATACCAGATTCCGTAATCCTCACGGCGGATCTCGATCACCGGCGCTTTCAGATCATACGGCACCTCATCCTCAAAAATATTGTCAAGCTCTCCGTTCTCATCTTCAAAAATGACCTCCGCCTGGGGGCTGACTACCTTTACGCTTCTCCTGTACCCTGCAAGAGGCTTCTTATCTTCACAGCGGTTGAAGAGCACAAGTTCTGCTCCTCTTACCATCTCAACAAACAGCGGTTTCAGATTCGTCAGGTACATCTGAAATGTACTTGCATCCACTGTCGTGATCTTCTGCTCTACAGCCCATCCCGCCGGAAGCTTCATATTCTCAAAATCACTTACCTTCCACATTCCGTTGTATTCTATAACAACCCGCTCCGGCTCGTGTTTTCTGTTCATCTCTTCCAGCCATTCTTCCGTAAAGTCCTCCTGATCCTCGACCTTCTCGATCACAACGCCGTATCTCAGAAGTTCCATCGGATTATACTCTTCCTCCCCTTCCTCGCAGAGGATCAGAAGGGTCTTGCCGTCGATCTGGAAGTAATCCTGCTTCAGTGTGAAGTCCAGGAACTGGGTCTTTCCGCTGTCCAGAAATCCTGTCATCAGATATACCATTACATCAGGTTCTTTCATGATCTGTCTCTCCTTCAATTCTTTCCGGCTCAGTCACACTGTTCTTACACAACACCGAACAGCTCTGCCAGCTTATCTTCCTTCAGCTCGGCGCCGATCACACAGATCCTTCCCGTATATTCCGGTGCGCCTGTCCTTACTTCATGTTCTCCCGGCACCATATCGAAATAGATCCACTCTCCGTCAGCTCCTGCCACCATGCCCTTGGCACGGAGAACATTCCCATAGTTATCTCCGCTCTCAAGCTGCTTCAGGATATCAGAGATCTGCTCCTTCGTATAAGTATGGATCGTCTCACGTCCCCAGCTCGTAAACACTTCATCCGCGTGATGATGTCCTGCATGATCATGATGATCGTGACCGCAGCAGCCGTCGTGGTCATGATGATGCTCGTGATCGTGGTCGTGATAGTGCTCATGGTCGTGATGGTGCTCGTGATCATGATCGTGGTCGTGGTGGTGCTCATGCTCATGATCGTGCTCATGGTCATGACCGCAGCACTCGCCGTGTTCGTGATGTTCACCGCACTCGGGACAGATCACCTCCGCCAGAAGTTCCTCTTCCAGCGATTTCCCCGACTCCATCGTCTCCAGGATCTTCCTGCCCGGAAGCTGTGCGATCGGAGTCGTGATAAACGGAGCCTTGTCATTCAGCTCACGGAGGATCGCGATGCCCTCCTCAATCTTCTCCGGTTTTGCCTTGTCGGTACGGCTTAAGATGACTGCTCCTGCATACTCGATCTGATTGCTGAAGAACTCCCCAAAGTTCTTTCTGTAGATCCTGCACTTGGTTACATCCACCACTGTTGTAAAGCTGTTCAGCTCTGCATCGATCTCCGCCTGCACATCCTGCACTGCCTTGATCACATCAGACAGCTTGCCCACTCCGGAGGGCTCGATCAGGATCCTGTCCGGGTGATAAGTGTCAACAACTTCCCTGAGCGACTTGCCGAAATCTCCCACCAGGGAACAGCAGATGCAGCCGGAATTCATCTCGCGGATCTCAATCCCTGATTCCTTCAGGAATCCCCCGTCGATCCCGATCTCTCCAAATTCATTCTCGATCAGAACGACCTGTTCTCCTGTAAATGCCTCAGAGAGCAGCTTCTTGATCAGCGTCGTCTTTCCGGCTCCGAGAAAACCGGAGATAATATCTATCTTTGTCATTTCTGTCTTCCTTCTTTCTTTTTCTTTCCGTCCGCCGCCCGCCGGCACAGCTGCGCCGGCAAATGCCTTCCGACGGATCAACTTCTGATTTTATTTTGCAGGAGACGGCTCTGCACATGCACTCCGCCTCACTGTCAGTCTGTAATGTCAAGTTCCACCGGGCAGTGGTCAGATCCCATCACATCTGTCAGGATCTTCGCATCCTGAAGCCTGTCCTTCAGGCTTTCAGATACACAGAAATAATCAATACGCCATCCTGCATTCTTCGCCCGGGCGCTGAACCGGTAGGACCACCAGGAATAGATCCCGGTCTGATCCGGATAAAAATAGCGGAACGTGTCAATGAATCCCGCATCGAGAAGTTCGGTGAACTTCTGCCGCTCTTCATCCGTAAACCCGGCATTTCTCCGGTTTGTCTTCGGATTCTTCAGGTCGATCTCCTCGTGGGCAACGTTCATATCACCTGTTACGATGACCGGCTTCTTCTCCTCAAGCTTCTTCAGATACCCGCGGAAATCATCCTCCCACTTCATACGGTAATCAAGCCGCGCCAGCTCATTCTGGGAATTAGGCGTATACACCGTGACAAAATAGAAGTCTTCAAACTCGCAGGTGATCACGCGCCCCTCCTGGTCATGCTCCTCTATGCCGATCCCGTAAGCTACGGAAAGCGGTTCTTTCTTCGTGAACACCGCAGTTCCGGAATATCCCTTTCTCACGGCATAGTTCCAGTACTGGTGATACCCCTCCAGGTCAAGGACAAGCTGTCCCTCCTGCATCTTCGTCTCCTGTATGCAGAAGATATCTGCATCCGCCTCCCGGAAAAAGTCAAGGAATCCCTTCTGGACACATGCCCGTATACCATTTACATTCCATGATATCAGCTTCATTCTGCCTCCTATGTCTTCTATATAATAGTACTTATCTATAGTGAACCTCCTGCAGGAACAGTCCCTGTGCCGGAGCAAGGAAACCTGACTGTCTCCTGTCCAGCGTCCTCAGCGCATCTGCCGCGCTCTCGGGCGAACGCTCCCCGGTGCCTGCTTCAATCAGGGTTCCTGTCAGTATGCGCACCATGTGGTAGAGAAAACCGGTGCCCTCATACCTGATCTTTACCCTGCTGCCTTGTCCGCTGACTATTATAGCATAAATCGTCCTCTTTGTGGACTTTTCCTCTTTTTTATCCGTATACCCTGCAAACTCATGAGTCCCTATAAGGCAGCCAGCGGCTGTGCGCATGGCGGAAAGATCCAGCTTCCGGGGATAATGAAAGCAGTATCTCCTTGTGAATACATCCGGACGTTCCCCGGTATCAATATAATACTCATACACTTTCCCCACCGCGCTCTTTCTCGCGTGGAATCCGTTTTTCACAAGCGCCGCCTCCAGGATCCTGATATCCGGAGGCAGGATCCCGTTCACCTGCTTCAGGAAAAACCCATCCTCCGCCAGACCGCGGAGAACCACACTCGCAGTCTGCCCTCTCGCGTGAACGCCCCCGTCTGTACGGCCGGAGCCGTCCACCTCCACCGCATAGCCTGCTTTTTCTGAAATACATCTCTCCAGTATGCCCTGTATCGTATTCTCTGTGCTGGCCTGTCTCTGCCACCCTTGATATCCGGTGCCGTCATAGGCAATAGTCAGTTTATATGTCCTCATCTTCTCTGTTTCCCATTCATTTACTTCTTGTGCGCATCCCGCGGAACGTTTTATAGAAAACAAAATTTCCACCTAAATAAAAAACCGGTCGTACTCTTTTAAGAGTATAACCGATTTTCTCCTTTTCCTCAATGGAATTTCTCTACTGGAATTTTTCTACTGAAGGAACTTTTTCAGTTCATCCATAAACGTACTCGCATCCTTGAACTCTCTGTACACCGAAGCGAACCGCACATACGCGACAGGATCAAGATCCTTCAGCTTGTCCATGACGATCTCGCCAATCACGCTGCTCGGGATCTCCTTTTCTTCCCGGTTAAAGATCTCTCTCTCGATCGCATCGATCGTCTTCTGGATCTGTTCCGCCGGAACGGGACGCTTATAGCATGCGCTCAGCACGCCGTTCTCGATCTTGGCGCGCTCATACTGTTCCCGGTTATTATCCTTCTTGATGACGATCAGCGGGATAGTCTCCACCTTCTCATACGTCGTAAATCTTCTGCCGCATTCGTCGCAGGAACGTCTCCTGCGGATAGTGCTTTTGTCCTCCGCCGGCCGGGAATCGATCACTCTTGTATCAGGGTTTCCGCAATATGGACATTTCATAGTCTGTTCCGCCTTTCCTTTCGTTCTTTTCATTATACACAACATCTAAAACTTTTGCAAAAATTTTTCTTCCTGGATCTCAACAAGAATGGTGTCAGGACCGATCTTCCGTATACATCCAAATGGGATCACATACTCGCAGTCTGTCCCAAAGAAGCCGCAGATCTTTCCCGGTCCCGGGATCACGATCGCCTCCACTTCTCCGGTGCAGACATTGATCTCCACGTCCACAACACAGCCGAGCCTCCTGCCGCTGCAGATATTGATCACCTCTTTCTCACGCAGTTCACAGATCCGCATCTTCCCGCTCCCTCCTCAGCTTCAAGATCTCTTCGGCACAGCAGAACATCTTTCAGAACCCATGTGCCGCATCATCCGACAGACTTCTTATTATTACAAGATATGTAATTTATCAGATACTTTTACACTTTCCCACACTCTTCTGAACATTTTTCCCTTTCCTTTTCTCCCCCGCTGCACTACAATAGGAATATCAGCATCTGCATTGACCTGAAATGCGGAAAAAGAAATCAAGGAGAATATTCTATTATGAAAGAAACGATCTTACTCTTCAATCCTCCGGAAAAGGAGAAGCTCTTAAAGATTGAGATGGCACTGTTCCCGCTCCATGTACGCCTCAAAAAGGTGAAACCTGAGCAGTACTGCCAGCCGCTTGGCGTCCTTGCCGGGATCAAGGATATGGTTCCTGCGGAAGGGACTTATGAGGGCGGGGAACTGCCCGATACACTGTTCGTATTCTGTTTTATAGAAGGGAACCGTCTGGATCAGGCTCTTGCCGCGCTTCGAAAATGCGGTGCCGGACCCTTTCCCTACAAGGCCGTCCTGACGCCCACCAACAGTCAGTGGACTGCTCCGGACTGCTTTGAGGAGATCCGCCGGGAACACGAAGCCATGCATTCCTGAGCTGCATTGTCCTTCAGGCTGTATCATAACACTCAAAACATCGAACATAATCAAACAGACGGCGGGACGCTTTTCAGCGTTCCGCCGTCTGTTTGTTTTTCACTTCACAGAACTTCTCAGCACTGTGCTTTCTTTACTTGTCTTCCTTTTTCCTGAGAACTGTCACAACTGCTGCCGCCGCTGCCACTGTAGCCGCTGCTGCGAACGGGAATACTGTTGATGTGTCTCCCGTCTTGGTTGCCTTTGTTCCAGCCTGCTTTGAAGCAGAAGTACTTCCCTGAGCAGATGAGCCGCCCTGAGTCTGGCTGCTTCCTGCTACGATCTGGCTCTGGCCGTCGCCAACTGTTCCGTCCTTGCCATCGTCGCCTGCTGCTGCCTGACCGTTGTCACCTGATGCTCCGCTCTGCTGATCATCTCCGCCCGCTGCTGTTCCGCCGCCAGCCGTCGTCAGTTTTGCGATCGCATCCTGAAGATCTGATGCAGATGCATCGATCTCATCCTGTGTTGCATTTTCATCTGCGGATACAGCCTTCGCTGATGCAAGAGCTGCCGTCAATACAGAGAAGCTCTCCGCCTCATAATCAGCTGCGTTCAGGCTTTCTGCCTGTGCGATCAGATCATCAAGGAGCTCTTTGCTCGGCTTCAGCATCATCTTAGCCATTGCTTCCAGCAGATTCATCCAAGCTGTGTTCACTTCATCCTGCATCGCATTTCCGTCATTATAAACGTCTTTTGCTTCTGCAAGAGCTGTTGTAAACGCTTCTTTTCCTGCATCCAGATAGTCATCAATGTTGCCGTTCATTTCATCTGCAAGTGCGATCACTTTCTCAAGATCTGTCTTATCGCCCTTCTTGAATTCCATGAACTGCATTGCGTAGAGCAGGTTGCCCCATGCAGTATCTACATCGCTCTGTGTCACTGTATCGTCGCCCGCCTGAACTCTTGCAAAGATATCCTTCGCGTTCTGCAGCGCATTATCGAAGTAATCCTTCACTGCATCCACAACACCGTCTGTATTGACTCCCTCGGCAAGCTCGATCGCATATTCCAGAACTGCTGTAGAAACCTCTGTTCCTGGTTCCGGATCTACCGGCTCTTTTTCATCGACTCTGACATCAAACATTGTCTCGAATCCGGCATATCCTACTGTTACTGTCACATTGCCTGCCGCAAGCTCTGTATCCAGATCCGGCGAGAATGTGAAATCTCCTGCCGTCTCATCAGAGTATGCAACATCTGCTGTTGATCCGTCGCTGTAACTTACTGTCAGAACAAGACCGCTCGGATCGAGTTTCTCGCCTTCTGTATAAGTGTTCTTGGTCGGAGCCGTCTTCACTTCAATGCCTGTAGCAGTCACTTCCGTACCGCCGCTCACTTTAATCTCAAACTCCGCTGATGCGCTTCCGGAATATCCGTACTGAGCGAGACCTGTAACGATCGCCGTTGCGGTTCCCTCTGCAGTATTGTTCTCATAGGATACGATATAGTCAACACCGTATCTGAGTTCTGTACCGTTAAGTGTAACTGTGATCTCGTCAGCGTTCAGTGTTACCGGATGATCTGCATCTATCACGTCTGCTTCCTTCACTTCGGGAACTGTGATCACTGCATTGCTGATATCTGTCGTATCTTCTGCCATTCTCACACGGAGCTCAGCCGCGCTCATGAACCTGTTGTTTCCAGAATCGCCAAAAGTGCTGAGGCCTGTAAGGCGGACATATCTTGCCATCATCGGCTGAACAAATTCCGCGATCTGCCATCCTGATACATTTTCCCAGCTTCCTGTACATGCCGTTGTCCACGTTTCACCGTCAGTGCTCACTTCTACTTTGTAATCTCCTACATGTCCATTGACGCTTCCGTCGCGACCGTAATAACGAAGTGCATCGAGCATCGTCTCATCTTCCAGCTCAAGCATGATCCAGAAATCAGACATCGGAACCGTTACACTCCAATCAGTGTGCCACCATGTCCCTGTATTATTATCTACTGCATAGGAAGCCGGTCCTTCTGTTCCTGTTGCCGCATACTCGCTTGCTGCGGTCGCAGTCGTCTTCCTGTAATCATAATCTCTGCTGGCATCTTCCGGGTCACCTGTAGAAGCTGCTGCTCCCAGGTTGATCGTAAACGTATTTCTTGTGCTGTGATCTTCAGATTCAATGATCAGCCTTGCCGCGTTCTCATAAGGGGGAATATATGTTACCGCTGCGTTGTCCGCGCCTGAATACTGAATTTCATCGATCAGGATCGCTTCTGTATCAAAGTGTCCGTTTGCCAGATCTGACGCGCTCGCTTCCAGACCGTTTACATTCAAGGAAGCAAGAGCCGCCGTTGAATTAGTCGTATAAGATCCTGTCCACTCGTTGATCATAACTTCTGTGATTGCCACGCTCGGCTTCGCCAGATCCGTTCCTGTCGGATTCACAACGCGAAGTTTTACATAGGTAGCTGTCTGCGGATCAAAGTTATAAGTATATGCTTTGACCCTTGCCGGATTCTCGGATTCTGCGATCGTCTCTTCTGCTTCAACCTTTGTCCAGCTTCCTTCCTCGCCTGTTTCAGAAATATAGATCTCTGTTGTTCCGGCATTCGGGAATCTCAGGCCACTGTTGTCTCTAGCAAAGTATACGACAATCTGTCCGATCCTCTGCTGTGTATCATAGCGGAATGTGATCTCGGCATCGTTGTCATTATTGTTATTTGTATTCGACCAGTTGCTCCAGGCTGTCGGATTAGGTCCGCCGCTGGTGTTATCGCTGATCGCTGTTTGTCCATCCTTGATCGCCTCAAGTGTATCGGACTGGAACTGTTCTTCAATATCCTGACTTAAGTAGCCGCTCGCCGCCACATTGTCACCGATCGTCACCTGCTGCTCCTGTACGCGGACAACTGCTGATACTTTCATCTCCTGTCCGAGCACGTTTGCCGTACCGGTTACCATGACCGCGCCTTCTTCATCATAGCTTCCTTCAGGCTCGCCCCATTCAACCGGGAAGGATGCGCTGATCACTTCACCGTTCTGAAGCACTGCCGGTCTGGATTCCGGAAGAACCGGTTTTGTTCCTGCCGGAACTGTAGTCGAGTAGTTGAGCAGCGCTGCCACCTGGTCGATCATATTGACCGTCACGGAAACTGTGTCGCCTGCCTCTGTCACACCGGCAACGGAGAATGTGCCTGTCTGCGTGATCTGCTCATCCGCGATATCATCCCAGGTCACTGTCATGTCTTTCTCGGATCCGTCTGTGTATACAGCTTTCACCGTATCTGCAAGCTGCGGCATATTGCCGGTCTTCACATAATAGTTTCTGGACATCATATAGTAGCTTAATGACGTTTCTCCCGTTTCCTCTTCCACCGGTGTTGTATTGATCGTCACAACAGCCGGCTCAAGCCCGTCTGAGCTTGCTGTGACTTTGATCTCGCCCGCATTCTTCGTAGACTGTACGATCGCAACAAGCTGGCCGCTGAATGCATCTCTGTTATCGTCCTGATAGGACTGGTGGTCTGCCTGCTCTCCATTGTCCACACCTACGAGCGTTCCTTCGCCTTCTACTGTAAACTTCACATTGTTTGACGCATCGGGAACGATCTCACCGTTTTCATCTTCAACACTGACAGTAATATAGCTCAGCTCTGTGCCGTCAGCTGCGATTTCCGTACGGTCAGCCTCGGCGTCAAGCTTCGCCTCATCTCCGGTTGTCGTCACAGAAGTACGTCCTTCAACCTGATCGAGATCAATCTCATTGCCTTCCGCATCCCATGCTTCTGCAGAAATAGTTCCCTCTTCAAACGGTACATTCCATGTCAGATACAGATTCTTGTGGGCAGTTCCATTTGCACCTTCGCCCTCGTAAATCTGATAGGTATATCCCGCGTTCGTAGTCTTTGTCGTAAATTCCTTTGTTCCAAGGTCCTTCACTTCACCGTCTGCAGTGGTAAGCGTCAGTTTTACTTTCGCTGCGTCTGTATAAACAACGACTGGAACTTCTCCGCTTCCATTTGTCGCCACAACGTCTTCATTCCATGCAGGGAGAATGTGAAGTGTGTCAACATCGTCGTTCCACTGGCTCTGATAGAAATAGTAGCTGTCCTTCGGAAGTCCTGCTGTATCAACGATACCAAAGTAGGAATTCTTCGGAGACGGCCAGGATGACACTGCTCCGGTGCCTGTTCCATTCCATGGTGTAGGCTCGCCGATATAGTCAAAGCCTGTCCATACATATTCGCCGGCTACGAAATCACGCTGGATCACATCATACCATGCGCTGCTCGCAAGAGCCCCCCAGCCTACCGCCGAGTTATCATAAGAAGTAAGGTTCTTATCTGACGTCTGTGACGCGCCGCCGCTACCTAATCTGTCATAAATGCCTCTGCTGTTAACCGATGAAGCTGTCTCTGATCCGTAGATAAGCCAGTCCGGACTTGCACTGTGCTGTACATCATACTGTGCTCCGTTTGTATAATTGAGGCCTACTGCACCGCCGGCCTGAGCAAGCGAATCCATAATATTGTATGCTGTTCCGGATGTACTACCTTTAACGTTATTGTCTCCTCTTGTGACAAGCCTTGTCGAATCAAGCGCCTGTGCCCATGCGATCAGCTTGCTCTGCGCATCTGCATAAGCCGGTCCCAGGCCATAGGCTGTTCCTTCCTGTACCTCGTTTCCGAGAGACCACATAATGATGGAAGGAGCATTCTGCCCTCTCTTGATCATAGCGGTCAGATCGAACTGTGCCCATGTCATTCCTTCTTCTGCGCCTAAGATCGTATTGTCCGCGCCGATCGTCTGATTAAACCATCCGGAGTAATCATTGGAGTTTCCGTTCTTCGGGTACATCCAGCCGTCGAACGCCTCTTCTACTACAAGGATACCCTGCTCATTACATGCTTCGATCAGCTCGTCCGCTGCAGGATTGTGTGTTACGCGGATCGAGTTACATCCCATTTCCTTCAGGATCCTGACCTGACGGCTGATCGCATCTGCCCACGCCTCTGCTCCAAGCGCTCCCTGATCGTGGTGCATGCAGACACCCTTCAGCTTCATATTCTCTCCGTTCAGAGAGAATCCTGTGTTTGAATCAAAATTGAAATACCGGAAACCATACTCTGTATCGTATGTATCGACAACAGTGTCTCCGACTTTTACTTCTGTCCGCACCGTATACAGTGCCGGATTATCTGTGCTCCACAGTTCCGGAGCATTCACCTGGACCGTCGCGTCAATGTCTGCGCTCGCACCTGCCGCAACTTCCACAGCCTCTGTGGTAACGGTTCCGATACTGTCCTCCACATCGCCGTCTTTCGGGAATACGGTATGTGTAAGAGTCACACTCTGTGCCTCTGCGGAGTCATTTGCTATGGTCGTGCTGATGTCTGTATTCACTGTGCCGCCCGCTTCTTCTTCCAGGTTCGGAGTCTCGATCTTTGTACCGTTCAGGTCAACGTGTACCGGATCCGTGATCGTCAGATCCACACTCCTGTAGATGCCGCTTCCTGAATACCAGCGGCTGGACGGAGTCTGATGGTTCACTTTCACAGTGATCACATTGTCTCCTCCATAATTGACATAGTCTGAAATGTCAAAGAAGAACGGTGTGTATCCGTAAGGATGGCTTCCAACCTCATGTCCGTTTACCCAGACTGTGGAATTCATGTAGACTCCTCCGAAATCGATCCTGATCTCCTTTCCAGCTGCGCTGCTGTCAATGGTAAAGTTCTTCCTGTACCATCCGGTTCCTCCCGGAAGGTATCCGCTCTCAGCCTCTCCGGATGTAGTGTAATCCTGCTCGATGCTGTAATCGTGCGGAAGGTTCACCTGGGTCCAGCTGGAGTCATTGAAGCCCGGCTCCTCTGCGCCCGATGCATCGCCCAGATAGAATTTCCAGTTATCATTGAAATTCTCCGAGCGCACTGATCCGGAGTAGTTATTCACGTAAACTGCTTCAGGATCGGAACTCATCTGCGCGCTTGAATCCGTAGCAACCTTGACCAGCGGCCCTGCTGCCCAGACTGATGTCGGCACCATGCTCACTGCCATCACTGCCGCCATAGCCATTGCGCCTATTCTCTTGTAATTGCGCTTCTTCATGTCTTTCCTCCCATTCTTTCATATATTGATGGCTTGTCACTAAAACAAAAAACCAGACGTTCTCCTGCATACTTTCAACACGAACATCTGGTTTTGCCTGCATTATCAGTAACAACCCAACTTAATGATATTTTACCTTCTCCCGCTTTTTTATACAATCTTTTTCAAAAAAGAAACTTTTTTTCTGCTAATTGCACAATATTGAACATTTTTTCAATCTCAGCATTCTTGTTTTTTGGTCATTTTTACTTTTCATGAATATGTGTAATATGATATACTGTTAACATATTTATTTACGCCCTTTTCGGAAGGAGCTATAAGGAGGAACACCTATGAAAAAGAGCAGACTGCTGCACATTGTATCCATCATTGTCATTATTCTAAGCGGGATCTCCGTTGCCTACGGCTCGATCGCTATCCTCACCTACAATTCCATGACTGCCGTTATGGAAGCAGAGGGCATGGCGAACTACTCCATCGGGGTATACACCTTCTCACTGATCGGCGCATGTGTCGAACTGGCGGCAGGGATCGCGGGCGTAATGTACAGATCGAGGAAATCTGTGCTGATCCTCGGGATTCTGTACTGCCTTTATATTTTCGGAAGTCTCTGTTTTTCAGCTGTGACCGGCGGGTTCAGCGCATCCGGGCTTGTCAGCTGCATTCTCCCGATCCTCTATATGTGGGGATGGTATCAGTCAGAATAGAAGAAGTCAGGGGGTCCTATTATTATGTGGAAGAGAAACGTACTCAAGAAAAAAGTCCGCGCGGCATTGAAGCAGAACTACTGGACAATGGTATCTGTCTGCTTCATCATTGCCATGCTCACAAGCGCCTACCCTGTCTCAACCGCATTTCTCAGTTCTCATGCGGTCCTGCCTGACAGCAGCCTGGTCATGCCCGCCCCCTTCTCGCCGGACGCATCGAATTCCGAAATCATCCGTGAGACAGTAAGGCACTTTTTCAGCGGTTCATTTCTGTCGGAACTTCTCCCGGCGTCTGAATCCGTCCCTGTCAGTCTGATCATCGACCTTTTGTCTTCCGGTATATCCGCGGCTTTCGCCGTCCTCCGGGCAGTCAACAACTTTGTCACCGAGAACTGGGACAGTTCCACTTTTTTCCTGGTCCTCGGAGTGATCGTCGCTGTGGTCTATCAGCTCTTTGTCGGAAATATCCTTCTCATAGGCGAGAAGCGTTTCTTCCTTGAAAACCACAGCTACCGGAAAACTCCTATCTCCAAGATTTTCTGCCTGTACAAACTGCGCTGCTTTACAGGCCCGGCATGGATCATGTTCTGCCGTTCTCTTTTTCAGGCTCTCTGGAACCTGACTGTTGTGGGAGGTATCATAAAATTCTATGAATACCGCATGATCCCGTATATCCTTGCAGAAAATCCGAAGGTCAGCCGCCGGGACGCCTTCTTCCTCTCCAGGCAGCTGATGCACCGCAATAAATGGAAGCTTTTCCGCCTGCATCTCTCATTTCTGGGCTGGAAGATCCTGTCGGTACTCACGCTGGGCATACTGGATCTGGTCTTTGTCAACCCATACATGACAGGATGCGAGGCTGAGCTCTATCTGACACTGCGCAGAAACTATGTTCTTTCCCGCTCACCGCGCTATGAGAATCTGAGCGACTCCTATCTGGAACACGTTCCTTCCGAAGACGAGCTCCTGATATCCAAAGCGCTCTATGATGATTCCAGGGGACCTTACACAAAAATATCTTACTTTGCTCCGGAACAGTATCCTGTATTCCTCTTCTCTGTCCAGCCGCCTTTCAGTGCTGTGCGGTCGCCCATGAACGGGAATCGGAAATACAGCTTTCTTTCCTATGTATTTCTGTTCCATGCATTTTCCCTGCTCGGCTGCGCAGTGGAAATCCTGATCCAGCTGATCACAAACGGCGACCTGTCCGGCATACTCATGCCGTTCATGCCCTGGGTGCCCATATACGGCCTGTACGGCATCCTGATCCTTTTGATCGTAAAGCATGTTTATGACAAACCTGTTCTGGCCTTTCTGCTGAACTTTCTGATATACAGCCTGCTGGAATATTTTATCAGCGCTGCGTCCGAGCTGGCGTTCGGATACATTCCGTGGGACTACAGCGGATATTTTCTGAACATCAACGGCCGGGTATACGCGGGCGGCTCCGTCAGCGTCGCGCTTCTCGGATGCGCTTTCCTGTACTATTTTGCTCCGCGGTGGACAGACTTGTTCCTGAAACTGAAAAAGGGATATCGGATCCTGCTCTGTACTGTCCTGACGCTTCTTTTTGCCGCTGATGCGATCTTCGCGGTTATGCGCTGTATCTAAGGATCCGGTTGATTTTTATAAGAAATGATAGTAAAATTTTTGTATGCTCTATGACGATGGTGAACATAGAAATTCAAACACATGAAAGGAAATAGATACGATGAAAAAACGAGTTGTTGTAGCTTTGGGGCACCGTGCCCTGGGAACCACGCTTCCCGAACAGAAAGTAGCCGTAAAACACACAGCAAAATGCATCGCAGATCTGATCGAAGAAGGGTATCAGATCGCGATCACTCACAGCAACGCGCCGCAGGTAGGCATGATCCATACGGCAATGAACGAATTTGCCAAGGCGCACCCGGAATACACCGCCTGCCCTATGTCCGTGTGCTCAGCTATGAGCCAGGGATATATCGGATACGACCTGCAGAACGGCATCCGCGAAGAACTGCTGAACCGCGGCATCTACCGCACCGTCAGCACAGTGCTCACACAGGTTATCGTGGATCCATATGACGAGGCATTCTATACCCCGACCAAAGTGCTCGGCCGCTATATGAACGCCCAGGAAGCCAACGAGGAACGGAAGAAAGGGAACTACGTCATCGAAGAAGCCGGAAAAGGATTCCGCCGTGTCGTATCCGCTCCGAACCCGGTAAAAATCGTAGAACTGGACGCAGTGAACGCCCTTCTGGACGCAGACCAGATCGTCATCGCTGCCGGCGGCGGCGGTATCCCTGTCCTTGAACAGGACAATCACTTAAAGGGCGCCAGCGCGGTCATCGAGAAGGATCTTGCCGCAGGCAAGCTTGCAGAGGGCATCAACGCCGACATGCTCATCATCCTGACCAATGTGGAAAGAGTGTGCATCAACCTCGGGCAGCCGGACGAACAGCCGCTGGGAGAGCTCTCCGTACAGCAGGCAAAAGATTACATGGAACAGGGTCATTTCGGCATCTATAACATGCTTCCGAAATTCAAGGCCGCTGTCGAATTCATCGAGGAACGCGAAGGACGCTGTGCCTATATCACTTCCTTCGATAAGGTAAAGGACGCATTAAAAGGAAAAACAGGAACTTTGATCCACTGATCACAGAAGAGGCAGTTTTTACAGAAAACCGGGGAAACCCGGTTTTCTTTTGTCTAAATTTTCGGTTGATTTTTCCGAATATATGTTGTAGTATATGCATATACTTGATGTAGTTTTAAAAACCACTTGTCGTTTCATGCATTAGGGAGGTGCATATATATGGATAAAAAACATCATATTAAAGAACCGGGAAGTGCGATCACCCATTTTATCGGAATGCTGATGGCAATCTTTGCAGCTGTTCCGCTGCTGATCAAGGCAGCTCATGAACCCAGCCGGATCTATGTCATCTCGCTCGCGATCTATGCGGCAAGCCTGATCCTGCTGTATGCGGCAAGTACGACCTACCATACATTTGATATTTCTAAAAAAGTCAATACAATACTGAAGAAGATCGATCATATGATGATCTCCGTGCTGATCGCCGGAAGTTACACTCCGGTATGCCTGATTGTCCTGAAGGGAAAGACGGGAATTATCCTGCTCGCCATTGTATGGGCGATCGCCATCGCAGGGATTCTGATCAAGGCGTTCTGGGTTTACTGTCCGAAGTGGGTCTCCTCCGTACTCTATATCGGAATGGGCTGGACCTGCGTACTGGCCTTCACCCAGATCCTGAACAATATGTCCCCCGCAGCATTCGGATGGCTGCTGGCAGGCGGAATCATTTACACTGTGGGCGGCGTCATCTACGCGCTGAAGCTTCCGATCTTTAACAGCAGGCACAAAAACTTCGGGAGCCACGAGATCTTCCACCTTTTTGTCATGGGCGGAAGCGCCTGCCACTTTGTAGTAATGTATGCCTTCCTGCTTCCGTAGGAAGGACATCACGATCTATCTGACCTGTACCTGCAGACAGATATAAAACCAGGGGAGGTACAGTTTTCACTGCAGAAAACTGTACCTCCCCTGGTTTTTCCTTATCTTTTTCCCACTTTACAGCTTTTCAACCGCGCGGCGCAGCCGCTCCAGATCTTCCTGATCCGGATGTTCAAGCGCTCTGTCGAAGTTCTCGATCATAGCCTTCATCCGCTCATCCTCCGGATTCTGCTGAAGCATGCCCTCATACCGGGTGCGGACGCTCTGCGGCATCCTCCCCTGACACATATACGTTCCGACGACTTCATTATCGGGAGCAAGGTGTCCTTTCACACGCTCCAGTATACGCGCGAAATACTCCTCCGCGCCTCCGAAACCTGCCGTTCCGAACAGGAATACCTTCCTGTTGTGCAGACCTTCCAGAAACTGCGCCAGTTCCTCACTGCAGTCGCCTTTATCTGTCCAGAAGCCGGCAAACACAAGATCCACCTCCGGGATCTCCTCCCCTGCAGTCCCAAAATAGGCGCATGTCTCCTCTCCCCTTGTCCTTCTTATCTCTTCCGCGAGCATCTTCGTATTTCCTGTCGCACTCGCATAAACCACTGCATAAGTCATTTTATCAGTCCTCTCTTTGTCCTTTTTACAGGGACTTCCGAATTATATTTTTTCAAAAAATCATCTCGTAAATGCAATAATCCTTTTCCGATCTTTCGGGTTCTTATCTACCGTGCCGCATCACAATGCGAACTTCCCGGCTCCCTCGACCACCTCCAGGATCCCCAGCTTTTTCCCGAGCATATCAAATTCCTCCGCATAGATACAGTGAGGGAAGAATTCTTTCAGGCTTTCATCCAGGATGATCTCACGGCACTCGGCGTAATCCATCCAGATTACTTCCGACACCTCCTCTTCCTGCAGTGTGAGGTCCTCGATTTCCACCGGTTCCTGATACAGATAGATCCGGCTCAGTTCGTCATCTTTAAAGGGCCGTCCGTAGAATGTCCCCTCAAATCCGCATCGGCGCATTCCCACTTCCCGCAGCTGCCCGGGTTCTGGTTTGATGCCCAGTTCTTCCTCCAGTTCCCTCAGTGCGCTTTCCGGGTAATCACATCCTGCGTTCACATGCCCTGCGGAGGAGATGTCGTAGCACCCCGGATTGGATTCCTTCGTCTTGCTCCGCCTCTGCAGGAGGACGTCGTATCCGCTGAGATCATTGGGTCTCACTATCCAGATATGCACCGTTGCGTGAAGGGCGCCCTCTCTGTGCGCCACGCCTCTCTCCTTTACAACGCCGGTCTTTGTCCCGTCCGGATTCCGCTCGTCAAACAGCTCCATGGGCACACCGTCAAGGGACGCATACTGCAGGACATCCTCAGTATCGTACACAAGCTTCAGAGAAAAGAAGTCCCTCTCCTCATCCAGCAGCCGGAAGAAGATCTTGTCCCCCTCCCAGATTTCCATCCCCCATACTGCATCCTTTTCCACCCATTCGAGCTGTCCCTCATCGCATTCAATGGGGTCTCCCTCGAATCCGTCCGCGGTGTACAGAGACATGTATTCCACCTCATCCTCTCCGTATACAAAGGTGACCAGGCCCCGGTACTTCCAGGAAGTAAGCATATAACCGGTCTCTTCCTTCACCTCCCGGAGCAGACATTCCTCGGGACTCTCTCCGTACTCAAAATGACCTCCCACACCGATCCACTTATCGTGGTTCACATCATTTTCCTTTACCGTTCTGTGAAGCATGAGATATTGTCCGTCTTTTTCAATATAGCACAGCGTGCTCAGTTTTGCCGTCATATTTTCCTCCCGCCTTTCTGATCAGCCGCTGAACTGGCTCTCATACAGATATCTGTAGAATCCGTTCTGAGCCAGCAGCTCCTCGTGTCTGCCCTGTTCAATGATTTTTCCGTCCTTCATCACAAGAATGAGGTCCGCCTCCCGTATTGTAGAGAGTCTGTGGGCAACGATAAATGTCGTCCTTCCTTCCATCAGCTTTGCGAAAGCCTGCTGGATCCGGATCTCCGTCCTTGTATCAATAGACGAGGTGGCCTCGTCCAGGATCAGCATCGGAGGTCTGCAGAGCATGACTCTCGCAATGCACAGAAGCTGTTTCTGTCCCTGGGAAAGCCCGCCGCCGTCCTCTGTGATCCATGTGTCATACCCCTGCGGCAGGCGCCGGATAAAACTGTGTACATGTGATGCTTTCGCCGCTGCCGTCACTTCCTCGTCTGTGGCATCCGGACGTCCCATCGTGATATTATCCCGGATCGTCCCGGTCTTCAGCCAGGTATCCTGGAGCACCATTCCAAAGCCTGCCCGCAGGCTCCGTCTCGTCATCTCCCGTATATCAGTGTCCTCCACGCAGATCCTTCCTGCATCCACGTCATAGAAGCGCATCAGCAGGTTGATCAGCGTCGTCTTGCCGCACCCGGTAGGACCGACGATGGCGATCCGCTGCCCGGGTCTTACCTCCAGATTAAAATGTTCGATCAGCTTCTGCTCCGGAACATAAGAGAATGAAACATCCTCCACCCGCACATTTCCCCGGATGTCTTTCAGATCCACCGCGTCCTCCGGCTCCGGCGTCTGCGGTTCCTCCTCGATCAGGTCAAAGATCCTGCGGGCGCATGCCACCGCGTTCTGAAATTCAGTAACAACGCCGGAGATCTCATTGAACGGTTTCGTATACTGGTTTGCATAACTCAGGAAACTGGAAAGCTGTCCCACGGACAATGATCCGTTCACAACCGCGAATGCTCCTGTGATGCCGACTCCCGTGTAGACCAGGCTGTTCACGAACCGGGTCGCCGGATTGGTAATGGATGAGAAGAAGGTCGCCCGCAGGGAGGCATCCCGCAGCCGCTCATTGATCTCATCGAACCTTTCTGTCACGTCCTTCCCTCTGCCGAACGCCTGGACTACCTTCTGATTTCCGATCATCTCATCGATCAGCCCGGTCTGCTCTCCCCTTGTCTCAGACTGCAGCCGGAACATGGCGAAGGTCCTGCTGGCTATAAAATTCGCCACAACAAAGGATACCGGAGTGATCAGCACAACGACCAGAGTGATCGTCACGTTTACGGACAGCATGAATCCAAAGGTTCCCACGATCGTCGCCACGCCTGTGAACAGCTGGGTAAATCCCATCAGCAGTCCGTCCGCGAACTGGTCTACGTCCGCGATCACACGGCTGACCACATCGCCGTAAGGGTGGCTGTCAATATATTTCAGCGGAAGGATCTCGATCTTACGAAACGCCTCATTCCTGATGTCCTGTACGACCTGGTAGGT
>ERZ1643249.703-NODE-703-length-36167-cov-5.990696_pt1 | contig 36167 bp, 37 predicted proteins | sample MGYA00579263_ERZ1643249 | MGnify/ENA primary metagenome ERZ1643249 (study PRJEB29033, sample SAMEA4952264) | chicken gut metagenome | biome: Broiler Chicken; feature: Gastrointestinal Tract; material: Caecum | place: Ireland | collected 2018 | study: Broiler...
TTCCGCAATTCTCGCAAAATTCAAGGAGGACCTTTGCTGATGCTCACAGAAAAGACGGTCCGCGAAAACGTGGTGTTCCGCGGCAAGATCATCACCGTGCGCTGTGACGACGCGCTCCTGCCCGACGGCACGCCCTGTCGCAGGGAGGTCGTCGACCATCCCGGCGGCGCGAGCGTTCTGTTTGTCCGCGACGGGAAGATCATGCTCGTGCGGCAGTTCCGCTACGCCTACGGCGAAGAGACGCTCGAGATCCCCGCGGGCAAGCTCGAGAAGGGGGAGGATCCCGCCGTGACTGCGGCACGCGAGCTTTCCGAAGAGACGGGTTGGCAGGCGGAGCGCATGGAACATCTGTTCACGCTGTACCCTACGCCCGGATACACGGACGAGAAGATCTACATCTATTTCGCGCACGGTGTCGCGGAGGGGAGCCGTCATCCCGACGAAGGGGAGTTCGTCGACGCGGCGTTTTATCCCGCGGAACAGGTGCTCGGCATGATCGAAAAGGGGATCATCCGCGACGCGAAGACCATCGTCGCGGTCCAGCACTGGTTTTTGAAAAACAAATAAAAAAAGACGCGAAAGCGCCTGCGGCGGACGCCGCAGGCGCTTTTTTGCAGGGGCGGATAGGGCGGATCACTTGCAGCCGCAGCTTCCGCCGTTGAAGAGGTTGCTCAGCCCGCCGTTCTTGCACACGCAGTACGCGATCGCGAGGATGATGGGCAGATAGCAGCTGTCCAGAAGGTTATTCAGGACGCCCGTCTGCGAGCAGCAGAGAATGAGCAAGAGAATGAGGATCCACAGGCAGCCGTTGCCGCCGAAGTTTCCGAAACAATTCATGATATTCCTCCAGATGCCGCAGGCGCTATATGTATATTTTTTCTTTTGTCTGCGGCGCATTGGGCGGCGGCGCGTCCGCGGGTTGCGGTCTGCCGCCTGCCTATATTCATATTTACGCACGGGCGCGGAAAAATGTGACAATCGCCTCATTTCGCCAAAAAAGGGAAAAATGGCGTGATTTCTTTGCGCATTCTTGCGTAAAATAATAAAAAAGGGGGCGGGAAGGGGCCCCGCGCGGGAGTTTTCGCGTTCATTTACTTGCCATTTTTCGCGCCGTTTGTTATAATAATATATGCGAAACGCGCAAACGGGCGCATTTCGCAGGACAATGCTGTGCGCGGAGATGCCACCGAAAGGGGCCGACTCCGATACGCATAAATACATTTTTTTTCACGGATATTCCCCGGGGAAATCCGATGGAGGTCATTATGAAAAACAGGTATTTTACCTCGAAGAAGATCGCGCATCTTGCGATCCTTCTCGCACTCGTCATCGTGTTGCAGATCGTCGGCACGCTGATCGGCAAACTCGGCGTGACGGCGCCCAGCCTTGTGCTCATTCCCATCGTGCTCGGCGCGGTGCTTCTCGGCCCCGCTGCGGGCGCGCTGCTCGGATTCCTGTTCGGCGTCATCGTCGTCGTGATGGGTGCAACGGGTATGGATTATTTCACGTTCGTCCTTCTGGGCGAACAGCCCGTCCTCACCGTCCTTCTCTGCCTTATCAAGGGCACTGCGGCGGGTCTGGTCTCGGGCTTTCTCTTCCGCGCGATCCGCAAAAAGAACGATCGTGCGGGCGTCATCGTCGCTTCTCTTGCGGCGCCGATCGTCAATACGGGCTTGTTCATCCTCGGCGCCCTTTTCATGAGCGACACGTTGAGCGCGAACTTCGTTCCCGACGGTCAGACGGTCCTGTACTTCCTCGTCATCGGGTGCGCAGGGCTCAACTTCATCTTTGAATTTCTCATCAATGCCGTCGCCTCTCCCGCGATCTACACGGTCATGAAGGTGCGTTCCTCTTCGCGCCGCGCCTCCGTTTCCGCGGACGAAGAGGCCGCATCTTCCGATACGCATCGCGCACCTGTTGCGGCGAAAGAGAACAAATAAGCGGAGAACACAGCATGATACTCTGCATCGACGTGGGAAACACCAACATAAAATACGGTCTGTTCGAAGGGGACGAGCTCGTCACGAGCTTCCGCGGCGCGACCGATTTAAAGCGCACGAGCGACGAATACGGCACCATCCTTACGAACATGCTTTCGATCAAGGGGATCGCGCCCTCTTCCATCCGCGGCGCTATCATGTCGTCTGTCGTTCCCGCGCTCAATTACACGATCTCCCATATGTGTGCGGGGTATCTCGGCGTGGAGCCGCTCGTCGTGGGCATGGGGCTCAAGACGGGGCACAACCTGCGCGTGGACGACGCTCGCGAAGTGGGCGCCGACCGCATTGTCAACGACGTCGCCGCGATCCGCAAATACGGCGCGCCGCTCATCGTCATCGACTTCGGAACGGCGACGACCTTTAACGTCATCAACGAAAACAGAGAATTCATCGGCGGGGCGGTCGCTCCGGGCATCCGCGGGTCCATGGACTCGCTCGTCTCGGGCACGGCAAAACTACCCCGCGTCGAGATCGAAACGCCCAAGAGCGCGATCGGCAAGAACACGACCACCAACATGCAGGCGGGCATCGTGTTCGGCTTTGCGGGATTGGTCGAATACATGGTCAAAAAGATCAAGCGCGAGATGCGCCGTCCCGAGATGCAGGTCGTCGCGACGGGCGGATTCAGCGAGATCATCGCCCGCGAGAGCGGCTGCATCGACCATGTGGACAAGCTGCTCACCTTGCAGGGATTGAAAATACTATACGATTTAAACAACACGGAGGGTAAGAAATGAAAAGCGTCGGCGTAGCAATACTCGGTTTGGGAGTCGTCGGAAGCGGAACGTATAAGATCCTGCGCGATCACAGGGAGTTTTATCAGCGTACGCAGGGCGTGGACATCACCGTCGAAAGCGTGCTGGAGATCAACCGCAGCCGCGCGCTCGAGCTCGGCATCGACGAGAGCAAGATCTCCGACAACATTGCCGAGGTCATCTGCAACCCCAACGTGGACATCGTGGTGGAAGTGATCGGCGGCGTGGAGCCCGCGCGCAGTTTTGTCCTCGCGGCACTGCACAGCGGCAAGACGGTCGTGACCTCCAACAAAGAGCTCTTCTGTAAGTATTGGCACGAACTCGAGCGCGCCGCAAAGCGCACCAACGCGGGCCTGTACTTCGAAGCGAGCTGTGTGGGCGGCGTGCCCATCATCCGCACTCTCATCGACGGGATGCAGGCAAACGTCGTCACCAATCTGACGGGCATCATCAACGGCACCACCAACTACATCCTCACGCGCATGTCGCGCGAGGGCGCAGACTATGCGTCCGTGCTCAAAGACGCGCAGGCGCTCGGCTATGCGGAAAAGGACCCGACCGCGGACGTGGAAGGGTACGACGCCGCCTATAAGCTCTCCATCCTCTCCAGCCTTGCTTTCCACAAGAAAGTCCCGCTGGACAAGGTCTATCGCGAGGGCATTTCGGGCATCTCTGCGGCGGACATCGCCTATGGCGACGAGCTCGGTTATGTGCTCAAACTTCTTGCAATCGGCAAAAACGACGGCGGGGAGTCCATCGAGGTCCGCGTGCATCCCACGTTCATCCGCAAGGATCATCCGCTCGCATCCGTCAACGACAGCTTCAACGCAGTCTATCTGCAGGGCGACAGCGTCGGCGACATCATGCTCTACGGCAGAGGCGCGGGCGCGCTTCCGACGGGCAGTGCGATCGTCTCGGATATCATTTACGCCGCGACGCATACCGATGTAAAATATGCCACCTTCAAGAATACCCAGCAGGCGGAAAAGGGGGTGCGCTTCGTCACCGACTTCCGCAGCCGTTACTATATCCGCTTTACGGCGAAGGACCGCGCGGGCGTGCTCGCAAAGGTCGCGGGCATCTTCGCAAAATACAACATCAGCATCATCGACCTCATCCAAAAGGGCGAGGGCATCGAGAACATCCCCATCATCCTCATCACGCACGAGACCAATGAGTACTCTGTCCGTCGTGCTGTGGAAAAGATCTCGGCACTTGAGGATGTCGTCGAAGTCAACAGCGTCATCCGCGTGGAGAAGTGAGATATGATCTGTCACATCGCGGATCTGCCCGTCAGCAGATCTGAGAACTTCAAGGGCGGCGAGGGGCATGTCCTCATGAAAGACCTGTCCTGCGGGAAAAAGCCCGCAAATTTCAAGGTCTGTTGCGAGATGGTTCTCGAAAAGGGCTGCTCGATCGGCTTTCACGTTCATGAAGGCGACAGCGAGATCATCTGTATCCTTGAAGGCGAGGGGATCTGTACGGACGGCGGCGCGGACGTTCCCGTGCGCGCGGGCGATGCGATCGTCTGCCGCGAGGGCGAGGGACATGCGCTCCGCAACGAGTGCGATCGGCCGCTCCGCTATTTTGCGTTTGTGGTCGCCGCCTGAAAACTGAGACTGCGTGCGTCGGCTTTTTGTCGGCGCACTTTTTTGTGAGGCGGTAGCCTCGGGAGGAGAAAAATGCATGCGATCGTACTTGTGAACGCCTATCTTCGGCAGAGCGGCATGATCCGCCAGGCGGAGCGCGTTCGCGAAGAACTGTGCGCGCGCGGCGTGGATGCCGTCGTGGAAAAGAACGGGAATTTTTTGTCGTATGTGCGCAAAAACTCGATAACGGTCGAAGAAAAGTGCGACTTTGTCGTCTATCTCGACAAGGACAAATACCTTCCGCGCATGCTTGAAGCGCGCGGTCTGCGGCTTTTTAACCGCGCGGAGGCGGTGGAGCTTTGCGACGACAAGATGTACACCGTGCTCGCGCTCGCGGACAAGGGGCTTCACCTTCCCGACACGGTCGCGGCGCCGCTGTGCTATTATCCTGACGCGCGCATCCCGCAGTCGTTCGTGCGCGGCGTGGGGGAGCGGCTCGGATATCCGCTCATCGTCAAAAAGAGTTTCGGCAGCTGGGGCATGGACGTGCGCCTCGTGCGGGACGAAGCGTCGCTTGCCGCCGTGGCGGAGGAGTTCCGCACGGAGCCGCACCTTTTCCAGAAACGCGTGGGCAAGCCGGGCGAGGACTTTCGCATCCTCGTCGTAGGCGGGAAGGCGATCGCCTGCATGCGCCGCAAAAACGAGGGGGATTTCCGCTCCAACATCGAGGCGGGAGGCAAGGGCGAGGCGGCAATTCCTCCCGCGGGTTTTGTCGAAGCGGCGGAGCGCTGTGCCGCGGTGCTCGGGCTGGATTACTGCGGCGTCGACCTTCTGGACGAGGAAGGAGTGCCGTATGTCTGTGAGGTCAATTCGAACGCGATGTTCAACGAGGCGGAGCGCGTGACGGGCGTCAACGTCGCAGGCGCCTTCGCCGAGCATATGCTCCGCACGATGAAAGAGTAAATTATAAAGAAAAAGTGAATAAAATGAATAAAAATATAAAATCACAAAAAAAACGGTTGCGTTTTTAAGCCGTGCATGATATGATTTACATGCTTGTTTTTCAAGCGGCCCGATACGGACAAAAAATTTTTTACATAGAGGTATCAGTATGAAAAAGTTGCTTGTTGCCTTTGTTGCAGTTCTCATGATCTGCGCTATGGCTATCTCCATGACGGCGTGCAACGGTCCTGCGCTTGTCAAGATCATTGAGATCGATCTTTCGAGCGAACAGTACGGTGTTGCGATCAAAAAAGGCAATACCGAGATGAAGGAAAAGGTTGACGAAATTCTTTCCGCGCTTTGCGGTGAGGGTTATGAAGTTGACGGAAAAGTCGTCACGTTCGATTCCCTGTATGAGGATGAGATGGAGGCGCAGGAGAAAGGCGAAGTGATCAGCATCGGCGAGGTCAAAACCTCGAGTACCGATCGCTCCAAAGAGCTCGTCGTCGCAACCAATGCGGCATTTGCACCCTTTGAGTATCGCGTGAATGCAAATGAATTCGGCGGCATCGATATGCAGATCGCCAAGATCCTCGCGGATGCGATGGGCAAAGAGCTTGTCATTTCTCATATGGAGTTCGAGGTTGTTCTTGAAGCGGTGAACAGCGATGATGCGGACATCGCACTCGCGGGACTCACCATTAACGCAGAGCGCGCAGAAGTCGTTGATTTTTCCGTGGCGTATTATGACACCACACAGCGCATTGCAGTCGCTGCTGATGATACTCGTTTTGACGATTGCAAGACAGAAGAAGATGTCGTAGCAGTGCTCAAATCGATGAGCGGTGCAAAAGCAGGAGCGGCAAAGAATCAGACGGGTTATTATTATCTGTACGGTGACGAGAGCTTTGAGTTTGAAGGGTTCCGCGATATTCTGGACATCCGTCCTTATCAGACGGTCGCCCTTGCAGTGCAGGATCTTGCTAACGGAACGGTAGAAGTCGTATGTGCCGATAAAGACACCCTTCAGGCATCCGTGAAGGCAATCAACGGCTGATTCGGTCCTAAAAAAGGATTGAGCGATCATGAAGTCGAAACTCGATACATTTTTTAAATATCTATTCGATTACGGCAACTATGAGACCGTGCTGATCGGTCTTCGGAATACGGTGATCATCGCGGTCTGCGGTTTGCTGATCGGCATCGTGATCGGGTCTTTTGTTGCTGCGCTGAAGGTTGCGGGCGGTCGCAACAAAATAGTGAAGGCGTTTTCTTATATCGGAGACGCTTACACGGGACTGTTTCGCGGAACGCCTATCATCGTTCAGCTGATGATTTTTCATTTTATCATTTTTCGCGGCTCCGGTATCAATACTTTGCTGGAGGCGGTCATCGTTTTCGGGCTGAACAGCGGTGCCTATGTTGCGGAGATCATGCGCGGCGGCATCCTGTCGGTGGACATCGGACAGACAGAGGCGGGCAGAACGCTTGGCCTTTCCTATACAACGACGATGTTCCGCGTCGTCATTCCGCAAGCGATCAAAAACGTCATTCCGACGCTCGGTAATGAGCTGATCGCTCTGACAAAGGATACTTCCGTCGCCGGATATGTTGCCACAATGGACTTGAACGCTGCCTTTACGGCAATTGCGGGTGCGACATACGATTATCTCGTGCCGTATCTTTTCCTTGCGCTCGTATATCTTGTTCTTGTCATTCTGATCACAGTTCTCATCCGTTTTGTGGAAAGGAGGATGCGCAAGAGTGAAAGACGCTAAAAAGAAAGATCCGAAATTCCTCAAAACGGAGAAAACGCCTGTGGAGCCGTTTGATCCCAAGGCCTTGATAGAAGTTCAGCATCTGACAAAGGAATACGGAAAACTGACTGTCCTCAACGATATCAGTGAAAAGATTTTTCCCGGCGAAAAAGTCGCGATCATCGGTCCTTCCGGCAGCGGAAAGAGCACCTTCTTGCGCTGTCTGAACGTTTTGGAGGACCCGACCGACGGCTATGTGTTCTTTCAGGGCAGCAATCTTTGCGATCTGAAAGTGGACATCAATTTGCAGCGCCGCAGAATGGGCATGGTGTTTCAGCAGTTCAACCTGTTCAACAACATGAACGTGCTTAAAAACATCACGCTTGCGCCCGTCCATGTCGGGTTGCAGGATCTGAGGCGGATGCAGCGCAGAAATTTTTTCAGGCGCATCGCAAACCTGTTCCGCGGGAAGAACAAGAAGCTCCCGCTCGAGCCCGTACAGACCAGCGCGAAGCAGATCAAAGAGGACGCAAAGGCGAACGCGATGCGGCTTCTCGAGCGCATCGGGCTTGCGGACAAGGCGTCGGCGTATCCGTCCACGCTTTCGGGCGGTCAGCGCCAGCGCATCGCGATCGTCCGCGCGCTTGCGATGAATCCTAAAGTCATGCTCTTCGACGAGCCGACCAGCGCGCTCGATCCCGAGATGGTCGGCGAAGTTCTCGAACTCATCAAAGAGCTCGCGGGCGAGGGCATGACCATGGTCATCGTGACGCACGAGATGGGTTTTGCCCGCGAGGTCGCGACCCGTGTTTTCTTCATGGACGGCGGCAAGATACAGGAGCAGGGTCCGCCCGAACAGGTCTTCGGCGCGCCGAAGAACGAGCGCCTCAAAGATTTCCTCTCAAAGGTGCTCTGAAATTTTTTCGGCAGACCGCGCATAAAGCTGCAAAACTTTATAACAGTGAACAGAAGGAGGGCAGACTGTGCCTTCCTTCTTTTCTTTTTTGGGCAAAAACAAGGACTCGATTGTCTTTTTCCGCAAAAAATATTTTAAAAAATACATTTAAAAAGGGCAAAATAAATGCTATAATAACGCAAAAACCTCGGAGTGGAGCCGTGATCAAAGTAGCTATAGTCGAAGACAGCGAGAGCGCGTCCGATAAACTTCTCGAATACATTGCCGCCTTCTCAAAAAAATCGGAAGGCGAGTTTGAGTTTGAAACGACGGTGTACCGCGATGCCGTCTCTTTTCTGACCAATTATAAATCCGTATACGACCTCGTGTTCATGGACATAGAGCTTCCTCTGCTGGACGGCATGACGGCAGCGGAGAAACTTCGCAAGATGGACACCAAGATCATGATCATCTTTGTGACGAACATGTCGCAGTTCGCCGTGCGCGGCTACGAGGTGGGGGCTTTTGATTACATCCTGAAACCCGTCGTCTACAACAACTTTGAACTTAAAATGAAAAAGGCCGCCTCGCTCATCCGCAGCGAGTCGGACGCCATCGTCATAAACAAGCCGGGCGCGGTGCTCCGCGTGCTCGCGCGCGACGTGCGCTACATCGAGGTGAGCGGGCATAAGATCGTCTATCATCTTGAGGGCGAATCGGTCAGCGGCGGCAGCGAATCTCTCTCCGAGTTGGAAGCGCGTCTTGCTCCGCTCGGCTATGTCCGTTGCAACAAATGCTATCTCGTCAATTGCCGCCATATCCAATGCGTCCAGGGCAGCATTGTAACCCTGTTTGGCGGCGAGGAGCTGCTCATCAGCCGCCCGCGCAAAAAGAGCTTTATGCTCGGGCTTGCGCAGTGGCTGGGCAAGGGGAATTGAAATGGAGCAGATCTACAACTTTTTTTTCGGATACGGCTTTATCTTCGAGCTGTTTCTCTCCTTTGCACTGTTCACTCTCAGCTTCAAGCACAGAAAGAATTTCTTGCTTCGGCTCCTGCTGTGCATTGCAGTGATGTTTTTCTTCTCCTATTTGCGCAACACCATTCCCAAACTCAATGCATGGACGGAGAGCGTCAAGTACATCATTCTCTACGGTCTCTGTATTTTTTCCGTCTGGTTTTTGTTTGACGTTCCCATTCGCCGCGCCTTGTATGCCACCATCGGCGCGAGCCTTACCCAACACATCTCCTTTAAGATCGGCGACACCTGCCGTCATTTTCTTCTCGATCCGATGGGTGTCTTTCCCGTCACGGTTCTGTATGTCTCGATCGTCCTTCTCGTGAATGCGGCGGGCTATTTTGTCATTGCTCGGCGTATCGACAAATTTTCGGAGGATATGCAAAGCGCCTCGGCGCTCTTTCTGAGCGGCGGCGTGATGGTGGTCTGCGTCTTTTTGCAACAGCTGTTCGAGGAATATGGCGGAGGGATCAGCGGCCCGATGTATCTCGTATTCACGGGCTTTGACCTCACGTGCTGTCTCTTTGCGCTCGGCGCGCTGTATGCGGTCAACCTGAGCGCACACATCCGCCAGGAATACAATCTCATGGAACACGTTCTGCACCTGCAAAAGGGACAGATGGAGACCTCCAAGGAGATGATGGACCTGATCAACATCAAATGCCACGACCTCAAAAAGATGATCACGCTCCTCGGCGATAAAAAACACCTGACCGACGACGAGATCGCCGAGATGAAACGCGCCGTCTCCATCTATGATGCGAGCGTAAAGACGGGCAACGAAGCGCTGGACGTCCTGCTCGCCGAAAAGACCCTTCTCTGCGAGAACAAGGGCATTCTGTTCAACTGCGTAGTGGACGGGAAGAGCCTTTCTTTCATGAAATCTTCGGACATCTATTCGCTGTTCGGCAACGCGATCGACAACGCGATCGAGGCGGTGGAGAAGATCGAAGACCCGACCAAGCGCTGCATCGGCATCAACGTAAAGGAGAGCCGCGGCATGATGATCGCGCACCTGGAAAACTATTTTACGGGCGCGCTGAATTACGACGAGCAGGAGCTCGTCACGACCAAGGAGGACAAGCGCTATCACGGATTCGGCGTAAAGAGCATCAAGCTCATTGCGGCGCGGTACGGCGGCTATGTGTCCATGCGCGCCGAGGGGGAAGTGTTCAACCTGGACATCCTGCTTCCGATCGGAAAGCCGCAGGAAGGACTGCGCTCCGTCGGAGCGGAAGGAACGGAAGGAGCGGAAGAGGATAAAAAAGGCAGTTCAGGGTCATAAAATGACAGTTTGAGAGTTTTATCTTGTAATTTTTACGATTTGCGATAAGATGTTTTCAGATTTTGAAAGCATCTTTTTGTTTGCTTTTCAAATGCAGAGCGGACGTCGTTCAGCCCGCATTCCCAAGGACGCGGGGAAGCGGAAAGGGACGAGCCGCAGGAGAAAAAACATTTTTTAGAGGAGGAGTTTTCATGAAGTTGGGTAAATTATTACCTGTCTGGCGCGGCCTTTCGGCGATCATGCTGTCTCTGGTACTGCTGTTCTCGATCGGTTACTCCATCGCGGACACATGGCGTGATACCGTCGATGCGGCGCTGGGGACCCAGAGCTATGTCACGAATACGAAGGATGCAACGTATAAATCCGAATATTCGACAGGCGAGGAAATGATGAACGCGGCAAAGGCCGTATCCGTGCGCGAAGGGGAGGAGGGCACCGTTGTTCTGAAAAACGAAAACAATGCGCTTCCGCTCCGTGCGGGCGAGACGATCGCCCTGTTCGGCGGTGCGGCATATGTTCCGTATATGTCCGCGGCGGGCAACAGCGACCAGGTCAAGCTGGAGAGCGCGCTCACCAATGCGGGCTTCAAGATCGATTCCACGATGAAATCCATCTATGAGAGTCTGATCGAGGCGGGCTACAAGCCGAACACGAAGGCGGGCGACTACACCACCTTCCAGATCAAGGAGGCAAACTCCTCCATGTATGCCGACTACAATTCCGGTTGGAAGACTGCAGTGCAGGCGGATACCGCGATCGTGGTCTTCAGCAGACCGGGCGGCGAGGGCACGACCTATAAACCGGGCAGTGCGACGGACAACGACGGCAACCCTACGGGCAAGAACCCGCTCGATCTGTCCGACGACGAACTTTCTGTCGTAGCGGCTGCAAAAGAAGTCTGCGACAACGTGATCGTCCTTCTGAACACTTCCTGCACGATCGAGATCGGCGAGCTCAAAGACGATACGGGCGTGGATGCGATCGCATACATCGGCATTCCCAACGACTATCAGTTCACGGGCATCGTCAGCGTTCTCGCGGGCGAAGTGAACCCGACGGGCGCTCTTGCGGATACCTATGCGACCGATTCCACTTCTTCTCCCGCAATGATGAACTTCGGCGGCGGTTACTACACCGACTATGAGATCGTCAGCGATTTCGAGGACGAGAGATGGCCCGGAATCGAGATCGGCAACACGACCGCAGGTTCCTTCGGCGGTACGGCGACCTATTCGGGCGGCTTCTACATCGTCGAGGCAGAGGGCATTTACACCGGTTACAACTACTACGAGACCAGATATTACGATTCCATCGTCAATTCCGCCTACAAAGCAAATTCTACGGCGGGCTCCACGCAGGGCGGCGGCTGGGATTATGAAAAAGAAGTGTCCTATACCTTCGGTTACGGTCTTTCCTATCTCGAATACAGCCAGAGCCTTGTGAGCGTCTCCGTTGAGGACAGGGCGGGCGGCGACATCACCGCAGTGGTCGCGATCAAGAACGAGAGCGATAAAGACGGGATGTTCCTCGCACAGCTGTATGTGCAGACCCCGTACACCGAATATGACCGTGAAAACCTCGTCGAGAAGAGCGCGATCATGTTCCTCAATTCCGCCAAGGTCGAGGTGAAGGCGGGCGCGACCGAAAACGTCACCATCACCATCCCGACCAAATACATGGCCAGTTATGATTACACCAACGCAAAGACGTACATCATGGACGGCGGCACTTATTACTTTGCGACGGGCAACGGCGCACACGATGCGCTCAACAACATCCTCGCTTTACAGGGCTATAAAGGGGATGCGGCAGGGAACACCGCTTGCGTGCGCACCTGGCAGAACGGCGACGAATCCGCTACGGACACGACGACCTATGCCGTCTCCGATACGGGCACGGAAGATCACCAACGTCGCGGACAACGCAGACCTCAACTACTACCTGCCCGGCACGGTGACTTATCTCTCCCGTCAGGATTGGGAAGGTACCTGGCCCATCACCTATCATTCGGAAGAGAACGCTGTCGCGATCTCCGACAGCCCCAAGAAAGACGAGTGGCTCGCGGAGCTTCGCAACCAGCAGTACACGGTAAAGACGGATGAACCCGAAACCAATGTCAACGGCATCGCGGGCGCGAAGTTCGAAGACATCGGCTACGAACAGCAGATCAACATCGAAGACGACTTCTGGGATGAGCTCGTCGCGGCGATCCCCGTGGACGAGGCAGTCGGCGCAGTCGCGCACGGCGGCTCGCAGTCGGATACGCTGACCAACATCGACAACCCGATCGTCAAGCAGAACGACGGTCCCAACGGTTTCAACCGCACGAAGCTGTCCAAGAACAACGGCGAAGAAGGCGAGGATCCTTACTATGTCGATCCCGATTCGGAAGCAGGCAAATTCTTTGTCGCAGTCAACAGCCAGACCCTTCTCGGCTCTTCCTTCAACCCCGAACTCGCATATGCGTGGGGCAAGATCCTGGGCAACACGGGTCTGTGGACGGCGAATTATCAGATCTGGGGCGGCGGCCTGAACTACCACCGTTCTCCTTACAACGGCAGAAACACCGAATATCTCTCCGAGGATCCCATGCTGACCAACGTGCTCGGCGCGGCGCTCACCAAGGGTACAAGAGAGCTCGGCATCATCAGCGGCCCCAAGCACATCGGCTTCAACGATCAGGAATATGACCGTTCGGGTATCTGCGTGTACATGAACGAACAGAAGCTCCGCGAGACGGATATGCGCGGCTTCCAGGGCGCGGTCGAAGAGGGCGACGCTCTCGGACTGATGGTCGCGTTCAACCGTATCGGTGCGATCAACGCTTCGCATCACGTCGGCGTGTTCATGGGCATCGTCCGCGGCGAATGGGGCTTCAAGGGGCTCATCTCCACCGACATGATGAACAACAAATACTACTTCAACCCTGAGGGCTGCATCATGGCGGGCATCACGCAGATGGCAGACTTCGCGGGCAACAACAGCACGCTGGGCGGTGCAGGCGGCCAGGATGCGACGTGGAGCTATCTGTCGTTGGATTCTGTCAAGAACGACGCCACGCTGTGCGCGATGGCACGCGAGTGCATGAAGTATCAGCTCTACGCATTCGCCAACAGCGCGATCCTCAACATCACCACGACGCCCGTCACTCCTTGGTGGGAGACCGCTCTGATCACGGGCATCGTCGCGACGGCAGTCCTGTCTGCGGCAGCGGTGGTACTTTGGGTCTTTGCTTCCGTCGTCAATAAAAAGGAGGAAGAGTAATGGCTGAATTTTTCAAGAGACAGAAAGTCGGAACATATATCACCGCGCTCGTAGCGGTACTTGCGCTCGTGTCTTTGATCATCTATGCGGTAAACGGTGCGGCGGACGGGTATTTCAAAGGTCTCACGGAGACGCCCGTCGTGCTGATGTCCGTGATCGCGATCCTCTGCGCGGCAGGTTCCATCGTCCTCGCGCAGTTTGAGTTCGAGGGCAATGCGGCAAAGGCGGCAAACCTGTTCGGCGATGCGCTCCGCATCGCGGCGGCAATGCTTCTGATCGCTTCCATGCTCCTGTTTATCGGGAGCAGGATCGAAGGGCTTGCATACATCTTCGGTTCGGACGAAAACGTCCTGGACGAGGTGCAGACGCCTGCGAACCTGAGCTCCGCATACACCGCGATCTGCGGCTTCGTGTTCTACGCGATCAGCTGGGTGTTCGCGATGGCGGCGGCATTCTTCGGCATGGTCAAAAAGACGGCCTGATTGCGTTCAAAAAGAGCGGGGAGGCGGCTTTGCCTCTCCGCTCTGTTCTTTCTTAACATGCGTATTTGACTATTTTATTGAATTTTGTTATAATAACGGCAACGACAGGAGAGAGGGTATATGCTGAAAATTTCCGCATTCACATGTGAAGGGCTTCGCGAGGGGTGCGTCACCGATTCGCCTACGCCGCGTTTTTCCTTTTCGCTGGAGAGCGACAGGGAGAACGTGCGCCTGCGCGAGGCGCGCCTTTGCGTGAACGGCAGTACCGTCCGTACGGACAGCCAGATCGGCGTCCCGTATGCGGGCGAGCCGCTTGCGCCCTTCACGAAATACAGGGCGACGCTCGTCGCCGCCGACGACGCGGGAGAAGAGGCGCAGGCAGAGCTTACCTTTGAGACGGGCCGCATGGGCATGCCCTGGGCGGGGACCTGGATCACGGACGGAAGCTATGCCTTCACCGAAAAAAAGACCTCTCCCGAACCCATGACTTTTCGCCGCGTCTTCTCTGTCCGAAAGGCAGTCGCGAGCGCAAAGATCGTCGCCACGGCGCTGGGCATCTATGAACTCAGCCTCGGCGGCAAAAAAGTGGGCGAAGACTTCTTTGCGCCCGGTTTCACTTCGTATAAACACGATCTTCAGTACCAAGTCTATGACATCACGCACCTCCTCTCGGGCGAAAACGTGCTCGACGCGGTGGTGGCGGGCGGCTGGGCGGTCGGCGCATTCGTCATGAGCCGCAAAAACCGCATCACGGCGCCCCGTCAGGCATTCCTCGCGGAGATACGCATCGCCTATGCGGACGGCACCGAGGAGGTCATCGGCACCGATGCGGGCTGGCAGGTCACGCGGCAGGGAAACGTCCGCTTCGCGGAGTTTTACGACGGCGAGACCTATGACGCGGGCGTCGATCTCGATCGCGCGGCGTGGCATTCCGCGTCGCCCGAAAAGGTTCGCATTTCTCCCCGCCTTCGTGCGGGTTACGGCGCGCCCGTGCGCATGCACGAGGTGTTCCGTCCTCAATTCGTGCGCAGAACGCCTTCGGGCGAGCTCATCTACGACTTCGGGCAGAACTTCGCGGGCGTCGTGCGCCTGCACGTAAAAGACGGCAGAAAGGGTCAGACTGTCGTCCTCCGCCACGCGGAAGTCCTCACGCCCGAGGGCGAGCTCAACACGGCGTTTCTTCGCTCCGCGAAGTGTTGTGTCCGCTATATCTGCCGCGAAGGGGAGCAGACCTTTCTTCCGCGCATGACGTATATGGGTTTCCGCTATGCGGGGGTGCGCGGCGCCTCCGAGGAGGAGATCGAGCTTGAGGGCGTGGCGCTGTACTCCGATCTCGCGCAGAACGGGTCGTTCACCTGTTCGGACGAACGGCTCAATCGCCTGCAGGAGAACATCGTCTGGAGCGGCAAATCCAATTTTGTCGACATCCCCACCGACTGTCCCCAGCGCGACGAGCGCATGGGCTGGACGGGCGACATCGCCGTCTTTGCGCAGACAGCCTGCTATAACTTCGACATGCGCCGTTTTCTTGAAAAATGGCTCAACGACGTCGCGAGCGAGCAGGGGAAGGGCGGCGGCATCCCGAACACCGTCCCCTCGCAGGGATACGGTTTCCCCGAGACGATGCCCTGCAAGGCGGTCGCCTTCTGGGGGGACGCCTGCATCTATGTTCCCTGGGCGATGTACCTTGCCTACGGAGACATTTCCGTCCTTGAGCGCATGTATCCCGTGATGAAAAAATACGTCAGCGCATGCAGGTTCTGGGCAGGGCTGTTCTCCTTCGGGCAGAACAGATATATCTGGTCGGACATCCCCGCGCTGCAGTTCGGCGATTGGGTCGCGCCGGACGTGCCCGAAATGGGAAAGTGGCAGGCGCGCTGCAAATGGACGGGGACAGCCGCTCTCGCGCGGCAGGGCAAGCTCATGAGCGAGATCGCCTCTCTGCTCGGAAAGCGCAAGGACGCCGCCGAATATGCTTCGCTCTTCTCGCGTGCCTCGCAGGCGTACTGCGCGAAGCTCACCGACGGCAAGGGCAAGCTCAAAGAGGAATTTCAGACGGCGTACGTCCTGCCTCTTCATTTCGGGATGTTCCCCGAAGAGGTGTCCGCCGCGGCGACGGAGAACCTCGTCGCGCTCATCGAAAAAGGGGACTGGTGCATCGGCACGGGCTTCCCCGGCACGCCTTACATCCTCTTCGCGCTCGCCGACAACGGCCGCGCGGACGCCGCCTTCCGCATGCTCCTCAACGAAAAATGCCCCTCCTGGCTGTATGAAGTCAAGACGGGCGCCACGACGGTATGGGAGCGCTGGGACGGCCTCGATGAGATGGGGCAGTGTCCCATCCGCGAGGACGGAACGGGCGGAATGGTCTCCTTCAATCACTACGCGTTCGGAGCGGTTGGGGATTTCTTCTATCGACGCATCGGCGGGATCGAGCCCACCTCGGGCGGATACCGTACCTTCCGCGTCGCGCCTCTTCTCGGCGGAGATCTTACGTCGGCGTGCGCGCGCGTGTGTTCGCCTTACGGGCAGATCGAGAGCGACTGGCGCATCGAAGGGGACGAATTCGTCCTTTCGGTCAGCGTGCCCGTCGGCACGGAATGCACCGTCGTTCTTCCTTCGGGAGAGGAACATGTCTTCGGGAGCGGGCGTCGCGTTTTGCGCGAAAAGCTCGTCGCGAAGGGATAAAAAGCTCACACTTCCATGTTTGTTGGTCCTCCGTGCCTTGCGGCGCGGGGGGCCTTTTTTGTGCGATAGATGCCCGTTATGGAAAGTATAAAATAATCTAATAACACATTCTCTCACGAATTATTGCAAAACGAAAGAGAAAATGGTAAAATAATTAGGAAAGCAAAAACAAAGGAGTTTTTCTTATGTCTTATGTAGAGAGTGTCTTGGCTCGTGTTAAAGAGCAGAACCCCAACGAACCCGAATTTCACCAGGCGGTGACGGAAGTTCTCCACAGCCTGCAGGCGGCGATCGACGCCAATCCGCAGTACGAGAAGGCAGGACTTCTCGAGAGACTTACCGAGCCTGAGAGAGTGATCATGTTCCGCGTTCCCTGGGTGGACGACAAGGGCAACGTGCAGGTCAACAAGGGTTACCGCGTGCAGTTCAACAGCGCGATCGGCCCGTACAAGGGCGGCCTGCGCTTCCACCCCTCCGTCAATCTGTCCATCATCAAGTTTTTGGGCTTTGAGCAGATCTTCAAAAACAGCCTGACGGGCCTTCCCATCGGCGGCGGCAAGGGCGGCTCCAACTTTGATCCCAAGGGCAAGAGCGACAACGAGATCATGCGCTTCTGCCAGAGCTTCATGACCGAGCTGTACCGCCACATCGGCGCGGATACCGACGTTCCTGCGGGCGACATCGGCGTCGGCGGCCGTGAGATCGGCTATATGTTCGGCCAGTACAAGCGCATCCGCGACGAGCACGTCGGTGTTCTGACGGGCAGGGGCCTCTCTTACGGCGGTTCCCTCGTGCGCACCGAGGCGACGGGCTACGGCCTCGTCTACATCACGCAGGAAGCGCTGCGCAGCAAGGGCGACAGCCTGCAGGGCAAGACGGTCGCGATCAGCGGTTCGGGCAACGTCGCGATCTACGCCTGCCAGAAGGCGCAGCAGCTGGGCGCGAAGGTCGTCACGATGAGCGATTCCAACGGCTACGTCTACGACAAGGACGGCATCAAACTGGACGTCGTCAAACAGATCAAAGAGGTCGAGAGGGGCCGCATCAAGGAATATGCGGAGCGCGTCAAAGGCGCAGAGTATCATGAGGGTTGCAAGGGCGTCTGGACGGTCAAATGCGACGTGGCTCTGCCTTGCGCGACGCAGAACGAGCTGGACGAGGAGTCCGCAAAGACTCTTGTCAAGAACGGCGTGAAGCTGGTCGGCGAGGGCGCGAACATGCCCACGACGCTTGCGGGTACCGATGTCTTCCTGAAGAACGGCGTCGTGTTCCTGCCCGGCAAAGCGGCGAACGCGGGCGGCGTTGCGACTTCCGCGCTCGAGATGGCGCAGTCCAGCGGCAGACTGTTCTGGTCCTTTGAAGAAGTGGACGCGAAGCTCAAGGGCATCATGGAAAACATCTTCAAGAACATCGACGAGGCGGCGAAGAAATACGGCTTCGAGGGCAACTACGTCGTCGGTGCAAACATCGCGGGCTTTGAAAAGGTCGCAAACGCGATGATGGCGCAGGGCATTGTCTGATTATAAGATCGGATTTTCGGGGCGCGGCAGTTTACTGCCGCGCCCCTTTGCCGAAAGCGCCCTGCGGCGGATCCCGCCGCAGGGCGCTTTTTTGCTTTGCAAGGAAAGAGCGGGACACTCTTCGCATATATATAGAAAGTCGGAGGGCATGTCTATGGAATTGTGGAAGGCGGCGGTTTTGGGTATCGTGCAGGGCTTGACGGAGTTTCTGCCCGTTTCTTCGAGTGCGCACGTCCTTCTCTTTGAGCGCCTTCTGGGCGTGAACACGGGCGGGGATCTGTTTTTCGGCGTCATGCTCCATGCGGGCACGCTGTGTTCTCTGCTGATTGCCTGCCGCGAGCGGATCGTTTCCCTATTTTGTTCCGAGCGGAAAAAACTACTATATCTGCTTGTTGCGACCCTTCCCGCGGCGCTTGCGGGCGTATTTTTGGGCGATTTGGTCGAGCGGCTGTTTTTCGGCGGCGCATTTCTGCCGTATGCCTTTATCGCGACGGGCGTGTTGCTCCTTTTTTGCGGTAAAGTCAAACGCACGCCGCGCCTTCTGAATGCGCCGCGCGCGCTGGGGGTCGGCTTTTCGCAGGCGCTTGCCGTGATCCCCGGGCTCTCGCGCAGCGGCACGACGTATGCGGCGGGCGTATTCCTCGGGCTCTCGCGCGAGGAAGCGGCGGATTTTTCCTTTCTGCTCGCCATCCCGATCGTCGGGGGCGCGCTCCTGTTCGAGCTGATCAAGGCCGGGCGTTCCGCCGCTTTGCCCGTCGGATGGGCGCCGCTCTTTACGGGCGCATGCTGTGCCGCAGTCAGCGGGCTCGTCGCGCTTGCGATCCTGCGGCCGCTCTTTTCAAAAGGAAAGCTGTGGGGCTTTTCCGTCTATCTGTTTGTGCTCGCGGCTGTACTTTTTTTTGTGCCGCTTGCATAGTTCAAAAAAAGGTGCGCATACTTGTTGTATCCAAGAAAGGAGGTAACAAAAATGAGACTCGATTCCGGAGACAACGCGCCCAAGACGGGCACCTACAAGGTCATCGATCCCAACGGGAAAGTGATCGGCAGCGTTCACATGAAAGAGGGCGAAACGCTCCCTCCGACCGACATGTCCGGTTGCCATTACGAGATGGAGTAAGTCGCTTTTTTGCGCACAAAGGGGCGCGGCGTATATACGCCGCGCCCCTTTGTGCGTTGCGGACAGCGCAAAAAAAACGGATCGCCCGCGGCAGTTTGCCGCGGGCGCTTCGAAAAAGGAGCGGCGCCGCAGATTTTTGCGGCGCCGCCATGTTTCGTTTTACAGCTTTTTTCCGCAGTTTTCGCAGAACTTCGCGCCCGGCTCTGTCGGCTGTCCGCAGGCGGGACAGCGCAGGGAGAGGGAAGCGCCGCAGCTCTTGCAGTATTTTGCGTCGGGGTCGTTTTCGGTGCCGCAGGCGCCGCACAAAACGCTTCCCGATACGTCCTTCGGTACGATGTGCGATCCCTCGGAGAAGTGGTCGTGTCCGCGGAAAAAACGTCCCGACAAGAGGATGTTCCCGACGGCGACGAGGACAAACCCTACAAAAAAGAGGGGGAAGAGGGAAGTGGTTTTGAACGGCGAGCCGTTCAGAACGCCGAAGTATGCGTTTCCGAAGAAGAGGATGATGCAGATGATGCCCGCTCCGACGAGGATTCCTCCGACGATGCGGCGGGCGGTTTTTTTCTGGTCGTTGTTTTTCATGGTTTTTCCTGTGTGATGTCAGCGGATGTGTATTCTCGTGCAGCGCACACTTCCTTCAAGGATCTCTTTGAGCGAATACATCCCGTTTGCGATGAGCACTTCGGTGCCCTGTGCGGCGGCTTCTTTTACATATTCCAGCTTCGCCTTTGCGCCGTTCGCGCCTTTGCGCGAAGCGCCTTCGCAGTACTTTTTGTAGCTCTCGATGTTTTCAACGAGCTCGTAAGCGTCTTTGCCCGAAATTTCTTCGATGATGGTGGAGGGATCGGCAGGGTCGGTATAGATGCCGTCCACGCTCGTCAAAAGGAGAAGTGTTTTTGCGTGCACGAGGCAGGCGACGAGTGAAGCCGTCTCGTCGTTGTCCACGCATTCATGCACCTCCGTCTGCGACTTTGCAAGCGCCGCAAGCTCCATGCGGCGGTTTTCCGATTCGGAGACAGCGTCGTTGTAGTTGATGATGGGGATGGCATTCTGCTCCCGGCAACGCAAAAGCAACCTCTTGATATGCTCTTGTTTGACGGGATCGTTGAAATGATGGTGTTCGACGAGGATCTGCCGCACCGAATACTTGCTGTCCACGAACTGGCGGTAAGTCTGCATGAGGATCGCCTGCCCCTGCGCGGCGTAATCCGTCTTTGCGTCCTCGGTGTCGGGCAGTTCTTTTCCCGCGCGCATCATGTAATCCAGTCGGCCGATCTCGGTCGCGCCGCTGGAGATCCATATGTATCCGGGTCTGAGCTCGCGCGAAAGCCTCGCAACGCGCGTGTAGTCTATCATGTTGTCCTGTTTGTCGATCAGTGCCATCGATCCGATCTTTCCGACAAGTTCCACGTCAAATTTCATACTTTCTCCGTGCCCGTGCATGAAGGGCGCAAAAATGTTTCATACTCATAGTCATGAGTGCGATCTATTCTTATTTTAAACGCAAAGCGTCAAAAAGTCAAACCATTTGCAGGTGCGTGCCCGTTTTGCTCGCGCTTCTTCTTTTGCTCGTTTTCTTTGCGGGGTGCGAGACGGAAAAACTCACCTCTCTGCGCACCTTTTCGATGCCCGAAACGGGCGCCTATCAATGCGTGGAAGCGCGCTGGGGCGAGCGCGATCTTCTCGCGCTCTATCCGAAAGTGACCCTCACGCTTCGCGCCGACGGCACATTTTTGTTCGAGGCAAAGCCGCTTCTGGGCAAGACGGTTTCGCGCGAAGGCGGCTACTCCTTCGAGGACGGAGCCATTCTCTTCACGGCGGAAGAGAGCGGAAAGTCGCACAGTCTTCGCGTGCCGTTGGAAAACGGCACCTTCTGCATTTCGCGCACCTTCGGGGGCGAGACGCTCTTTTTGAAATTCGTCGCGGCTTAAATGAGAAGCGAGAGCTGCAAAAGACGCTCCGCGGCTTCTGTGCCGACGTCTGCAAAGATCCCGATCAAAAAGGCCCGCATTGCGCGGGCCTTTTTTGTCAGATCTTGTTGATGGAGCGGAACGCCTTTTCGACGACGTTCTCGGCGGTGAAGCCGAACATCTCGAACAGCTTGTTTGCGGGACCGGATGCGCCGAAGGTGCTCATTCCGATGATCTCGCCCTTGTTGCCCGCGTATTTATACCAGGAATAAGGGGAGCCCGCCTCGACGCAGACGCGCGCCTCGACTTCGGGAGGCAGTACCTCGTCTTTGTACGACTGCGGCTGTTTCTCAAACTCCTCGATGCAGGGCATGGACACGACGCGCGCGTCGACGCCTTTTGTCTTGAGGATCTCCTTCGCCTGCATGCACTGCTCGACTTCGGAGCCGCTCGCGATGAGCAGGACGTCGGGGACCGCCTTGGTGCTGTCGGCGAGCACATAGCCGCCCTTGAGCGCCGCAAGGCCCGAGTTTTCGTACTGCGGCAGGTTCTGTCTCGTGAGCACGAGGCAGGTGGGCGCGGTGCCCGTCAGCGCGGAGATCCACGCCGCCGCCGTCTCCTTGCCGTCCGCAGGGCGGTACACCTTCATGTTGGGGATGGAGCGCAGGGCGATGAGCTGTTCGACGGGTTCATGCGTGGGGCCGTCCTCGCCGACGCCGATGGAGTCGTGCGTGAGGATGTAGGTGACGGGCAGGTGCATGAGCGCGGAGAGGCGCATCGCGTTTTTCATGTAATCGGAGAAGATGAAGAAGGTCGCGCAGTAGCTGCGGAGACCGCCGTGCAGCTGGATGCCGTTCGCGATCGCCGCCATTGCGTGCTCGCGGATGCCGTAGTGCAGGTTGGAGCCCGTGCGGTCCTCGGGCGAGAAATCGCCGCGCTTCTTCATCGCGGATTTGTTGGAGGGCGCGAGGTCTGCCGAGCCGCCGATCAGGTTGGGGATGAGGTCGGCGAGCTTGTTGAGCACGGCATAGCTTGTGTTGCGGGTCGCGTCTGCCTTGGGGAAGTCGAACAGCGAGGCCTCATTTTTGAGGTCGGGCAGTTCGCCGCTCATGAACAGTTTGTACTGTGCCGCGAGCTCGGGATATGCCTGCTCGTATTCCTTGAACATGCGCTTCCACTTGCCCTGCCTCGAAGCGCCTTTTTTCGCGATCGCGCCGCAGTGCTGTGCGACTTCTTCGGGGATCTCGAAGGGCGCGCAGGTCCAGCTGAGGTTCTCCTTGAGCTTTTGCAGGTTCTCAACGCCGAGCGGTGCGCCGTGGCAGCTTGCCGATCCTGCGAGAGGGGAGCCGTAGCCGATGACCGTCTTGCAGATGATGATGGTGGGGCGCTCGGTGTCCGCCTTTGCCTTGCGCACGGTGCGGCGTAAAAGGTCGAGGTCGTTCGCGTCGTCCACCTTCAGGACCTGCCAGCCCTGCGCCTTGAAGCGCATGCCGACGTCCTCTCTGAAGGTGATGTCCGTGTCGCCTTCGATGGTGATGTCGTTGTCGTCGTAGAAGAGGATTAGCTTGCCCAGTTTCTGCATGCCCGCAAAGGAGCACGCCTCATAGGAGATGCCCTCTTCGAGGCATCCGTCGCCGCACAGCGCATAGGTGTAGTGGTCGACGACGGGGAAGCCTTCGCGGTTGAACAGCGCCGCGAGATGCGCCTCGGCGAGCGCCATGCCGACGGCGTTCGCAATGCCCTGGCCGAGCGGACCGGTCGTCGTCTCGACGCCGGGCGTATGGCCGTATTCGGGGTGTCCGGGCGTCTTGTATCCGAGCTGACGGAAGTTCATCAGGTCTTCTTTGGAGATGTCATAGCCGAACAGATAGAGAAGGGAATAGTTGAGCATGGAGCCGTGGCCCGCGGAGAGCACGAAGCGGTCGCGGTCCTGCCACTTGGGGTCTTTGGGGTTGAACTTGAGGAAGTCGGCGAAGATGGTATAGCCGATCGGCGCGCTGCCGAGGGGCAGGCCCGGGTGCCCGGAATTCGCCTTCTGGATCGCTTCCGCGGAGAGAACGCGGATCGCGTTGACCGTCTGTTCACGAACATTCATTGGTTTTTGTCTCCTTTATAATGAAAAATGTCTTTGCGAATTTTTGTTCAGCGGGAATAGTTTTCGAGGTTTTTGAGGTCTATGTGCGCGGCGTAAGGGGAGAGCAGAGCAAAGAGTCTCTTCGCGATGTCGGCGCAGCCGCCCTTGCGGTTGCTCTCGAAATTGACGGGCACGATGGGTTCGTGCAGGCTCATGCGGACGAGTGCCCAGCCGTCGCCGTGCGCTTGGTCGAAGTTGATGCGCACCCCTTCGAAGTTGTCGGGTGCGAGGGAGAGTCCCGCGATGCCGCCGACGCGTGCGCGCAGGTCTTCGATCGCCTCGTTGCCGAATTTTTTGAATTCCGCTTTTCCCGCTTCGGTAAAGCCCAGCCGCACTTCGGCGGCTTCGGCGGGTTCGGGCAGGTCGCGGATCAGGTCTGCGATGTCCTTTCCCTCCCTGGCGAGTTTTGCGAGCGTGATGAGCAGTCTCGTCACGAGATAGGCGCCGTCGTCGAGGAAGTAATTTTCCATGAGCGCGGCGTGTCCGCTCGTCTCGATGGCGAGGGGAGCGTAGATGCCCGCGGCGTTGAGCTCTTTCGCCTTGTCGATGACGTTTTTATATCCTCTGCGGTAGCGGCAGTGCTTTCCGCCGTGTGCCGCGATGAACTGTGCCAGCCCGTCCGAAGTCACCGAATCTGTGACGATGGTTGCGCCCTCGCGTTCGGAGAGCAGGATGGCGGAGATGAGCGCGATGAGCCTGTTGCGGTTGATCTCCTCGCCGCCCGCGTCCACCGCGCCTGCGCGGTCGACGTCCGTGTCGAAGATGATGCCGAAATCCGCGCCCGTCTCGCGCACGCGCGCAGAGACGGAAGCCATTGCCTTTTTGTCTTCGGGGTTGGGGATGTGGTTGGGGAAATGCCCGTCGGGGACGAGGAACTGACTTCCCGAAGTGTCCGCGCCGAGCGGGCGGAGCACTTGTTCTACATAAAAGCCGCCTGCGCCGTTGCCCGCATCCACGACGATCTTCTTGCCCCTGAGCGGCTCCGTTTCGCCCGTCTTTTCGCGCACGAGCGCGACGAGCGCCTCGCTGTAACGCCCGATATAATCGAGACGGGTGCATGTCCCTTCTCCCGAGAGCGCCTTCTTTTCGGCGGCGAGGGAGAGGATCTCGGAGATGTCTTTCCCCTCGAGCCCGCCCTCTTTGACGAAGAATTTGAGCCCGTTTTTGTTGTAGGGGAGGTGGCTTGCGGTGATCATGACGGATGCGTCCGCCGCAATGTCCTTTTCCTGCAGGAGCATGAACATCGATGGGGTGGAGGAAAGTCCCGTAAACAGCACGTCCGACCCGCTCTCGTTTGCCGCGCGCACGGCGCAGGCAGAAATGCGCTCCGCGGAGAGGCGGGAGTCATGTCCGATCGCGAGCGTGAGCTTTTTCTTTCCCGTCTTTTGTGCAAGGCGGTAGAGGAACGCCTTTACGATGCCCGCGACCGCCTCGTCGGTGAGGTTGACCGCCTCACCGGGCACTCCTTCGAGTGCTACGCCGCGCACGTCCGTCCCGCTCTTCAAGTCCATCCAGTCTTTCAGGTCCATGGTTTCCTCCGTCGTTTTCTTTACCGTATTATTATAAAACATCCGCCTTTATATTTCAAGCACTTTTTGTAAGAACGCACGCATTTTTGTGAAACAATACAGAAAAAAGTTGAAAAATACAACAAAAGGTGCGGAAAACGTCGACGAAAAATTTGGATGTTCAATTTGGTTTACAATCGGAACGGATTGTGTTATACTAAGCGGGCAAGTGCGAAAAGGGCGCAGTCTTCTGAAAGGAGCGCGCACTGTTTCCTTAAGAGAAAGAAAGAGAAAAACGAAAAGGAAAGAATATGAAAGAACAGTTTTTGATCTCGAGCGATTCCACCTGCGATCTGTATGCCGATTACATCGCGGCAAACGACCTTCGAATCGTGTCGCTGACTTACACGATGGACAAGGACGGCGTTCTGAGCGAGCATCTCGACGCATTCACCGAGTACGCGCAGTACGTCGATTTTTATGCGCAGCTTCGCGCAGGCGGTTTTTCGCGTACCTCGATGCTGAACTATGAAAGTCACTATGCGCATTTTGAACAACTTGCCAAGGAGGGCGCAAAGCAGATCCTGCACTTCTCGCTCTCGGGCGGACTTTCTCCCACGGCGCGCGTCGCGGCGGAAGCTGCGGCGGCGGTCTGCGAAAAGTATCCCGACTGCAAGATCATGACGGTGGATTCTCTTGCCGCGACCATCGGGCAGGGAGTTCTCGTCAACGAGGCGGTGCGCCTGCGTGCGGAGGGTAAGAGCATGGAGGAGACGTTCGAATACGTCAACGACATTCCGCTGCATCTGCAATATGCGATCATCGCCAACGACCTTTTTTATCTCAAACGCGGCGGCAGGGTCTCCGCGGTCGCGGCGGCGGCGGGCACGCTCCTCAACGTCAAGCCTGTCCTTTCCTTTAACGAAAAGGGTAAACTCGTCGTTTTGGGCAAGTGCAGGGGGATGAAAAAGGCGTTTGCTTCCACTTTGGAGCGCATGCAGAAGATGCCGCCCGTCGAAGAGGGCCGCATCATCCGCATCGTGCATACCGACAACGAGAAGGAGGCGGAAGAACTCGCTTCGATGGTGGAGGCGAAATACGGATTCCGTCCCGAGATCAGCATCATGGGCCCTGTCATCGGCTCGCACGTCGGGCCCGGTTCGGTCAGCATGATCTGGAGGACAAAGGAACTGCGCCGCGATTGATTTTTTTAAAATCATGCAAAATATATTGTCTTGAAGCGAAAAATATGGTATACTCTTTTGAGTACTACCATATTTTTGTTTTTACGGAGGGATTTATGGCAAAAGACGCACAGTTTGTCAATCAGATCGCGGACATCGAGACGGATTTTCCCCGTTGGTATACCGACGTCGTGATCAAGACCAAGCTCGTGGATTACGGTCCCGTCAAGGGCACGATGGTCATCCGCCCTTACGGCTACGCGATCTGGGAGAACATCCAGCGCGAGCTGGACGCCCGTTTCAAGGCGACGGGGCATCAGAACGCCTATTTTCCTCTGCTCATTCCGTACAGCTTCATGACGCGTGAAGCGGAGCACGTCGAGGGCTTTGCCCCCGAAGTCGCGGTCGTGACCGTGGGCGGCGGCGAGACGCTCGCCGAGCCGCTGGTCATCCGCCCGACGAGCGAGACCATCATCGGCGAGATGTATTCCAAGTGGCTGCAATCCTACCGCGACCTGCCCATCCTCATCAACCAGTGGGCAAACGTCGTCCGCTGGGAAAAGACGACCCGCCCTTTCCTTCGCACCAGCGAATTTCTCTGGCAGGAGGGGCACACCGTCCACGCCACCGAAGAGGAGGCGATGGAGGAGACGCTGAAGATGCTCGGCGTGTATAAGGAATTTGCCGAGACCTGCCTCGCCATTCCCGTGTTCACCGGCCGCAAGACGGAGAAAGAGAAGTTTGCGGGCGCCGTGGCGACCTTCGGCATGGAGGCGATGATGCACGACGGCAAGAGCCTGCAGGCGGGCACTTCGCACTATCTCGGACAGAACTTTGCAAAGGCGTTCGACATCCAGTTCCTGGACAAAGACGGAACGCATAAATATGCCTATACCACGTCCTGGGGCGTTTCCACCCGCCTGATCGGTGCGCTGATCATGGCGCACGGCGACCAGCGCGGCCTGATCATTCCGCCCGTCGTCGCGCCCGTGCAGGCGATCCTCGTCCCCATCGCGGCGAAAAAAGAGGGCGTGCTCGAAGCGGTCGAAAAGCTCAGGTCGGAGCTCGTCGCGGCGGGCATCCGCGCCGAGAGCGACACGACGGACAACAGCCCCGGCTGGAAGTTCAACGAGTGGGAGATGAAGGGCGTGCCGCTGCGCATCGAGCTCGGGCCGCGCGACATCGAGGCCGGCAAGATGGTGCTTGTCCGCAGGGACACGCACGAAAAGGCGGAAGTCTCCCTCGAAAACGCTGCGGAGACGGTCAAAAAATTCCTCGCGGACATCCAGTCCAACCTGCTCGAGCGCGCGCGCAAGCGCAAGGAAGAGCGCGTCGTCACGGCGCAGAGCGTGGAGGAACTGCTCGCGGGCGTCGAGGGCGGCAACTTCGTCAAGGCGGGCTGGTGCGGCTGCCGCGAGTGCGAGGACAAGATCAAAGAGGCGACCGCCGCGAGCGCGCGCGTGATCGTCGAAGGGGAACACGCGGAAAAGTGCGCGTGCTGCGGCAAACCCGCAAAGCACGTCGTTCTCTTTGCGCGCGCCTATTGATGCCGAATGCGGGATCCGAATGCTTTTTCGGGTCCCTTTTTCTTTCCGATCCGCTTCCGACGCAAAAAAAGAAATCTCCAAACGAAATTTTCACAAAGCTATGCCGTGCTTTTCATAGAGAAGAGTTATAGTATTTATGCTACAGGGCGAGAGCCCTTTTCGGAGGTCACCAAACATGCTGATAAAGCGCCTGAGCGGTCTTGTCGCGGGGGTCTTCCTCGCGGGGATCGTCTGTATCCTTGCCTCTGCCTGTGCCGAACAATCTTCCGTCAAGCTCCTCGAGCTCAACAGACAGATCGTCGTTCTGGAAACAGGCGAGGAATATGAACTGAAAGTTTCCATCCTCCCCACCGAATGTGCGGATTCGGCTGAGTGGAGTTCTTCAGACGAATCGGTCGTCACCGTCGCGGGCGGACTTTTGCGCGCGGCGGGAGAGGGTGAGGCGCTCATTACCGTCACTGCGGGGACTAAGAGCGCTTCCTGTTCCGTCACGGTCGTGGACGACTGCGTGCGCGTCGACTCCGTCGAATCGCTGCGCGCGGCGGCGGAACAACTCGAGGAGGGAGATGTCATTCTCCTCGAAGGAGGCACCTATAAACTCAACCGCTGTCTCACTTTGCGCGATCTGTCTCAAGTCATGTTCATCGGCGAAGAGGGCGTCGTCATCGAGAAATCGGACGACGTGTGGTCTGTTTCGGACGGGGACTGTTTTTCTCTGCTCGCGCTCATCGACTGCGCAGATGTCCGTCTTCGCAACCTGACCATCAGCGGCGCGCGCTCTCCCGAAGAGACGGAACCTGCGGCTTGCGGCATTCGCGCGGTCAGGAGCACCTTTTCTCTCGAAAATGTAACGGCTTCGGAGAGTGAAGGGGCTGGCATCGCTCTCGTGGACAGCAGCGGCTCCCTTCGGGGCGTCGAGACGCAGGACAATGCGGGCGGCGGCGTCTTTTTGGGCGGCGAGAGCGGCAGCGTCCTCACCGTTCAGGGCTGCAAGTTTTACGAGGAGACACCCGTCTTCTGTTTTGACACCGATGTGAACAGCCGCGTCGAGGGCGCGGGAGAGAGCTCGATGCAGGACGGCGTCCGCATTTGGTCTTTTTCCTGACAAAACTTTTAAAAAAAAGATAAAAATGTTGCATATGCAACAGTAATTTGTGCTTCGGAATGGTAAAATAGACATAGAAAAAGCGGAAGACTTCCGCCTGAACAAAAAAGCAAAGTGAGGTTATTATAATGAAAAGATGTGCTATTTGCGGTGAGATCGTCGAAGATTCCGTGACCGTTTGCCCCGTCTGCAAGGCGACCAAGTTTGTCCCCATCGACGAGAGCGCGGAGATCAAATTTGCATGCGTGCATGAAGTGGGTGTCGCGAAGGGCCTGGACGAGGAAGTTGTCGCGGGACTGCGCGCGAACTTTGAAGGCGAGTGCACCGAAGTCGGTATGTACCTCGCGATGGCGCGTGTCGCCGAGAGAGAGGGATATCCCGAGATCGCCGAGGCGTACAAGAGATATGCATTCGAAGAGGCGGAGCACGCATCCAAGTTTGCGGAGCTTCTGGGCGAGTGCATCACCGATTCCACCAAAAAGAACCTCGAGCTTCGCGTCGCCGCGGAGACGGGTGCCTGCGAGGGCAAGCTCGCGATCGCAAAGAGAGCGAAAGAGCTGGGCTATGATGCGATCCACGACACCGTTCACGAGATGGCGAAGGACGAGGCGCGCCACGGCGCAGGCTTCAACGGCCTTCTCAAGAGATATTTCAAGAACTGAAGATAAAAAGCGCAAGGGCGCCGCGGAAAAGCGGCGCCCTTATCTTTTTCTTTTTATTCCCTGCGCACACCCTCGATGTGCAGAAAGCGCGCCTTTGCGAAAGAGTAGGAGGACAGCGGCCTGTCGAACGCGTCGTAGGAATGCGCGGCGACTAAAATTTCCCCGCGGCGCAGTCCGCTCACGAGACAGGAGTGATAGAATTCGCCCGAAGCGGTGCCCGGCTGTATGACATCTCCGACGCGGATCCTCTCTTTTGTAACTTCGGCGGCAAACGGCCCCGCGCCTTCGTTGGAGAGCAGAAAATTATAGAGAAATTCCACGCCCGTCCAGGAAGCGGTGCGGTCGGAAGAACTTTTGTAGAACCATCCGAAGACGGGCGTAAAGTTCATCACGCCGCTTCCCGCATACAGGCACTGTGACACGAAGTTGGTACAGTCGCCGCCGATGCCGTCAAAGCTGTAATAGTCGGGGTTTCGTCCGAACGCCCAGCGGCGCGCGTAGAGCACCGCCCGCAGGCGAGAATAAGGGAAAGTGATCATATGAGCATATATATTCCCGCGCGTCGGTGCGCGTGACTGTTTTTCGACAAATTCTCCCGCCCGCGCCCTTCGGGTTTTTCTTTTCTTTTTTTTCGCAGTGTGGTATACTGTAAGGGAACAGCAGGGATCCGCTTTTGCGGAAGCATATTCTTCAGCCTTGGCAGAATTTACGAAAAATAAAGACACGGAGGGAAGCGCAATGTCCGAACGCACCTATGTCGCGATCGATCTCAAATCATTTTACGCCTCCGTGGAGTGCGTGGAGCGCGGGCTCGATCCCATGACGACCAACCTCGTCGTCGCAGACCTCACGCGCACCGAAAAAACAATCTGCCTTGCCGTTTCTCCTTCGCTCAAGAGCCACGGAATTTCCGGAAGGGCGCGTCTGTTCGAGGTCGTACAGCGCGTCAGGGAAGTCAACCGCGCGCGCAAACGCGCCGCGCCCGAAAACAAGTTTCGCGCAAAGACGTTCGACGCCACCCTTCTCGGGCAGGACCCTTCGCTGGCGCTCGAATACATCGTCGCGCCGCCGCGCATGGCGCTCTACATCGATTACAGCACGCGCGTCTATCAGATCTATCTCCGTTTTGTCGCGCCGGAGGACATCCACGTCTACTCGGTGGACGAGGTGTTCATCGACGCGACCGATTATCTGCGCGCGACGGGGATGACCGACCGCGAATTTGTCGGGAGCATTCTGTGTGAGGTGCGCAGGTGTACGGGTCTCACGGCGACGGCGGGCATTGGCACCAATCTCTATCTTAGCAAGGTCGCGCTCGACATCGAGGCGAAGCACATCCCGCCCGACGAGAACGGGACGCGCATCGCGCGGCTGGACGAGCGCAGTTACCGCGAAAAGCTCTGGGACCACCGCCCGATCACCGATTTTTGGCGCGTGGGGCGGGGATACGCCGCAAAACTCGAGGCGCACGGCCTGTATACGATGGGGGACGTCGCGCGCTGTTCGATCGGAAAGGCAGGGGATTTTTACACGGAAGAGCTGCTCTATACGCTTTTCGGCGTGAATGCGGAACTTTTGATCGACCACGCATGGGGCTGGGAGCCCTGTACCATCGCGGACATCCGCGCCTATCGCCCCGCGAGCAACAGTCTCGGCGCGGGGCAGGTCTTGCAGACGCCCTATCCGCACGATAAGGCTGCGCTCGTCCTGCGGGAAATGGCGGAATCGCTCGCGCTCGACCTCGTTTCCAAGGATCTGGTGACCGATCAGATCGTGCTGACGGTGGGTTATGACGCCGAGAACGCAACCGACGGGGTGGAATACACCGTCGACCGCTACGGCAGGCGCATTCCGCGCCATGCGCACGGCACCGAAAATCTCGGCAGACGCACGTCGTCTGCGCGCTACATCGTACAGGCGGCGTCCGCGCTGTTCGAGCGCATCGCGGACAAAAAGCTGACGGTCCGCAGGCTGAACATCACGGCGACGCACGTCGTCCCCGAGGGCACGCCGATGCCTTCCGCGCCCGAACAGATGGACCTGTTCACCGATTACGAGGAGGAGGCGCGGCGCAGGCGCGCGGAGGAGGAAGAGCTCGCGCGCGAAAAGCGCAGGCAGAAGGCGGTGCTCGGCATCAAGGACAAGTACGGGAAAAACGCCATCCTGCAGGGGATGAATCGCGAGGAAGGCGCGACGGCAAGGTCGCGCAACGAACAGATCGGAGGACACAAGGCATGAGCAAATACGATGACATGCTCTCGCTTCCGCACCCGACTTCGGCGGTGCATCCGCGCATGCCCGTGCGCGACCGTGCGGCGCAATTTGCGCCCTTTGCGGCGCTCACGGGACACGAAGAGGCGATCGGGGAGACCGCGCGTCTCACACAGCCTTTTGTTGAGCCGGACGAGAGCGAGCGGGAGGAACTGGACCGCAGGCTCGCGCTCCTGCTCGCGCAGCCGATGCCCCGCCCGCAGGTTCGGCTGACATGGTTCGTGCCCGACGAAAAAAAGGAGGGCGGACGGTACGTCACCGCGGACGCCGTCGTTCTGCGCGCCGACCCCGTAGCGCGCGTGCTCGTGACGGCGGACGGGGGAAGCATCCCGCTGCGCGCGCTCGTCGCGCTTGAAGGAGAGCTTTTTATGTGACGGAGTACAAAAAACGGACAAGGCGCCGCCGCGCAAGAAATTGCGCGGCGGCGCCTTGTCCGTTCATTCTTCGCCGAGAAGACTGCGGCTCAGGCGGAGGATCTTTTCCGCATTCTTTTTCTTGCGCGCGTGCAGGACGGCGCGATAGAGCAGCGGGTTTGCGCATACGACGGCAAGTCCCGCGATGCCGAGAGCAAGCCCTGCGGCGAAGGGTATGGTCAGCGCCCCGAGCAAAATACTCATGCCGGCGCCGAGCAGGAGAGCACCCGCACAGCCCGTGCAGATTCCGAGTATTCTCGCGGGCAGACGCGTGCGCCTGTCAAGCGCGCGGAGCCGTGCGAGGTCGTCGCATTCCTGCGGGCGGGCGGAATAATCGCGAAGCATTTTTTCGACGTAAACGGAATTATCTTTTTCTTTCATTGTTGTTTCTCCTTTTTTTTGCATTGTACTGCACCGATGTTTCCGACAGGTCAAAAAATTGTAAAAAAAATGTAAGGATCGCGAGAATGAGAAGGTTTTTTCGGCAGAGGTTCTCTTTTTTCGTCGCTTTTCGCAAAAGATGCTTTACGTCGCGGGGCAGACGTGATACAATAGAAGGCGGTAAACAAGATTTGCAGGAGGGGGCAAATGAAGCTCACATTACTGTATTTCAGTCCGACCCGCACGACGAAAAAGATCGTCGCTGCCGTAGGGAAGGTCTTTTTCGAGCGGATGCTCTGCGAGACGAAACTTATTGACCTGACGCCGCTTGCCGCGCGTATGCGCTCTTATTCGTTTTCGGAAGAGGACGTTGTCGTGTTCGGCGCTCCCGTCTACGGCGGAAGATTGCCCGCGCTTCTTCTGCCCGTCCTGGAAAAGGCGGAGGGAAACGGCGCCCGCGCGGTGGTTTTGAGCGTGTACGGCAACCGCGATTATGACAGCGCGCTCGCCGAGAGTTGCGACCTGCTATCCGCGCGCGGGTTTTGCGTCTGTGCGGCGGGCGCATTCATCGGCGAACATTCTTATACGAGCGCGGTCGGCAGGGGAAGGCCGGATGCGGAAGATCTCCTCGCGGCGCAGACCTTCGGCGTCGTCGCTTGGGACAATGTCTCCGCGCGCAAAGTCCTGCCTTCGGGCGCGTGTGGGAAAAAGCCGTATAAGGAATACAGCCCGTTCCTGCTCTCACCCAAACAGATGCCCGCAGCGGATGCGGATAAGTGCACGAAATGCGGCAAGTGTATCGCCGTCTGTCCCGTTTGCAATATCGGAGCGGATCTTTCCGATCTCGGCAGATGCATCGCCTGCGCCGCCTGCGTGAAATCCTGTCCGGAGCATGCGCGTTCGTTCGGGGCGCAGATCGCCGCGACTGCCGAAAAGCTGGAAAAGATGTGTGCGGAGCGGCGTCAGCCTAAGTTTTTTGTCTGAGGGAGGAAAGAACATGGAGAAAAAAGAGCTTCTTCGCGATTTTTTGCAGGGGGAGGAAGAGGACGCGCTTTCAAAGATAAATGCGTTGACGGAGCTTCAGATGCGCTATGCCGCGGCGATCCGCGAAGTGCGCACAAAGTTTGAAGTGCTCAACGACGAGCTGTCCTACAAGACCAGCCGCAACCCGATCGAGAGCATTTCATCGCGCGTCAAAAAGCCGATGAGCATAGCGGACAAGTTGCGCCGCAAAGGCTATCCCGTCACGGTCGAGAGTGCCTCGCGCTATCTCAACGACATCGCGGGCGTCCGCGTCGTCTGTTCCTTTATCGACGATATCTATCGCGTCGCCGAGATGCTTGTCAGACAAGACGACATCACCGTCATTGAGGTGAAAGACTACATAAAAAAGCCTAAGCTCAACGGATACCGCAGTTATCACATGATCGTGGAGATCCCCGTCTTCTTTTCGGACGGAAAGATGCCCCTGCGCGTGGAGATACAGATACGCACGGTTGCGATGGATTTCTGGGCGAGCCTCGAACATGAGATGAAATACAAAAAGGACAGCGCCGCAAGGCCGGAGATCGCCTCCGAGCTGAAGAGTTGTGCCGAGACGATCGCCGCTACGGATGCGCGCATGCTCAGCCTGCGCAAGCGCATCGAGGCGTTGGGTTCCTGTCTGGAAAAATGAGCGCTTTTTGTGCGATCGCTTGCTTTTGTATTCTGTTTGTAGTATAATAAATGTAAATTTTGAGGCATACATATGAGGCGGAAGAACCGGGAGTGAAAGGAAATGAAAGGGAAAGATTTGTCGAGCATATCCGATACTGAATTTGCCGATCTTCAGCATGTGATCGACGTGGACAAATGGCTTGCGAGCGAGCGTGCGGGCAGAGATCTGTGCGGCACGATGACATGGTGCACGCTCTGCGTGAAAGGGGAGATGTTCCCCTGTGCCAAGGCACAGTTTCGCGAAAAGATGGAGCAGGCGCTTGCGGAACTCGAAGAGGAGTCTGCATTCTCGCAGTCGGAGGCAGATGAAGAGAACGCAGGGATCGTCGGCGAGCTCGCGACGGAAGAGCTCGCGGCAGAAGATCTTTCCGAGGACTCCGAGGCGGAGCCCTCCGCATCGGAAATTCCGGAGGGATACGAGCGAGTGGTGCGCTATCGCCGTTCATTCCGTTCACGCATTATTCAGAATGAGCCCGTGCAAGATTTTTACACGGAGATAAAGAACGCCCTTCTCGGCTACGCGGGCGTAAAATCGCGCGTTTGCCAGGGCAGTGAGAATTTCCGCGTCGGCAAAGACAAGATCGCAAAGCTCTGTGTCAGCGGAAAGACGCTTTCTCTCTTCCTCGCGCTTTCGCCCTCAGCCTTTGAAGAGAGCAAATATCGTTTTGAGGATGTCTCCGACAAAAAAACGCATTCCGAAACGCCGCTCCGCATCCGCATCACCTCGCGCAGGATGCTCAAACAGGCCAAGGAATTGGTCGAGCTGCTCGCCCGCAGTTTTGAGATCGCGGACGTCGGCTGTATCTACACCGATTTCCATTATGCTTACCGCACGGACGAGGAGCTCATCCGCAAGGGGTTGATCAAACCTTATACGGTTCTGATCAAGAAAAAGAAAAAATGAAACCGAGCGGGGAGCCACAGATGGCTCCCCGTTTTTCAAAAAGGAGGAAGATATGGGGGTCACCAAGACCGATTTCATGCGCGGGATGCAGTGTCCGCGCATGCTCTGGCTGGACAGGCACAGACCCGAATTTCGGGTCATCCCGCCCGAAGTGCAGGAGCTGTTGGACAGGGGCAACGAGTTCGGCGACCGCGCAATGGGTATGTTCGGCCCCTTCGTCGAGACGACGGTGCGCCGCGAAGACGGCCGCTTGAACATCTCCGCGATGCTCAAAAAGACGCAGGAGCTCCTGCGCGAGGGTACGCCCGTGATCTGTGAAGCGGCCTTTTCGCATTATAACAATTATTGCGCGCTCGATATCTTGCGCCGCACCGAGAACGGTTTTTCCGTGTACGAGGTCAAAAACAGCGACGAGGTCAAAGAGCAGTTTGTCAAAGACGTCGCATTCCAGCGTTACGTCGTGACCAAATGCGGCCTTCCCGTGCGCTCCTGCTTCGTCGTTTTGCCGGGGGATGGGGAGGAGTATCGCGTCGAGGACGTCACGCCGCAGGCGCGTCAGCTGTACCGCTGGGTGGATGAAAACATCTGGCGCCTCGGGAAGGTCAAATTTTCCAAAGAAGAGGTTTTTGTTCAGGTCGGACCGCAGTGCGAGGAGCCGTACCGTTGCTGGTATTACGACTATTGTCACGGTGAAAAATAAACGCCGTTTCGGAAAAATATTTAAAAAAACAGGGGCGTCGGCTCCTGTTTTTTTGTGCGGAAAGATATTCCCGCAATGCGAACAGGTCGGACTTTTTTCCGACCTGTTCGCAAATTTTGCTTCAAATTAGGGTCTCCCGAAAATCGCAGGGCATAGCCCGAGATTTTTGGGAAAAAGGAGGCACAGACGTAAAAGCAAAGAAGTCGGAAAAATCCGACTTCTTGCAAAATACGTCTTGTGCAAAACAAACAGGGTCTCCCGAAAATCGCAGGGCATAGCCCGAGATTTTTGGGAAAAAGGAGCCGCAGGCAATAAAGCAAACGGGTCAAGTGAAAACTTGACCCGTGCTAAGTCTGCCTTGCGGAATAAACAGGGTCTCCCGAAAATCGCAGGGCATAGCCCGAGATTTTTGGGAAAAAGGA